>Ga0272443_10002185_pt1 | contig 25783 bp, 19 predicted proteins | sample SSMAcet12_FD_193581 | JGI IMG/M metagenome (GOLD analysis project Ga0272443, IMG submission 193581) | Marine sediment archaeal communities from Little Sippewissett salt marsh, Falmouth, MA, United States - SSM-Acet-12 | ecosystem: Environmental > Aquatic > Marine > Wetlands > Sediment ... | reverse complement strand
GTGGAAGGCCTGGAAATGGATGTGTTATGGCCACCGTAAGATCGAAATCGATGTAGTCCGGCTGGTTATCTACATTATTAAATGAAATGCCCAACCCGCCACCAAGGGTTTTATTCAGGAGATTGGTGCAGTTGGCGGTGAACATCGCCGTTCTGTTCAGGCTGATTATCGCTTCGGGTGCATCAGGATCAAGCTCGATTGTGTAATATCCCCATAGCTGCGTGCCTGACGGTGATCTCACGGTATCACCCGTAAGGCAGGATTCACTATCCGTATCAGGTGTGATCGGGTCAATACCACCACCCGAACATCCTGTGGTTATTAATATTAAAGTAAGGATTACAGTGAGCAGAACCATCCAGTTTTTCATAGCGGGCCTCCTTATGCCAGCAAACGCGTCCGATATCCTTATAGCATAATATTACATATACGGATAGAAGACAAGCTGACTGGATATAAAAAAAAGGGCCGCGCATGGCGGCCCTGAATTAATTATCACTTTTAATGAAAACTGCTTATGGTCTCAGGCCGATTATTCGTCGTCCTTGGCCATCTCGGTAAGATTGCTGAGCACGTTATGATCCTCGAGGGTCGTGGTGTCGCCCATCGGGGTCTTGCCTGCTGCGATCTCCTTAAGGAGACGTCGCATGATCTTACCGGAACGGGTCTTAGGAAGCGAGTCGGTGAAGAGAATCTTCTTCGGACGGGCAAGCTTGCCGATTTCGTTGTCCACGTGGGCCTTGAGCTCGCTTACCATATCCGGACCCGGCTCGAAGCCACCTTCAAGGGTTACGAAGGCGTAAACAGCTTCACCGGTAAGTTCATCGGGAGCGCCAACTACGGCAGCCTCGACGACCTTCGGATGTGCGACAAGGGCGCTCTCAATCTCCATTGTTCCAAGACGATGACCCGAGACGTTAAGTACGTCATCGAGACGACCCATAATCCAGAAGTATCCATCATCATCTCGACGTGAAGAGTCGCCGGCCTTGTACATTCCGGGAACTTCGCTCCAGTAGACTTCCTTGAAGCGCTCGTCATCGCCCCAGAGGGTCCTGAGCATGGCAGGCCATGGTTTCCTTACTACAAGGATTCCACCCTTACCATGGGGAATTTCCTCTCCGTCAGCATTTACGATCGCGGCATCGACGCCCGGAAGCGGGAGTGTGCACGATACAGGTTTGAGTGGAGTGGCGCCAGGGAGCGGGCTGATCATGATTGTACCGGTCTCGGTCTGCCACCATGTATCAACGATCGGGCATTTCTCGGCGCCGATTACCTCGTGATACCACATCCACGCTTCGGGGTTGATCGGCTCACCAACCGTACCAAGCAGACGCAGGCTGTTAAGATCGAACTTGTCAGCGTGCTGCCTTCCCCACTTCATGAAAGCACGAATGGCGGTCGGGGCCGTGTAGAAAATATTGATCTTGTACTTCTCGACCAGTTCCCAGAACCTGCCCTCGTGGGGATGATTCGGACCACCCTCGTACATGACAGTTGTGGTGCCAAGCCCGAGAGGACCATAAATGATGTAAGAATGACCTGTTACCCAGCCGATATCGGCCGTGCACCAGAAAGTATCCTCTTCGTGGATGTCGAACACCATCTTGGTGGTGTAAGCTGTGCCTACCATGTATCCACCAGTGGTATGAACGATACCCTTGGGTTTTCCGGTAGTTCCGGATGTGTAGAGAATGTAAAGCGGATGCTCGGAATCGAGTGGCACCGCATCAAATTCAGCACTCTTACCCTCCACAACGTCATGCCACCAGAGGTCCCTGCCCTCGACCCATTTGATCGCAGGACCCTGTTCGCCGACACGCTTTACGACGATGACGTTCTGTACACACTCTACGCCATCAACGGCCGCGTCAGTCGCTTCCTTCAGTGCAATCGTCTTTCCACGACGCCATCCATGGTCGGCGGTGATAACGACTTTTGCCTCGGCGTCAATTATCCTGTCTTTAAGAGCTTCTGAGGAGAAGCCACCGAAGACGATCGAGTGGGGAGCACCGATCCTTGCGCAGGCAAGCATTGCGATCGGTAGCTCGGGAATCATCGGCATGTAGAGGCAGACACGATCGCCGGTCTTTACACCAAGGTCGGCAAGTGCGTTAGCGAATTTGCAGACTTCGTGGTGAAGCTGCTGGTATGTGTAAGTCCTGCTGTCACCGGGCTCACCTTCCCAGATGAGGGCGGCGCGGTTCTTTTTCCACGTGGTCAGGTGACGGTCAAGACAGTTGTAGCTGATGTTGGTTTTGCCGCCAACAAACCACTTGGCGAATGGAGCGTTCGACCAGTCAAGGACCTTCGTGTATGGCTCGAACCAAACAAATCCGAGTTCCTTGTTGATCTCATCCCAGAAACCATCGGGATCCTCAATACTTTTCTTCCACATCTGCTGATACTCATCCATGCTCTTAACATGAGATGTTTTTGAGAATTCCGGTGATGGTGGGAAAACACGTGTTTCCTGTAGTACGACATCGATGTCAGATGAAGTCATAATTGTCCCTCTGTCTGTTATTCTTTCTATTTGTTTTCTAAAAAATTTATATAAACGCCACAAAATCAAAAGGCTCTGAAAGCCTTTAGGGCGTAAAAATCTATCCCCATTTGATTGGTAAGGGTGAACCGGGCTGTATATATAGCCGGGATGAGGATGAATTTCAAGGCATGACAGCTAAAACACTATGATTTTAGGCATTTTTCGTGATTTTTTTCACATCTGGTGCCTTATTCATGTCAAACAACCATAAAAATAAATACCGTGTACCAGACTAGAATTCTGCGTTCTACACGGTATTACTTTATCAATACTAAACCCGATTTTGAGTCAGCTCATATGTTTCTGAAAGACTACTACTGAGACAATTTCATCATTTTCGTCCGTTACAACCTTCGGAACACACTCCAGCTTAATAATATCCCCTGACTTTGTAATGTACTCAATTTCACAGGTTATATCATCTTCAGACAGAACAGAATTGAATGTACCACTAAAATGTTCACTTGATTCAGGTGTCATAAATTCATTCAGAATCCTGCCCATGAGCTCTTCTTCACCGTAACCCAGAAGCTTGCGGGCTTCGGGATTAACTCTTGCGATCCTTCCCCGATCATCGAGTATGAAAATCGGATCGGGAAAATTGGTGAACACGATGTTAAAGCTCTGATCGAGAATTACACGTTCCTCCCTAACCTCCCGAAGCTCCGTAACATCAAATGCAAACGCGCAGTTAAATTCCCTGTCGCCAATTTTTACAAGGTTTGCATAAATAATCACCGGAATTGAGCTTCCATCACGCGCACGATGCCTTGTTTCAAACACCCAGGTTTTGTTCTCCTGGAGTTCCTTCCAGTGATGAGGCCATTCGGTGGCATTAAACCAGGGATCTACATCGGGTACAGCCATTCCGGTAATCTCTTCACTCGAATAGCCCAGGTTTTCGCAGGCCTTACTGTTCGCGTAAAGAAATTCCGCGTCCTCGCCAATCCAGAATACCGCAATCGGACAGTATTCCAGGGCAAATTTCAGAAACTGGAAGTTCTCTTCAGCAGTAAGTTTACCTGATCCTGCTTCTTTACCCATAAAGACCTCCAGGCCTTACAAATTCTTAACCAATAGAAATTAATCTGCCAGCACTTTCAAAGAATACAATAACGCATGTACTTATCCAACACCAACAATACAAAAAATTAATAAAAAATCATTCCACTAGTAATATTTTATTCCAGCCACACGATTTGTGAATGTTACCAGTTACGCCTGATCGTGAACTCCAGAACCGATTCATCATCGGCCTCAACCGGTATTACAAACTCGATCGTGCTCGCGTCCTTCTGCTCGTATTCGTGACTGCTTTCAGTAACTTCCCAGTCGCCGTAAACATGGTCGAAATAAACAACTTCGATGTCCTCGTCCTTGTGGTTCCTGATGGTGATCCGGACATCATACTCCCACTGGTTTCCCATAACCTGACGTCGATCCATCACGGTTCTCTCACCGACAACATCAAACGCCTCGCCGAGATACAACTCCAGTTCCTCGTCCTTCGGTGTATGATCGATCTGGTCCTCGCCGACAAACTGGAGCGACCCGGATGAATCCTCCTTGTAAACCCTTACAAGGCCCCTTGGAAGGGGAATTCCAAGTCCGTTATCCTCGGAATTGGTAAACCTGAGTTTTACCAGGACATCACCTTCTACACTGTCACCACTGTAATAGTAGGAGCCGCCAGGATCGAAAATAAATAACTTCACCGCAGCGACACCCTCCCCTTCTAGAAGGTTGATCTGCTTCTGCTGGTTGTTGTTCAGGGTCGCTGGACGCTGGAGCGTGTACAGGTGATACTCGAAAAACGATTCCTCCTCGAATCCACCGCCGACTCCCATTCCCAGACAACATTCCTCGTCAGTGGGATATTCGTTACTACTTTTTATATAGTCAACCCTGTGTACATCACCCGCGACTAGTTTCAGCTCCGCTTCCCGGTACGTGGTTCCTGAATTGTTGTCGATCGTGACCCATCCGGCCAGATCGATCTCGTCATCATCCTCGCCGACAACCGCCACATAGTTCGCGGTCCAGCCCATCCCCGATGTCAGGTAGCTCATCTCGCATTCATTAGTGCCATCGTCGTCACTTATAAGCTGCCACCTGAGGGTGGGTCTCGTGATAAGCCCTTCGGGAATATCCTCGAACATTACCTCTACGGGATCATTCACGATAACAATTCCATTTCCGGTACTGATAACAAGCCCCCCGCTGTAGGAAAGGAGCGTTCCCTCGATCGTGCGATTGTCGGAAGTGATAACAGTCACAGGCTGATCGATGTGTCTTTCATAAAGAGCCTGTGTACTCACGAGGTCGTACTCGTAGTTCTGTTCCATAACTGCGATCGAGTCGGGATCGGTATTCGATATGAAATGGACACTTGTCGGGTCAATCTGCGATGCAACGTCCATGAAAACAAGATCGACGTAATCCTCCGGAAGATCGATCACGCGGGTGTCCTTGACAAGTCCGGTGCCTTCATTGTAGATCGTAATAGCAAGTGAGACCTGGTCATCGAGTGTTGTTCTAACACTGGAAGACGCCATCGTTCCGGTCGGGAGAAGGACAACTATCAGTACGATCACAAGGGCGGGTATTAAAGCAATACCCACAGGTTTCATATACCTTTTTAACATTAACTCAAGCTCCTTCCGGAAACTACCATCCCCGCCTGATCGTGTACTCGCAGATTGTCTCACCATCGGAACTCACGGGAATCACGAACTCGACCGTGCTCGCGTCCTTCTGCTCGTACTCGTGTGTGGCTGTCGTTACCGACCAGTCGCCCCACACATGATCCCAGTACACGATCTCGACTCTCTCGTCCTTGTGGTTCCTGATAGTCACCCGTACGTCGTACTCCCAGAGATCGTCACGGATCATTCGTCGATCGAGTACCGATCTCTCACCAACAATATCGAACGCCTCGCCAAGGAATATCTCGATCTCCTCGTCACGCGGAGTATGGTCGATCTGGTCCTCGCCGATGAACTGGAGTGACCCGGACGAATCCTCCTTGTAAACCCTTATGAGTCCCTTCGGAAGAGGAATACCGAGTGAATTTTCCTCGGAGTTCATGAACCTGAGCCTTACCGCGATATCTCCCTCCGCCGTGTCACCACGTCCGTAATACTGGTAGCCGGGATCGAACACGAATATCTTCTGAGCATTGATTCCCTCGCCCTCGAGGAGATTTATCTGCTTCTGCTGGTTGTTCATAACTGTCGCGGGGCGCTGGAGTGTGTAGAGGTGATACTCAAAGAATGACTCCTCCTCGAATCCCGGAGCCGTGGGTGCGGCACCGTCCATGTACATCATCTCGGCTCCCCGGGCATACTGCATGGGCTCCGGAGTTACCCTGTGGACTTCGCCAGCTACAAGCTTGAGAACGGCGTCGTGATAGGCTGTCCCGGAATTGTTGGTAATCGTCACCCATCCTGAAAGCCCAAGCTCATCATCATCCTGGTTTACAACCGCGACGTAATTCGCGTTCCACGCAATCCCATTCGTAAGGTAGCTCATCTCGCACTCATTCGGACCCGCCTGACCGCATATCAGCGACCACCTGAGTGTCGGACGGGTTATAAGCCCCTCCGGAAGCTCCTCAAACTGCACCTCGACCGCGTTGTTTATAATTACTATCCCGTTAGAAGTCTCCACGACGATGTCTCCTCCGGATGTAACGGGAGGCGAATATGAATAGTTACTGTACCCGTAGCTGTCGTAGGATGGCTGCAACTGGGGAACCGATGCTCCGCCATATGAGAGAAGCCTTCCGGTTATCGTTCTGCCGTCACTTGTCATTACGGTGATTTCCCGATCGATATGCCTTTCGAAAAGTGCTGCGGTACTGACAAGGTCGTACTCGTAGTTCTGTTCGAGTATCGCGATCGAGTCGGGATTCGTGTTGCTTATGAAATGGACGCTCGTAGGGTCTATCTGAGACGCTACATCCATGAAGATCAGGCTGAACTGACCTTCCGGGAAAGTGAGCGACCTGGTGTCCTTTACCAGCCCGGTCCCGTCATTGTAGATAGTGATTGCAATCGATGACTGGTCGTCAGACGTGGTCTCGACCGAAGTCTCGGTCGCAGATGCCGGCATCAGGATTATCGCCATTCCGATAATTACCGCTATTAACGGTACTGGAAGATACCTTGTATTGAGTTTCATGAGATCCTCCCTTGTAATCAGGTCGACAAAATCTACATGCGTGAAGACACTACTTCCGGTAGATCAGGTTCACCCTCATCGCATTCATCAAACATTATAGCCCTTAAGAATAATTAAAGTAAGGTGGCAGAAAACGAAGTCCGGGATTGAATTCCCGGACTCCTGTCGTGATTGTGCTTCAACAATCGAGCTGGTTGTCTCATTTAGCGGCTACTATTTTAAATCGACTAAATTCATGAACGTTTCCTTTAAGACACCGGTGCGGATGCCTGCGGTTCAAAATTCCATCGAGTCAATTTTTTCCTCCACAGCGTAATATTATTAAGTACCCTTGACGGAACTGATCCATGCGGGTAAACTTGTCGCGAAAATGCATTTATATAAGCGTACATATGTTGTCACTGTAGTCGTAGTCGTTGTACAGCGGGCCGGCCCGTGAGCATACACAATGCTCCGAAGCGGGACCGGCCTTCATGAACACGAAGGCCGTTTTTAATTTTCGGCATTCGTGCATCGGGGCAGCATCAAACGACTGTGACAAGGAATAAGGACAATGAAACAGCAGACAGGAAAAGACATCAGAACAAAGAACATAAAGACGCTCTCGGATCGTCCATACGATCCCAAAGAGGTCGAGTCCGACTGGTACGACATATGGGAGCAGATGGGCGCGTTCAAGCCTGAATATGACGGCCCCGGACGCCAGGGCACCGGTAAACCATGGTGCTGCATCATCCCTCCTCCCAACATAACGGATCAGCTCCACATGGGGCACGGTTTAAACTTCACCCTGCAGGATGTCGTGACGCGTATCCGCAGGATGGAGGGACGTGACGTGTTGTGGCTTCCGGGAATCGACCATGCCGGAATCGCTACGCAGGTGAAAGTCGAGGAAGCGCTTCGCAAAGAGGGTACAAGCCGTGAGGAGATCGGGTACGAGAAATTCATCGAACGGGCATGGAAATGGAAGGAGGAGAAGGGCGGAAGGATCCTGGAGCAGATTCGTGAGCTTGGATCATCCTGCGACTGGGACCGTCTCAGGTTCACACTCGACCCCGGCCCATCACGTGGTGTTCTAACGGCATTCAAGACCCTTTACGACAAGGGTTACATTTATCGAGACACAAGAATGGTTAACTGGTCACCATCTCTCATGAGTGCGATCAGCGACCTTGAGGTTATCTATGAGGAACGGGAAGGCGCGCTCTACTACATTAATTACCCGATGAAGGAAGGCGACGGGTACATCCAGGTCGCGACAACACGTCCGGAGACAATGCTCGCCGATACCGCTGTCGCGGTGCATCCGGAAGACGAGCGTTTCAGGAACTTCGTCGGAAAAATCGTCATTCAGCCGCTTTCAATTGTTGAAATGCCCGTCATCGCGGATGACTACGTTACGATGGAATTCGGTACCGGCGCACTGAAGATCACCCCTGCTCATGACCCTAATGACTACGAGGTCGGACGTCGTCACAATCTTGACATGCCCAGCATGCTCGACCTTGACGGCAGGCTTAACGATATATACGCACCATTTAAGGGAATGACTGCCGAGGAAGCCCGTAAAAAGGCGGTCGAGCAGCTCAAGGCAAGTGGTCACCTGGTGAAGATAGAACCGATCAGGCACCAGGTCGGGCATTGCCAGAGATCGGGATGCACGGTCGAGCCGATGGTGTCAGAGCAGTGGTTCTGCAGGATGACAGAGCTCGTTCAGCCTGCCATCAACGCGATTCACGAAAACACCAACGGGGACGCCGACCTTGATTTCTTCGCGCCGCGATGGAAGAAGGTCTACCTCGACTGGCTGAATCCCGAAACGATCCAGCCGTGGTGCATCTCACGTCAGCTATGGTGGGGGCACCGGATTCCTGCGTATTACTGCAGTAACTGCGATCATATAACCGTGTCAATTGATCCGGTTGAGAAATGCGAGAACTGTGGCAAAGCGGTTCACCAGGATGAGGATGTTCTCGACACATGGTTCTCGTCATGGCTCTGGCCGCTCACGACACTCGGATGGCCGGAGGAAACGGACGATTTGAAGAAATTCTATCCAACCGATTTCCTCCTGACCGCCTACGACATTATTTTCTTCTGGGTTGCGAGAATGGTCATCGCGGGATACGAATTCCGTGACGCCACCCCGTTCTGGCATGTCGTGTACACGGGCCTGATCAGAGATGAGCATGGAAAGAAGATGTCAAAATCCGCGGGTAACGCGGTCGATCCGCTTGAACTGATCGATGAGTACGGTCGTGACGCGCTTCGTTACACCCTCACTCATCTTTCGTTCGCAGGAAGCCAGGACATCAACCTGACCCAGACACGTCTGCAGGGTTCGCGCTACTTCATGAACAAGGTCTGGAATGTCGCGAAGTACGTGATCATGCAGATTGGGGACGATTTCACGCCGACTCCGTTCGATGAGCTGTTCGGAAACAAGGCGCTGACCCTTCCCGACCGCTGGATTCTCTCCAGGCTGGTCAGCTGCGTGAAGTCAATCGAAGGGTACATGGACATCTACGATTTCGGGCAGTACGCCACTACGCTGTATAACTTCGTCTGGGATGAATTCTGTGACTGGTACGTGGAGCTGTCCAAGTTCTATCTCGGCGAAGATGAAGCTGCCGAGAGAAGACAGCTTGTGAGAAGCATCCTGTACCACGTGCTCGAAGCCATTCTGAAGCTGATGCATCCGATCTCGCCTTACATCACCGAGGAGCTTCACGGTGCAATTCACGGAATCGGTGAATCGGAGACATCGGTGAACGCGGAATATCACCCGCTTATCGTTGGAAGCTGGCCCGGTGGATTCATATCGAATCAGGATCAGGACGCCGACGCCGAAAGAGATTTCGAGATACTTATGGAATTCACCCGTGCGACGAGGAACCTCAGAAAATCACTCGGCCTTGCAGATTCGAAACAGGTCAGCGAACTGATATTCATGACGAGGGATGAGAACATTATCGACCTTCTCAAATCGAGCGAGCAGGACATTAACAGTCTTGTGAAGACAGATAAGCTGACCATGTATGACAATGGTAAGGTCCCGGAAAATGCGCTCAGTGCAGCCGTCATGAATGGCAGCCTGATGGTCTACCTTCCCATAGATGGCTCGATTGACCTCGCCGGAGAAGTCAGCAGGCTTGAAAAGGACCTTGAAAAGAAACGGAAGTACGTCGATAACCTTTCAAAGAAACTCAACAACCCGAATTTTACCGACAATGCTCCGGCCAAGGTTATAGAGAAAGAACAGGCCAAGCTTGAAGAGACTAACAGGCTAATAGCGGAAATAGAGTCAAAGCTGAAACTTTTCAAAAGTTCGGTTAAGTAGAATAAAACTTGAATAATAATAAGAACAGGCGCGAGCGATCGCGCCTTTTTAAATAGTCAATTTTAATTATATCACGGAATTAACGGAGGCCCTGCCTGGCTGTAGCATGTCAGGTAAACCCAGTCTACATCGACATGGCCCTCCGCATCCATCACGGTGACTGTCGCTGTGAAATCGGCAGGTGTCTCGTAAAGGTGGGCGACTGACATTCCTGCCTTCGGGTCGCTGTTATCGCCGAAGTCCCACACGGCTGAATAAGGTGGATGTCCGCCCGATACGATGGCATTGAATCCAACCGAAAGCGGTACAGGCCCCATCTGCTGGCTGACTGTCGCTTCGACATGAAGCGGTATAGCTTCGAACGCCCCGAACACACCCGGTGTGAAAATATTCATAACCGACGTAATTCCATCGTCCAGAATCGGCGCATTCGTGTAATGTTCCCAGAAATTGTCGGCATTCAGCCTGTATCCCCTGCTGACTATCTGGGTTTCCCGTGACTCAGCGATTCTGAACCTTATTTCCACAGGCTTTTCAAAAGCCATGGGATTGTCCGGATCGGCATTTATATGCTGCAGGTCGAACGTACCAAGCCTTACAAGTACCGGACCACTCGGAAGAAGCGGAATTCCCGTCGGGAATCCCCTGACCTGGAATGAAAATACTTCATCCTCGGGCACAGCGCCTTCCGGGAAGTAGAGCCAGATACCTATATCCGGGAAGTTGAAGGTTCCGCCAAGCTCGGTAACCGAACCGGTCCGCCATTCTGTAGGATTAGCGCTCGGTGACGAAGGATTGGAATATGTCCCCCCGTCGCAGCCAATAACGAGGAAAATCAGAGATAGTAACAGGATCGTGGATTTCATTAATCGTGCACGCATTTACTTGACCTCCAGAAGGTCTTCTTTAACACGTATTAATATCGTTTAAGGGAGGTGAATTATGTACACCAGGGTTAAATGAAAATGGACTGTCCGAATCGAAATTCGGGGTTTACGCTCCCTCGACTTCCCTGCGACGTTTTAAAAGAAGCCTGACAAGCTCCACTTCCCGCACGCTTGCCTCCGTAATACGTGATACTTCCTCCACGGTCGCGCCACCCGCAAGAAGGTCTGCGATCCTCTTGTTTCTATCGGCCTCGGGACTATTCTCTCCCTGGGATGGCTCTATGGCAAAGAGAATTCCACGCTCCTCGAGGATCTTCAGACGATCGCTGTTCATGACATTTTCAAGCCGTGACAGGGTCGTTTCCGCTTCCCTTGTGAGTGCTTCGAGTCGCTCGATTCTTTTATCAAGACCTGTTGTTACTTCATCGTAATCCGTGAGAAGCTGCTCGCGGGTTTCCCTGACCATCGTATTGATCTCATTAAGCGACTTGCCATCCGCAAGTTCCCTGCGGATCGCACGGAGGTCCTTCAGGTACCTGTTACCCATGTATAAAAGAACAACGACAGTTACAGCTAAAATGATCGCTGCCAGTTCCATTAACATACCCTTCCGGTTTTTCTATTTTACTTATTACGTGCCATGAGAAGGATTGCCCATTGGCATCGTCACTCTGAGAACCCTGCCGGTTCCCTTCACAAGGCCAATGATTATAGCACATTTGCGGGATTTGAAGAGCCTCGCCGTGTTCCTGTCGTGCATGTAGAGCTTAAGTTCACCGGTATCGGCATCCCTTTCGTACCTTTTAACATATGACATCTCAACATCCGAATAAACCGCCAGCATTTCAAGTTCGCGAGCCGGATCATGTCCAAGAAGGTCGCGGGCCTTCTTCTTGAGAATATCAAAACACAGGACGATCGTTGATTTTTCAAGAGCAGACCACGGCGTCGGACTGATAACAACAGGTAAGGAAAGGGCAACGTCAAGGTCTCTTTCTACTCGCACCTTGCGGCAAACCGATACATCGTGTACTCCAGGCTTTCTGATGGCTGGCGGCAACGCATCGACCGTCACACTGCCTTTAATCCTTATACCTCTCTGCTGAATTATTCCGGGTTTGTTTACCACCGGCTTTACTGTAACCGGTTCGCGAAAATAAAACCCGCACGCGACCTTAGAAACCATAAGACTTGCAACACCGAAAACACTGACCTGACCGTACTCCGGTTTAAAATCCGCCCGGACTTTGACTGTAGTTCCGGAAATTCTTTCGGTTAATCTCGCCTGATCCGGTAGTACACTGAATCTCACACCCCTCGAACGTGTGTCAATCGGATAGTAATATCGTTTCTGCCTGCACTTTACACCGCAGGACAGACGTCGTGGTTCACGATACCTGAATACGGGGACGTGTTTCACCCGTACACCGGCGATCAGCCGGTTCAGTGCAGCCCTCGCATCCGATGCGATTCTGCCTATTCCTTCCCGTTCCGACATATCTCGTTCAATGCTTCGCTTACCCTGCCGAGTGGCTCGGTGAAGTTTAAATCGTTCGCAAGGTCCGCTAGTTTACTCGCGATCTTTTCAGTCCCTGTTTCATCCCCTGCCTTGAAAATCAGCGTCGCGGGCGGACCGGACGCCCCTACCTGCATGCTGATCTTTCCCGGTTCGTCTCCCTGCCATTCACCGACTTCCTGGAGCGGATGTCCGTTACCATTTTCTATCACAACAAATTTACCCGGACCATCACCATCAAGCTCCAGAAGAAGGGGTTCATCAGTGAATACGAAATCGGCCTTGGAATTCGACGCCTTGAGAAGTGTTCCGGCGATTGCATCAAGCAGAAGGTATCGCTTGAGCGCTCCGCCATAGATCAGCTTTTGAATCTTCGATGGCCGGATCGGTTCTATGTAGCGGAAATCGACCGGAAGACCACGCTGGTCGGTTACAAGCAGTCCACCTGTCCAGCTTTCGTCTTCAATCGCACTAGCTAGTAAATAAGCAAGATGCATGATCTTACTCCCCGATAACTATAAATCTCATCTAATCGTTTCAGGACCCGTCCGAGGCTCCTTCCGTACTATTAATATCCGCCTGCCGACATTAGGGTTATTTAATGAAAATTAAGAAATGAAATATAAAAAACCGCACACCGGGTGCGGAATTATTAGCGAAACGAACTTAATTTCACGGTCATTCCTCGAGAACCACATCAACATCGAGCTGTTCCGTTCCCCTGTATACCGTCAGCGTAACCGTGCTCCCGAGTTCCATTCTTCGAATCTGCTCGGTAAGTGATGTGACCTCTGTAACTTTTTCACCATTAATTGCGACGATAATATCCCCGTCATCGTAAAAGCGATATTGCCTGAACCTGCTCTGGAAGGTCCTGAGATTTGTCCCTCCCCTTAAACCGGCTTCCTCGGCGGACGAACCGTTAGATACATCCTGCACGAGAACACCATACTGCACGGGGAGGTTTAATGTAGCCGCAAGGTTCGGGTATATCGTAAGACCTGTGAATCCGGGCGATGGACGTCGGACTCTTCCAAATTCGATAAGATCCGAGGCGACCGTCCTCGCCAGGTTAACCGGAATCGCAAAACCTATCCCATGACTTCCCCCGGACTGGCTGTAAATCACCGTGTTGATTCCGATTACCCGTCCGGTTGAATCAATGAGCGGTCCACCCGAGTTTCCGGGATTAATGCTCGCGTCGGTCTGGATCATGTTTTCAAACTGTGTCTCGGCAGTAATCACTGGTCGGTCCAGCGCGGAGATAACTCCCACCGTCACCGTCGAGTCAAGCCCGAACGGGTTTCCGATCGCAATCGCCCTCTGGCCAACTTCCAGCTCGGCCGAATCCCCAAGAGGGGTTACCCATTCCTCGGGAATCTCGATCCCGCGTATGTGAAGAACCGCGAGGTCGGTCATCTGGTCGGTGCCTACAAGCTCGGCGTTGTACTCTTCACCATTACTTAACCTGACGGCGATCTGCTGTGCCCCTGCAACGACATGATTGTTGGTCAGGATGTAGCCATCCTCGGAAATGATAAATCCGGAACCGGTACCCTCCTGGGGTACTATCTCAAAAAAGAAATTCCTGTAGTACTGAACGGTGCTGACATGCACGACCGATGGACTGATATCGTTGTAGACAGAGGTCACGACCTCTTCTGTCTGGTCGAATGACCCTGACAGGGAAACCGATACGGGCTGGCTGGGATTATCGCGGCCAATTTCAGGAGGTCCGCTTCGTTCCTCCTGAGCGGACGATGAAAGTTCCTCGAACCGCTCATCCACATGGGTCAGAACACTGCGTCCAACAACGTTAGTGACAAGTAACCCCGAGAGCAGCGCTCCGATTACTGCAGACAGAAGTGCGATTAAAAATACTGACGATCTTGACATTTCCGGTTAAACTCCTTATCGATAAAAACCCCCTAAGTAGATTCACGATAACCTGTTCGGGTTCAACAAGGTACACTCGGGATTATTATCCCATAAAAAAAATCCCCGCTCAGGGGAAATTATTTTCCTTGATTCCGAAGACTTTATGACTGTTTTTCCTTTCCCGCCCCCCTCGCTTTCTGCTGGGCCTCACGCTTCTTTACGAATTCAAGTACCTGGCTCAGCTTGAATCTCCTCTGCTGACCGGGAGTCCTCAGGCACTCAAGCTCACCCTTGTTTGTATATCGACGGACCGTGGTTTTGCAGACACCGATAAGCGTTGAAGCTTCCTCAAGACTTATGACCGGATCGAGAAGTTTTTCAATAAGCTCCTCGCGGTCTATTCTGGTCTTCTTCGTCAAACGCTGCCTTGAAACAACCTGGTGTTCACTGACAGATTCAAAAAGCCCGGGCTCTTCCTCTGCGGATGGTTCCTTAGACTTCTTTTTACGGCCTTTCTTTTTACCCTTACCTCTGCCCGGTTCCTTATCATCTGTGGCAGGTTCGGTTACTTCAGGCTCAAGGACCTCAACGGTTGATACCGACTCATCCATGATTTCCCGGAGTTCCTCCAGGACCTCGGGATCGGCCTCCGCGGGCTGCTTATCCGCGTCAAGTCCTTCTCCCGACTCGAACAGATCGGGACTTGTCAGGGGCTTTATGTTTCTGTAGTCCTCGTAAGTGTACGGTTTTACGGTTCGACCGATCTGGTCGTCGCTGACCTGTATCGCCTCTTCGCGCGGAACACCGGGTACCGGAGCCTGGCGTGCTTCAAATACCTCGCCTACCTGCTGCTCAACAGCTTCATTCTGTTCGGGTGGTGTATCAGGCGACTCCTGCGCACGCTGCGAAGGTTCCTTGAAATCGAGTTCGACCACCTGTCCGCCGGATTTCTGTTTCAGACGCTGTGTCTCTTTTTTGACATAACGCTGCCAGTCATCCCATGCACGGTTCTGGTCGTTCGATTTGCCCTTTCTGTCCCGTCTGGAAGACCTCATAATTAAAAAATATGTCCGCCTGCTAAATTAAGAGCGAGATTTATCACGATCCCTGTTCGCGCTGAACAGGGTATCCAGATCACGTTCAATCGGATCAAGCTTCGGGGCAGGTATCAGACACTTTCCCTCGTCATCTATCTCATCGAGATTAATGTGATGCACTCGCCCCCCGCAATGGTCAAGCCGCCTGGTTTCCTCGACTATATAGTCCCTAAGGTTCTGTAAAAAATCTTTGCTTTCTTTTTCTGTCATGTTAAGCACGTTCCTGCATTCACAGGAATTTTCTCACCGGTCACGCATTGTATCATACTGCATAAAACCTGCGCAATGTGCAGGTTTGTAACCTGAAACCTGCTTAACTGATGATGCCGTAGTTTAAAGGGACCAGACAGGTAACCTCAATTAAAGATTACTGCCTTTCCACCTCAGAGGTAAGGCTACCAAATCAAGCGACAGGAATCGCGCATGGTCGTCAAGCGCGAGTGTAAATCCGCGAAGAAGACCATCCGACGCTTCAACTCCCGGCTCCCAGTGAACAGAGAGAACATTGAGCGCATTACTTTTCTTATCTTTCGCGAGATCGCACCTTCCGACAAGTTCGGTTCCATGAAGGATGAACAGACAGTAGTAGCCATACTCACGTTTAGCGGCGGGCTTGTAAACCTCGAACGTGGGATGGAAATCGAATATCTCCCTCACAAGGTTCCGGTCCCACACCATCATGTCGAGCGGTGCGATAAGCCGCGTTGTCGGCTCGATTTCCTTCTTCCCCTTCAGGAACTTCGTGTCTTCTTTCAGGATGTGGAACTTCGATTTAACGCCCTCTATGGAAACCGGGACAATCACTCCATCCGATTCAAGCTCGTCGAAATACTCGTTCTTCGAATACCTTTTCTCGTTCCACGCGACTCCCTGCACCGACTTGTTCCTGACAAGCCGCATTGCATGGAAACGATCCATAACGACTCTTCTGAGGAAGTCATCGAATGTCTTAGATGTGTCTTCCAGTGGGAGAATCCTGTCGGATATGTCGAGGTATCTCTGACGGGCCTTCCGGCGGTCGATCATTACCTCCCCGATCTCCCAGAGCACATCGAGGATTCTTTTCACGAGGCTTTCGCTTCCGATCCAGTAGCCCATCACCCTCCGATCATCTCCGAAATCCCCGGATGACATCGGCCCCTCGGCTTCGATCCGCCCGAGCACTTCCTTAATCTCTTTCCTGTGTTCCTTCAGAAAATCACCCCAGTACTTCCTGCGTTTGAGCATAAGCGGGTATTACCATGGCCTGCTTTCGTTCGGAAGGATACAGAGGCATTTCGACCAGTACTCGTGCGCTGTACGCTTTTTCCCGTACAGAACATCTTCAAGCTGGTCGGGAGTGAAGCCACCAATCCTCGAACTGAAACAGATGTCCTGATTGGTTCTGCATACGTTGATCGTGTCGACCTGAACGGATCTGTAACTTCTGATGATCCTGTTAATACTCACCCTGCCCTTTTTCAGTTTAGACCCCGAGTGCATGTGGGCCTTAACAAGGTAACTCCGTGCCTCGGATTTTGTCAGCCTGATTCCAGTCATTGTCCTCACTAAACCTGATGATCAGTTTTCCCACAGGTTCCATATTCTGACAGTTTTATCCTTCCCCCCGGACACCCCGTAGAGGCCATCCGGACTTACATCGACGCTCAAAACTTCACCGTTGTGTCCGCTGAATTCCCTTACGACACTCCCCGATGCGATTTCACTTAACAGGACAAGCCCCTCGCTTCCGCAGGAAAGGATATGCCGGCTGTCGGGAAGAAACACAAGATCATTGACCGTCCCGTCATGCGCTTTCCACATACGTTCACGGTTCGCGGGGTCCAACTGCCAGACCATTATCATGCCTTCGGATAATCCCGCGGCAACGAACACATCATCGGAACTGTAGGTCACCGATGTCGGGTAATCATCTTCGGTATGAAGTTCATGCACCACGTCAAAGGAAGCCATCTCAAGGATTCTTATCTCCCGGTAACACGACGGTTCACTCGGGTCTACACCGGTTGAATATGCAAGGTGCATGCAGTCATGGCTGAAACAGGAAGGCCACGTACCTCCACGCGATAGCGTGTAGTTTGATTCAGGACGCTCATCAAGCCAGAAACGCCACCTGGAAATTTCATTTCCAACCGCCGTAACAATACCGTCACTGTTGGCAATAAACCTGATTGCACAGGGATGGAAGTCGTAGCGAGCATTCCGCCAGGTAATATTCATCGTGTCGAGATTGTGCACAATCTTGTTTGCATTACTGTCAATCGATGCAATCTGGTTGCCATCGGGCTGTGTGCAGACAAGCACTACCGGATCAGTGTGGTCGTCAATGGAATTTTCCTCAACTCCGGTTTGGGCATTCCAGATAACGATCATGCCGTTGTTGTGACCGGATACAACTTTTCTTCCATCGTTGGTAAACGCTACGTCATGCACGAAACCGTAATTTTTTTCAAGAACGAAAAGGGCATCGCTGCTATTAACTTGGCCTGTGCATGCAGTACAAAGACTAACAACGAGTAAGGCTGCAACCAGCAGGCTTTTTTCGATTTTCATCACGTGAGTTCCATCATGCAGCAGTGGAATGGAATGTATTATATCAGGTAAATGTCATTCAGCGCTTGCATTTTACTGCCGATTATGGCATATAGCCTTTCGTAGAAGTAAACGGAACCATGAAAACTATCGTCAGAATCGAGGGCATAATTATCAGAGACCCATAGCAAGGTGGGTTCCGTGGAGTCTGCATATTCTACCCCCGGAACCATCCGGGGGTTTTTCAATTTATCGCGCTGACACCGAACCGGAACACTGTTCCGATAATATTAAGGTTCATTAAGTAACCTTACATAGAGAAAGATAAGCAATGCGAGACTGAGGTCAGAGTAATGCCTTTTGAACAACCACTAACGGATTCCATCCCGAAACGGGAGGAAAAAATCCGGAAGTTCTGGGAAGAGAACCGGATCTTCCAGAAAACCCTGGAGGTAACCAGGGACATGCCGAGATACGTTTTTTACGAGGGACCCCCGACAGCAAACGGGCTTCCCCATCCCGGACATGTCCACACCAGGATTATAAAAGACCTCTTCCCTCGCTATAAAACCATGACCGGGCACCTCGTCGAGAGGAAGGCCGGATGGGACACGCATGGCCTTCCGGTCGAGATCGAAGTCGAAAAAGAACTTGGCCTGAAGAACAAGACCGATGTCGAGGATTACGGCATCGAGAAATTCATCGAGCAGTGCAAGAAATCGGTCTGGAAATACCTGCCCGAGTGGGAGAAGATCACGCAGCTCATCGGATTCTGGATCGACCTCGACAAGCCGTACGTGACGTACTACAACTGGTATGTCGAGACGCTGTGGTGGATCTTCAAGCAGATCGATCGCGCGGGCCTTCTCTACAAGGGCCACAAGGTCGTGCCGTTCTGCAATCGATGCGGGACGCCGCTTTCGAGCCACGAGGTCGCACAGGGCTACGAGGAAGTGTCTGAACCGTCTATATTTATCTCTTTTCAGACTGTCGATGAACCCGACACGTATTTCCTTGCGTGGACGACGACACCCTGGACGCTTCTCAGCAACCTTGCACTAGCACTCGGTCCGAATTACGAGTACATCAAGTACGACCATCCTGACGGAAAGAAGTACATTCTCGCGAAAGCGCTCGCGCGCGGCACATTCGGGAACGATTATGACGAGTCGAGGATTATCGGTTCATATAACGGCTCGGATTTCGATGGGAAGAAGTACGTTCCCCTTTACGAGCATGAGCCATCGATGAAAAACAACTACCGGGTGATCATGGCCGACTTTGTCAGCCTTGAAGACGGTACCGGAATCGTACATATCGCTCCCGGTTACGGCGAGGACGACTATATCGCGGGACTTAACGCGGGCCTTGACGTGCTGCAGATCGCGAACGAGAAGGGATATATCGGCGAAGACGGTCCAGAGATCGTACGCGGGCTTCACTTCAAGGAAGCCGATCCGCCGATCATAAAGGACCTTACAGATCGCGGCCTTCTTTTCAGGCAGCAGGTATACACCCATGCATACCCGCATTGCTGGCGATGCAAGTCACCGCTTATGTATTTCGCGCGATCGAGTTGGTTCATCAGGACAACCGAGATCCTCGACATACTTCTCAAGTGGAACCAGGAGATCGACTGGTATCCGGAGACGATCAAGAGCGGTCGATTCGGGAAGTTCCTCGAAAATAACATCGACTGGGCAATCAGCCGTAACCGGTACTGGGGAACCCCGATTCCGGTTTGGGTCTGCGACGATGAGTCCTGCGACGGGCGCGAGGTCCTCGGCAGCATCGCCGATCTCAAGAAGAAGGCGAACGAGGATGTACCCGACGATGTCGAGCTTCACAAGCCCGGAATCGACTCGTTCACACTCACCTGCCCGAAGTGCGGCGGAGTAATGCACCGCATTCCGGAGGTGGCAGATACATGGTTCGATTCAGGTTCCATGCCGATCGCGCAGTGGCACTACCCGTTTGAATTCAACGACCAGTTCAAGGAATGGTACCCGTGCGATTTCATCTCGGAAGCCCAGGACCAGACACGTGGATGGTTCTACACGCTTCATGCGGTTGCGGGACTTCTTCACGCGGCTGCGCTGAAATTCCCGGACGACAAAGACCTCGATCCGTTCCGCGAGTGGGGGCTTTCATACAAGCGATGCATCCTTCTCGGCCTTACGTTAAACGACCAGGGTCAGAAGATGTCTAAATCAGTCGGTGGATTCACCGATCCGTTCGATATTCTCGACGATCAGGGAGCCGACGCACTCAGGTGGTTCTACCTCGCGAACGTCGATCCGTGGGTCGGTGTACGGTTCTCAGTAGATGGAGTACGCGAGGTTCAGCGTCGCTTCCTCCTCACGCTCAGGAACGTGTACCAGTTCTTCACAATCTACGCGAGGATCGACGAGTTCGAGCCGAAGGAGATCAAATTCAACCCGGATCGACTCTCGTCGCTCGACAGGTGGATACTGTCGAGGCTGAACAGGACGATCGGCATCACGAGAAATTCGCTTGAGGCATACGATGTGCTGTCGGCAGCCCGTGAGCTGGAGCGCTTCATCGACGACCTTTCAAACTGGTATGTTAGGCGTAGTCGTGAGAGGTTCTGGCGGTCGGAGAAGGACGAGGATAAATGGGCTGCGTACACAACGCTTTACCATATTCTCGTTGAATACTCGAAACTGATCGCTCCGTTCACGCCATTTGTTGCCGATGAGATCTACCGGAACCTCGCCGCGGGGAATCTTGATGACGCGAAGGAAAGCGTCCATCTTGAGACCTATCCGGTGGCGGATGAGTCGTGGCTCGATGACGAGCTTGAATCGGAAGTTGAACTCGCGATGGAGATCGCGAAACTCGGACGGTCCGCGAGGAAAGCGGAACAGATCAGGGTACGTCAGCCGCTAAGCGATGTGATCGTAATCACCCGCGTCGAAAAGGACCGGGAACGTGCGCGAAACCAGGAGAAGGTCATCCTCGACGAGCTTAACATCAGGGAGATGAATTTCGAGGACGACACGTCGAGATTCGTCGAGTTCAGGGTGACCCCGGATTTCTCGAAGCTCGGTCCGAGGCTCGGGCCGAAGATGCCTGCCGTTAAAAAGGCTTTTGACGGTGGCACCACCGAAATGTATCAGGAGATGAAGGAATCTCTCGACAGCGGCGCTACATGCAGCATCGAGGTCGATGGAGAAAAGCTGACGTTCACAGATGACGAAGTGTCTGTCAGCATGGAAAGCAAGTCAGGCTACGCGGCTGCGTCGGGATCGAGGATCGCGGTCGTGCTGCACACCGAGCTTAATGATGATCTCATCGCGGAAGGTGTCGCGAGAGAGGTTATTCACCTTCTCCAGGGACTTCGGAAGAAAGCCGATCTTGATTATCAGGCGAGGATCATCGCTTACCTGATGGCCGAGGATGATACGGTAAAATCTGCTATCGATAAACACGTGGAATACATTCAAACCGAGACTCTTGCATCCGAAATAAAGCTTGAGGGTTTTGACGACGGCACGATGAAGATATGGGACACCGGGAAGATAAACGGTGTCAAGGTTGATTTTGGCATTCTGGTCGAAGAGGGATAAAATATGGACGACGCGCGCCAGTAGCTCAGTGGATAGAGCAACAGCCTTCTAAGCTGTGGGCCGAAGGTTCGAGTCCTTCCTGGCGCGCCAGTCAAATCCTCCGATTCAGGAAACAACTCCCGCAATCACCGGACACGTAACTCAGTGGTAAGAGTGCCTGTCTTATAAACAGGTGGTCGCGGGTTCAATTCCCGCCGTGTCCACCATCTGATCTTGCGTTTGCCCTCTCAGTTGGGCATACTTATAAATCGTTGATCGCGTCCGTAGCTCAATTGGATAGAGCAACAGACTTCGGATCTGTAGGTTGAGGGTTCGAGTCCTTCCGGGCGCACCATCATGATTGTAAATCCCCGATTCGGTTCGGGGATTTTTTTTACTTCTCACTGATTTAATGTAATTTTAAACCTTATATCATTTATCATAGTCATACTTTCTATCAAAGCCCTGGGAGTTGTGCATGAGAATCATCCATTTCCTGCTATTAGTAATCCTGATCTCAGGCCTTGCCGGATGTTCTTTCATTGTGGAAAGACCCGCGCAGTGCGAAGAACAGACGGTCTACGACGCCGGATTCATTATAGAAGGCCCCGACGTCGTTTTCGAAAACAACGCTGTTGAATTTAAGGCATCTTACGATGGACCGGACCTTGACGAAATCCGTGAATCGGAAGGTGAGATGAGACAGCCTATTCACTTCGAGTATGACTACGAGTGGTCATGCGATCCGCAAGGTGCTGGCGAGTTTGATATCAATGGACCGTGGGTGAAGTTCATCCCGAACGAGGTCGATGCGGATTGTGAGGTTACGATAAAACTCGTCGCGAACGTAACACTTCAGCCAACTTACGTCGTGGAATACGGCCTGACCATTCTCGACTCCCCAAACGAGCTGGACTGGGAACTTACATGGGGTCGCAACCTGTCGATATCCGACATGATTATTGATGACGCGGGTAATATATACCTTGCAGGTACTGTAAGAACTGAAGCCGATCTCGATCCGGGTCCGGGTGAGTCAATTCACTCCGGAAATGCAATCACGGACCGTTACGGACAGGAACAGACACTTGGAAGCGTCTGTGTCATTAAGTTATCACCCGAAGGAAATTTTACCTGGGCAAGGTCATTCGCTGCGTCACCTCATATGCTTGCCCTTATGATCAGCTTCTCCCCCGACGGCAACCTGATAATTACAGGCCACCACTATGGCCCGCGTGATTTCGGTCCGTCACCGGAAGTTGTCGATGGCGAACATGATTACCGGTTCAACAGGATGTTTATCGCGAAGCTGGACACCGATGGCGATTTCATCTGGACGCATGCGATAGGTGAATACGATATCGGTTCAGCCCAGTGTAAAAAAACGCTGGTTGATCAGGATGGAAAAATCTACCTGATTGGAAACCTGGGCGGGACTATCGATTTCGACCCGTCAGACGGCATCGCGCTTCAGAGATCGCACGACGCTTCATCAACCTATTACAACATGGAATCCGCTCTCGGTTTCATTGCAATCTATTCAGCAGACGGCGATTATGTGGACTGTAACATGTTCGGTGGTGCGATGATTTCAGGTTACGCACCGGAGGTAACGTCTGCCTGCATGGATTATGAGGGTAATGTCTACATCGCGGGAACTTACAAATACCAGATTGGGTTTGAACTTCCCGATGGTCCCAGCGAACTCCATGCAACCGGAAGCTCCGATATCTACCTGCTTAAGATCAATACTTCGGGCTCAATCGAATGGCTTCACACATGGCCGACTACCGGCGAGGAAGACATGGTTTTCGACATGCAGATCGACACCGCCGGCAATTTACAGGTAATCAGCCTTATGTCCGGCACCTTCGATCTCGACCCGGGGCCCGGTGCTGTAAACATTACTCCGCCTGCTGTTGAAGAAGATGACGACAGCCTTTATGGATACTCCGGTAATGAGAGTCAGATTATCCTGTGCAGTTACGATCAGGATGGCAGCCTGCAGTCACATTTCATCTGGCATGGATATTACGGTTCATTCATTAACAGTGGCAACCTTAGAATGTCGGCAACGGACACATACACATGGTTAGCGCTGTGCTATGGTCTGGGCATAGATGTCGATCCAGGCCCCGGAGAACATGTGGTTAACGCATTGCGTGAAGACAGCTATGCAAGCGCGGTCGTTGTTCAGCTTGACAGTAATCAACAATTCGTCTGGGCCGAGGCTCTACCATCTTCACACTCACTCGATGGTATCCTCTGTGTTACAGGGCCGGATGGGTCGCTTCATGTTACCGGAGGACTGGACAACGGCATATCACTCAGGAAGTACGCAATCTCATTCTAAAAACGAAAGGCACGGGAATCGATGAGAAATATCAGGCTGATCTCGATAATGCTGTTTGCTGGTTTTATGCTGGGCTTTGGTTCATCGGTAAACGCGACTGGAAATTCCGGATGGGTTATCACCTGGGATAGCGATAAACTCACCAATATAACTAATATTTCACTCTGCCCCGATGATTCGTTCGTGGTCCTTGGATCTGCGTACGGGCAGACCGATATCGATCCGGGTCCCGGTACTGTTACATATGAATCTCCCGAAGGAACATTTATGTCGATTCTCTGCAAGTACGGGACCGATGGCAGTTATATGTGGTCTTTCCCTTTCGACCTTAACGGAAAGATACGCGCGATTCACATGGACACCGACAGCGCGGGAAACGTCTATGTTACCGGCAGTTATGAAGGAATGGTTGACCTCGACCCCGGTCCGGGTGAGGGCATTTATGTCAGTGATCAGGATGGTTATTTTACGTCGAAGTTTGATACAAGCGGCAACCTCGTATGGACTAACGGTCAGACGGGAAGCTCATCGATCACGGTCGACGGCGCAGGTAATGTTTATCTTGGGGGTACAAGAACCTCTGGAGGTGCGGGATGGGCATACTACGCCGAACTGAATCCCGAAGGAGACACCATTTCCGGTGGCCGATCTCGTTACAATGCCCATGAAGGCGGAGATTCCGGATATCTATACGGCATTAATCCGGTCTACACCAACGATCCGTACTATGCGATGGACCATATCGTCATCGAGAGAATATCCGGTACCGAGCGAGTTGAAATCACGTCATTCGATCACTGGATCAGGGATATTGCCGATGATTCGGACGGCAACATAATCATAGGCGGGACATTCGAGGATCCGATCGACCTTGATCCCGGCGATGAGGTAATGGAAGTCTCCCCTGTCGGACGAAACGATGTCTACCTATGCAAGCTCGATCCATCCGGAAACCTCATGTGGGCAAAAACATGGGGAAGCAGCGAGTCATGGGCGTCGAACTCCTTTTACCATCTTGGGGTTGATCCCCGTGGGAACATCGTTGTAACTGGCACTTATGAAACACCGATGGACTTCGATCCGGGTCCCGGTGAGTACATACTGGACGCGTACGGATTTCCTCTCGAATACGTAAGCAAGTTTGATCCCGCCGGAAACCTCCTATGGGTTTTCACATATGGCTCCGTAACTTCCTATGGCCATGCGGTAAGCGACCTGATGATTGATGAGTATGGTTATATCTACATCGTTGGCGATTTTGAAGGCACGGTTGATTTCTGTCCCGGAGACGGGGTCGATGAACGAGTGGGCGCATCGCAGGGATCGGGATACATCCTGAAGCTGACTCCCGACGGAACATGGTAACCACCTCGAATTAATTCGGATTTTTGTGTAAGCTACTTCCAGCCAATTCTTCCTGACGAAAATTTACAGGAGTAACTGTTATGTTGTTTAAAAAGAAAACACCGAATGATCCTGTCGATGCAGCGGTTGAAATTCTGAAAAGTGGCAACCTTCCAAAAGCCCACAGGATGCTCTCGGCTATCCTGACAAAAGAACCTGAAAATACCCGCGCCATGAGCAGCCTCGCCATAACGCTTATTAAGATGGACAGGCATGATGAAGGTCTTGAGCTGATGCAGAAACTCCTTGAGCTGGAACCGGATGTTGCAGGTCACTGGTCAAACATGGCCGGTCTATACAACCACTCGGGAAGAATGGATGAAGCACTCCGACATGTCGATAAAGCGATAGAGCTGGATCCGTCGATGCCCGAGCCGTATGGTAACCGTGCCCAGATCCTTGACAAAATGGGCAGAACTGATGAAGCGCTTGAATCATTCGACAAGCTGCTTTCGATCAGACCCGACGCATCCC
>Ga0272443_10002184_pt1 | contig 25783 bp, 22 predicted proteins | sample SSMAcet12_FD_193581 | JGI IMG/M metagenome (GOLD analysis project Ga0272443, IMG submission 193581) | Marine sediment archaeal communities from Little Sippewissett salt marsh, Falmouth, MA, United States - SSM-Acet-12 | ecosystem: Environmental > Aquatic > Marine > Wetlands > Sediment ... | reverse complement strand
CGAGTTCGAGCTGGCGGCGAGCCTACGAGACGAGATCCGGGAGCTGAGGAAGGGGCTATGAACGCAATCCACGTGAAGGGGGCGCGGGAACACAACCTGAAGGACATCGACGTCGTTCTCCCGCGCGACCAGTTGATCGTCATCACCGGTATCTCCGGCTCGGGGAAGAGCTCCCTCGCGTTCGACACGATCTACGCCGAAGGGCAGCGGCGGTACGTCGAGTCGTTGTCGGCGTACGCCCGGCAGTTCCTCGGACAGATGGACAAGCCGGACGTCGATTTCATCGAGGGGCTGTCGCCGGCGATCTCGATCGACCAGAAAACGCGCAGCCACAATCCTCGATCGACTGTCGGAACGGTGACCGAGATCTACGATTACCTGCGCCTTCTGTACGCGCGGATCGGCCATCCGCACTGCCCGACGTGCGGTGAACCGATCAGCCAACAGTCGGCGGAACAGATCATCGACGCGGTCATGACGATGCCGAACGGAACCAAGCTCCAGATCCTCTCGCCGGTCGTTCGCGGGCGAAAGGGTGAGTACAAGAAGACGTTCGACGAGATCCGCCAGGAGGGATTCACGCGGGTCCGCGTCGACGGCGTCGTCCGGACGCTGTACGAGGAGATCGAGCTTGCGAAGCAGCAGAAACACACGATCGAGATCGTCGTCGACCGCGTTGTTGTCGGGCCGGAGAAGCGGTCGCGGATCGCCGATTCGGTCGAGACGGCACTGAAGCATGGCGGCGGCCTGATCAACCTGCTTGGCGAGGACGGCGAGGAGCGCCTGTACTCCGAGCATTACGCCTGCATCCGTTGCGGCGTGAGCTACGAGGAGCTGTCGCCGCGGATGTTCTCGTTCAACAGTCCGTACGGCGCCTGCCCCGAATGCAGCGGCCTCGGATACCGTAAGGAGATCGACCCGGAGCTGGTGATCGACCGGCGATTCGGGCTGCTCGAGGGCGGGCTGATTCCGTTCGCGAACACGACGAGCCGCTGGTATCAGGCGCAGATGACCGCGCTGGCGAAACACCTGAAGATCGACCCGTATCAGCCGCTCGGAGAGGTCCCGAAGAAGGCGCTCGACGTGATCCTCTACGGCACGGCCGGAAAGGAGATCTCCTTCCACTACAAGTCGGCCTCCGGGTACGAGCGAACGGTGAAGCGCCCGTTCCGTGGCGTGGTCGCGTCGCTCGAGCGGTGGTACCGCGAAACGTCGTCCGATCACTGGCGCGGGGAGCTGGAGCAGTACCTGGCGACGCTGCCGTGTCCCGTCTGTGGTGGCGCGCGGCTGAAACCGGAGATCCTCGCCGTCACGGTCGACGGGCTGAACATCCATGAGGTGACGACGCTGTCGATCCGGTCGGCGTTGACCTTCTTCGAGAATCTGTCGCTCACGGCGCGCGAGCAGATGATCTCGGCCCAGATCCTGAAGGAGATCCGGGCTCGGCTCGGCTTCATGGTCGCCGTCGGGCTCGACTACCTGACGCTCGATCGGCAGGCGGGCACGCTGGCCGGAGGCGAAGCGCAGCGGATCCGCCTGGCGACCCAGATCGGAAGCCAGTTGACCGGCGTTCTGTACGTGCTCGACGAGCCGTCGATCGGTCTTCACCAGCGGGACAACCGACGCCTTCTGGAGACGCTGAAGGGGCTGCGCGACCTCGGCAACACCGTCATCGTCGTCGAGCACGATGAGGAGACGATGCGCGAGAGCGACTTCATCCTCGACCTCGGTCCCGGCGCCGGGCTGCACGGCGGGCGCGTCGTCGCGTCCGGGTCACCGGCCGAAGTCGCGGTGCATCCCGACTCGATCACCGGACAGTACCTCTCCGGACGTCTCCGGATCCCGGTGCCCGCGAAACGCCGCCGCGGCAACGGGAAATCGCTGAAGGTGCTCGGCGCCGCGGTGCACAATCTGCGCGGGATCGACGTCGAGTTCCCGCTCGGGCGGTTCGTCTGTGTCACCGGCGTGTCCGGATCCGGGAAGAGTTCGCTGGTCGATGAGGTTCTGTACCGCGGAGTGGCGCACGAGTTGCACTTGGCCGCGCGGCGGGCCGGTCCGCACGACGGGATCGAGGGAATCGAGCATATCGACAAGGTCATCGAGATCGATCAGTCGCCGATCGGCCGGACACCGCGGTCGAATCCGGCGACGTACACGAAGCTGTTCGACGAGATCCGTTCGCTGTTCGCACGCACGCCGGACGCGAAGCTTCGCGGCTACGCGGCCGGGCGCTTCTCGTTCAACGTCAAGGGCGGGCGATGTGAGTCGTGCCAGGGGCAGGGGCAGGAGAAGATCGAGATGCACTTCCTCCCCGACGTCTACGTGCCGTGCGAGGTCTGCAAGGGAACGCGGTACAATCGGGAGACGCTGCAAGTTCGCTATAAGGGGAAGACGATCGCCGATGTGTTGGCGATGTCGGTCGGAGAGGCGCTGAGCTTCTTCGAGAACGTCCCGCGGATCAAGCGGCGACTGCAGACACTGCAAGACGTCGGGCTGTCCTACATTCAACTCGGCCAGCCGGCGACGGAACTCTCCGGCGGAGAGGCGCAGCGCATCAAGCTGGCGAAGGAGCTGTCGAAGCGCTCGACGGGGAAGACGCTGTACATCCTCGATGAGCCGACGACCGGGCTCCACGCCGCCGACGTTCGGAAGCTGCTCGATGTCCTGCATCGACTCGTCGACGGAGGTAACACGGTCGTCGTGATCGAGCACAACCTGGATGTGGTCAAGACCGCCGACTGGATCATCGACCTCGGTCCGGAGGGCGGGGACGGTGGCGGAACGGTGATCGCGGCCGGTTCTCCCGAGGAGATCGTCGAGGTCGACGCGTCGCACACGGGAACGTTCCTGCGGGAGGTGTTGGAGGAGCCGATCGGCGAAGCCGTGCCGCACGACAAGGCGTAGTATCGCAACACGAAAGGGAGGACCTTCATTGAGTATGACGCGCCGCTGGTGGATTTCGGCGATCTGTCTCATGCTGTGGCTTGCGATCGGGAGCGGCGCGGTCGGCCGCACGGTGTGGGCGTACTACGACTGTACTCCGGGCGTCCATACCGTCGTGATGTTGAGCAACGCGAGCGAGTTCGTCGATGACGAGGCGGTGACGCTCACGGTGTACGACGCGGACGGACGGCTTCTCCACGAATCGGTCCACGGGCTGTCCGAATACGAGTCGACAGCCCTCTTCTTGAACGACCTGCTAGAGCAGACGGATGGATCCACGTGGGGGCTCGTCTCGATCGAGAGCCGGCTGCTCGTCCAAACCGGCGTTTGGGTCGGCACCGAGAGGGGCTGGCTGTTCGTCGAGAACTACGGGGAGTTGACTGCCGATCGTGTCGATGCGGTCGAGACGTACTGGTACGGCGCGAGCTACGCGAACACGCCGAACCGCCGGACGACGATCATGATCTTGAACCCGAACGAGCGGCTCGTCTTCGGGACGATGTACGTATACGACGCGTACGGCGCGTTGCAGAAACAGCATGTTCTTACGTTGCCCGCTCGCCAACCGACGTACCTGGATCTCGAAACCATGATCCCGATGGAAGAGAGCGCATGGGGATGGGTGGACATCGAGTCGGCGGAGCCGGTGCTCGTGGTCTGCACGTACTACGACGGGGAAGGGTATCTGATCGATGTCGACGTCGTCGAGGGGCCGTACTTCCTCGAGCGGGACGCGGAGGAGTGACGGACGCGCCGAGCTCCCATCAGCAGGAGGGCTCGGCGCGTCGGACAGACTAGTAGCAGGTCGAGTCGACGTTCACGGCACCGGCCGCGGTGTCGATGCCGCCGCCCTCGTCGACCACGGTCAGCTTGACGATGTAGGTGTTTTGGCGTGAGTACGCGTGGGTGACGACGCCGCCGGACGCGGTCGAGCCGTCCCCGAAGTCCCAATGGTAGCTGATGATCTTCCCGACTCCCGGCCGTGACGCCGTCCCGTCGAAGCGGATCGGCTCATCGACCTGAGCGCCGGAACAGGACCAATTGCTCGTGATGATCGCGTACGGCTGATCCTGTTCATCGCCGCAGGTCCCACCGCCGCAGCTGGTCTCGCCGGGCTGCACGTTCATCCCGAGGTTCGCCCGGCCGGTCGCGCCGTCCGAATCGGTGACGACCAGCGTGGCGACGTAGTAGCCGCCCTGGCTGTACGTGTGCTCGGCGACGACGCCGGACGCGACATTCCCGTCGCCGAAGTCCCACTCATAGCTGACGATGTCGTCCTGCGCATCGTAGGAGGCGGAGCCGTTGAAGATGACCATGACCCCGGGAAGCGGGGACTCGTTGTTGACCGACGCGGCGGCCACGGGTGCGGCGTTTGTCGCGACGATGGCGATCTGCTGCGAATCGATCGCGCCTTCGTCGTCGATGACCGTCAGCTTCACGAGGTACGTTCCCGGATGGGTAAACGTATGCTCGCAGACCTCGCCGACCTCGGTCCCGCCGCTCGTCGGATCGCCGAAGTCCCAGCGGTGCTCGACGATCTCGCCGTCATCGTCGTGCGAGAAGCCCCCGTTGAAGAGAACCGTCAGCGGGGCGGAGCCCTCGCGAGGGTCGGCGTCGACCACGGCCCGAGGGGGCTTGTTCACGACCATATCGCTCATGATCTCGTTCAGGACGCAGCCGGTAAGGAAGACGGGCGTAAGCAACAGGATCAGGGCGACGAGAATCCGTTTTGTCCTCATTCGTCCACGCTCCCGCAGGTCCACGGTACATCCCCGGTGACGTCGGCGTAGCAGGGAGGCCCGCCCTTGACGACGACCTGCTCGATGTAGTTCGTCTGGCCGCCGTCATTGTCGGTGACAGTCAACGAGACGGAGTACGTTCCGGCGTAGAGGAACTCGTGCGTCACCGTCGCGCCCTGCGCGGTGGCCGGCTCGTTGTTGGCGTCGCGGTACCCGAAGTACCACTCGTACGAAACGATCTCGCCGTCGTCCGTGCAGTGCTCTGCCGCGTCGAACGTGATCGTCTCGCTACAGGAGACGAAGTCCTCGCCTTCCATGTTGCTCTTCGGCGTGTACGAGAACCCGGCCACCGGGGGCGGATTCAACGCCTGGACGGTCATCGTGCGGGTGGACGACAACCCGTTGCTGTCGATCACGGTCAGGCGAACGATGTACTGTCCGTCCTCGCCGTACGTGTGATCGGCGACGGGTCCTTCTTCCGCTCCGCCGTCACCGAACGTCCACTGGTAGGACACAATCTCGCCGCTGGGCGCATACGACAGGGTGGCGTCAAAGCTCGCGGTGAACGGCACGACGTGCTCGATCAACGATGCGGTAAACAGCACCTGCGGACGACTTGTGTGCAGACAGCCGGCGAGCGATGCGACCGCGAGGCCGATTGTCGCCAGACAGAGGATGGCTTTCCCCCTCTTCATGATGCTACTCCTTCCTCCCATCGAGGGAGAGGTCGATGTGGATCGAGACGGTGAGCTGGACGGTGAAGCCGCTTAGGCTGATCGGCTCTGCGATGTCATCGCCGTCGAGGTCGAGGATGTTGGACAGGCCGTCGGTCAGCTCGGAGACCCTGGCCGAGCGGTAGGTGACTCGGCTGCCGATCGAGAACCACTCCGCGATCGGATACGCCAGCGACAGCCCGGCCTCGAACCCGATCGTGCCGCCGGTGTAGCGGCCTTCGCCGTTTGGCGGGACGCCGGCGATGATGTCCGGGTATTCCTCCGGGATTTCGAAAACGGTCTTTCGATCGAACAGGATGTGGTAGTAGCCGATGCCGCCAAACGCCCCGAGGCGCAGTCCGACATCGAGGAACGTCGCCTCGGCTTCGAGGACGCCGCCGACCGCCTGGAACGCAAGGTCGACGCCGATCTCCGAGACCTCGGCTCCCTCGTAGAATCCGATCGTTGCGGTCGAGGCGCGGGAGTATCCGACGTGGGCGCCCACGGCGAACCAGTCGGTGGCCCAGTACCGTTCGGCGCCTTGGAGGTAGAGGCCTCCGCCGATGGGGGGCACGATGTCGACGGATCCGTCGACATCCGGATGCACGGCGAACGTTTCGTTTAGGTGAACGATCAGCGCGTTGAAGTAGTCGATCGAGTGATTGATCGCGTCGAGCGAGATCGCCGACGGTCCGCCGCCGATCGACATCTCCAGCGGTCCGCCGATCGCCGCCACATGAACCCACCCGATGAGTAGCAGTGCAGTCGCTAGCCCCTTCATCGCTCCCCCTTCGTCAAGGTCGATGAGCCGGGTACGAGATGCGTCCCGTAACGGGATCGCCGCTCGCACCACCCGGTATCGTGAGGATAGGGGCTTCGTTCTCCCCCCCGAAGCTCATCGTGCCCGTCGGGAGACGACGTGTTTCGGGACGAGGGGGGACCTACGTCCCGAGAAGAGAAGACCGGAGGGCGTCGATCGCGCGTTCGATGCCGGCGGGCGAGACGTCGAGGTGCGTCACCATGCGGATTCTCGGCTCGGCCTCGCCGAGCGGGATCGACAGGACGCCCTGCGAGGCGAGCTGCTTCACGAAGGAGATGGCGTCGAGGTCGGGGCGACCGATGGCCGCGCCGTCCACCGAGAAGTAGACGAGGTTCGACCAGGGACCGCCCTGTGTCTGCCCACATGTGAGGCCGTCGAGCGAATCGATCTCGGCGGCCAGCCGGGCCGCATGGGCATGGTCCTCGGCCAGCCGATCGACGTGATGCTCGAGGGCGTACAAGCCGGCGGCGGCGAGGATCCCCGCCTGACGCATACCCCCGCCGACCGCCTTGCGCATCCGCCGCGCGTCCTCGATGAAGCGGCGCGTGCCGCAGAGGACGGAGCCGACCGGCGCACCGAGGCCCTTGGACAGGCAGATCGTCACCGAATCGGCGCAGCGTGCCAGGGCGCTTGGCTCGACGCCGAGCGCGATGGCCGCGTTGAACAACCGGGCCCCATCGAGATGAACCGCCAGGCCGTGGCGGTCGGCCACGGCACGGGCCTCGTCGCAGTAGTCGACGGACAGCGCGATGCCGCCGCAGCGGTTGTGCGTATTCTCGAGGCAGATCAGCCGGGTACGGGGGAAGTGCAGATTCGACGGGTCCCGGATCGCCGCCTCGACCGCGGCGAGGTCGAGCGTCCCGTCGTCCCGGTTCGGGAGGACGTGAGGGTGGATCCCGCCCAGCCCGGCGCAGCCGCCGACTTCGTAGAGGAACGTATGGGAACGATCGCCGAGGATGATCTCATCGCCGCGACCGGCGTGCGCCAACAGGGCGACGAGGTTACCCATCGTCCCGCTGGCGACGAACAGGCCGGCTTCCTTGCCGAGCATCGTGGCGGTGCGCTCCTCGAGGGCACAGACGGTGGGGTCCTCGCCGAAGACGTCGTCTCCCACCTCGGCTGCCGCGATGGCCTGCCGCATTCCGTCGGTCGGACGTGTGACCGTGTCGCTTCGTAGATCGATCCGTTCGCTCATCGTTGACTTCCTCTCCCCTATCCGGGCGACTGGCGGCCCGACCGAACGGAGCGTTCGTCCCAGCCGTGCACTCCGACGAGCGGAACGAAACGGCAGGCTCCGAGGTTGTCGCGGACCGTTCGGCCCGCATGATACACGATCCGGATCAGATCCTGGGCGTAGAGCGCCCCGATCGGACCGACGAAGATCCCGCCGTCGGCGAGCTGCTCGATCAGCCATCGCGGCTCGCGAGGGAGGCTTCCGGTGGCCAGGATCCGGTCGAACGGCGCCTCGTCCGGCAGGCCGACGGTCCCATCGCCTTCGATCGTTTCGATTCGACCGTATCCGAGGTCTCGGAATCGACCTCTCGCCTGTTCCAGCAGTCGGGGCGACGCCTCCATCGTCCAGACTCGGGCGCCGCACTCCGCCAGAACGGCGGCCTGGTATCCCGAGCCGGTGCCGATCTCGAGGACCTTCAGATCGGATTCGAGCGCCAGGGCCTCGGTCATCAGCGCGACGATGTATGGCTGTGAGATCGTCTGACCTTCGCCGATCGGGAGTGGACCGTCGGCGTAGGCCTCAGCGGCGAGCTGCGGCGAAACGAACCGGTGGCGCGGGACGCGTGACATCGCATCGAGCACGGTGCGATCCCGAATACCGCGTCGGCGGAGGTCTCGTTCGACCATCCGCGCCCAGCGTTGCGCGTGTTCGGAGTCGATGGGCCGGTGTCGTGTCACCTTGTCCTCTCGGTTCTTCGGATCCGGGCCGCCTCACTCCACGCACGGGGCTTCGAAGTAGTCCGCAATGACCTGGCGAGCTCTGTCGAGGTCGCGTGCGCGGACCATGATCCGAACCTCGGCCAGCCCGTCGAGCACCATCGGGTACACCGACGGCGTCGCGTGGGTGACGAGGTTGGCGGGGATGCCGAAGTCTTCGAGCAACCCCTTGATCATCTGTGCCTGCGGCTCGTCCCATACCTTGTGTACCAGCGCGAGGCGCTCGTCGGTGTCCTCGGCCTGGCGGTCGAGGAGATAGTGGACGATGGTGATCGCCTGGCTCGTGTGCAGCGGGCGCGCGCCGAGCGAGATCCTCGGCAGATCGGCGAGCCGCCGCTCCTCCTCTTCGGTGAAGTCGGTATGGTCGGACAGGATGAACGTCGGCTCGGATGGAAACGCGCAGCTCTCCGCCGGCATGCCGTCCTCGTGGAGCACGATCGGGGATGCACCGTCGGCCAATACGTCGTCGAGCGCCGTCTCGAGGCTGCGGCGTGCCACATAGATACCCGGCGTACTCTGCGTCTCTGCGTGTCCGGTCTCGCCGGGCGCCGCAGAGTCGGTGAGGATGGCCGCTCCCGGATCGGCGGCATCGGAGAGGACGCTGAGGGCCCGGCGAATCAGCGCCGCGGTCGAGCGCTCGTCGGGATTCAGCCGTTTCACGCAACGGCCGTCGATTCGGATTCGGACCGCATCCTGCAGGAGCAGGATCGCCTCCACGTCACGACGGATTCCGTGCGAGACGAGCAGAGAGGCGCCGATGGCGCGGCAAAGGACATCGAGTCGTCCTGCGCCCCCGGGCAGATCGTTCAGATGGAAGTCCGGCCCGAGCGGCGCGGTGTGTCCGAGGATCAGAAAGCGTGTCATGCCCGGAGTCTACGCGTCGAGGGCGTTTCCGGCAATCGGCGGGTTTCGGCCGACGCCCTGTGTCGAGGAATCGAAGGACGTTCGATGAACGTTCAGGTGATCCATTTCCCCTGTTGCACGGTCGTTCCCCGTGGGGACGGCGTCGCGGAGACCGTACGGTCAGGACGATGCCTGAGAACGGTTGTTTGCAGTCAACGACATGGCGTGAACCGTGCGGAGAGCCAGCGCGCTCCGCGCCGAGGGGGAGTGCATCGTGAACGGTCGATACCTGTTGTTCGTCGTGGTCATCCTATTCTGCGCCGTGAGCGTACTGGGAAGCGATGGGTTCACCGGAAGCTGGCGGGCGGAGATCGGGCTGTCCCCGCAGCAGACGCAGCCGTTCTCTGCGTTCCAGTCGACACTCGACGTCGGGCTCTGCCTGAGCTTCCTCGAAATCGCATCGGTGTCCGATTTCCTGTTCGATGGGTGGCTTTGGGAGGAGATCGACCTGACGGCGACGCTGGGAAGCGTGCTGTTCGATAGTCAGATTCTGTTCGATCCGCAGAGCGGCTCGTTCCTGTACGCCCAGGGCCTGCTGAGCCTCAACCTCGCGCCGGTGACATTCAGTCTGTACGGAGCGGCCGTGGGGGAAACGCTCTTGCAGCCCGCGAACTACGGGTGGGTGTTCGACCTGCGAGGCGATATCCTCGGCGGGATCCTCTCCTTCCGGAGTTCGACGTTCTTCGGTGCCGATCTGAGTGGCATCACGTTTACCGCGTCGACGAGTCAGCCGACCAGCCTGGCGAAGAAGTGGTACTTGACCGATCCGACGATCGATCCGCTCCCTGTCGGCTTTTCCGGACAGGAACTGACCTTCAGTGCGATCGCGTTCTGTTGTGTCGGGTTGACGAGCCTGACGACGTTCGACGAGACGGGCTTCGTGAGCGAGGAGCTGGAACTCACCTTTATCCAGTTATTCGGGCTTCCGTTGAACTTCACGATCGAGTTCGAGTACACGATGCAGACAAAGAGCTACGCGTTCACGCCGAGCCTCGAATCGGACTTCGGCTGCCTGAGTATCTACACGAATCTTCTCGGGAGCGGAGGGACGATCACGGGCGTCGAGATCTACGGCATCGCGTTCTCGTGCACGTTCGCCGGAGCGACGCTGACCAGCGTGTCGAACCTGAACACGACCGACTACGTCATCACGACGCCGCAGTTCGGGTTCTTCGTGGAGTCGCTTGACGATGCGGTGGAGGCGGGTCATCTGTACTACCCGCAGGAGTACTGGGAGATCGTGTCCCTCGTTGTCGATGTGCCTCCGGCCGGCTGCGGCTTCTCGTTCTCCGTCGATACGTTCTTCAGCACGTCCGGGCTGCTGTTCGACTGGGCGAAGAGCACGATGGGCGTGACGCTGTCGCTCGGGACGTCGGTATCGATGTCGAGCTCGATCAGCGTCGACGTGACCGGCTTCACCCAGTGGACGCTCGGGTTCGAGGTGTCGTTCTAGTCGCCATCGCGACCCCGGCCCGCGACACCCTTCCCTTTGCGAGCTGTCGGCGTGGGGCGACGGCCGACTCGTCCGCCTACGCCGGAGCGCGTGGCTACGAACCGATCTCGGGGCCGGTTCCTTGCGGGGAGCCTCGCGAACCGTCTACACTTTCCCCCATCGGCGCGATCCCGCGCTGCGGAAGGCTCCTGGCGAGCCTTTCGATTGGCTGATGGCGCCTTGCTGCCTGGTCGCTAGGAGCATGCAGCGAGGCGCTGTGACTCTGCGGGGAAGGGATGAGGAATGGCGGAAGCACAACGGCCGAAGAAGCTCGAGTTGGTGTTCGAGAAGTGGGGACGTCTGACCGCGACGCTACTGTGGGACGAGGCACCGAAGACGTGCGAAGCGATCGTCGAAGCGCTCCCCGTGACCGCGGACTGTCTTCACGCGCAGTACGCCGGATCGGAGTTCTACTTCGAAGACTTCCCGACGAAGCGGGACATCCCGTTTGAGAATACCACGTGCCGTTCGGTGGACTACCTGCTGACCAATCGGATCGATGGCGGCGTTCTTGCGTTCTACGTGAACCCCAAGGTGCTGTCGTTCTGCTTCGTGTACGGAGAACTCGTTCCGCGCCGGACCGTCGAGCAGGAGATCGAGCTGAACATCTTCGCGAGCCTCGATGATGTCGACGAGGCGCGGCGCATCGGCGAGGCCGGTCGCCGCGACGGTCCCGGCTCGATGACGATCCGGGCGTTGGACGAGTAGGGTCGCTGTGGCACGTGAGAACGGAGCCCGACGGTGAGAAGGCTCCTCTATCTTGGCCTGATGGTATCGCTTTTCGGGCTGGTGTGTGCCGGGGCGCCGACGCTGAAAGCCGAGTTTCCGATTCACGACTTCGGCTGCGTTCCAGAGGGGAGCCTGGTCTACCACAAGTTCCTCCTGCGGAATGTCGGCGACGAGTTATTGACCATCTCGAACGTCGTCAGTAGCTGCGGGTGCACCGTCCCGTCGCTTCCGCGTCGCACCCTCGAGCCGGGTGCGTCCGTCTCCCTTCAGGTCACGTTTCGCTCCGAGGGGTACGGCGGGTTGGCGGTGACCGAGACGATTCGCATCGCGAGCAACGATCCGGACGCTCCGGATGTACTCCTTGCGCTGGTGGGATCGGTTACGCCCGCGGGCTCCTCCGCGGCCGTTCCGGCATACCTGACCCACTTCGTTCAGCTGCTGATCGATCTGCGAGATCGGGAGCGGTTCGATCGAGGACACCTGCTGGGCGCGATCCTCGTGCCGTGCGGTGATCTTCTCCTCTGGGCAGCAGACGTTCCGAGGTCCGTCCCGATCGCGCTCTACGACCAGGATGGGACGACGAGCCGGGAGGCCATGGAACGTCTTCAGGAGGCGGGGTTCGCGTCGGTCACGACGATCCTCGGAGGATACGACTACGCGCAGCGAAGCCTCGATCCGGGGTGGATCCGTGCGTCTGAGGAGTAGTCCTCTCGGCGGAGGAGACGCCGGACGCGACGGTCGTTCGGCCGTCGTGTCCGGCGCTCTGTGTTCTCCCCGGGCTGTCTAGCGAATGAGATGGAACGAGGTCTGGCGGCCCGACAGCCATTGGAGCCGCCCGTCGAGGAAGACGGCGTCCTCCTCGAGGCCGATCCGTACTCTCTGGCCGTCCCATTCGGGTACCGACTTCTTCACGTTCAATTCGATCGAGTAGCAGGTGCTTTCGTGGATCTCGTAGTCACCCGCCCCTGGCACGCCGTCCTGTTGGTCCCATAGCCCGATGGTCGGCCCGGCCGCATGGCAGTGGATGCCGATCGGGTGGCAGTAGATCGTCGGCTCGATCCCCTCGGAGAGGGCCTGCTCTCGAGCCGCCTTGAGCACCTCGTTGCCGGTGCGGCCTTCGGCCATGCTCTCCGCAACGATATCCTGCAGGCGATTCCCATCGGCCAACGCCGCTTTCAGTCCGTCCGGTGCATCGGATTCGCCGGGCTTCAGGATGTACGCGTTCTGTTGAACGTCCGTCCACAGGCCGAGGTAGTGGAAGCCGAGATCGCAACGGATCAGGTCGCCCGGGAGAATCGTCTCCCGTTTCTTCGCGTCGCCGTCGAAGCCGTCTTCGAATCCCTGGCCGTGCCCCTGGATCGTGACGTATCCGACCATGCCATCGTAGTGCGAATCCCGAACGCCGAGCTCATCCATCTGGCCTTCCATCCAGTCAATGACGTCCTGAGAGGTCGTAAGGCCCGGATGGACCACCCGGTTGGAGAAGCCTTCCTCGATCAGGGCGTGCGTCATCTCGACCAAACCGGGGTAGACGACCAATTCGTCGTCGATTCGCGTCTCCAGCCACCCGACGCCGAGTCGCTCGGCGCTTGTGGTTCGAGCCATCCACTCCTCGCCGAGCGCGTCGTGCATCCTGACATGCAGCCCGTGGGACAGCCCGTCGGCATAGGCGAAGCTGTCCGAGATGTTGAGCCCGATCCGAGACGGTTGGCGCTCCTCGACGACGCGACGAAGCGCTTCCCACTGATCCTCGCGGTCCTGGTCCCATACGCGTCGGAAGAGACCGTCCTTCCCGATCGCATATCGGGACAGGGAGAGGCGGTCGACCGCCCCGTCATCGCGGCGACAGAAGACGAGAAACGTCAGTCGGCGCGCGCCCCACATCGAGGAGGGAAGCATCGACCGCATGACCGGGTCATCGTTGTCCTCACGTGCCGCGAGGATCCACATGTCGATGCCCTCTCGGTTCATCAGCTCTGGCAGGATCTGCTCGTATCGTTTCTGAAGCCATGCATCGGTCGTTTCCCCCTGACGCCCTAGTGACAGGACTTTGCCTGCGAAACGGGTGACGGAAAGGCAAGGGGCCGCGTCGGTCGGATTCTTCATGGAGTATCTCCTTCCTCTTTCTTGTTGGGTTCCTCTTCAGATTCGCCTTCGGCCGTGACGGCCAGCAGGTGACGGATGATGTCGGTTGCACGCTCCATATCACAGATCGCGATGTGCTCGTCCACGGAGTGGGCGCCGCGCCCTCCATACCCGAGGACGACGGTCTCGATCCCCCTCGTTTGGAGCATCAGCGCATCGGTTCCCCCGAGCATGACATCGGTCGTCGGCTCCAGTCCCGCCTTCCGGATGGCCGCCTCTGCATACCGCACCGTCGGTGCATCATCCGAAACGCGGGCGGCCTGATACTCGATCGAAGCTTCGACGGAGACCCGCGCTCCGTGGCGGGCAGCCGCATCCTCGAAGGCGCGACGCATCGCATCGGACTGGGCCAAGGCCTTCTGGTGGTTCAGACTGCGACACTCGCCGCGGAGGGTGACGCGTTCCGGGACGCCGTTTCGGATCAGACCGCCCTGAATCGTTCCAAGATTGGCGGTCGTCTCCTCGTCGATCCGGCCTTCGGGCATGGCCTCGATGGCCGATGCGGCGACGCGGATCGCGGAGAGCCCCGCGGCGGGATCGGCCGCGTGGGCAGCCTTTCCGATGACCTCGATGTCCAGGTTCACGTGGGTCGGCCCGCCGACGATGATCTTGTCGAGCTGGCCGGAGTCGAAGACGTACCCGATCTTCGATTGGACGAGATCGAGGTCGAGGTTCCTCGAGCCGTTCAGCCCCGTCTCCTCGCCGCGGGTAATGACGATCTCGATCGGCGGGCGCGTGGCCGACGTGCGAACTGCCTCGACGATCTCGGCGATCCCCGCCTTGTCGTCGGCGCCGAGAATCGTGTTGCCGGCGGAGCGGATGACTCCGTCCTCGACGATCGGTTCGATGCCGGTGCCCGGCTGTACGGTATCCCCGTGGGCTGCGAGCATGATCGGTTCGGTTCGCGTCGACGCGAGCGGCGGGACCTCGGCGATGAGGTTGCCGTACGCGTCGGTGCGACACGTCGCTCCGAGCTCTCGCGGAAGCAGGGCGGCCAGGTACTCGAAGAATGCGTCTTCGCACCCGGACACACTGTCGATTCGGACCATGTCACAGAAGCTCTTCACAAGGCGGTCTTGCATACTATCTCCTCCGTTTGTGTCTTGCTTTTCCGCAGTTCTCTCCGTCAAAGGTTCAGAAGCCTCCCGGCGTTCTCTCCGAGAATCAGGCGCTCGACGCCCGGATCGAGCCGTGCCGACTCGATTCGGGTTCGTTCGACGACCGGATCCCAGAACGGGTAGTCCGACCCGAACAGGAGTCTCTCGGCGCATCCCGCGTCGATCGCGTGGCGAAGGATGTGTGCCGACGTCATGCCGGACGTATCCGCGAAGACATTCGGCCGTCGTGTCATCAGGTCGATCGCGTCGAGCGCAAAACGAAGGGAGCCCATATGCCCGACGATCCACGTGACGTTCGGGAAGCTCCTTGCCAAATCCTCCAGCAGCAGCGGCGCGGTATAGCTGAACTCACCGCTGTGCATCAGGATGGGCAACTGCTCTTCTTCCGCGATCTCGGCGATCGGGCGCATGAGCTGTCGGGGCAGCCGGGCCGATCCACAGGGAAGGTAGATCTCGCCGATTCCGCGCCAGCCTGTACCGACCAGGCGCGGGTCCTCCGGCTTGAGATGCGCGAACGGGAAGAGCCGGTGAGGTGAGGACGTGCCGGCGCGAAGCAGGGTCCCATTCTCTGCCGTGTCGCTCAGTCCCGCGACGACGGCGCCGTCGATCCCGGCTTCATCCAGTGCGGCGAGCAGCGAGTTGACCCCGTCGACTGTTTCGCCGCATCCGACCGAACCGCTCAAGTGGACATGCGCGTCGATGATCATGATGTCCTTCCTCCCGACACGAGGGAGCGGAGCAGCGAGTCGGCGCTTCTGCCGAGCACCGCCTCTCGATCGGCCCGCGATAAGTTCGCGCGGTCGATCTTGACGAGTTCACTCCGAAGGCCGCCATACGGCGACGCCGAACCGAACAGCACCCGCTCGGCACCGAGCCGTTCGACGGCATGCTTGACGCGCGCCGGGCTCTGCTGCAGCGACGTCTCGATGTAGACGTTGGTATGTTGCTCCGCCATATCGATCGTGCGGAGGGCATGGAAGGCGGTGCCCATGCTGCCGGCGATGAGCGTCAGCTCCGACAACTGCTCGGCGAGCAGTGCAATCTGCTCCGGCAGCGAGTAGTAAGCATCTCCCGATGGGATCAGAACGGGAACGGCCAGCGATGCGGCGGCTTCGAGGAGGCGAATGGCATCGGGATGATACGGGGGGATCCGGCAGGCGGATGGGCTGAACAGCAGGCCCGCGAATCCCTCGTCCTCCACAAGCGCGCGCAGCGATCTCACCGCACTCGCGCCGAAGCGAGGGTCCAATCGGGCGAACGGAAGGAAGCGATCGCGCGATCCGGCGATCGCTTCGATCAAGAGTTCATGCGCCCGATCCTGGCGGGGGGCGAAGTCATCGAGCGGTGCGATGACGGCCCGAGCGATCGAGTGCTCGTCCATGTGCCGGAGGAGCTCTCCCACGGACTGCGCGAGACCATCGCTCGACGGGCCGCCGGCATAGCTGTGGAAATCGACCCGGAGAGCCGCGCTGGATCCGATCACGCAGCGCCTCGGAAGACGCGTTGTAGCATCGGATCCATGAACTGCTGGATCTCGACGCAGTAGCCCCCGGGATCCTTCAACAGGAAGCTCCAGATATTCGTTTCGCCCCTTCGAAGATCCGTCAGCAGCTCGACTCCCTGGGCTTTGAGCCGATCGAACCAGCGCTCGACATTCGAGACCACCAGCGTAAGCATGACGGAGTTGACCTCTCGGACCTGGCAGAACGGCCACTCGCTGAGCGTCCCGTCGACGACGCCGACGAACGCCGCTCCGTGGATCCGGAAGATCTGTGCCGATCCCTGGTCCTGCACAAGGGGGAGGCCCAACGTCTCCCCATAGAACCGTGCCGCCGCCGCCGTGTCGGCGTAGTAGAGAAACGTGATGCCGCCGTCGGGCATGGGCTGTCGTTCCATCCTTCGCTTCCTTTCCCCCCGCACCTCGGGAGATGCCATGAACGCCTCCCCGTCCGACTAGCCGCCCGTGCCCTCGCTCGATCCCTCCGTCAGCAGCAGGACCAAGGCGACGATCGTGTCGAGATACTCGGCTTCGTCGACCCACTCGCCTTCTAGCCCGAGGTCGCCGGCCTTCGGGCCGAAGCCGAACGCTTGGGCTCCCCAGTGCAGCATCGGATACCGGATATCGCTGCCGCCGTGGCCGTAGTAGTACACCGGCGCTTCTCCGGTTACGGCCGAGATGACCCGCGACGCCTTCTTCAGAAACGGGCTGTCGCCATCGGCGCTGATCGACTCTGCGATCCGGTCGCCCCACTCGTACCGCGCATGGCCTTCCCGAAGCCAGGCATCCTCCGAGATGGTCTTGTCCAGAACCGCCGCGATCTCCTCCTCGATCGAGGCCAGCCGCGCGCACGGGGGAAAACTGACCATAACCACGGCGTGCGCGTGGAGCGGCATGTCGCCGATCTCACCGGTTTCCCCAGCCGTGAATCGAGTGAGCATCGCGCTGACACTGCGTCCAGCCGCCTTCTCGAGGTGGGCGTCGGGGTAGGTCCTTGCGGCGCTTTGGGCCCAATCGGTGACGGCATCGCATAGGCGGATGGCTTTGAAGGCTGCGTTGACGCCGGTGGCAGAGAAGACGGTCTGGTTGTCGCCGCTGGTCGGCGCTTGCCCGGTCGTCTCGATGTGGACTTCGACGAGCCCGTTGCTCGACATCTTGATTTCCCTCAACCCGCTCCCACTCTCGGCGGGATGGACGTAGATCGCCTCCTCCATCGGGCCGAAGCGGGTCATCAGACCGTAGGTTCCGTAGACACCCATCTGCTTGCCGAGGATGCTGGCGAACATCAGGTCACCGGCCGGGGCGATGTCGAGGTCGTTCATGACAGAGAGGGCGCTGACCATCACCGCGAGCCCTGAGACATCGTCCGCGATTCCGGGCCCATAGAGCCGTCCCTCCCGTTCGGTGAGCTCGGGGTGTGCGGAGGCGAACTCGAACGACTGGGGGGCCTTGTCCGCATGTCCGAACAGTAGGATCTTCGGTCGATTTGGCGAGGCGCCCCGTAGCTGGCCAACGACGTTCGACCCGCTCTGCAGTGCGCCGGGATTCTCTCTCAGGGACTTCAGGCAGGAGGGTTGCGCGGAGAGGGTGTCCGAAGGGACGGCGAACCGTTGGACGTCCATGCCAAGATCGCTCATCGAGTCGGCGAACCAGCTCTGGAAACGCTCGAGATCCACGAGCGAGGCCTTCAGCCCGCCGGCAAGGCGTTGGATGTGAGCGGCCCGATCACGGGCGATTCGCTCACGCAGGGTTTCGGGGGTCGGCTTCATCGTCATCTTCTTCTCTCCTTTTCGTCGGGGCCGTGCCCGATGCCAGTTGGGATCTGGAAAACTCAGGGCGAAGCGTTTTCGGGGACCGTCGTTCGGCGAGAACCGTGCCGTATGACGAAATCGCGTGCACTAAAATGGAACGCTCCGATGACACGCGGACCTTGAAGTCTCCGGTCAGAGCGGACAAATCATGGAGCTTTGCCCAAGCCCCCAGAGGAGTCCCAGCATTGCGTGTAGTATCGGACGAATGCGATGCAAAAGTTGATACGAACGTCCAAAACCTAATGCCTTCTCCATTTGGATTGCCCGCGATCGAGGCGGGGAGCGCGAATCGAGCACGACGCCCATGGGCAGCGTATGCGGTCATGCGTAGATCGCCGTTGTCTCAGGGGTGTTCCACATTACGGCATAGCGTTTTGACAACATCGTCTTTCTAGTGTATGGTGCACACAGCCTCTTCACAAGCTGGCCGATCCGGGTCGATGGGGGCCTGTGGCCGTATCGCCCGGGCAATGGTTCATGGGACAAGGAGGTAGGGTGCTCAAGAGAGTGTTGGTTGCCCTGTGCATGGGACTGGTCGCAGTAGGGCTGATGGCGGGTGCGCAATCCCTCGTGACGCCCCGGAATGTCGGCGTGTTGCTGTTCGACAACGAGACGGGCGGTGCCGTATCCAAGCTCGCGATCACGTTCGACCGTGAGGTTGAACTCGATGCCTCTGACGTGATCGTGTTTGGTGGCGAGGCGGCGACACTGGTTGCTGCGTCGAACTACTTCGTCTGGATCCAAGTCGTCGTGGACGCCGGCGGGACGCTGCAGCTGGCGATCCCCGATCCGGAAACGGTCGTTGTCGACGCATTCTGGTTCTAGCAGAGCAAGGCTTCACGAGGGACTGGCCTACCAATCTGAGGAGGAAACATCTACATGAAGAACGCACTAGTATTCGCAGGAATCGCGCTGCTTGCGATCAGCGGCCTGGTGGTCGCGGAGACGAGCGTTCCGGAAACGCCGGACGCGCGCGTCGGCGGCACCCTGACCGTCGGCATCAGCGAATCGTTCGCTCATCTCGACGCATTCAACAGCCATACGATGTATGACAACCAGGTAGTGGAGCAGATCTACGATCGGCTGTGGGAACTCAATCCCGACACGCTGAAAGCCGAGCCGTTCATTGCCAAGGCCTGGGACGTCTCCGATGATGGCTCGGAAGTCACGTTCTACCTGAATGAGGGGATCAAGTTCCACAACGGCGAGGACCTCACGGCGGAAGATGTCGCGTTTTCGCTGAACCGCCTTGCGGATACCTCGAACGGGTACTCGAAGACCGCCGAGATCAGCTGGATGCAGGAGGCCGTGGTCGTCGACGAGTATACGTGCAAGCTGGTGCTGAAGCCGGAATACACGCCGTACTGCCCGATGTTCTCGCGCGCGGGGATCACTCTGATCGTCCCGAAGGACACGTTCCTCGAGGTCGGCGAGGAGGCGTTCAATCGGAACCCCGTCGGCAGCGGACCGTACAAGTTCGTCGAATGGGCGGAAGGCAGCCACATCACGCTCGAAAGGAACGAGGACTACTGGTTGGTCTATCCGAACCTCGACCGGATCGTCTTCCGCAACATCCCGGAGACGTCCGTCATGATGCTCGAGCTGGAGTCCGGTGGAATCGACATCTCGGACACGGTGACGGCTCAGGACCTCGACCGGCTCGACGCGATGGATCATATCGACGTCCAGCGGAAGCCCGGACTGACGATCTTCTACCTCGGCTTCAACATGTCCCACGAGCCGAGCTCGGACATCCGTTTCCGGAAGGCCGTCTACATGTCGACCGATTTCGACGGTGCCGTCTTCTCCATCCTGCGTGGCGTCACCGGCGTGCGCGCATATGGTGGCGTTCCGGCCGCGTCTTGGGGTAACGACGTCGACTACCTGCGGGACAACATCGCGCTTCAGGAGGACGACGCCGAAGCGCAGCGGCTGTTCGACGAGTTGAAGGCCGAGGGTGTCATTCCCGAGGGATTCAAGACGACGATCTACTGCCCGACCGATCCGCGGCGGACGCAGTTGGCGACGATCGTCGCGACGAACCTGAAGGAGCTCGGCATCAACGCCGAGGTGCAGCCGCTCGATTTCGGCACGCTGACCGACATCATCATCCGTGAGGGCGATGACGATCCGGAAGGCTCCGACTTCGAGATGTACCTGTACGGACTCGGCGGTGAGCCGGATCCGAACAGCTTCCTCTACCAGATGCTCTCGTGCGAGACGCTGGCCACGCTTGGGGCCAACAACTACTCGTGCTACTGCAACCCGGTGGCGAGCGACTTGCTGAACAAGGCCGCCAACGTGCCGGGATGCGATCAGGACGTGCGCGAGGCGCTGTACGTCGAGGCGCAGCGGATGATCTATGCGGACTACCCGCACATCCCCGCGTATCACTACCTGTCGATCCAGGGCGTTAGCACGCGGGTCGGCGGATATGAACTCTCGTCGACGGCACAGATGACATTCTGCTCACCGCACCGAAACGTCTGGGTGGAAGAGTAGGCGTCGTCTCTATCCGTATGTTGTAGTGCTGCAGGACGCTGGTGCCGCTCGGTCGGTAGACTCGAGCGGCACCGGCTCCTAGCGAGGGGGATCTCACATCATGCTGGGGTACGTGATACGTCGCATCTTGCAGCTGATCCTCGTGTTGTTCGGGTTGACGGTCTTCCTGTTCATTCTGTTGAAGGCGATGCCCGGCGATCCTGCCCGGGTCATGGCGGGGGAGCGGGCGACCGCCGAGACCGTCGCGGCCTTGAGGACGAAGCTCGGGCTCGACAAGCCGTTGCATGTGCAGTACGTCAGCTTCATCACCGGGTTGCTGAACGGCAATCTGAAATCGATGACGTACTCGGGAACCGTGTGGGAAGTGATCTTGGGGCGGCTTCAAGCCACGGCCGAACTGGGCGTCTTCGGGATGATCTCTGCGTTGCTGGTCTCGCTTCCCGCCGGGCTCTTATCGGCCATCTACCGCAATTCACTGCTCGACTACAGCGTGACGGTCGTCGCGCTGATGGGGATCTCGATTCCGGTGTTCTGGCTTGCATTGATGTTGATGATGGTCTTCGGCGTCTACTTGAAGATACTCCCCGTTTCGGGACGGGGAGCGACGCTTTGGGGATGGTCTTTCCTGACCGTCGACGGGCTGCGGCACCTGGTGATTCCGATGTTGGCGCTCGGCTCCGTCCAGATGGCGATGAACGCGCGGCTGACACGGGCGAGCATGCTCGAGGTGATGCGAGAGGACTACGTCAACACCGCCCGAGCGAAGGGCTTGAGAGAGCGCGTCGTGCTGATCAAGCATGCCTTCCGCAACGCACTGGCTCCTGTCGTGACGAACATCGGGATGCAGGTCGGAGCGCTGTTTGCCGGAGCCATGTTGACGGAGACGACGACGGCCTGGCCGGGCGTAGGGCGGCTGATGTACGAGGCGATCACGAGCCGCGATCAACCGGTGGTCTTCGGCCTCGCCCTGTTCATGGGGGTTTGCTATATGTCGTCCTATCTGGTCGTCGACCTGTTGTACGCATATATCGATCCGAGGATTACGTATGACTGAGCGACGAGTGGCGATGTCGTGGCAGGATCTGGCTCTAACGCTCTTCCTGCCGGGCTTGGGGCACGTTGCCAGAGGATGGCTCCGGAAAGGGCTTCTCTTCATCTCGCTTCTCGCCGTGCACGGCCTGGCGATGTACTTCGCCGTCTCGAGAGGGCGACTGGCTTGGCTGGCCGGCCCGTCCGAATACTGGTTCTCGACGTCGATGTTGCTCGTCTCGCTGATCGGCATCTGGGCGATCGCGATTCTGGACCTGCGGGCGATGATCCGAAGAGAGGGCGAGGCTCACGTCGTACGCGGCTACCTGCGCATGGTCAGTCAACGGCTGAGCAAGGACCCGAAGGGCTTGGTCGGGCTGGTGATCGTTCTGACGGTCGTTCATATCGCGATCTACGCGCCGTTCTACGCGAACGGAAACGCGCTGGAGATGAATTACTACCATTCGCTGACGGGGCCGGAGCTGTCCCATCCGCTGGGGACCGACAATTTCGGCCGCGACGTGCTGGATCGGATCATCTTCGGCTCTCGTGTCGCGATCGGTGTCGGAGGGCTCGCGACGTTCCTGAACATCCTGTTCGGAGGCGTCCTCGGGCTGCTGGGCGGCTACTTCCGTGGTGCGACCGACGCGGTCATCATGCGAATTCTGGAGATCATCAACTCGATCCCGTTTCTTGTCCTGACGTTGCTGATCATCAGCCTCTGGGGCACCAGCCTCACCACGTTGATTCTCGTGATGGGCGTGTTCGGACTGGGGCCGGCAAGAATCATCCGAAGCGAGGTTCTCTCGGTCCGGGAGAAGGAGTACATCCTCGCAGCGAGAGCGATGGGCATGCCGACGAGGCGGATCATCTTCCGTCACGTCTTCCCGAACGCGATCGCATCGCTGATCGTCGTGACGACGATGAGGATCGGGGGCAACATCATCATGATCGCGGGCATGAGCTTCCTGGGCTTCGGGATCAAGCCGCCGACGCCGTCGTGGGGCGCGATGTTGCAACAGGCGCAGGAGTATATGCGGGCCGCGTGGTGGCTGGCCGTCTTCCCCGGACTCAGTATTATCGCAACGGTCTTCGGCTTCAACATCCTGGGAGACAGCTTGCGGGACGTCCTGGATCCGAAGCTGAAGTAAGGGAAGCCGCAGGAGCATCGATCGGGTGTCACGCGGGCATCGCCGAGACGCGGCGGATTCGTCTGTGCGCGTGCTGAATGCCGGAGGAATCAGTGGAGGGAGTGAGCATGAGCGATCGAATGGGCTCGGGATCCGCGATTACCTGGTTCTATTACAAGGACCTCGAGGACGCGGCGACCTTCTACGGTGAGGCGATGGGGTTCGAGCTGGTCGTCGATCAGCAGTGGGCGCGGATCTATCGAGCGGGTCCGGGGAGCTTCCTCGGGATCGTGGCCGGCGAGAACGGCTTCTGTCAGCCGCAGGAGTCGAACGCCGTCCTGTTCACCCTCGTCGTCGACGACGTCGGTCCGTGGTATCGAAGGCTGCAGGAGCATGGCGCGAACCTCGCCACCGAGATCGAGACCAAGGAAGACATCCAAGTGCAGTGTTTCTTCCTGAAGGATCCGGGCGGGTACTCCGTCGAGGTGCAGCAGTTTCTCGATCCCGAGGTATCTCGGCTGTTCGTGTAGCGAACGAACGGCCCCGACGGATCTGCGCGAAGAGTCGGATCAAAGACGAACGCCGGTCGAGAATTTCCTCGGCCGGCGCCTTCTTTGGGTTCGTTCTGGAGGCGAGCGGATTCGAACCGCCAACCTCTGCGTTGCGAACGCAGCGCTCTCCCGGTTAGAGCTACGCCCCCTTACAACAGAAAAAGCGTCTAGCGGCGCAGGGACTCGAACCCCGAACCTCGCGGATATGAGCCGCGCGCTCTAGCCAGTTGAGCTACGCCGCCGCGTGCTGGTTGCGGGGGCCGGATTCGAACCGGCAACCTCCGGGTTATGAGCCCGACGAGCTTCCAGATTGCTCCACCCCGCGGTATCTTTGCGGTATCTCTATTCTCTCTTTGCCGGGAGCGGGAGTCGAACCCGCACGAGAATCTCTCGAGGGATTTTAAGTCCCTTGCGTCTGCCCATTCCGCCATCCCGGCGTTGTCGACATCCCGGCGACTCTTGGAGCGGGAAACGGGATTTGAACCCGCGACCCCTGCCTTGGCAAGGCAGTGCTCTACCGCTGAGCTATTCCCGCAGAGCCCACGCATTATACGGGCGCGAGAATGCCCGTTCAACTGCGAAGGGCGGGACTCGAACCCGCACGCCCGAAGGCACTAGCTCCTAAGGCTAGCGCGTCTGCCAATTCCGCCACCTTCGCTGGATCTGTAGGCTATCCTTTGGCCTTGCGGGCGTCAAGAGAAACGGGGCGGAAGGAGAACCTTCCGCCCCGTCATTCGCTTGTTGGGTTCTGAGCCCTCCTAGTACATCGCGGAGGTCTCGCGATACACGGCGCGGATCTGGCCGCCCTGCTGGATCGTGACCAGCAGCAGCTCGGCCTCCGAGAACGGGACCCACGTCTCTTCCTGGGCGTCGTATCGCTCCCAGTGGGAGAAGATCAGCTCCCGCTGCTCCCGCGTCCACGCCTCCATCGGAGGTTGGAGCAGGAACTGGCTCCCGGACCGACCGCACAGCTCGAACGTCGTGTTTCGCTCTTCTTCGCGATTGACGACGATCGATACGACGATCGGATCGTTGTGGACCTGGGTCTGCATGTACGTCGTGGTTGCGGTGCCCCCCGTCATGTACTGGTGCACGGCACCGATCGTCAGACACGGATTGGCCGGTGTTGGCGTCACCGTGATCCGTACGCCCTCACCCAGGTAGACCGCGCGAACGGTCTTTCCCTGTTCCAACGCGATCTGCAAGACCGGTTCGGACGAGATGGTTTCCCACTCGTCGGAGCCCGGATCGTACAGCTCCCAGCGATCGAACGGGACGGACTCGTCCTCGATCGTCGTGTCGGCTGGTGCCCGAAGGAGGTACCGCTGCCCGACGTTTCCGCACAGCTGGAACGCCGTCGTGTAGGTCTGGGAGTCATCGACGACGATCTGGATCGCGATGTCGCGGGTTGAGCCGGAGAAGAAGAGGAAGCCCGGTGTCTCGTGCGCGGCACGCACGCTCATGCAGGCTCGCTCCGTCTGCTGCACCGGCGGCGTATCCTGTCGCCCGCTCTCCCCTGTCGCGGTCACCATCACGATCAATTCGATAACCGGGCATTGCATTCGGTCGATGAACAGATACTGAACGGTGTAGAGCCCGGCGCTCGGGAAACTGCCCGAGAGGGCGCCGCGGTTCGAACCGAGATCGAGTTCGAACGCCGCCGTCGGCGGGAACGAATTCTGGACCTCGCTGACACTGGCGTAGCCGCTCTCCTCGATCAGCGCGGCGATCTCGGTGGGGATCGACCGGGTCGAACTGGTCCTTCCGCCGACCGGGACCTCACCGAAGACCCACTTCAGGATCTGTGGCTCGTCGCATCCGGGCCGCGTCTGCGGCACTTCGGTCTGCGGTACATCCTCGCAGCACGAATCGCACGGCGGGCAGTCCGGGTACTCAGGGCACGGCGGACATCGGACCTGCTCGGTCTCCTCGCAGACCGGAATCAAACAGTCCGGATCGATGAATGCCTCGACGGACGTCTGGATATCCGGGACGACATCGACCGAGGTCCGCGCGGTCGCGGCGGACTCGGCGGCGGCGTTGGCCATCGTCATTGCCTGGGCGAGCGCTTCGGCGGTCGCCTGTGCGGCGACGACGGCGCGTGCCGTGGCTTCCGCGGCGGCCGATGCGTTGGCTTGAGCCGATGCGGCGGCCAGAGCACAGGCTTGAGCCGACGCGTACGCATTGGCCTGAGCCTCCGCGAACGCATGGGCGACGGCGGTCGCTTCCGCCTGGGCGAGCGCCTGGGCGGATGCGGCGGCATAGGCGTACGCGGCCGCTTCTGCGAACGCATCCGCTGCTGCTTCGACGCCGACGGTCACGTGGGCCTCGGCCGCAGCCTGAGCCAGCGCGGCGGCGTGTGCCGCGGCGAAGGCGTCGGCTTGAGCCAGGGCGATCGCTTCGACACCGACGGCGACGTGCGCCTCGGCCTGGGCTTGAGCGAGAGCGGCCGCATGGGCGGCCGCTTCTGCGTTGGCCTGCGCGGAGGCCAACGCCTCGACGCCGACGGCGACGTGCGCTTGCGCGTCGGCCAGCGCTTCGGCGGCGGCGACCGCTGCGGCCTGGGCCGTGGCGGTGGCTTCAGCCATCGCGATCGCGCTCGCGTTGGCCCGAGCCTCGGCATTGGCCTGCGCAACGGCACAGGCACGCGCGGCGGCTTCCGCTTCCGCCACCGCGGTCCCGACGGATGACGCGGCCGCGGCGGCCGCGG
>Ga0272443_10002181_pt1 | contig 25797 bp, 22 predicted proteins | sample SSMAcet12_FD_193581 | JGI IMG/M metagenome (GOLD analysis project Ga0272443, IMG submission 193581) | Marine sediment archaeal communities from Little Sippewissett salt marsh, Falmouth, MA, United States - SSM-Acet-12 | ecosystem: Environmental > Aquatic > Marine > Wetlands > Sediment ... | reverse complement strand
CACGAAGCTTGTTGAAAGTAAATTCTCATCTGGCTTTCAGTAGAGAAAACTATGGTTTTTTGGGATCCTCATAGATGATTTGCTCGCTTACAGCGTGTATTACACAATCTTCGTGGCGGTAAAAAGGAAACCCCTGCTCCGAATTGGAGCAGGGGTTCATGAAGAACAAAAAAAAACCCTCAGGGAAAAGGAGGTACAAAACCCTGAGGGCATAACAAAAAAGGAGGTCGATGAAAAAAAGTTTCCGTGCTCTTCAATTGTAAAACCATCCTGGCTGGTAATGGTTACATAGAAACGATTTTTCTCGAATAAAACATCAAATACAGCTGAAATATTAAATATTAGGAGGCCGATTTGATTTTCTATAGCAAATTAATAAAATGGATAAAAAATGTCAAGTGGGCAATGCTCTTTTCACAAAAATCACAGAGAAAAAGTGAAGAAAAAGACACTTTTTGTAATAGATGAAACATAAAAGCGGAATTTTTTCTGTTTCATCCCAGATTGAGTTTTTCAAAGCCCGCTGCGAAATAGGCTGCAGAGCCGATTTTCAGATGAGCTGATGAGCAATCATCCTTCCTATAGCGCTTCGAGAACTTCCGCAGCGTGGTCTGCCGGCTTCACCGTAGGGTATGCCTTTATTATTATTCCCTCTTCATCGATGATGTATGTCGAGCGGAGAATACCCTGGTAGACCTTCCCGTACATCTTCTTCTCGCCGATCGCTTCGTAGAGTTCGAGAACTTTCCTGTCCGGATCACTCAACAGGTAAAACGGCAGATTGAACTTGCTCTTGAAGTTGGTGTGGCTCTTCTGGGAATCAGCGCTCATGCCGATAACTACAGCCCCTCTATCGAGAATTTCATCATACACATCGCGGAAGCTGCATGCCTCCTTTGTACATCCCGGGGTGTTGTCCTTTGGATAAAAATAGAGCACTACCTTTTTCCCCCGAAAGGAAGAGAGGCTCACGTCATTGCCTTCCTCGTCCGGTAAGGTAAAATCCGGTGCTTTCGTTCCTTCAGCAAGCATATTATTCCTCCTTCTGTATGTAGGTATTGTTCATCATCGAGACGGGCTGCCGGGTGTTCTCCAGCACATCCCTCCACAGATTGCCTTCCAGGTCCATGTACCGCCGCTTCGATACCGCAACCCGCATGGGAACGTGAACGAACTGATCGTGAACCAGGCTGATGAGGGTCTTCGTTTTCCCGGCTACAGCCGCGTGTACCGCGTGGGCCCCCAGCCGTGAACAGTAGATGGAGTCGTTCGGGTTGGCAGGGGCGCTGCGGATCATATAACTCGGATCGATGTATTTTATGTTGACTTCCATTTTCTCCCGGCAGAAGTACTCTTTGATCTTCTCCTTCAGGAAAAAACCGATGTCCTCGAGCCGTATATTCCCCGACAGGTCCTTCTCGCCGGTCTCCTCGATGTGGTTCCGTCCGGCGCCCTCGGCCACCAGGATGACCGCGTGATTCCTGTCCAGAAGACGCCTCTTTAGATGAACGAAGAGGCCGTTTTCCCCATCCAGATCGAATTCACTCTCCGGAATCAGGCAGAAGTTCACATCACCCATGGCCAGGGCTGTATTCGCGGCAATAAAGCCCGACTCCCTGCCCATTACCTTCACCAGTCCGATCCCGTTGATGGTGTCGTGAGCTTCGGTGTGTGCCGCCGATACGGCATCTACCGCTTCGGTGACTGCCGTGTCGAATCCGAATGAGCGCTGGATAAAGCTGAGGTCGTTGTCGATGGTCTTCGGTATTCCGATAATCGAGATTTTCAGTCCCCGCCGTTCCAGCTCTTCGGCCACCTCGAGGGCTCCGCGCTGAGTACCGTCGCCTCCGATTGTAAACAGCATCGATATGTTCATCCGTTCGATGGCGTCGGCAATCTCCTCCACACGGTCACCGCCTCCGCGAGCGGATTTGAGGATGGTTCCACCCTTCGTCTGGATATCATCGACGATCTCCGGGTCAAGTTCCATTGGTTCGAAGCCTGTTTCCGGCAGAAACCCCCTGTATCCGTTCTGGATTCCGGTGATGCGCCGGATTTTGTATCGATACCAGAGGCAGCGCACAACTGCCCGGATCACATTGTTCAATCCCGGGCAGAGTCCGCCGCAGGTGACTATCGCCGCATGTACATGCTGGGGGGTGAAGTAGATTTTTTCTCTGGGACCTGCTTTCTCGAGAAGCTGGTTCGAATCAAAGCATATCCGGGGTTCATGGTCCACCGTTGCCTCGATTGTGTAGAGTATCTTCTCGTTATCCGACACATAGTTGGCGAAGTTATCCCCTTCTTCGGTTGACATCTTGATTGGTGAAGGAATTTTCCGTTCCCCGAGTGAAGGGATGCTGTAATCCTTGTCCTTCGACATACTTACCTCTCTCATGCTGCCCCAAAGCTTATGGGTGACACTCTAACAGCGAGCAATTGTCTGAAAAACTGCAGTTTATCGCCGCCATTTCCAGGCTCTGAGCCCGAGGCTGTCCAGGCAACCATAAGCTTTGTGGTACTAAGTACTCAGTTGTCTTACAGTCTAAGGAGGGTCCATCTCAAATTCAATGTGTGTAGTCAATAATTGGAAAAATTTACTTGCTCGTGAGCACTTCGAGGCCGCTCCAATCCGCGGGGGGCGGATTTTTGATATAGCGTCTGGTTCTTTCGAGATACAGGTCTGCCAGATAGTCGTCCTTCAGAAGTTTCTTGACTGCCAGGAAGTACTTCAAAGCATGCTGGAACTTCCGTTTGTAATAGTTCTGCAGCCCCGCGTGATAGTAGGTCCAGGCTTTGAGCTGGCGCTCATTCAGCTTCAGTTCGGCGGTGTAGATATTCTCACCCTTGGTCTTCCCTTTTACTACAACCTTGTCGACCATGCGGCATTTGATATCTGACTTCACTTTACGGTAAACGCTCTCTGAGAAGATGACTTTCTGGTGATAGTACTTGGTCAGTCCCTCCAGCCGTGAACCGAGGTTCACCATGTCGCCGATTATGGTGTAATCCATCTTCTTTTCAGACCCGATATTTCCAACTGTTACAACGCCGTAGTTGATCCCTATACCTGTGTTGAACCGCGGTTTGCCTATTTTTTCCTGCTCGTCGTTGAAGACCTCGAGGGCCTGCTGCATCTCCAGAGCTGCCTGCAGGGCCTGCAGGGCATCGTCGTTATGCTTCACCGGTGCGCCGAAGAATGCCATGATAGCGTCGCCGATGTACTTGTCGATGACGCCGCCGTGATGCATGATGATGTCGACCATCGTCTCGAAGTACCGGTTCAGCGAAGCTACCAGCTCGTCTGGCATGAAGCCTTCCGAGATGGTAGTGAAGCTGCGGATGTCGGAGAAGAGAATCGCCACCACCCGGTTGTCGCCCACCAGCATTTTTTCCGGATTCATGAAGATTGTATCGATTACATCCTTGGGTACGTATTTCTGAAAAATGTTGCGCACCTTGTGCTCGTTCTTCTGTGCCAGGACCGCTTTGAAGGCGAATTCCTTGATCTGGTTATAGGCCCGCTCCAGCTCTTCGCTCATGATATTGAAGGTGTGCGCCAGGGCTCCGATCTCGTCGTTGTACTCGACCCGCACCCTGCTGGACAGATCGTTGGTCTCGATTATGCGCCGCATTCCCGTTGCGACCGAGCGCAGCGGCCGGGTGAGGTATCCGGAGAAGAGAAAGAGCAGGAGCAGGGACAGCAGTATCGAGCCGCCGAGTACGTAGGCGGTGTTGATGATGATCTGGTCCGCTTCCCGGTAGAAGGTTTCATCGGTTTCAGTCACCAGAACGAACCATTGGAAGGGTTCGAACAGAAAAGACTGCCCTACCCGGTTCAACCCGGAAATATTCATATTGATCCAGCCCTCGTTCTGCTGATGTATTTTCCGGTAGAGCCGGGCTTTCTCTACCACGCTGAGCTCCACATCGCCGGTAGACATGGCGACCTTTGCATCCTGATCGAGGGCCAGTATGAGCTCGGTATCGCTGCGGACGATCGACTGCGCATAGGAAGCGACAGCATTTTTCCCGACCTCGAGGTACCGGGGATCTTCCTGCAGATTGTTCTGCACGAGCAGGTTCCACTGACTGTAGGCGTAGTTCTCGAGTTCATCAGCCTTGAATCCGAGGAATTCCATGGCAATCCTCGTCATACCGCTTCGCGCGGAGAAGGAGGAAACGACACCTGTGATAATCAGGGAGGTCATGAGTATAGGCACTACAACGAAGACAATTTTAGCTCGTATTTTCACTATTCAGCTCTTTCCATAATTTCAGCGTGTAATTCCCTTCAATAATCGGTCTCTTTTCTGGAATGCTTGACCGGTAGATATGGTAATGCCTACAATATATAAACTTTTTCTATTTTTCTGTCGACACTCGTAAAGACGAATCACTCTCGAAGGAGCCAATTGCGTGAGCAGCATCCTCCCAACATCAGGTGCTTCCAGGCCCAAAGGACCGCAGGATTCTCTTCCCGCGGAAATCGAAGGTTTTACCGAAGAAGAACGTCAGGAGATCACCAGCCAGATCGACAAGATCGCTCAGGGCACTTCAATCGGAAGAAGTGAGATCTTCACTCAGATCAAACCTGAAAAAAAGGGCACTGTATTTCCTCTCGTAGTAAACCTCCTCGCAGTAGTTTTTATCGCAGCAGGCGTCTACCTGACCAATTACTATTTCAACCAGAGGATGGAGCAGCTGAATATCGAAGCCAGGACATTCGAAGGCGCCGAGGGGCAGATACTGGAAGAAGTAAAACGGGAAGCGGAGAGGAAGATTCAGCAGAAAGATGTGGAGATTAATAGAATAAGAGAAGATCTCAGCCAGATCGAGGCGCAGCGGCAGGCACTCCAGACAACCATGCAGGACCAGATAGCCGCTAAGGAGCAGGAGCTCCAGTCACAGCTGGAAGCTGCCCTGCAGGCCGAAAAAGACCGCCTCGAGTCCGCCGGTATCAGCGAAGAGGAACTGGAAGCCCAGTTGAACAGTTTCCGCGCGACCCAGGAACAGCAGTATCAGGCATCCCTGGAGGAGTTCCGGTCCGAGAGCATGGAACAGCTCCGTCAGAAGGAAGAGGAACTGATCGAGGCCAAGGCAACCGCAGAGAAAATTCTCCAGGATGCCAACCGCGAGAAGGAGGAGCTGCTGGAAGAATCACGCCGCAGGGAAGAGGAGCTTCAGGAGCAATTCGAGGCGGAAAGGGAAATACTCACGCAGCAGACGACCGAAACCCAGGCTGAGCTCCAGAGACTCGAGGATGCCAGAAGAAACGAGCAGCTCTTCCGTGACCAGATCAACGGGCTGTATCTCGATATCCAGGGCAGCATCGATGCCGGCAGCTCTGAAGCGGCCCGGAAAAAAATAGATGAACTGCGCACACTTCTTCAAAGCCCCTCTGTAAGAAACGTTCCGAGCCTTGCCAAACGGATAGACGTAGATTCCTATATGATAGATCTTCTCGAAAGCGAAGCTGCAGGAGCGTCTGCACAGAGGAGCGATGAGTCGCTGCTGGAAGCCGCCAAGATGGTCACCGCTCTGAGGGCGGCGGTGAACGAAGCGCAGTCGCTGCAGGAAGAGGGGAACCTCTACGAAGCCCGCCGTTATTACAACCAGGCACTCGGAATGATACCGGCGGTACAGACCGCAATGAACGAATCGAAAAAGATCCAATTAGCCGAGGAAGCAGCCGGGATAGAGGACCTTATCGCCGAGGGAGATCAGGCCGTCAGCGGAGGCAATACCGACAGGGCAATTGAACTGTATACAAACGCTGCGGTAGAGGCATCTACCGATCACAGCGGTCTCAACCGTACTGCTACCGAGAAGATACTTCAGCTGATGCAGCAGGAACTCGCCGATAACAGACAGAGGAATACCGAATTGTCGAGAAGGATCGATCAGCTGGAGCAGGAAGTTTCGGAAGCCAGGAACACCGCTGATAAACTGGAGGAAGAGAGCAGTGAGACCGCAACCTCACTGAACGAAGCAATTCAGGAAAAAGACTCCCGTATTGCAACGCTCCAGGAGTCTGTCCAGGAGAAGGAGCAGGAGATACGCACCTTGAAGTCCGATTTGAGTGAGCTCGAAGACGAGCGTGTCCGGCTGGTCGCTCAGTACCGGGAAGCCGAGTTGAAGGTCCGGAAGCTGAACACCGAGCTCGATGATGCGGTGGATCAGATCACCGATCTGATTACTACGAGCGAATCAAACCGGCGGCTGCGGGATGCGGTCGAGAGGTACCAGCAGTTCGAAGAACGCAGCTCGAGCCTCATCTCCTCCGGCGGCACTGAAAACAGAGAAGCTGCGCAGAGGGAATTCGAACGGTTCATTTCGAGCAGTGAAGTGCAGGATATCTTTCCTGAGCTGCCTCAATTGTACGAACAGATGCAGTAGCTGTCTTTGATTGGGAAAAAAAGGGCCGGTTGAACCGGCCCCTTTTTTTGGTCCTGTTGCAGGTAGATATACCCGGCAGGTACTATGTGTCCAGCAGAATGTACTTTTCCGGATGCAGCAGCGCCTTGGCATACTGGGCCCTGGTATAGATCTCGGGCTTGGAGTTGTTCATGTAGCTCAGCTTGCCCTTGAAGTCGGATATCCTGGCGTACTTCTTCTGGTCCATCCACTCAGTCAGTTCACCGAGAATCTTCGGTACAATGACCATGGAATGGCTGTAGAGAGCGCTCACTACCTGGACAGCATCCGCGCCGGCGAGCAGTACCCGTATGAGGTTCTCCGTCGAATTGATGCCGTTGCTGGCGCATATGCTTCCTTTAATCTGGCCGTGCAGCAGTCCCGCAAAACGCAGCCCGAGCCGGTAGTCGTTGCTGTTGCTCAAATTGATGGAGTAATCATTCTCTTCCCGCTGGATGTTGATGCTCGGCTGAAACAGACGGTTGAAGAGAACGAATCCTTTCACCCCCACTTTGTCGAGCTGACGGATGAAAAACAGCGGACTGCTGTAGTAGGGGCTCAGTTTTACCGATACGGGGATCTTCACGCTCTGAACAACTTCCGCGACGGCATCTACCTGTTCCTTTTCAACGGTCCGTGCATCGACATCGAATTCCACCGGCAGACGGTAGAAGTTGAGTTCAAGCCCGTCTACGCCGGTCTCTTCGAACTTCTTTGCATAATCGATCCAGGTACTCCTGTTGACTGCATTGAGGCTGCCTATAACCGGGATCGAACATTCTTCTTTCGCCTTCCGGGTCCAGTTGAGGTGTTCTTCCGGTCCGGCATGTTCGAGGTTCGGAAAAATGTTGATCATCTCCGCATGCAGGTCATTGTCTTTCTGGAGTTCTTCCTCCATACGGTAGCTCTCCAGCTGTATCTGCTCTTCGAACAGAGACTTGATAACAAGGGCCCCGACCCCGGAGTCCTCCAGCTTGTGAATACTGTCCATGTGCGAGGTGAGGCTCGAAGCTCCTGCTATTACCGGATTCTTTAATTTCAATCCCAAATATTCCGTTTTTATATCGGCCATAATGACTCCTTTCCTCCCGTTACGGGAAATTGAATACTTCTTTACTAGAGTATAAAAAAAAGTTGGTGCCTCTCGCCAATATTTATAAGAAAATTATGGAAATTTCCTTACTTTGTTGTCTAATGACCGACCCGACAAGGTACACTGCTGATGATTGCATCTTTCTATATCCTACAGTACAATTATTTCAGGTAAAGGAGGGAATGATGAACGAGGCAATGGCTCATCTTATCGAGGGGCTGCCCCAGATGAAAAAAAAACTAACCAGCCTGAGGGACACTCTTCTTACCAACATTGTGATGCTAGGCGAAATCCCGGCCCCGACATTCCACGAACAGCAGCGGAGACGGTTTCTGGTAAACCGTTTCAATCAGTACCAGATGCTGAACTGTTCCACCGATGAAGTTGGCAACGGTCTCGGAATCATCCCCGGTGAAGGGGGAGACAGGAATATTCTGGTGGTTGCTCATCTCGACACGGTATTCGATGAGAGCATAGATCACACCATTTCTATTGAAACGAAGCGCATACACGGACCCGCAGTGGGTGACAATTCCCTCGGCGTGGCGACCCTTGCAACCCTCCCGGCGATGCTGGAGGAATTGGGCCTCAAGTTCAACTCCAATCTCGTCCTCATGGGCTCTGCACGGAGTCTCGGGCACGGTAATATCGAGGGGGTGCGCTTTTTCCTGGACAATACGGACCTGCCGATCAATGCCGGTGTGTGTGTCGAAGGGGTCAAGCTCGGCCGTCTCAGCCACACGTCGATCGGCATGGCCCGCTGTGAAATTACCTACCGGCTCCCGGAGGAATACGACTGGACCCGTTTCGGGGCGGTTGGTTCCATCGTCACCATCAATGAGCTGATCAATCGGATCCTGGAGATCCCCATTCCCCGCCGTCCCAAGACAACCATAGTCCTCGGTTCGATTTCAGGCGGCAGGAGCTTCAATACGATTGCCACGGATGCCGTTCTCCGCTTTGAAATACGCAGTGAGGCCAACGAGATGGTGCAGGAACTGCGGCAGAGAATTGAAGACATCGCCGCGGAAGTATCGTCGCACAACGGTTCGGAGGTCGAAATACAGATCCTGGCGCAGAGAAAACCGGGAGGGATAACTTTTTCCCATCCCCTGGCCTCCAACGCACGGGCCATCATGAAGTCCCTCGGAATCAACCCTCGGGTCTCGCCGAGCACGTCTGAACTGTCGGCTTTCATCGACCACGGTATTCCCGCCCTGACCCTGGGTCTGACGAACGGAGAGAACCTGAACAAACCGGATGAGAACATTGAAATCGAACCGATCTACAACGGACTTACCCAGTTGCTGGGCGTATTGATCGCCATCGACAGGGGGTATTGCGATGCAACTTGATACATGGCTGAAGCGTAACACCTATCACCACACAGCTTTCACCGATCTGAACGATCTGGTGGCGCAGAAGGAAAAGCAGAATCTCACGATCTCCCTCTGTATTCCCACGCTGAACGAGGAGACCACCATCGGGAAGGAGATCATTCTTTTCCGCTCTGAACTCATGAAGCGGTTCCCGCTTCTGGACGAGATCGCGGTAATCGATTCGGGATCAACAGACAAGACCCTGGAGGTGGCGAGCTCCTTCGGCGCGGATGTGTACCTTGCCGATGACATCCTCCCCAAAATGGACTCCAAAAAGGGGAAGGGGGAGAACCTCTGGAAGGCGATCTACCAGCTCAAGGGCGACATCATCGTCTACATCGACGCGGATATCAAGAACATCCATCCCCGCTTCGCCTACGGGCTGATCGCTCCTCTGGTGTACCGGAAGGAGATCAAGTACGTGAAGGCCTTCTACGACCGGCCTCTGGCATTCTCGCAGGGAATTAGGCCCTCGGGTGGCGGCAGGGTCACCGAAATTCTGATCCGGCCCCTCTTCAGCCTCTTTTTCCCTGAACTGACCGGCCTGATCCAGCCTCTTTCGGGAGAATACGCGGTGCGCAGAGAGGTCCTCGAGCAGATACCCTTCCCCATCGGCTACGGAGTCGAGACTTCCCACCTGATCGATGTGTATCAGAAGTGGGGCCTCAAGGCCTTCGCTCAAACCGACCTCGATCAGCGGGTCCACCGCAACCAGGCTACCCGCAGCCTCGGCAAGATGTCCTTCGGCATCCTGCAGACCTTTTTTTCCCGTCTGCACGGTCTTGGTATTATCAAAGATGACCTGCAGCTGAGCCATTTCCTGCGGCAGTTCCAGGTGCACGATGAAGAGTTCGAGACGGTAGAGCTGGAGATCCTCGAGGAGGAACGTCCTCCAATGGTTACCATAGATGAGTACCGCCGGAAGTACAATCTGGATAAGAAACCCGATAAGGCAAAGGAGAAAACATAAGATGTTTCGTATAATCATTCATATCATTCTGCTGGCAGTAGTAGTGGTTTTCGTCGCCCTCAATGTTCCCTACACCACAAGTGTGAACCTGTTCACCTACATGTTCGAGGACGTCTCCACAGTTGCGGTCGTTCTGGTCTCTTTCATCGTAGGGATCATCTACTCCTTTCTTATTTATCTGCAGAACTATTTTTATCAATCAGGGAAAAAGCGGCAGAAGGAGCGGAGAGACCAGACCAAGATAAAGGAAAAAGAGCTCAAGACGAAGGAGAAAAAGATCGCCGCACCCGCCCCTTCCGGGATGAACACCGCGGTACCTTCGAAAAAAACTTCGAAGGCGGCTGCAAAGTCCGGTAAAGAGCCGAGCTCAAGCTCTGAATCCGGGATCACCACCCAGACGTCCGATCTCCAGGCCGGATCGAAGAAAGAAAAGAAATCCTTCCTTCCCTTCGGAAACAAAGGCGGCAAGGACAATAAAAAGGACAGTAAGCAGGAACCATGACAGCACTTCTGCAGAACAATATCCTCTGGACGACCTTGCTCGCAACCGCGATAGCTCAGCTTCTGAAGAGTATTCAGGAGTTTCTCTTTCAGGGTAAAGTGAACTTCCGCCGTATGTTCGAGACCGGCGGTATGCCGTCCAGCCATTCGGCGGCAGTAGCCTCCCTCGCTTCGAGTATGGGTATCGTCTACGGCTGGGACAGTCCCTTTTTTACCATATCATTCGTGCTTGCAGTCATAGTTATTTACGATGCAACCGGTATCCGGAAAGCGGCTGGAGAACACGCCGAGATTCTCAACGACCTGCTGGAAGAATTCAACTACCTGATTCACGAGGGCATCGAGCGCCAGCACCTCAAGACCCTTCTCGGACACACTTACCCTCAGGCCGTTGCCGGTATTTTGATCGGAATAGTTATTTCTCTGATATTCTACTACTAGGGGGGAAAATGGCGGAGTACTCGATCGCACCGCTCTACGACTTGTTTCTATTCCCCTTCGTGCGTTCACTGCGGGTAAAAATTCTGAATCACTGTATCGAGCGGAGGTATGCTTCCATCCTGGATGTCTGCTGCGGCACGGGGAACCAGCTGAAAATGCTCAAGCGGCATGGCTTCAACGTCACAGGTGTAGATCTCAGCAACGAAATGCTCCAGGTGTCGCAGCGGGGCAGGTTTGCCCCCGACTGCCGTTTCGAAGATGCTTCCCGGATGAGCTTCGCCGACAGCAGCTTCGAGATGGCGATGACCACCTTCGCCCTCCATGAAAAAGAGGACCCGACCGCCCGCGCGATCATACGGGAGATGGTCAGAGTGGTTCAGCCCGGCGGGAAAATTCTCCTCATCGACTTTCATTTCACCGAACACAGCAGCTGGTTCTCCAGGACCGTGATCCGGCTGATAGAATGGCATGCGGGAGGCGAACACTACAGTAATTTCCGCAGTTTCATTGTAAAAGGAGGTATCCGGCCGCTTTTCGAGGAGCTTCCCTTGAACATAGAAACTATTGAATTCGCCGGTATGGGGGCTATCGGGATCTTCGTTCTCGAGAACGGAAAGTCCTGATGAGTCCGGAATGTTACAATGTACTCAATACTTGACGGCAAAAAGTCGATCATGGTAGTATATTCGAGCCTTTAAGGGGGACTTGATGGCTTATTCGGCTTCAAGTGATGTAAACAACTCAAAGAAAAAGACCAAAAAAATCTACTGTGCCAACTGCGGGCACTGTAAACTGGTCCGTTCACAGCAGGGTGACGGGAACCACTACACTCTTCGGGTGCGCTGCGATGCGGGGAAATGGACTAAGAAGCTTGGTGGAGAAAAATTCTACAAGTATTTCACCGTAGCCCGGAGAAGTATTGAAGAATGTGATATGTATGAACCCATGGGTGATGAGAAAGACTTCATCCGCGAACTGAAGAAGACGCTTCCGATCAAGGATGAAGTGTATTCCAGTACCGAAAAACCAATGTAGCGAGTGATCCGTCTATGAAACGTTCCAGAATAATCCTCACAACTCTCCCGACTCTCTGTATTCTGTGTGCCGCAGCACTCCTCTTTTTTACCGGTTGCGCCGGCACCAGCGAAGAGATCGCCGACGATCTCGAGCCGATCGAATATTTCCAGAAAGCCCAGCAGATCGCCTCCGAAAAGGGCGATTACCTCCTTGCCATCCGGTATTACGAGACGTTTATCGAGCGCTATCCGGATGACCTGCAGCGGATCGTCATGGCGAAATACGAGATTGCCTTCCTCAACTACAAGCGCGGCCGCTACAACGTCGCGATGCAGCAGTTTGACGAACTTCTCACGTATTACGAAAGCGAAGGGTCGACCGTCCTTCCGAGATGGCCCAGGATCCTGGCCGAGAAGGTACAGGAAAATATCCGGGAACAGCAGCGGAATAACGGCGAATAGACAGAGCAGACGGTGCATCCGGACGGTGCAGCACCGGATGGTGCCGGAATCGGGCCGGGTGAGTCTCATCAGCGCTGAGCGTTGTCAGTGCGGCAGAATAATCGTGTGAATTTCAATTCCTCTGGCATGAGCTTCGGTGTAGACCATCTCCCTGGTCACGTTCCCCCTCGGCATGGGGTGCGGCGGGGCGTCGCCCACCAGGATTATCATCCGTTTTTCAGCTTCCCATTCGTATGAAGTGACTCCCGAATAGAGGGCTTCGTATACAGCTTCCGGTATGTCCCTGCCGCCGTACACTCTGATCCTGTTCAGTATTGCCTGTATCCGCCCGAAGTCGTTCTCGAATGGATAGGGATAGGCCAGATAGGTCTCAAAATAGTCACGGTACAGGAGCAGACCGATCCGGAAAGATGTGAATCCGGTCACCTCTTCTTTCAGCATCGGGACCAGGGAGGTCCGCAGATGGGGAATATCGTCCTCCATACTTTTCGTTGTATCGAGACAAAGCACCAGATCGATTGTCTCGGCGTCCGCCTTCCGCACAATGTCCCGAACATTGTTGATGATATCCTCCTGGCCCTTGCCGTAGATCACTTCCCCTTCATTCTCAGCTGATATATCCTTGTAGGCCTCGACCGTGTCCTCCATGTAGTTGCCAGGTTCATCGGGTTCGGATGGTTGCTGCACTACCCTGATCACGAACGGATTGTCCTTGAAGGGCCCGTCATAGCTCCCGTACAGTTCGGCGAAGGCGCGTATATTGAGCCAGGTTCCGTCGAGGATCTGTATCCTTCCCTCCCGGCTCCATGGATAACCGTACTCCACGATGTAGGGAATAAAGAGATGAAAAGCACGTCCCAGTTCCGGATGGTCCTCCGGCGTGGAATCGATGATCGAGTAGAGCCCGCGCTCCTTCGAAGGAAGAAACTCCCCGTTGAGCAGGCGGGGTTCATCCCCGTTGACGGGATGATACTCCGGATTGCGAAGGGCGTACGTGCTCACCCTTTTTTCCGGATCGGACGTGGAGTCGGTCAGGAGTACCGAACCCACTCCCGGTACCGCTCTGATGTACAAGTCATACCCGCCTTCGAGACTCTGATCTATAATCAGATCTTCCGCCTGGATGGTTAGGGGTTCCCGGGAGAATGCAGGAACGGCAGTCACGGCGGCAATTAAGGCCGCCGTCGAAATGAGGATGAATTTTCTGATCGAGGTCAATCCCCCTGGCATACCTACAGTATCGGCACAAATGAGGGCTCGTTTTATTGCAGTCTGTTAGTCCGGGGACTGTCCTGGACTTGGTGCGGGGGCCGCCCGCCCGGACATCGCTTTCAGGCCGGCTTACCGCTTCACAGCGGGAGGCTTCTTTTCTGCCGCGGAATCAGGGCCCCTCTTCGACCCTGATTTTTTCGAAGAGTCCGGCGAACTGCGAATCCCGGCGGTAGAATACCGGCGGAGAACCGATGGGCGCCTCTACGGTGCAATAGCCGGGCTTCATCTCCCGGCCGCTCCACAGGTGGATCCAGGCGTCGTCGGGAAGATACAGGCGGTGCTTCGTCTTCTGTTTGAGAAAAACCGGCGCGACCAGCAGATCAGGGCCGTAGAGATACTCGTATTTCATCGGGTAAAGATTCCTGTCGTCCGGATATCCGAGTGCAGGATGTCTGATCGGCGGAATGGCTGTCTGCTGATATATCCCGGCCAGATGGAGATGATATGGTTTGAGGGCGGCATATACCCGGGTCATCCTGGCCAGATGCTGCAGGGTTTCCCGGTCGGTGTTGAACTGCCAGCAGTTGTCGGGCCGGTTGCTTTCATGGGAGCGCATGATCTGATTGAAGGGGGCGTACTCCGCCCAGCGCAGGAACAGCTCCTTGGTCCGCCTTATCCACGCCACGGAGGTGAATCCTCCCAGATCACTGTGAAAAAATCCTACTCCGTTGAAGCCGATGGTGATCCCCGCGGTTATGGCCGTGGCCAGACCGTCCCCCAGGGACCAGTCCACGAGCTGATCTCCGCCCCAGTATGAGAGTGCATACTTTGACACGCCGTTGTAGCCGGAACGGTTGAAGAAGACTACCTCGCCGAGGGCTCCGGCCTCTTCGACGGCTTCCCGGTTGGCCCGGGCCCACTCCACCGTGTAGCGGTTGTGATATCTCTCGGCACTCTCCCCGGAGTGCAGGACCGCATCAGTCGGCAGATATTCTCCGTAGTCGCACATCCAGCCGGCCAGGCCGATGCCGATCATGTGCTCCTTGATGATTCCCTTGATCCACTCGAAGGCCCGCGGATTGGTCAGGTCGATCAGGGCGGCGGGAAAAGTAGTGACTTCGATCATGTAGTCGTTTCCCCGGGGATCTTTCACCAGGTACCCTTTCTCATGGGCTTCACGGTAGAGGTCCCCTTCGATGGCCAGAAAGGGATTGATGTAGCCGAGGAACCGCACTCCTTCGGCTTTCAGCCGCATGATCTGACCGGGAAGGTCCGGGTACTCATCCCGGGAGTGCTTCCAGTTCCACATCAGCTGTTTGCCGAAGGCGGTGATCCGCTTCCCTTCCCAGTCCTGGGCCCAGAGGGCGCTCACCTTCATGCCGGCTTCGCGGGCATTCGCAAGCTTGCGCTCGATTTCCCCGGAACCGCCTTGCACGCCGAGCCACATACCGTCGTAGACCCACTCGGGAAGGGGCGGCTGCAGACCCTGCAGGCGGTTGTGTGCCGCAACGGCGGAGAGGAAGTCATCTTCCACTCCGATCCTGATCTCCGGGAACTCCCAGAAGTGCAGAACAATTGAATCCCGCGGGCTGAAGTCGAACTCGGCGTATGCGGAAGCATCGGCGGCGCAGTACCATCCGCCGCTGCTGACGAAGCTCGTCTGTGGAAAATAGGTGGAGTACCAGTGTCCGCCGGCACTGGAATGGGCGTTGGCGAGGGGAGTTATAAAGCCTCTGCCCCTTCCGATTCCCTGTTCTTCGACCCATAAGGGCAGTTTGCGGCCCCGCAGGTCGGTCCGTGAAAACTGTTCTCCGCATCCGTATACGTGTTCCCAAGGTTCCGCGGACAGTCGAAGCCAGAGCCGGTTGGCAGTCTTCAGTGAAGGTCTCCCGTTTTTGCGAATACGGGGTCTTTTCACCATTGGCCGCGGACTGGTAAAAACTTCGGCAGCTTCCCGGCCACCGGCAGATACCTCGCCTGAAGTGCCCGGATAGACCCGAATCACCAGAAGCCCTTCCTCTTCCGTGAACCTTATACGCGTTCCTTCCGGGCCTTCGAGAAGAACTTCCGCCGGCTCTGCCTTGATCACGTTGAGCTCCGGACAGCAGACTCGGGAAAACACGTCGTCCCGTATCGTGAAGTTGGCATGTTTTTCCCTGAATTCCGGAGTTCCGTGCCCGAGTTCGAGAACGGGCTGTTCAGGACGGTGATTGATAATCAGCCGTCCCTTGAAGTAGAGTTTCATTGCTCTGTTGTTATACTGAAGTTCTATCATAGGCACTCTGTCTTGTCTGAGATTTTTCAAGATGTCTGCTCCGGCAGCCGCTCCCTTTTATCCCTTCACCGCTCCTGCAGTCAATCCGCTGATGATCTTGTCATGGAAGAAAACATACACCAGTACGCTCGGTATCATTGCCAGTACAATTGCCGCATACATGGCCGGATAATTGCTCCTGAACTGAGTAGTGAAAAAACTGATGCCCAGCTGTATGGTCCTTACTTTACTGGAACTGGTAAGCAGCAGGGCGTAGATGAATTCGTTCCAGGACCAGATGAACGTGAGGGTACCGGCGGTCACCAGTCCCGACCGTGAAAGAGGAAGCACCACTTTGGTATACCGCTGTGAAAAGCTGCAGCCGTCGATTGTGGCGGCATCCTCCAGATCCTTGGGTATACTTATCATGAATGACTTTATGAGAAAAAACGAAATGGGAATATTTATAGCCGCATAGGTCAGCACCAGCGCCATACGTGTATCGTAGAGCCCGAGTGTCCGGATCAGTGTCAGATAGGGTACCATGAATGCTACGATCGGCATCAGCACCCCGGCCACGATCACATTTGAGATGCTGTTCCGCAAGAAGAAGATCTCCCGCGAAACCACGAAGGCAGCCATGGATGTGATCAGAAGGTTCAGCAAGGTGGCAAAGCTGGCAATCACGACGGAATTCATGAACAGAATGTGCATTTTGGCTACGTTCACCGCGTCAATGTAATTCTGGAACTGCCATGCCGCGGGCATACTCAGAGGATAGGATATGAACTCAGCCTCGGTCTTGAATGATGTGAGGAAGAGCCACACGAGCGGCAGCACCGCAACGGCAAAGAAAAATAGAAGAAAGACCCACTTGATCGTTTTCCCTGCAACTGTTTTCAGAATATTCATATGCTTCTCCTGCTGAACCGGATCATTGATCCTCGCCTGTCAGACTCTTCCGTCCGAGGGTATTGTTGAGTGTTACGATAACCAGGAAACCGACTACCACCAGGATGGTTCCCAGAGTACTCGCTTCACCAAGTTTCCGTGCGCCAATTTTATCGTACATCATCAGTGCCAGGGTTGACGTGCTGTGGCCGGGACCGCCGCCGGTCATAAGGAAGGTGGCTTCGAAGTGACGAAGCCCGTAGGCCATTGCCAGTGTCATGGCCGTTACCACGATTCCCCAGACTACGGGCAGAGTGATCAGCGTCTCCTGCTGCCACACCGAAGCGCCGTCTATCTCCGCCGCCTCGTAGTAGGAGGTCGGAATCGACATTACTCCGGCAAGAATGATGATCATGAAATAACCGATATACAGCACCTCCTGGGCAATGATTGCCGCCAGGGCCGTATGGAATTCTCCCAGCCAGTTCAAGGACCACTCCTGTCCGGTGATGAGACTGAGCACCGCATTCAGAGCACCGTACTCGGCGTTGTACACAGCCTTCCAGAGCATGGCAATTGCGACACCGGAGATTACCTTCGGCACGAAGTATACGGTCCTCAAACCCTTCCAGAACCGCGGTCTCCTCGCCAGTAAGAAGGCGACGATCGTCGCGAGCCCGACCTGAAGGAAGCCGAGTGAAGCCGCCCAGATGAGGTTGTTCCGGACGGATATCTGAAAGGTCGTCGCTCCGAACATTTTCGCATAGTTACCGAAGCCCACGAACTCCATCGGACTGATCCCGTTCCATTTCATCAAACTGGAAATAAAGACAAAAATGAACGGATAGATAAAGAAAGCGATATACATCGCTGCTATGGGAAGCAGAAAGATGATGATCCACTTCCAGTTCCTGTTTCTTGTTGCCATACTCCGAATCTCCCCTATGTGCAGACGAGGAACCCGAAGGTTCCCCGTCTTACCATTTTGTGTACCTGTTTACATATGTTTCACGTCCTAAAATGGTCGTGAACTACTGGTTCGCTTCCTCGAGCATCTGCACGAATTCTTTGGGGGTAGCTCTGCCGAGGGCCATCTGATCGAGAGCTGCGCCGAATTCCTGCACGACTGATGCAGGGAACTTCGCTGCAAGGTGATTCATTACAAAGGATGCATTTTCCTGAGCTTCAACGAATTTTTTCTGCAGAGGATCAACATCGTCATTAGCAGTAAAGGAAAACTTCGGTACCATCAGAGCTCCGGAATCCATGGAGATGCGTTTTACATTTTCGGGCCGGCTCATATACTTCAGGAAAGTAACTGCTGCTTCGCGCTTGGCCGGATTGTCGGTTGCACCGGATGCCAGTACGGTCTGAATGAAGCCGATCTGCGCACCGGATTCTCCACCTGCAGCTGCAGGAGCAGAGGTGAGTTCGGTCACTTCATACACATCGGGAGCGTTGTCGCGGATATTGCCGATGAACCAGGGGCCGTTGCAGAAGATTGCAGTCCGTTTGGCCAGGTAATGACCGGAAGGAACAGCAGGTCCGCCGCCGATGGCATCCTTGGTAGTGTTGCCGTCCATGTACAGTTTCTGCAGGATCTCGGCTCCTTTCACGTATACAGGATCGGACAGGGGCTTGTCCCATACATTCGGTCCGCCGACGCTTGCCATGATGTGGCTGAACCAGAGCATGCTGGTCCAGGCATTGGCGCCGCCGGTCATCTGTGAGGTGGGGGTAACGCCGTTGGCCTTGAGGGCATCGCACATATCCCAGAACTCGTCGTAGGTTGCCGGGAATTCGTCGTAACCGGCATCAGCCAGCAGATCAGCGTTGTACCAGATCGGTGTTATAGCCAGTTCGTATGGTATTACCTTTATAGCGCCGCCGATGGTTACTTCGCCGAGAATGCTCGCATCGAAGGTGTCTTCCCATCCGGCGTCCAGATCCTTTGAAAAGTCAACCAGGATATCTCCGGAATAGAAGTCGACCGTGTCGGGATTCCATTTCAAGGTAAAGATATCGGGAACTTCTCCGCCGGACACCTGGGCGAGAATCTTCTTGTCGTAGATATCGTATGAAGGCATTTCTTCGATCTCGACCTTGATCGAGCCTGCATGTTCCTCGTTGAACTTCGCGACGATATCGGCGACCGCATCGGCCTTCGCGTCCTCACCAACCCAGATGCAGGGCCAGTTCAGTACGACTTCACCTTTTTCCGCATCCTGCTGACCTCCAGCCAGTACGGGCATCACCAGCAGCGAAAAAAGCGCAATGAGCATAACGGAAAAAAACAGTATTTTTCTCATACTACTCCATCTCCTCCTTGTTTTTTATTTTCTTTCTATAAGTAAGTACACCATAGAAATTCCCAGTTGTCAACGATAAAAAGCCCGGAGCCTCTGCAGACAGAGCGCCAGTGGAGCAGGAAGCCGCCGCGGACTTCTGATCCGTCTGCTTGTGCACGGCCTCTCTTTTTTCCCTTTTCCATCATACAGTCCCGAACTTCCCGCTCATGTTAGATTCGCATGAGATTTATTTTATCGTCCGCAGCTCGTATTCCAGATCCACATCGAAGTGACGCTGCAGATATTCGAAGGTCGTGTCGCTTTCCACCTCAGGATAGACTTCCTGAAACAGGTTGTGCGTTCCCTTCAGCTTGTCGAAATGACGGCTCGTACTTTGTGCCCGGGCCCGGCTCACCAGGTCGAGTGTCGCTTTATCGAGGGCGAACGGATTGCTCCCGGCAAGAAAGCCGACATCTTCCACGAGGGGGACATCATTGGCCGGCCAGCAGTCGCAGTCCGGGGTGATATTGATCGCGCAGTTGACGTAGAAGGCTTTTTCCCCGAAGAAGGAGTGGACCGCATAGGCGTAGTCGGCGACCTTCTGCAGAAAGACCTGATTTTCCTCCCCGAAACTCGGCTGCATCGCCTCGTAGTTACAGGCAGCCACACACTGACCGCAGCCGATGCAGAGGTCGTAGTCGATCACCGCTTTTTTGTCCTTCATAGTGATAGCCCCTACCGGGCAGATATTGAAGCACTGGCGGCAGCCGACGCAGTTAGCTGTCTTGACCCTGGGTTTGCCCGAAGAGTGCTGTTCCTGCTTTCCCGCAATCGAAGCACATCCCATGGACATATTTTTTATGGCCCCGCCGAATCCCGCTTCGAGGTGTCCCTTGAAGTGGCTGAGAATAATGATGCGGTCCGCCTGGAGAATCCCTCCGGCCAGCTTGGCTTTTTTGATCTGAGTACCCGGCACCGTCACCTCACGGTAGTCCAGTCCCCGGACCCCGTCGGCTGGTATGAACGGGGCACCGACCGTCGCGAAGGTGAAACCGTGCTGTGCCGCCGTGAGGCAATGGTCCACTCCGTTGTGCCGTCCCCCCGAATAGAGGGTGTTCGTGTCGGTCAGAAACGGCTTCGCTCTTCGGGCTTTTATTTCCTCCACGATTATCCGGGCGTAGTTCGGATTGATATAGCCGAGGTTGCCGCGTTCTCCCACATGGAGCTTTATCGCAATCAGTTCCCCCTCACGGATTGTTTCGAAGAATCCGGACTTCTGCAGAACTTTGCGGAATTTTTTCTCCAGTGAATGGCCGTAATCGGCCTGCATATCGGTGTACAAAATGGAATTCATTAATTAGGCTCCTCCTGAAGGTGATTCACTCTCTCTACTTTAATAGGAATGAGCCGGGTATGCAATCGCAGATCCGTGGAGAATCCGGAATGCAGCAGGACAGCGGCTCATTCTTGCTTTGATATGAGAATAAACAATCTCCGGGACACAATTTTTATCTAAAAAACTGATCGAGGACGAGATCAGACGCACCGACCCCGGCAAGAATCGGATCGTAGGCACAGTGAAGGATGCTGCAGGATTCCTCACCCTCGGAGGGCCGGTCCCATCCCAGCCGGCGTTCGATTTCACCCGCCGCATACTCCGAAAGTGCCGCTGAACGGGTTACGATCAGGAAGGAATCCGGACCGAACAGCTGAAAGAGACTGTAGATCCCCTCAGCCAGTACAGCAATTTTTTCATCAATTATCTTGAGCACATCTTCCCGCCGGTTCGAGATTGCATTATCGATCTCTTCAATCCCGATATCGAGACCGCTTTCGTTGAGCTCGTGAACAAGGGCCTCCTCGGAAACATAACTCTCGAGGCATCCGCGGTGGCCGCACTCGCACTCACGGCCGTGGATGTCAACCGACATGTGCCCAAGTTCGAGAGTGGTCCGGTGATTGGTGACGAAAATGGAACCGTTGCTAATGAAGGAACCGCCTACCCCGCTGCGGACAAGAACGGTCAACAGGGTCTTCATCTCCTTCGCCACTCCGTAGCGGTACTCGCTCAGAGCGACGACTGCGGCATTGTTGTGAACATAGACCGGGAATCCGAAGGCCGACTCGACAGGTCCCTTGATTGAGAAGTTGTTCATACCACGGATCCGGCCGTAGTGGACCACTTCCCCCTTATCGATATCCACCCTGCCGGGTGCACCGATACCGATGCCTATCACCCTGTCGCGCTCTATTTTCGACTGCTGCAGGGAATTCTCTATCAGTTCCTTCAGAACATCGATGACCTGGTTCGCATCGATAAATGTGTGGAGCTGGCGGACCTGTTCGAATACCGGATCTCCGGCAAAGTTCACAATTACAATGGAGGCGGATTTCACCCAGAAGTCGATCCCGATAATGAAGCGGGCGTCCGGATTGATTCCGTAGTAGACCGGCCTCCGGCCCTTTCTCTCGATGGGTTCGGCCGGTTTCTCCACGACCTTAATGAGTCCGTTCTCTTCAAGACTGGAAAAAATTCTGAACACCGTCGGGGGTTTGAGGCCGGTCATCTGTACTACTTCGGACTGGCTGATGCCTTCGCTTTTGTGTATAATCCGGAGGACGAGTTGTTCATTTTTCTTGCGGACATCATTCCCGCGCAGTGGTTCACCGATCATATTTCATTTCTTTCTTTAAAAAACTACCTTACCCGCAATGGTATCAGAGCTTTTCCAAACTGTACAGGGTTTTTTCGTAGTGCCACGAAGATTGTGTAAAGGCAAAATGTACATGGCTCATAGCATGGAATATACGGGAATGAATCGAAGACCGGTCGGTTTTTTCTTGCCGTAAGATCATAATCAACAATCTTCGTGGCACTACGGTTTTTTCCTGGCATCAGCAGTTCAGTCTCTTGCACAAAACACTATCCTGTTTTATATTTATTTTCAGGAAGTAAATAATTATCAGATAGAACAAGGAGCATTGCATGGACGAACAAACCTTGCAGGATTTGAAGGATACAGCAAGGAGATTACGAATCCTCACCATCGACCAGATCGGGTATCTCGGGGTGGGACATATCGGGGGCGCGCTGTCGATTATCGAAGCGCTGACCATCCTCTACTACCGGCACATGAACATCGATCCGAAGGACCCGGGGAAAAAGGACCGGGACCAGTTGGTCCTCTCCAAAGGTCATGCCGGACCGGCCCTCTACAGCGTGCTGGCCGACAAGGGATATTTTCCTGTTGACTGGCTTCACACCCTCAACGTGGGCGGCACGCGCCTTCCGAGCCATGCCGACATGGTCCGTACACCCGGTATCGATATGAGCGCCGGCTCCCTCGGCCAGGGGCTCTCCACCGCTGTGGGAAAAGCACTCGGACACAGGATCGACGGGATCGACAGCAAGATCTTCGTCATCATCGGCGACGGGGAAAGCAACGAGGGGCAGGTCTGGGAAGCGGCTATGAGCGCCTCCCATTTCAAGCTGAACAACATTATCGCCTTCACCGACTACAACAAAATGCAGATCGACGGATACACATCGGACATCATGGACCTGGATGATCTGAACGCCAAGTGGGTTGGATTCGGCTGGAATGTGCTGAGGGTAGACGGCCACAGCTTTCCCGCTCTCGACCGGGCCATCCGCAAGGCCAAACAGGAATCCTGCCGGCCGACCATGATCATCATGGATACCATCAAGGGCAAAGGGGCCTTTTTCGCCGAAGGCAAACTGTCGAATCATAATATGCCCTTCACCTATGAAACAGCGAAGGAGGCTATCGCCATTCTTGAGAAAGAGGCGGAGCTTGAGAAGGCGGCCCGGTTGGAGCAGGCTGCCGGGAAGAACGCGGGAGGAGAGAAATAATGGGAAAAATACAGGATATGCGCGCAACCTACAACGACACCCTGATCGAACTGGCCGCCGAAGACGAGCGGATTGTGATTCTCGAAGCCGATCTTATGAATGCCAGCGGGACAGTCCCCTTCAAGGAGAAATATCCCGAACGGGCCTTTGACATGGGAGTCGCCGAAGCCAACATGGCCGGTACCGCGGCCGGGCTCAGTTCGGTGGGAAAAATCCCATTCGCAGCCTCATTCACCCCCTTCGCTTCACGCAAAGCCTACGATCAGTTCTTTATCTCGGCTAATTATGCGCATCTGAATGTCAAACTGGTGGGGACCGACCCCGGCATCACGGCTACATACAACGGCGGGACCCACATGTCCTTTGAAGACGGCGGACTCATGCGGAATATCCCCAAGCTGACGGTCTTCGAACCCTGCGACAACATATCCCTGCGCAAGCTGATCCGCAAAGCCGCCGAGCACCAGGGCTGCACCTACATGCGGCTGCACCGCAAGGGGGGGCAGGAGCTCTACCGCGGGGATGCTGAATTCGAATTGGGGAAAGGCATGGTCCTTCGCGACGGGGACGATATCACCCTCGTGGCGACTGGTTTCGTGATGGTCCCTGAGGCAATCAAAGCAGCTGAAGAACTGGAGAAGGAGGGCATCTCAGCTGCGGTAATTGACATGCACACGGTCAAACCCATCGACAGGAAACTGATCGTGGAGTACGCCCGTAAAACCGGGGCTTTCGTGACCTGTGAAAATCACCAGGTCGTTAATTTTCTCGGCTCGGCGGTCGCCGAGGTCCTCGCCGAAGACCATCCCGCCCTTCTCGGGCGGATCGGCATCCAGGACGAGTTCGGTCAGGTCGGCACCCTCGATTATCTAAAACAAGACTACGGACTGACCGCCGCCGACATCGCGGCGAAAGCCCGGGAAGTGCTGAAGAAAAAGAATAAATGAAACCGGCGGGGCCAGCCTTTTTATACCGGTATTCAGCCCCGCCGTTTTTGCCAGGAAATTTTACAGGAGGAGAGAGTATATGATAAAAATTGCGATTGCATCGGACCTTTCAGGTTACCCCCTCAAACAGGCAGTGAAGGAACACTTACAGAAGAGAGAGGACCTCGAGATCATCGACTTTGGTATCGACTCGGAAGAGCATCCCCAGCCCTACGTTGTCCAGGCCCCGAAAGTGGCTAAAGCCATCCAGCGCGGCGAAGCGGACAAGGGCATCCTCATCTGCGGCACCGGCCAGGGTATGGCGATAGTAGCCAACAAGTTTAAGGGAGTGTACGCAGTGGTCGCCGACGGAGTCTTTTCGGCCGAACGGGGGAAGATCATCAACAACGCCAACGTCCTCACCATGGGCGGATGGATCACCGCACCCTTTCTCGGCACCCAGATCGTCGACGGCTGGCTTTCGATGGAGTTCACCCAGAAAATGGAATTCAAGAAGGATTTTCTGACCAAAGCCTTCAATCAGGTGGTTGAAATAGAGAAGGAAAATTTTAAGTAGCAATAGCGGGGTCAGCCGTTCGAAGCGGATTTTGCGCGGACGTCTTCAGAAGTCTGTAAAAATAGAGACGGAAGAGCCGCCGGTGTAAATCAAGCCTCCGCGGCGGTCTTCGTGAGCCGTCATCAAGAGAAAAGGACAGAGGAGCAGCATATGGCAGTGAGTGAACAGGAACGGAAGTATATCTCCGGTCTGGTCGAAAAGGCCCGGGCCGCGCAGGAAATGGTCGCCGATTATACGCAGCAGCAGATCGACGACGTATGCCTGGCAATCGGCTGGGAGGTATACGAAGACAGCAATATCGAACAGCTGGCGCAGCTTGCGGTGGAAGAGACCGGAATGGGCAACGTCGAGGACAAGATCAAGAAGCACAAGGGGAAAATCCTCGGCGTAATCGCCGACATCAAGGGAGCCAAATCGGTAGGGCTCATCGAGGAAGACAGGGAAAAGAAGATAAAGAAGTACGCTAAACCGGTCGGAGTGGTCGGAGCCCTTACCCCGGTGACAAACCCCACCGCAACCCCCGGCAGCAACGCGGTCACGGTCCTCAAGGGACGGAATGCCGTCATCTTCGCTCCTCATCCCAAGGCCAAAAAATCATCAAAGCTCGCCGTGGATTTCATGCGGAAGGGGCTGAAAAAAGTCGGAGCACCGGAAGACCTCATTCAGATCGTCGGAGAACCGTCCATCGACCTCACCGCCGAGCTGATGAAGCAGGTCGACATTGTACTCGCTACCGGCGGAGGCGCCATGGTCAGGGCGGCCTACTCCAGCGGAACCCCGGCGTATGGCGTGGGCCCCGGCAACTCGGTACAGATAATCGCCGAAGACGCCGACATCTCCGATGCGGTGGAGAAGATCTCAATCAGCAAGGTCTTCGACTACGCCACCAGCTGTTCCAGCGAGAACTCGGTCATCATCCAGAAGTCGGTCTATGAGAAGGCAATCGAAGAGTTCAAGCGGCGCGGGGCCTACCTCTGCAGCCCCGTTGAACGGAAGAAGCTCGGAGAGTGGATGTGGCAGCCGAACAAGAAAGGACATATCACTATCAATCCGAAGATCATCGCCCAGTCAGCTCTCAGGATCGCCGCCGACGCAGGGCTCGAAGTCCCCGATGACACGATAATCCTCATGGTCGAGGGGGCGCTGCCTGTGGAGGAGGACCGTTTTTCAGGGGAAAAACTGTCTCCCGTCCTGACCCTCTATGCGTACGACTCTTTTCGGGAAGGGCTGAACCTGCTGAAAGCGGTGACCGACAATGCCGGACGGGGCCACTCCTGCGGCATCCACACCTTCAAGCAGGAATACATCGAACAGATGAGTCTGGAGATGCACACCAGCCGGATCATGATCCGCCAACCTCAGGCTCCGGCCAACGGCGGGAACTTTTTCAACGGGATGCCATCCACCGTGACCCTCGGCTGCGGTACATGGGGCGGCAACATCACCACCGAGAACATCTACTACAAGCATTTTCTCAACATCACCTGGGTCTCGGA
>Ga0272443_10002179_pt1 | contig 25808 bp, 19 predicted proteins | sample SSMAcet12_FD_193581 | JGI IMG/M metagenome (GOLD analysis project Ga0272443, IMG submission 193581) | Marine sediment archaeal communities from Little Sippewissett salt marsh, Falmouth, MA, United States - SSM-Acet-12 | ecosystem: Environmental > Aquatic > Marine > Wetlands > Sediment ... | reverse complement strand
GCCGGACTCTGTTAATGCCTGGATATCTGTCCAGTTTATTCCCGCCTCTGTCAGTGGCTGAAGATCACTCCAGTTTACTCCGGATTCTGTCATTACCTGAACGCCTGTCCAGTTCACGCCCGCTTCCGTTAGCGGCGCGAGATCATTCCAGTTTATGCCTGATTCTGTCAATGATTGTATATTCGTCCAATTTACCCCCGACTCGCTCAGCGGAACAAGATCCGACCAGTTGACCCCCGATTCGGTCAATACCTGTATATCTCCCCAGTTGATCCCCGATTTGCTGAGTGGACCCATTTCAGCCCAATTAATACCGGACTCTGTCATGGATTGTACATCCTGCCAGTTTATCCCGTTTTCACTAAGCGTCTGCACATCACTCCAGTTAATCCCAGCTTCTGTCAATGTCTGCAGAGATGTCCAGTTGACTCCCGATTCGGTCATAACTTGTACACCAGTCCAGTTAACAGCCGCCTCTGACAATGGTTGTAAATCAGACCAGTTAACTCCCGACTCTGTCATAGACTGCACATCCTGCCAGTTGACACCTTCTTTTGTAAGCGGTTGGAGATCCGACCAGTTGATACCTGACTCCGTCATATCCTGGACTCCGCTCCAGTTGATGCCTGTTTCCGTCAAAGGCTGGAGGTTCGCCCAATTCACACCCGCCTCCGTAATGGATTGCATGTCCCTCCAGTTAATACCGGACTCCGAAAGGGCCCGCATATCGTTCCAGTTTATCCCTGATTCAGTCAACGGCGCGAGATCCGACCAGTTAATACCGCTTTCACTTAATGTCTGGACACTCGACCAGTTAATGCCTGCCTCTGTCAAAGGCTGAAGATCTGACCAATTTATGCCATTTTCCGTCATATACTGAACATCATTCCAATTCACCCCGGACTCGGTCAGAAACTGCAGATCTGACCAATTGATCCCATTTTCTGTCATAGACTGAAGATCGGACCAGTTTATGCCCGCTTCTGTCATGGGTGTCATATCAGACCAGTTTATGCCCGCTTCCGTCATAACCTGCAACCCTGTCCAATTAACACCGCTTTCACTCAATACCTGAATACCCGTCCAGTTGACTCCAGCTTCACTTAATGGCGCAAGATCGCTCCAGTTTATTCCCGACTCGGTCATTGTCTGCACATCACTCCAGTTAACACCGGATTCGCTCAAAGGCGCGAGGCCACTCCAGTTAACGCCTGCTTCCGTCATCGCCTGTATGTCGTCCCAGTTAATACCCGTTTCCGTCAGCGGCGTAAGCCCCGCCCAGTTTATCCCCGCTTCCGTCATAACCTGTATATCTCCCCAGTTCACGCCCGCTTCTGTCAATGGCATGAGGTCCGACCAGTTAACTCCCGACTCTGTTATTACCTGGATATCTCCCCAGTTTATCCCGGCTTCCGTCAGCTTCTGTATATCACTCCAATTTACCCCCGCTTCCGTCAGCGGTGCCAGATCTGCCCAGTTTACACCCGCTTCACTTATCACCTGTAAACCTGCCCAGTTCACGCCCGCTTCCGTCAATGGCTGGAAATCTGACCAGTTTATTCCCGATTCACTCATAACCTGGATACCGCTCCAGTTTATCCCCGCTTCCGTCATCGGTGCTAGATCCGACCAGTTTACGCCCGCTTCACTTATTAACTGCACATCATTCCAGTTTATCCCCGCTTCCGTCAGCGGCGCAAGATCCGACCAGTTGATACCGCTCTCTGTCATCGCTTGAATATCCTGCCAATTAACCCCCGATTCCGTAAACGACTGAAAATCTGACCAGTTCACTCCCGCTTCTGTCATCACCTGAAAATCTGACCAGTTCACATTCGATGTCGTAAGTATCTGCCAATCGTCCCAGTTCACACCGCTTTCAGTCAGCGTTGTAAGGTCTTTCCAGTTTATCCCCGCGGTGGTCAAAGTCTTGAGATTATCCCAATCTATGTTTTCATCCCAGTTGACACCTGATCCTGTCATACGGGCGAAATCGGTCCAGTTCACACCTTTATCATGCAGGACCTGTATGTCGCGCCAGTTTATCCCCGCTTCAGAATAAACAGCTATATCGCCCCAGTTTATCCCCGCTTCCGTCAAAACCTGTATACCGCTCCAGTTTATCCCTTTTTCCGACATCTGCTGGATCTCCAGCCAGTTCACGCCCGATTCCGACAGGCTGCGCACTCCGGCCCAGTTGACTCCTTTTTCAGTCATGGATTGAATATCCGACCAGTTGATCCCCCTTTCCGTCATATTCTGCAGGTCCGACCAGTTTACGCCCGCGCTGGACATGATATCAAACTCAGCCCAATTGATCGTCCTGTGGCTTATATCAGCGATATCGGTCCAGTTCACCTTGGCAAGATTATCATCCCATATCTGCTCCATCTTCCCGAATAACGTCTCATCGGTAGATGAATCGGTATAGTTGCCGATCAATGTCAATATGTCCTGTGTCTTGTCGTAAATGGTCTCGGACCAATTGGCCTGGGTCGCGGTCGCGATATCCCTGACAGCCGCCCAGTTAATGGTGTCGGTCTTGCGTCTTATCGCCGACACATCCGCCCAATTGACAAATGAGAGCCCCGACCAGTCGATAGCCGACTCCGACATAACGGCTACATCCGTCCAGTTTACATCCGCTTCACCAAGAGCTTCGGTATCCCCCTTGATCAGTGTGTATGTGACTATGTTTGAATATGTGGCAGCCGGTGCGGCATCTGTTATTGTGACTTTAGCATAATAAGAAATGCTTTCATCAGACGGGGACCAGCCCCCGGAAAAAGTATCATTTGAGGCGTTAAGTGACATGGATGGCCCGCTTTCGGGTGTCCCATCCGCCTGGTAGATATTGACCGTACATGTATCACCGGAAACAAGGTCCAGGAGCTGATTATTAGCGTCTTCGACCCACGCGCGTATCGTATAATTAGTGCCGTTCCATATGGCATCGGACATGGCGCCTGTGGAGGGGATTATATCAAAAGCGTCGGAAACCGCTGAAACCAATCCCGGAGCCGAAGCCTGTAATGTATACATCTCGCCGGGTTTGTTAATGGCCAGATCGGTAAAAACAGCCACACCGTTCTCCACTACCACTGTTGCCTCGCCAAAAAGTTCGCCATCACCGGGATTGTTCAATATTGTTACGGTCACTTCGGTGCTGTTATCATCCGCTACGACATTACCGCTGGAATCCTGGACTTCTACAACGGGCTGTCTTTGAAAAGGAACCACGTGAGACGTGCTCGAAGGCGATGTGGAGAAATAAAGCTTGTACGCCTCCCCGAATCCAAGCTTGGTATCTGTTGTATAAGCGTCGGATGAACTCCCATCATGCGGCCCTCCATGATACATGGCACTGCCCATGTCTAACTCGGCATAACCGTCATAGCCGCCTCCTTTGAAATCGGCGGCATTCACCGGGCTGACGCTTTGTGTAAAAACGAATATGAACACGATACCTGTTTTCATCAGGTCCGTGAAAATCTTGTTTTTACTTATGTTCTTTTTACATGGACAATTCATATTGTTTTAGGATAATACGATCAGGGAGCACTCCTCACACACCGTCCCCCTGAATCATTGTTCCTTCCATTATCGGACAGGGCCGCTCTGCTCCTGTTGGAGACCGCCAGCATGTTCGTAGTAGATATAAACCATGACCCTCCTCTGTAGCCGGATCCTGAAGCCCCGCTTACTCCCTGCCCGTCCTGATACCCCGGCCAGCTTGCATTTGTCGCGTTCCCCTCATGACCGGCCTCAGTAGTAAGATTTCCATCACCATGTGTGGAGAGAAACGCCCTGCCTTCTTCATTCCCTGCCGTAACACACCTTTCCCATACGTTACCCGCGAGTTCCATGACCCCGTAATAACCGGCTCCTGACTGTTGCCTCGTAGATGTGGCCGTCGCAAACATACCCGCCCTGAGAGGCCCTTCACCGCCATCCCCCCCGGAAAAAGTCACGTTATTATAATTGACATTGGCCGACGCGTTTGAAAGCGTTTCGCTTCCATCTTCATCGCCTGCAATGTTTGACGCCGCTGAAACACTTGTATTGCCCCAGGGTAATTCCCCGGCCACGGGCAGAATATCTTTTCCTCTTGCCGCTTTCTCATACTCAAGCTCGGTCATCGGCCTCAAAGCCGCCCAATCCGCGTACGCGCACAGGTCCATCCAGGAAAGATACCCGCAACTTCTGTCAGGTCTTAAACTCGCGGCATCTGACGCAGCAGACCAGGACACTGTGTTTCTCCTGACCACACCGTCACTGTTTTTGCCTCCGGCACCGGTGATATCCCTGTTTATCTTCTGCGAATCCGTCAAAGAGTTGAAAAACCCCACCCATTGCCCCTCCGTAATCTCGTATTTCATTATGTAAAACGCCGTATACCCCTTCGCGAAAGAAGCCGGGATTATAAATTCGCTGCCGGTAGCGGATTCTCCGGCGTTGCCTCCAGAAACATAATAATAGCTGTTGGAGGCCACGTTCTCGACGCTTATGCCGCTGTTATCATCGATATACCAGGGATCCGGATCACCACTGCCCTGCACAAAGGAAGCGGTGCTTGTCTGATGGTCACCTGCATATAACGCTCCCTCCGGTATGTAGACCATTTCTATACCGAAAATTTTCAATCCCACATTATCCACTTCCTCGTCCAAAAGGCCGTCATATCCGTAATTCCATACTATTTTCACACCTTCCGACGCGATATCTCCCGTACCATTTTCGGAACGTTGAATAAAACAACCTTTCCCGTCGGACGGCACAACTATCTCAATACCCGTATTTGTCCCCGCATCAAATCCATCCGGCGTCACGCCGGAACCCTTTAACGTGGCATGATTCCAACCGCTATCTTCATCAGCGGAGAATTTGACGAAAATCCAGACAGCATCATAGTTAGTCATATCTCTCCATGAGTTTTTCCAGGAAATATCAAATTCGATAACCACGGTATTCCCGGAAGTGTCTTTCGATTCTATGCTGCCATTGACAATGTCCAGATCATTCGCAAAAAGGATCCCGGTTATACCGGCTGAGAGATAAATCGCTATAACCGCGAAAAATATGGTTTTAAGGCCAGGTATGCTCATAGTGAAAATCCTTTTAAAATCCCGTTCGTCCACAACGCCCCCCATTGCTACTGCTCCTGGTGTCATCACTTAAAGATGCTTCAGCCCTTCCCGAAACATGCATATTGTTCAAAGACGCGGCCGCCCAGCTGCCGCCTTTTATGCCTGAACCGCCGGATCCCGTGACACCCTGGCCTGAAGCATATCCAGGCCAGTCTTCATTTGTCGCATTACCCTCAAACCCTGAAGCGGCTGAAAGTGCGCCGTCGCCGTGACTTCCTAAAAAGGCTCTGCCGGCGGCATCACCGACAGTCACACATCTTTCATTTAAATTCCCGGTCAATTCCATGACCCCGTAATATCCTGAACCGGCCGCTGCTCGTGAAGAACTATCTGTAGCGAAAATGCCGGCCCTCAAAGGTCCTGTGCCGGAATCGCCTCCCGAGAAGTTATTATTGTTATAACAGCAATTCTCGCCCTCGCCGGGAACGGTCTCAGAACCGTCCTCAGCCCCGGATATTGATGTGGCTTCGGAAACCGCGGTATTGCCCCACGCAAATTCATTAAGGACAGGGCTGTTTCCCCCTCTGGCCGCTTTCTCGTATTCAAGCTCAGAAACAGGTCTCAAAGCCGCCCAATCCGCGTACGCGCACAGGTCCATCCAGGAAAGATACCCGCATGCCCTGTCCGGCCGTTGTGTCGAAGCGCTTCCCGTACCGGTCCATGCAACAGTGTTTCTATTGACAGTCGAGTCGGAATTCTTGCCCGCGGCCCCTGTCAGGTCACGTCTTGCTTTTTCCGTGGTGGTCAAAGTATTGAAAAAATCAACCCATTGATCCTCCGTAATCTCGTATTTCATTATGTAAAAAGATGAATAACCCGTCGGGAAATCTATGTTATCAACTACACCGTTGTTATCGATATCGATGCCCCCGTCCCCGTCCAATCCGATGCCGGCCGTTGTCAACTGTCCGTCATCGTTCCCGCCCGCGTCCACACGTATATTCGATGCGAGAGAAGCGGTGACATAAACAGGAGAATTCCCGGTGCCGTAGTGAAAAGCGTAAGAAGATTCCGTGGAACCGTCTCCGTCTCCGATGTAAAAAGCTCCTTCGGGAATAAAGACCATTTCTATGCCGAATACTTTGACCCGCACCGAATCGTCCGCTGTCAGGCCATCCGCTCCCCAATCCCAGACCAGGCCCACATTTTCGACAGACGCTTCTCCGGCCCCTAAGAAAGCCCGTTCTATGAAACAACCTTTTTTATCAGCCGGGACCAGTATATCGATATTTGTTCCTGTCCCGGTATCGAATCCGGAAGGGTTGGATCCATATGAACTCAACGTGGCGTGATTCCATGTCAATCCGGAATCATCTGAATACTTCACAAAGACCCAGACAGCATCATTGTTAACGGCGTTTTTCCAGGAATTATCCCAGGAGATATCAAACTGCACGACTGTGGTCTCACTGGAAGAATCAGGCTCTTCAACGCTTACATTTTCAACTGTCAGATTGTTAGCAAAAGAGATAGCCGCAAGGAATGTTGTGGATATGATAATGATACACAGCGGGAAAATAAGATTATTATTAATTTTAATAAATCGGCTAAACATTTTATAATAGTTTTTTTTAATTACTAGCATATGAAATATATTTAGTATAATTAACTTTACCTCATAAACAAGAAAAAGAAACTATATTTTTTTAATACTAACGATGTAAAAAATAAAAATCCATACCCGAAAGACTATGGATCGCTTGAGGTCAGGCCAAAAAAAACCCAAAACCGAAAGGTTTTGGGCTATTTTTTTAATTTAATAGCTTAGGGTTTTTAAAAGACCACAGCTCATCGAGCCATGATAGAAAATGCAAGTATGATTGCTTTTACAAAACCCCGCTTACAGCTTAAGCTAAAAAATTACCTGGCTATAGCTTTCCCTACTTTCGGCAACTGACTGCCATTCATGCCATAATACAAACATGAAGAAGGCTCTAGAGCTTTGCGCCCCCCGCTTTCACGAGGTTTGCCTTTTCGTGTAGACACCGCAAACTAGCAAATATGCCGTTTACAGTATTATGAAGTATACCATATGATTTGAAACAATGTGCGGACTTTATCTTAATTTTTTATTCTTAACGATATTCAATCTTTAAAAATTCTAGATTTTATAATGTGCTATTAAAAAATAACTTAAAATTTTTGTGGTTAGTGTTTTATATAGTTTGTTTCAGATTTTAAATTTAGTTATTTAGCTATTTTTACTAATTTCTAGATATTTATTCACTAAACAATCACTTATATACTTTTGTGCGTAAATGTGTCTCTGCCATCCTTTCTTTTGCAAAATCGGAAAGTTTAGACCTTGGGTTTAATACAAGATGCTGCTCATAGTTCTTGTACGCTTTTTCAGGATCATTTAAGTGGTAATCATAGACAACGGCCAGGTTATAATATACATCGGGGTCCTGGGGAATAACCTTCAATGCATGTTCATATTCAGCCGCGGCTTTCTGGTAATCTCCTGATTTAAAATGCATATTGCCAAGGTTATAGTGCAGTATCCCTATTTCATTTTTGTACTTTTCGATCTCCCTGGTAAGTTTTCGGGACATAACCCCGGATCTTTCTGAGATATCGAGTTTTTTCTGTAGCGATTCCGCCTGTGACTCGGCTTTGTTTTTATCCTTTACAAGTTTGTCCATCTTCTTTTCATACCTGGCTTCTGCAGCCTCAACGGCCTTTTTGGCTTCATCGTCTTTTTTATCAATCTCATCTTTCAGTTTCTTCACCCTGTTAGTGTATAACTCCAGCTTAAGATTCAAACTCTTAGCCGCTTCTTTGGCTTTTTCACTTTCAGCCCTGTACTGGTCCATGCGTTCATTAGCTTTTTTTAATTCCGCGTTTTCCTCTTTGAGATCAAGATATTCCTGTTTGAGTTTTTTTGTTTCCTGAATGGTCCTCTTGAAAGAATCCTCGAATGATTCAACGGTTTCATCAAAAGAACCTTCATCGCTCCCTACAGGACCTTTAGCCGAAACAGGTAAAGAATAATAACAAGCACACATTAAAATAAACAACAATAAAACTATTTTTTTTGTCATGGTCTCCTTCCCTGTCTTAATATTCTTTATCCTCAAAGATAAACTTCTCTTTCCGCATTTTATCGTCAATGTAGTTTTCGACACCGCCTATGATGTGGGGAGTCAAAAGGATTATTATCTCTGTCTGCGTATCGTTCTTAGAATCACTGGAAAACAACTTGCCAAGTATAGGAATATCCATAAGATAAGGTAATCCCTGTTCGTTCCTGACCAATGAGTCTTCTCTTAATCCACCTATGACTATGGTCTGCCCATCTTCCACTATTATACTGGTCTCGACAAGGGTTGAATTTATCAGAGGCACTTCCGCGCCCTGCGGTGTTTCCAGGGTATCACTCTGGGACGATATCTCGGGAACAAGGTTCATTATGATCACCCCGTCATCATTGATCTTGGGGGTGACTTTGAACTGCACACCGACATCTATGTAATGGATCTCCTCATTTGTCCTCTGGCTGTCCCCGGCACCTATCGTCGTAGTCGTTACATAAGCCAGTTTATCCCCAATATGTATCCTGGCTTCTTTGTTGTTCAGTACCATCAAAGTAGGGTTGGCCAGGACTTTAGTAGTGGCTATCTCCTTCGACCATTTGAGTTCGGCTCCGAAATCAATGCTGTCATCAGTGATATCACCTACCGCGAATTTCATAAAGTCTGAAACAGCGGATGAAATAGGATAACTGCTCTGAAAGGCGATATTTTTCAGATTAGACTTTGATATCAACCCTTCCCACTGTACTCCTACATTGAACTGGGGATTAAGTATGACCTTGAGTATTTTTACCTCGATAAGGACAGCTTTTGTCCTCACATCAAGTATACGCACCATCTCATCTACCTCTTTCATCCTTTCAGGAAAGGCTTTTACGATGATCTGGTTGGACCTGACATCCGCTTCGACCGTACCTACGGATTTATTGTCCAGTTCTTTTCTTAATTTTTTCGCTACCTCCCCGGCGTCGGCATATTGCAGGTTATAGATCTTCATCTCCAGGGGGTGATCCATTTTTTTAATAGCGTGCTCCATCTCCCGTATGTTATCTTCGGTATCTATCATCACCAGGGATCCGGTATCGCCGTCGATGACTATTCTCCCTATGTCGCTCTTTATGTTTTTAAGCGCCTCCAGCACATATGCCGGTTTAGCGTATTCCAGGTAAACTATCTTTACCTTTCTCATATCCCCGAATTTTTCACCGTACATCCCCTGGTACTCTTCTTCGGTCATAACATGGATTATATTATCCCCGATGGACTTGTATCCCAGATTGTTGGCTATGGTTATGATATCAAGGGTATCTTTTATCGTGACATCGTTAAGATACAACGTTATCCTGCCCTTGATGTTCTTGCTTATGGACACGTTAAAGTCACCTTTTATGGCCAGGAACTTGTAGACATCAACAACGTTCATATCGCGAAGGTCCAGGGATATACTTTTGTCCAGCTTGCCCTGTAATACCTGAGGTACCGGTCCTCCATCCTCAGCCGGCCCCGGGATCGGCATAAGACAGACAAAACATATGAGGATCATAGCTCCCGGAAACAGGGCGGACCCCGACTTCAAAATATTTTTCCTCATCTTAATTCTATCTCCTCCTGATCCTGATATCGTAAAATGACGCTGTTTTTCAATATTTTATGGATTTCAAAATAAGAGATACTGTCCCCTTCTCTCAGGAAATAAGTGATCCCTGTCTTTGTGTCCTCTATCATGGCTGACCTGTCATCCTGGCCCGGCGTCCATGATAATCCGGCTATTTTAAGGTTTTCCGCCAGAGAATTTATCTGTGGCACGGCGGGTGCCTGCGCCTCCGCCTGTTTTTCAACAACTTTGAATATGTTCCTGCCCAGAAGAACATCGGCGTAATATGTATAATCCGCTATCGGCAGGGCTTTTTCCGCGGCGGCCCTGGAACTTATCTTCGCGGAAGACACGTCGAATCTGGGGATGTTTTCAAGGCTCATAAACCCTTTTGTAAAAGTTATTACCAGCCAGGCCGCCAGAAATATCATTACCCATACAAGAGTTTTAGTAACATCCTGCAGGCTGACTTCATATGCGCCTGAAGAGATGCCTTCTTTTAAATTATCTATCAAAAAAACCAATTTATTGCCCATTGAATCCACCTTGCCGGCGGCCTGGGCAATTTTAGTTTTTTGCAGTTTAGGCGGGTCTGCAGCTCCCTCTTCACGGCCCTCTATGGCTGCAAGAAGCTCTCTTTCCGCTGAACCTTCAGCGCCGTCGTTCTGACCGTTTTGTTCCTTTTCCTCAGGGGCATCATTCGGACACATAACTTATATCTAGCACCTCTTTCAGAATTTCTCTTTTTGACGCACCGGTATGGTATCCCAGATAGCATCGGTATCATTTTTAAGTACTTCCATGACCAGCTCCCTGTCCACCGACATCTTAGTCTTACTTATGACCAGGTTTCTGAGACAACTGTGACATTTCCGTATTATACCGCGCGGATAACCTTTGGTATAATAGTAGATCTCCCTTATCGCGTCATCGTTAAAAAGATATCTCGGTTCTTTATATCCGGCCTGTTTTATCCTGAACTCGATCAACTCTTTGACTTCTTCGAACCCCAGGGGATTCAAGGTGTACTTGAAGTCTATTCTGTCATAAAAATTAGGCATCCTCATTATTTTAGTACAGAGTTCAAGCTGACCCAAAAGTACTATTTGTATAAGCTTGAACTCGTTGGTCTCATAGTTTAAAAGCACCCTTAATGCCTCCAGGGTAGCCTCGGACAGTTTCTGCGCCTCGTCTATGATAAGGACTACTGTTTTATTTTCGGATAAATTTTTGTGAAGAAGAAAATTCTCAAAAGTATTTCTCACGTTGGATACCGTGATTTCATGAAAATCCTGGTTAAAAGGTATGTTGAAATTTCTTATCAGGGAATATAGAAACTCCTTCTCGCTTTCAAAAGTCGGGTCGAGTATCATGTGAAATAAAAAGTCATCCCTGTCTTTCAATTCAGAGATAAGTTTCCTGGATAAAGTCGTCTTGCCCGTACCGACATCCCCCAGAATACAGTTCAGCCCCCTCTTAAGGCGCAACTGGATAAGTATGTTAGTCAGAGCCAGATCATATTCTCTGGATAAATACAAAAACCGGGGGTCCGGGCTGGTAGAAAAAGGTTCTTTATCAAAACCTAACAATTTATAATAACTCACGGCTTAATCTCCTTCTTTAATAATATGATAACATACACCCTTCCCATAAAATACGGGTTAGGATTTAAAATAGATATTCTTTTTTCCCTAGGCACTCAATTTAATATAATAATAGCTAATAAATAAGATTTAGTCAAATTTAATATTAAAAAACTATTTTCCCCTTTCTCCTCGATTTTTCCGACTCGGAAAAACATCGATGCACAGATAACCCGGGTGATCGATGATTTTTTATCGAAACAATGATAATACTGCAAGATTGACTGGCATATCACCGATTAACATGGTAAACTTTCAATAAAAATCGCCCTGTTAATCATCGTTCTATACAGACATACAGGAGATCTCTTTCCCCTGGGGCGAATACAGTGGTCTTCGATCTCCACTGATCCTTTCTTGCTTAATGCGCCATACTATGACATTAAGCGGGAAAAAGAACCTAAAAATGTGGTTCAAACATGACTATAATATTATAATTAATTACTTATATAGAGTAGTTAGGCACCTAAATACCATGCTAAATAAGCTATATCCAATATTCTTAATTTTTAATTTGCTAATTACGCCTTTTTCATCATATGCGGATATGATTTTTACAAAAAACGGTGAAAAAATAAAGGGAGTGGTACTTGAGAAAACGGCACAGGAAACTGTAATTGAAAGTATTGGACGAACCCGCACGGTCAAAAACGACGACATTATAAATATCACTTACGGTGATGAACTTGAAAATCTTATACTGCTCGCGGATTCCGCAAAAAATAAAAAAGAACTGGCCAAAGCATACTATCTATATAAAAGAGCCTTTTTACTTGACCCCGATTCAAAAAAAGCAACGGAAGGCTTAGCCTCCCTGGACGGATATGTTTTTAAAGAGGGGCTATCTGAGACGGATATCGTCTCGGATTATGAACATTATTCAAGGAATTCAAAAAAAGAGGAAGCGGACGATAAGATACTCGCATTGAACGCCGAGCAGACCCAGGAATTGATCGACAATTTCGGACTTGTGCTTGAAACAGTGTCGAATAAAATCGTAATAGCGCAAATCGTAAAAGGATCCCGGGCAGACCTCGCGGGCCTGAAAAACAGCGATGTCCTCATCAATATTGACGGGTTTTTCGGAGATTACCTGGGTATTTTCGACGCGGCGTCTTTCATGATACAGAAATACCGGGAAAAAATAACCGTTGGTATCCTCCGCGAAGTAAATATATGGATAGACAATAAGGATCAGATACTTCTTCCTGATCTTATAGAAAACGCCGGTTTTTCCATAGATCCATCCGGAGACAGGCCCCTGGTCACAAAAGTCCTGCCGAACAGCGAAGTATCCTATGCCGGCATAGAAAAAGGTGACTTGCTGTTCGCAATAAACGGAACAAATATAAAGGGCATGCCTCCCGGAAAACCCGCCGCTATCGTCCTGCAAAACGGCCCTGAAATAAATAAATTGACTTTCGAGAAAAAGATCACTTTATAATAAGATGTCGCGCCTGAATAACGCCTACATACGATCCGGATTATTAGTCTTCTGTCTGCAGCATATCCAGGTATTTATCAACTTCCGCCATGCTTTCAAAAATGGATTGTTCCGGCAACGCTTTTATCACGTCGAAAACTTTTTTGATCTGGGGCTGAAGATTGGTAATAATAAATTTCCCAGCATTGCATTCCGCGTGTTTCCTCAGTTTTAAGATTATCCCGAGGCCTGAACTATTGATATAATAGACAAAGTCCATATCGATTATGATCGTCTTCGTGTCCGGGGCCAGGACAGAAGAGGTTTTCTTATCAAAAAACTGATAGGTCTCGGAATCGATCCGGCCTTTAGGGGTAATCAAAAAAACCCCGGATTGTTTTTCTTCGACTTTGACCGTTAACGGCATAATACCTCCTTAAACCTGTCTTCGTTGTCACTTCCTTCCCTGTTGGCATTTTACCACAATTCGAGCCAACTATTTATTAAATTTCAACATTAAAGCCCGGCAGGCAGGACAGGATGCCTGTCCCGGTACTCCCGGGAAAGGCATCCTCCATTGAGAGGTTTTTTCTTGCCACCCGTGTTTTTTAACGGTACAATTACAAAGTCGTTCCCTGATAGCTGAAAACAAAGAGTTTTAGAGTGAAATCCATGAAAAAACATTGCTTTTTCCTGATCGTGTTCCTGATCACAATCATATCCAATATGGCTTTCCTTTTTTTAATATCCTCGGGGACCGCGCAGGGCCTTATTGAAGCTGTCAGCAATTTTTACCCTGTCGTGAACTGGAACATCACCACTTCCCGGAACATTAACGGGATAAACTCAATGGCTCATTTTTACGGACTTGTGACATCATGCCTGTTCATTTCCGTCCTGACAGTTTATATGTTGCGTAAAAGAAAAATATATGCTCCCTCTTATGCCCGGACCGCGGTCTTCGTGCTGTCTGTCTCCTTCATCTTTATGACATTCGTACAGACAAGTTTTCAAATACTTTCTTTTTCCCGGTTAAACAATAAACTGGCCGGCAAAACATCAGATGAAAAAAAATACATGATCTTCGGCCCGGCTTTTCACCTGTCCAGGTTAAGCCATGAACGTTTTCCCGGAAAACATAAAGCGATATTCATGTCAGATCTTAACGTGAAAGACCACTACGATCAGTTTACCAGGTTTGGTCTTATATATAATATATATCCGATAGATATAAGCGGATATACCGACAGGGAAACCGACTGCCTGGTAATGTTTTACAGGACCAAACCCTCCATATCCCCTGAACTGGTCAGGCAATTCCCGGTCATGCATGCTTTCGGGAAATATTACGGGATAGCCCTAAAAAAGGAATTTGACAATGGCGCTATGGACTGATATCACGATACGGCCAGTGTGTTTCATACTGCCTGTAGCAACAGGGTACATGGTGCTGCTCCTGATGTTCCGAAAAAGAGTTTTCGACATGTTCACCCGTCTTTGCATCGCTTATGGCCTGGGGTTGGGCATCCTTGTACAGCTGATGCTGATACTGGGGACTTTGAATATACCCTTGTCTATCACCACGATCAACGCACCTCTATCCATCGTATTGATCTCTCTGATCGTTTTTAAGCTCCGGAATGAATATGATAGAGGGGGACCCGGCCCGGGGAAGACACTATTTCTTGATCTTAAACGGTATATAAGCCGGTTGGACTACAAAAGTATGATCATTTATATACCATTTGCCCTGTATCTTGGCTGGATAGTCTTTTATGTTTTCTGGGAAGCCCTGTCTATACCTGTTTATTCCTACGATGCCGTTTACGCCATCGCGGTCAAAGCCAAGGTATTTTTCTACGAACGATCCATCGAACCGCTCAGGCATATGGCCCATCCTTCTTATCCCGTATTCATACCCCTGGTGGAATCATGGATCGCGATAATCATGGACCGGTGGAACGATCAGGTGATAAAAATAATCTTCCCTGTTACATTTATATCTTTTCTGGCAATACACGCCTATACGGTAAATATGTTCACGAACAGAAAATGGGCGTTGTTCTCCACAATATTACTGTGTTCCTCAAATTTTTTCATAGTTCATGCCGCGTTATCATACCGGGACCTGTTCTTGCTGTACTATCTGTGCTCGTCCGTGATGTTCCTTATAATGTGGGCCAGGTCCGGCAATGAGGCTTTTTTGGTACTCGCCGGACTGTTCACGGGATTCGGGACCTCGGTAAAGCTTGAAGGGACCCTTTATCTGCTTATCCTGTCTGTTATGTCGGCGATGCTCATATTTTCCGGAAGATTCCCGGCAAAGAACAACGCGGCAATAAGATTTTTAAAATTCTCCGTACCGGGGTACCTGATATGTGGTTATTTTTACGCATACAAAGTATTAAAGCATATCCCTCCTGAAAAGGTCTTTTTTGATTTCTCACCGGAAAACATCAAGAGGATCCCACTGATCCTGAAAGCTTTCCTGGGTGATATGTTCCTTACCGGTAACTGGAACATCGTCTGGTTCATACTGGCGGTAAGCCTGCTGATAAACCATAGAAGGTTAATATCCTCGGAAGAAGCCAGGATCCTGTCATTCACGCTTGTACTTATATTCGGTTGTTATTTTTTAAACGGTTTTCTTACCTCTAATTTTGAATGGCTTGGCGGTCCCGGTACATCCACGGCATTATCCAGAATAATACTGCAATTCTTCCCCCTGGCTACCCTTTTAACGGCTTTTTTGAATTATAACGGCGGGAACGATGATTAGATCTTCAGGACAAGTTCTTTAAACCCTCTTATACAGACTTTTAACAGATGTATCCCGTGGCTCAGGCTTTTCATCTTGGAAAGATCGGCTTTTCTGGACATATAATGGACCGGGATCTCTGATATTTTGTCTCCATTCTTAGCGGCGCCGAATAAAAGATCGAAATCACCCCATTTGTCGACACCCATTTTCATCCTCTTGTAATCTTTTTTATATAGAGCCTTGGTCCCGCATAAAGTATCCGTTAACCTTTGACCGGTCAAAAATGTCATAATAAAACTGAATATTTTATTGCCGAGCAGATTGGGAAGTTTCATGGCGCGATCCTGCATCGGATAGACCATCCTCGTACCGTTCACGAAACTGCAGACGCCTTTATTCAGTAAATTAAAAAACCTGGGCAGTTCCTCGGGAGGGACAGCCATATCCGCGTCCAGTATCATCATGATCTCCTGGCTAGCGGCGTCAAAGCCCTGTTTGACCGCAAACCCCTTACCCCGGTTCGGGCTGTAGTCTATCAGCCGCAAGTTCGGCATCTCTTTCTGCAGGTCGCGTACTATCTCGGAAGTCCGGTCCGTGCTGCCGTCGCTCACAACTATTATCTCGGTCTCTTTTCCCATCCTGGGGATACGTCTGACCGCCTCTTCGATGTTCCCGGCTTCATTATAACAGGGTATGACGACAGAACATCCCAGCCCCAGGTATCCCTTGCTTTCAGGCAAAGCTCTCAGCACCATGTATTGGACGAAAGAAAATAATTTCATGCCGATAATCCTTGTCCCCAGAGAATTCGCGATAAACGAAATAATCGGGAAATATTTAGGGCAAAGAAGCATATAACCGGAATAACTTACCGAAAAATCAAGTGAGTCTATTATCTTCGTCAGGTTACCTTTTTCCAGGAAATTATGCGGTGCGGACGGCATTTTGGCCTTTAATCTTTCAGACATGGTAAGTATGGAATCCCACCAGGGATTTACTGTGGTGATTATTATTTTTGTAGTGGTATGACAAAATCTGTATACGTTCTCGAGAAGACCCGTGACATCATTGACATATCCCAGTATATTTATAAGAAGTATGTAATCGAATTTCTCTTCGGACTTATAATTGCTCACCGTAGAACACAAGAATTCATATTGCGGGTATTTATCACCCGCTATTTTGATCATCTCCGGACTGATATCCAGGCCCACGCCTCTGGACGGTTCCGCTGAAGCCAGCATATCCCCGGTCCTGCAGCCTATTTCCAGGACACTGCTGCCGGGTATCACGTTTCTTTTTATAAAAGCCTGGATATTCTCATAAAAATAGGAGTTTTTGCTTTTCCACTGGTCATAGTCCTTGGCAAGCACATCAAGATGTTTCTTGACCTTGCCCTTGTTCTCTGTCTTCGACATAACCCCTCCGGCATTACCTGTTTTTGTCGGATTTGATCTGTATGATCTCGTCTATTATATCATAAAGACTCATCTTTATAGACCACCCGGGATAACTATTTTTGAATCTGGACATATCGGAATAATAACAAATATGGTCCCCGATCCTGTTCTTATCCACATATGTATATCGCAGTTTAAGACCGAAATCTTTTTCAAGTATCTCTATCACTTCGAGTATCGAGGCGGAGTTATCCCCGCACCCGCCCAGGTTATACACAGCTCCCTGTCCCGGACGTTTATAAAACTCATAAAAAGCAGAAACAACATCCTGCGAATGTATCTGATCTCTCACTTGTTTGCCTTTATATCCGAAAACGCTGTAAGGTTTGTCATTTACGGCACAGTCCACTATATACGCGAGGAATCCATGTAATTCAACAGCGGAATGCTGCGGTCCCGTAAGGCATCCGCCCCTGAACACACCGGTGTTCAAACCGAAATATCTGCCGTATTCCTGCACCAGTATGTCAGCGGCCGCTTTTGAGGCTCCGAAAAGACTGTGTGTGGAATTATCTATTGTCATGTCCTCACTTATACCGTCCCGGGAAACCCCGGGCATATCCTGATCTTCCGCGTAATCATAACGCTTGTCCAGTTCAACAAGTTTAACTTTGTTCGGAGAATCACCATACACCTTATTGGTAGACGTAAAAACGAACACCCCCCCGGGTGAATGGCGCCTGAACCCTTCCAGGAGGTTTAAAGTGCCTGTCGCGTTCACGTCAAAATCCGTAAAGGGCTCCCGGCACGCCCAATCATGCGATGGTTGCGCGGCCGTATGTATTACAAGGTCAAAAGGCCCGTTTTCCCGAAATATTCCCAGGACTTTGTCCCTGTCTCTTATATCGATCTTCAGATTCGAGAATTTCCCGTTTCTCTCCCTCAGGGCGGAGATGTTCCCGGTGGTATCTCCTCCTTCACCGAAAAAATATCTCCTGAGGTTATTATCTATTCCCGTCACCTCATCGCCCATATCCATAAAGAATTTACACGCTTCATACCCTATTAATCCGCCTGAGCCCGTTATCAAAACTTTCATATATAGCTGCCTCTTCCTTTGGTCGCTAATTATTTTATTTTCCTCTTATTTCCTTCATAAGCTCCTCATCTTCTATCACATGCCAGTCACCGACGCCCCTTAATTTTCTTAAATGCATCGGGTGATTATAAGTCGGCATTTTATAAGGTATGACCACAAAAGACTTACCACCGTCAAACGCGAAAAAAAGCTGATACCCCATTACTATCCATGAGATCAATATCATACTCATCAGGAACAGTTTCACTTTTACGGCGATCTTCTCGAGTGATATATTAAAAACCCTTATACTCATCAACAAAGATATAAGAAGCATTACTATGGGAAGGATTGTCGTCCTGTGGAACTTCGCCTTGGCCATGGAAGCTCCTACCCAGTAAAAAACCGTCATGAACACCTGGCAGATAAAAACGATATTTACACCTGTAAAATTGGATCTTATGAACTTCAGTAACTCTATTTTGCCGTTCTTGACAAGCGGGACTACCCGTGAATAAGCCGCATAAAAAATACCCGTTACGCCGCTTAAAAGTAATATGGTCATAGCGATCCCGGCGGAATGGACTATCATCTGATAATACCACACATGCAGAGGTTTCCTCAGGAATTTAACCCGCCAATCATAATTTGTCTGCGACAGCCCGGTCTTAAGCAAAGTGTTCCGTATTATCGGCAACGCCCCCTGCACACCGGCAACGGCGTAGGGAGTAAAGACCAGCGTAAACACGGATAAGGCCAGCCATCTCTTTTGTATTATCAGCCCCATCATGGCACCCAGTCCCAGCGCTATCATGACCGGCAGGGCATATTCCCTGACGGTGCTGAAAACACCCATGCAATAAGCGGCCACCACGGGCACCAGTATCTCTTTGATAATAATATCTTTTTTCCCGCCTGCCCCCGGCACCGACCGGGTAGTGACCAGCCAAACCGAAAAATATCCGAAACTCAGGATAGCCGGGAAAACAAAATTTTCGGTCATCACCCACCGGTTCATGCCGAACACTATCGGCATGGAAAGATACAAAAACGTCATTGAAAGAGCGAACCATTGTTTTTTTGACGCCCAGAAAGACAACAGATACATAAAGACCACCTGAAAAACAAACCATACAAGATTGCCGATCTGGTATATTCTTTCGTACTCCAGGAATTTCTTGAAGATCTTGATCGCCATGACCAGCGATGAATGATATCCCGCGGTACGATGCCCGATATTAAATGTCGTGGGAAGAAAGCTGTTTATTAGAGCCTGCCGCAAAGTGACCTTCGGTTCCAGGTACGACGCGACACTGCGATAATGTATATCGTCATGGCTTAACGCCGGTTGCGTCATAAAAGCCGCATAGACCCGTAATATGATGATAAGTGTAAGTGAGGCCACAGCTACCCATTCCAGGATCTCCGTCAAGTTCTTCTTATAAGTATCCATGCTCATACTTTTCCCGCGGGTTTTATGCTTTTCTTAACGTTAAAAATAGATAAAATTGTTCCTGATCACCACAGACAGATCAAAACGCAGGGTCTTTACTATGATAAACCCTATGATAACAGAAAACAATATCAAGGGGATATATTTTTCTTTATCGTGCATTCCGTTTATATACATGAAAGTTTCTTTCATGGTATAAACCGCCAATATCGTCAAAGCCGGTGTGCACATCGCGATAAAACGTGTTTCATAATATCCGTAAAACCCGAAAAATACCATGACGAAGGCCGGGATCAACATGTAAAGATATATCCTGTCATCCGGCTTTTTGAGAAATATAACGGATAAATACGACAAAAGATATACGGGAGACAAAACCGGTAAATGTGAGAAATAAAAATATGCCGGTTCAGCGTCAAACCCGTGCGCCCGCACATCCACTCCGGGAAAATAAAACCAGTCCAGTGATCTGACTACGTTCCCGGCGGATAAAACCAGGAGAACGCCGACCCCTCCCCATATTGAATATAAAAACATTTTCCTGACCCCGGGGCGGCCCATAATACCGTTGATGACAATCTCCCTGAATTTATCCCTTCCCGAAAAAAACCTTACCGCGAAAAGGACCGCTACCGCGAAAAGGATGGCAAGCGCGATCCCGCCGATCATCATCATGTACCACAATGAAGGCCCCAGGACGGTCCCGCTCGCGTGTAATCTTATCATCCGGCCGATAAAGCCCGGACCATACACTATAAAATTCCACACCAGCCATGGTGAAAAGACCATAAACGGGAGAAGATAGTAATAAAATTCCTTCTTTTCATCCACGCGGCACGAAAAAAGTAAATATACGTACAGGGGTATCATCGCGAGAACCGCCACATATTTACACAACATGGCCAATCCCAATGATGCCGCGGAAAGATAAAGGAGAAAAAAACCGGTCCTGCCCGAAAATAACAGATAAATACCGGCATAAATAAAAAAACTCATAGGAACGGCTATCCATATTTTCTGTGAACAGAACATCAATACCGGGTCTATAGCCATGAAAAACGCCGCGGCAAGAGCCCATGCCCCGCCCCACATCTCTTTACAGATCAAAAAAACCAGGAATACAATGGCTGTTCTGAACAAGACCATCAATATCCGGCTGGAATTTATGTTATCGCCCAGTATGGTCTTGGAAGCAGCTATCAGATAAGGCACCGCCGGCGGATGTTTAGCCAGGGGGACATCGAGATATTTACGCACAGCCGTCTTTTCCGGCCCTTCGGTCATTTTTTTGTCCAGGATTTTCCATATTTCACGCGGGGAATAGTCCAGGATATCGGACATCAGCTGGCTTCCCAGCGCGTCATACAACGATCCGTCAAAAGTGATCCTTTTCCCGGATCTCATGGCCTGGAGTCCCGAAAAAAATACGGCCAGAAGCAAAATGGTAAGCAGTATATAAACGGTACCGGTCTTTTTGATAAGTCTTGCCCTCATAAAGTTGGTAGTGGTTTTTATATAATATCGGACCCTGTACGCTTCCGTTAAGATTTACTGTTTATCATACGACTATATTCACGAGTTTATCGGGGATTATTATCCATTTGCGTATCTCTTTTCCCGCTAACCACGCCTTAAGCTTATCATCATCGATAACAGCCTGTTTGATGCCGTCCTCGGCCAGGCCCCTGTCAATCGTTATTTTGGCGCGCAATTTACCGTTTATCTGTACGGGCACGACAATAGTATCGGCAAGAAGCTTGTTTTTGTCATACTTAGGCCAGGAAGCTGTAAAAACACCGCCCTCTCCGCCTGTCATCTGCCAGAGTTCCTCGGATATATGTGGCACAAAAGGCGCCAGCATCAGAGTCATATTACGCATTACTTTCTCAATGGTTTTTTTAGCGTATATAACCCTGCCTCCGATGTCTATTCCCGCGTAGATCTTATTGACCAGTTCCATTATGGCGCTTATTGCCGTATTAAAATGAAAATCCCCGTCCAGATCATCCGTGACCTTCTTTATCGTCTGATTCAACTTACGGACAAGTTCCTCGTCCGCGGAAGACGTTTCATCGCCGCCTCTGCCCATTATATCCATAACGGTCCACACCCTCTTCAGGAAACGATAGGCGCCTTCCACCCCCTTATCAGACCATTCCGCGTCTTTTTCGGGAGGACCTATGAACAGGGTATACAAACGTACCGTATCAGCGCCGTACTTCTCGATAAGAGCGTCAGGGCTGACTACATTCCCCTTGGACTTTGACATCTTAGCCCCGTTCTTCACTATCATCCCCTGGGTAAACAGACGCTTGAACGGTTCATTAAAAGATATATACCCCATATCGAACAGGACTTTTGTGATAAACCTGGAATACAGAAGATGCAGGATAGCGTGCTCGACCCCGCCTATATACTGGTCAACCGGCAACCAGTTGTTTACATCTTCCCTGTCGAAAGGTTTATCACTGGCTAAAGGTGAAATATACCTGAGATAATACCAGCTGGAATCCACAAAAGTATCCATGGTATCTATTTCTCTCCTGGCGGGTTTCCCGCATTCCGGACATTCTGTATTCACAAAATCACCGGCATTCCTTAACGGCGATTCGCCGGTGGGCCTGAATTCCACGCATTCAGGCAATATCACAGGCAACCTGTCTTCCGGGACCCCCACAATACCGCAATCATCACAGTATACCACGGGTATCGGGGCACCCCAGTACCTCTGCCGGGATATAAGCCAATCTCTCAATTTGTAATTAACCGACCGCCTGCCTATTCCCTCTTCCTCCATGTAATCAGCGATTTTTTCCCTGGCCTCGGAACTGGAAATACCGTTAAACTTCGAGGACGATACCATTATCCCCTCATCCTCATAAGCCCGGACCATCTCGCCTGCCGCGAGAGGACCTCCAGGATCGTCTATGACAATTTCCACCGGTAACCCGTATTTTCCGGCAAATTCAAAATCCCGCTGATCATGCGCTGGAACGGCCATGACCGCCCCTGTCCCGTATTCCATCAAAACATAATCCGCTATCCATAAAGGTATCTTTTTACCGTTTACCCGGTTTATCACGTACTTCCCCGTAAAGATCCCTTTCTTCTGACCATCCGCCTGGGCCCTTTCTATCATGGACTCATTACGCACTTCTTTTATAAAATCCATTATTTTATCTTTTTCGGGATTATCCGCTATCAGTCTCTCAACCATGGGATGTTCGGGCGCGAGGACCATGTAAGTACATCCGTAAATCGTATCCACCCTGGTAGTAAAACATGTAAGTTTCTCTCCGGTACCGTCGACAGGAAAATCTATATTGACCCCGGTAGAGCGCCCTATCCAGTTCCTTTGCATGATCCTGACCTTTTCAGGCCATTCCTCTAATTTGTCTATATCGCTCAACAGCCTTTCGGCATAATCGGTTATCCTGAAAAACCACTGTTCAAGGTCTTTTTGCTCGACACAGCTGTCGCACCTTTCGCACTCGCCGTTTACGACCTGCTCATTAGCCAGAACCGTATTGCAGGACGGACACCAGTTTACAAAAGCTTTTTTCCGGAAAGCCAGGCCTTTTTTGAACAATTGCAGAAATATCCATTGTGTCCATTTATAATACTCGGGAGTACAGGAATTTATCTCACGTGCCCAATCATATTCCACTCCCCAGGAATCAAGCTGCTTTTTCATCATTGAAATATTTTTCATGGTAGATTCCCTGGGAGGTATACCGTTTTTAATAGCCGCGTTCTCCGCAGGCAGACCGAAAGCATCCCACCCCATCGGGCTCAGGACATTAAACCCTTTCATCATCATATACCGTGCGACCACATCCCCGATTATATAGTTTCTCCCGTGGCCCACATGAAGAGCGGCGGAAGGATAAGGAAACATCATAAGGCAATAATATTTATTATCATTGTCTTTCACATCGGCTTCGAACAGTCCGGATTCTTTCCATTTTTCCTGCCATTTTTTTTCTATGCGGCCAAAATCATATTTTTCCATAATTTCCTTTTTACAATAAAAGATAAACTCGCCTGCACATCGAACGGCAGTATTATATTACGATATGCCGTGATTAAAATCAACCTGTCAAGACCAGCCGATACCTCAAACCTGGCATTTCCCGATGTCACTCCCGGGTCCGGCGTATCAAGCCATGTTCTTAAAGATATAACTGAGGAATTTATAAACAAGTTTTGCCGCGGTGAAATCAGCGTATTTCATGGCCTGGTCCGGGCACAGCTCCATACAATCAAAACCTATGACCTTTTTTTTCTCAGAAACAGCCCGCAAGAGTCCGGTAACATCGTACCATGACAACCCCCCGGGTTCCGGGGTGCCCGTAGCGGGCATGATCGAAGGGTCAAAAACATCGAGATCTATAGTAACAAAAACATTATCATTTAATCTCTTTATCACGTTTTCCACCCAGCCGGGATATGTGCTTCCGGCGATATTATCCCCGCGACCCGCGATATCCCTGGCAAAGAATATATTACCGGCGTCTACCCTGCTTTTTTCATCGGCATCCATGCTCCGTATGCCCACCTGCACTACAGGACATATCTCCAGCACCCTTGCCATGACGCAGGCATGGTTATACCGGGAACCCTCATATTCATCCCTGAGGTCCGAATGAGCGTCTAACTGCAGAACACTTATATCACCGAACCTGAGCGCGTGCGCCTTGATCAGTCCTATACTTACAGAATGCTCCCCACCCACTCCTACAATAAACTTCCCGGCATCTATAAGATCCCGGGTCCTTTTCTCGACTTTTTGTACCATGTCTTCCGGCGGGGTATCTATCACAAGAGGTTCAGCGGTGTGAATACCCTTTTTGTAAACTTCGAAATCCGTCTCAATATCATAATATTCTAACGCGCCGGACGCTTCCAGAAAAGAAAAGGGGCCCCTATCGGCCCCTTTTATCCATGTGCTGGTATAGTCATACGAAATCGGTAGAATAACAACCGCGGATCGCTCAAAACCGGCAAGTTCACCTTCAAGTCCTGCAAAATTTTTATACGGCTCCATATCCCTGAAAACTGTGTATTTACACGCCTAAAGCCATCGCCGGCTGCTGGTACCGCACAAAATCCTTACCGCGGAAGACTATGTGCTTTTCATATTCTTTAGACTCAAAAGAATCGATCAAGTATTCTGCCGCGAATTCTACATCAAAATCCTTGCAGGAAAACACATCGACGAAACAATAATCTTTCTCCTGAAAACTGTGGATGGAAATATGACTTTCCGCGATGATCACTGTGCCCGTTATCCCCTTATCCTCAGGCACAAGGCCGCTATAGGGAAAAACATAAGGCTGAGTGATCTTGGTCATCCCGATCTTATCCGGTAATTTATCTAAAATGTCAAAAATATGTCCGTAATCGCTTAGTTTATCGGCATTGCATTTCTTAAGATCAAGCATTAAATGCGGCCCGAAAGCTTCTTTTTTGATCTTCGTCATCCTCTGCCTCCATTTTTTTATATTCTTTAGTGACTAAAGAGTGAAAAAACAGAGTTAAAAAACCCTTTACATCTATCTTAAGCTTATAAAACAGCGTTATTTTTGATTTTAAAAGTATATTTTTATTATGCAGGTTTGTCAATAGAAAAATGAATCTTTGTTAAAAATATGTTAAAAAGCCGGTTTTGAGGGGGAATATCGAGGAAATTGAACATTAGAGCATTGGAACATTTGCGGAGCATTAGAACATTGGAACATTTGAGCATTAAAGTGAGGAGACAATGTTCTAATGCTCTGCAAATTTTGTGAAACAAAATTTGCTGGTGCCGGAGGTGGGAAAACAAGGCCGAAACATGCCATTTCCTGCAACCCGGCCGCAGGATCCCCAGCCCGGCACAAGTTTGCGAGGAGCAAAATCCACATGAATCCGTTCATGATGGGTTTTGCGACGAACAAACAAAAAGCCACCGAAGGTGGCTTTTGCCATTTCTGCTTTATAGAAATGGTGCCGGAGGTGGGAAAACAAGGCCGAAACATGCCATTTCCTGCAACCCGGCCGCAGGATCCCCAGCCCGGCACAAGTTTGCGAGGAGCAAAATCCACATGAATCCGTTCATGATGGGTTTTGCGACGAACAAACAAAAAGCCACCGAAGGTGGCTTTTGCCATTTCTGCTTTATAGAAATGGTGCCGGAGGTGGGACTTGAACCCACATGAGGTTGCCCTCACTGGATTTTGAGTCCAGCGCGTCTGCCAATTTCACCACTCCGGCACCGGATTTTGTTGAGATA
>Ga0272443_10002178_pt1 | contig 25809 bp, 24 predicted proteins | sample SSMAcet12_FD_193581 | JGI IMG/M metagenome (GOLD analysis project Ga0272443, IMG submission 193581) | Marine sediment archaeal communities from Little Sippewissett salt marsh, Falmouth, MA, United States - SSM-Acet-12 | ecosystem: Environmental > Aquatic > Marine > Wetlands > Sediment ... | reverse complement strand
CCGCAACTGGAACTGATAAAATATACAGATGTTCGTAAACTTCTTGAAAATAAAGAAATCGACGCAATTTCCACAGCAACTCCCAATCACTGGCATGCCTTAGTCACTGTATGGGCTTGTCAGGCAGGGAAAGACGTTTATGTTGAAAAGCCCGCTTGTCACGAGATATGGGAAGGCCGCAAGATGATCGAAGCAGCCCGCAAGTATAACAGGATTGTTCAGGTTGGAACACAAAGACGTTCTTCAGGCTCATACAAATCGGGCTATCAGTGGATAAAAGAAGGAAACATGGGCGAAGTTAAATGGGCTCGTGGTTTCTGCTATAAAGACCGTGGTCCGGGAAGCAACGGAATTGTCAATGCCACAAACGGCCCTAATCCATTGCCCCCAACTCTGGATTATAATTTATGGTGCGGCCCGGCGGACATGGAGCCTTTACGTAGAAGAGACCTGCATTATAAATGGCACTGGGTCTGGAATACCGGAAACGGTGACATCGGAAACCAGGGAGTTCATGAAATGGACGAAGCTCGCTGGGCGCTTGGCGATCCTGGTTTGCCGGAGCACGTATTCTGCATTGGCGGCCGATTTGGTGTAAATGACATCGGAGAAACAGCTAATACTCAGATTGTATATTTTGATTATAAGCCGGCTCCATTAATTTTCGAAGTTCAGGGTTTGCCGGCAGTTAAAGGTATAAGAGGTTTGAATCAATATCGAGGAATCCGCGTCGGAGTAGTTATTCAATGCGAAGACGGCTACTTTGCAGGTGGTGAAGGCGGAGGCTCGGCCTATGACAATAACGGCAATCGAATTATGCAATTCCCCGGCGATGGCGGCGGCAGTCACTTCCAGAATTTCATCGATGCCGTTAAAAGCAGAAAAGTCGAAGATCTCAATGCTGATATAGACAAAGGCCATAAATCAGCAGCATTGTGCCACATGGGTAACATTTCCTATCGAATAGGTAAGGCTGCTTCAGTAGAAGAAATTAAAAATAAAATTGGTAACAATACAGAGCTTATGGACTCATTTGACCGAATGGTCGAACACCTGAAAGCGAATGAAATAGATTTCGAGAAAGAACCAATCACAATGGGACCAATGCTGGCTATGGATTCCAATACGGAAAAATTCACCGGTGATTACAGCGAGTTGGCGAATATGTATATCAAGCGTAATTATCGTGAGCCATTTGTAATTCCGGATGAAGTTTAATGAAATTCGCTTTGTGCAATGAAATGTTCGAAAGCCGGACGATGGACGAAGTTTGTTCCATTGCGAGCCGATTAGGTTATCATGGAATTGAAATTGCGCCTTTTACGCTTGGCGATTCCGTTGAAAAGATTTCATCAGAGCTGCGAAAAGAAACTCGAAAAATTATCACAGATAACGGTCTTGAAACCGTCGGCCTGCACTGGCTTTTTGCAGGCCCTGACGGCTTGCACATAACAACAAACGATGAGAAAATCCGGGGCAGGACGAGAGATTACTTGTCCTGCCTTCTTGATTTATGCAGAGACCTTGGTGGAAAAGTATTAGTTCTCGGCTCACCAAAACAACGTAACCTCCAGGTCGGTCAGACATACGAACAGGCTAAAAAAAGAGCAGCGGATTTATTAGAGTCTGTTCTGGACAAGGCAAACGACTTGAATTTAACCATTTGCATTGAGCCGTTATCTCCCATCGAAACAGATTTTATCAATACAGTCGCGCAGGCGATGGAATTTGTCCGGCAAATCAACCATCCGAACTTAAAAATACATCTCGACGTCAAGGCTATGTGTTCAGAGCTAATCCCGGTTCCTGAAATTATCCGTTCAGTTCAGGCGGAAGATATCGGTCATTTTCATGTAAATGATCCGAATTTATATGGCCCCGGAATGGGCGATTTGGATTACGCTCCGATTGTTAACGCTATACACGATATCGGCTGGGATAAATGGCTGTCTGTCGAAGTATTCAAATACGATCCTGATCCTGAAACTATAGCCAGAAGAAGTATTGAATATTTAAAATCGTTTTTCCTTTGAAATTATGATAAGCGGTTCATTATTTCATCAGGAATATCAAAGTTAGCGTACGCATTTTGAACATCATCGTGGTCGTCGAAAGCTTCCATAAGAGAAATTATTCTTCCGGCGACATGCTCATCAGTAATCCCGATAGTCGTATCCGGCACCATTGAAATTTCCGCTACTTCGGTAGGAATTTCTTTTTCATCTAAAGTCTTTTTAAGCTCCTCGTAAGAACTGGGGTCGCAGGTAATCTCGGAAATTCCCCCTTCTGTCTGTATATCATCCGCTCCGGCGCTAAGGGCAATCTCCAAAAGCTGCTCTTCGTCAATGTTAGTGGTATTGACTGTAATGAGTCCTTTCTTTTTAAACATCCAGTTGACACATCCGCTGGTTCCCATGGAGCCGCCATGTTTTTCGAAAAGCTTTTTTATTTCAGGAGAGGTTCGATTACGATTGTCTGTAAGAGCTTCGACCATAATAGCCACGCCACTCGGTCCATAACCTTCGTATAGAACTTCTTCGAAACTAACTCCATCTAACTCGCCGGTTCCTTTTTTGATAGCCTTTTCGATAGTATCTTTGGGCATATTCACAGCTTTTGCCTTATCGATTGCATATCTCAAAGACAGATTGGCCGAAGGGTCGCCCCCCCCGCTTTTAGCCGCTACTATTATCATTCGAGCTACCTTGCTCCATACTTTCCCGCGTTTTGCATCGTTGGCTGCCTTTTTATGTTTTATTCCAGCCCAGTGTGAATGACCTGACATAAATACTCCTGATCATAATTCTGATTTATTTAAATAACCTGTAATTATTATATTTCTTTTATAAACGGGTGGAAACTTTTTTCCCAAGATCGTCAATATAAATATTTCTAAACTCAATCGGGCCGCCTTCGCTCTGAAGACATATATAACCTAAAGCTGGGGTAACTGCCGTGCCCTCATTTTGTAGAACATCATTTACCAGACATTTAATCGTATCCCCCTGGCAGTAAATATCATAGCTATTCCACTGGCCGGCCGGTTTTTCACTGCTGGATTGTTTTTTCGGAATCATCACAAATTGCCGGTCTGGATTCTTTCTGTCCTGGCCGTCAACAGTCATACCTGTTCCGTTTATAAGAACGAAATCCCCGGCATTACCCGCCATCAATTGACATTCGATAAGTTCCGGCCAAACTTTATCTGCTCCGCCGGCATGTATGAATACGCCGCTATTAGCAGGTTCATTAGGCCAACGCCATTCAACATGAAGATGATAATCGGAATATTCCTTCTCTGTGCGCAAATATCCATTCGGTTTTCCCGTACAGCACAAAATCCCATCTTTTACATACCATGTATCCTGTGTTTCTACTTCTGCCGGAATTACTTTCCAGCCGGATAAATCTTTGCCGTTAAACAGCGGCAGTACAATTGTTTCCCAACCTGATATCTGGCAACCAGCAATTATTAATATAACTGTTAACGCTGTACCCAACGTTAATATTTTCCACTTTATTGAACTCATGTTTTAATCACCTTAAATTTTGGCTTATTTGGAGTATTTGTTTTTTCATACTTAACTATATAAACAAAACACTAAATTATGCTAAAAATACCAAATTCATGCCGTTTATGCAATTGTCAGATGAATCGTTTCCGAACCAAAATGCAATATAACAGCTAAATTTACCTTGACAAAATGCGATAGCTACACTATTTAAGCACTTTTTAATATATTTTGAGTAATTTTTATAATTGTTGAATTGTAATAGAATTTATTGTAGAATACGCTTTTTTATAATTTGTAAGCTATTCGGAGTAATATAGAATGTTACCAGTAAAGAAAACCAGTAAAAGTAAAACGCGGTCACGCAGAAGCCATCATAGCTTGAAAGCTGTGAATTATTCAGTATGCAAAAAATGCGACCAGGCTAAGTTGCCCCATACGGCTTGTGCAAATTGTGGATATGTCAATCCGAACATCACTTTGAAACTTGCTGAGGAGTCCTGACAGGTTTTAATATGCGTATAGCAATTGATGCAATGGGAGGCGACAACGCACCGGAAGAAATAATAGCCGGCGCTTTGGAATCAATTGAACTGTTGACTGAAGACGATGAAATTATTCTTGTCGGTCCCGAGGATAAAATCGAAACACTTTTACCTTCGTCTAAATCTCGAAAAGGGATGATAAGCATTGTTCATGCTCCTGATGTTATAGCTATGGATGATGTACCTATCGAGAGCCTTCGGAAAAAGCCAAAAAGTTCAATTAGTGTTCTCGCCAAATTAGCTAAGAGAGACAATGTCGATTCTGTAATTTCCGCAGGTAATACGGGAGCATGTGTTGCGGCATTTCAAATGAGGATGAGAAATCTGCCCGGCGTAAATCGCCCCGGGATAGCGGTAGTTTTTCCGACTTTCGAAGGACCGGTAACAATATGCGACGTTGGAGCTAATATTGCCTGTAAACCGATACATCTTTACCAATACGGGGCAATGGCAAATGTTTATTCAAAATATATACTCGGCACAAAGAATCCCAGAGTCGGGATTATGAGTATAGGTGCCGAAGACGCAAAAGGTAACGAAGTCGTTAAAAAAGCACGCGAGATGATTAAGTCCGATTCCAATATTAACTTTATCGGCAATATCGAGGGAAGAGATATTTTCGAAGGTGCTTGTGATGTAGTAGTTTGTGAGGGATTCGTCGGGAACGTTATTCTGAAATTAGCAGAAGGTCTCGTTGACGGTTTGTTTAAAGCGATTAAACATGAGTTGATGGAAGAAAAACTTTCGCTTGCCATGAAATTCAAACCGGTTATGATGAGAATTTACCAGAAATACGATTATAATGAATATGGCGGAGCGCTGCTGCTGGGTATTAACGGCACAGCTATTATTTGCCACGGTTCAAGTAAGAAAAAAACAATAAAGAATGCGATTTTAGCTTCAAAAAAATTCTATACGGAAAAGATCAACGACAAGATTATTCAATATCTATCGAAAACAAGCATAAGGACTGCTGATGAACAATAAAAATAATGATTGTCCCCCCGCTTATCATGCAATCATTAAGGGTTATGGCTCATTTGTACCGGATAAGATTCTAACCAATGATGATCTTTCAAAGATGGTGGATACTTCAGATGAATGGATAACAACACGCACCGGCATCAAGACTCGTCATATAACCGAAGACAATGAAAGCACCGCATATCTGGCTTCAGAAGCGGCCAAAAAAGCCCTGGAACAGGCAAACCTCAAAGCCGAAGACCTCGAACTTATTATTGTCGCGACGATAACTCCTGAAATGGTTTTTCCTTCCACTGCAAATTTCGTCCAGAAGGAACTTCATGCTGATAACGCATGGGCATTCGATCTGTCGGCAGCCTGCAGCGGCTTTATATACGGTCTGTCTGTTGTACAGCAATTCATAGAAAGCGGCAGACATAAAAATGCTCTCGTTATCGGTGCCGAAACATTGACTAAAATTACCAACTGGAAGGATAGAGGAAGCTGCATTCTTTTCGGTGACGGTGCCGGAGCTGTAGTTCTGGAAAGAGCAGATGACGGACGCAGAGGAGTTTTATACAGCGCCATGTATTCGGAAGGAAATCGCTGGGAGGCTTTAAGCTGCCAGGCTTATGGCTCTCGTAATCCTGTAGGGAAAGAACTGGATGATCCTGACAAAATCTATATGGAAATCAATGGCAGAGAAGTCTATCAACATGCTATACGCAGAATTGTTGAAATTGTCAATCATTGCCTGGATCATTGCGGATTGAGCTTCGATGATATCAGCATGTTTATTCCACACCAGATGAATGCGAGAATTATTGAATCAGCAGCGAAGCGTTTAGAACTACCTGATGAAAAAGTCTTTATAAATATAGCCGATTACGGCAACACCTCCGCCGCTTCTGTCCCGATTGCTCTCGATGAATGTATACGAAAGGGAAGAATTAAAAGAGGGGATATTATTGTTTTAGTTGCATTCGGAGCAGGACTTACCTGGGGAGCAAATGTAATCGAATTTTAGTTGTCCATGAATTAATCAAAAATCAGGCGAGATACGAAGAGGAATAATATGAAAACAGCTTTTTTATTTCCCGGGCAAGGCGCTCAGGTCGTTGGGATGGGAATAGAAATTGCCCACTCATACGATATTGCAGCGAAAATTTTTGAGCAGGCAAATGAAATCCTTGGATTCGATTTGAGTAGAATCTGCTCCGAAGGTCCTGCCGAAGAACTTAACAGCACAGCGATTTCACAACCAGCGATTTTCGCTACTTCTGCTGCGATTCTGGAAATACTAAGAACACAGGATAAAACCAGTAATCTGCATCCCGATGTGACTGCCGGTCTTAGTCTCGGAGAATATACTGCTCTTTACGCGGCAGGTATCTTCAGTTTTGAAAATGCTCTTAAGCTTGTTCAAAAACGTGGACAGGCAATGCAGGCCGCTGCCGATGCCACTGAAGGAACGATGGTCAGCATTATTGGCCTTGACGAAGAAAAAATCCATTTACTTTGTGAACAGGCTGGTGAGGACGAGCTTTTAGAGCCGGTTAATTTTAATTGCCCCGGTCAGATAGTCGTAAGCGGCACCAAAGCAGCCTGCAGGCGGGCTAAAGAATTAGCACCAAAATATGGAGCCATAAAAGCTGTCAGACTTGACGTTGCAGGAGCTTTTCATACTTCAATGATGTCAAGTGCAGCGGAAAATCTCAGGGAGGCTTTGTCTGATTGTGAAATTTCGCCCCCTTCTACAATAAAAATTATTGCCAATATAAATGCCGAATATTATCAGGATGAAGAACAAATCGCTGATGGTCTTGTAAAGCAGTTGACAAGCCCCATTCTCTGGCAAAAATGTATGGAACAACTGCTGGAAGACGGCATTGAGGAATTTTACGAAATAGGACCCGGAAGAGTCCTGACCGGTCTTATGAAAAGAATAAATCGAAAGATAAAAGTCAATAATATTTCAACCGCACAATCCTTAAGCGAATTAATTAAATAAAATTCCTTCAATTAATTCTTAACTATACTTAAGAATATTAATGCGAACCATCAGGTTCCATACTTCGATTACATATACGGTTTTTCGAGAATGATAAGGGACAGGCTCGAACGAGGAAGGTCGAAATTAAGCGTCACTTCATTATCAGTAACGTCAAGGAGCATCGGCGGTTCAAGTAACTGCAGTTGCATTGCTTCTTTCATCTGGGCAATCATTTCCTCAGTAGGATTCTGGGGGCTGCCTAATGCGAGCCATTTCGTATATGCATTGCTGTGAGTCTCGTCAATCCGGTAATGACTCACACGAACAATTTCGGCATTTGTGAAATAATCCGCCGGTAGTTGCACATTCAATTGCACCGAGGTCGGTTCTGCCGGGACAAGAATATCATGGTAATTCCATAAAAGAACTTTTACAGTCTGGCCGTCTATGACTGACATTCCATTAATGTCCGGCCGCTCACGAATGCTTCTTTTAAGTATTTCGTCCATGGGGATTGCGCCATTACTTGTTAATGGTAACTGGTTTCCTTTCAATTGCCCCAACATCTTAAAAGCATTTAAGACCGGCTTGTGGACTCCATTGGTTGCCAGCGTGCGGTAACCATCGAACCACGGCATACCATCGAACATAAAAGCCCAGGACAACACACCCTGGAGATTAACGCCCTCCTGTTCAGCCAGGTCAAGGCTGTACTTCATCATAGCCGCAACGTAAGCTCCGTATGCAGGGACATTCCTGTACCCCCGTTCCGGAGATTCCGATGCCGGCACCGCTGCTGCACCGTCAGGATCAGCTTCCCCGATGATAATTGGAGTATTTTTGAACTTCGGAACATTTGCTACTGCAGCGAAGCCTCTCTGGTGCTTAGTTAGCTGGCCCCTTATACTCATCTCAACGTGGCCGTCTCTGAACTCGACTCCCCCCTTGGCGTGAAAACCTATATAGTCGAGGCGCGTGCCGATTTCGCCGGTTAATGAATTTTTATCTTCGGCGCAGTGTTGTAAAAAATCTCTCAGAAATCTGCTGCCGGAATTTGCCACATGAGGCCCTCCGAATACAGCATTAGGCATAACTTCGTGAATTGCCTTCTCGGTATATTCGAAGAGCTTGACATAATCCTCGTAGCTGCCCTGAAAATAAAAAATGTCCGGCTCGTTCCATAATTCCCACAACCATGACTGCTCGACGTTGTCATATCTATTCTTTGCGTGACGTGCCCACTGTTTAATCAACTGTGCCCATTTTTCATAATCTTTCGGAGGATAAAAAACACCCATACCTTCATTAGGCCCAAATGGTCGAGGAGGCCGATATGGATCGGGTCGAACTGTAAGGTCCTTCGGCATAAATCCAATTTCCACAAGCGGCCGACAGCCGGAGGCTATAACTGCGTCGAATATCCCATCCATGATTTTCCATTCATAGACAGGCTCGCCGTTTGCATTTTCGGTATAAACATTTGTCGAACTCCATTTGAGCGAAGCGGTGCCGTCTCCGCTGTTGAGCAGAAAGTGCTGGCGAAGATAAACTGGCTCAGGATTAATTTGCGCCACCGTTTTCATCAGGTCAATACAATCGGGAGTCGTAGTATAATTGCATTCGTCATAACCGTAATATTGCCAGACATGTTTTAAAGGCTTACCCGGTTTTGTCGCATCGACATTAACCGTGACAACCTGCGATTGAGCATGAACAGGATTTAGAATATATAAAAGTGTGATTATGATTAGGGATTGTAAATATTTACGATTTTCCATTTTATTTACCCTTCAAGAAAGTATGAAAATTCTACAATTCGGCAGTTTAATCGATTTTACAATAAAGTCAACACTTCATAATTGTAGTAAAATGTGGCTATTACAAATTATTTTATTCGAACGCTTTCTTCCATCATTTTCAAAGCTATCCGTAAATTTGCCTGGGCCCAAAGCAGTGGAACAACATCGCCATGAACATATTTGGAATCTTCTATATAATATAACTCAGGACATTCGAACTGGTCGGTTATTTGACCTAATGAACGATTTAGAAAATAGATTTGCTTATCAAGATATTCTTCCCTGTCGGTTTCCTGAAATCTTTTTCCAAAGATAACTGAAATAATCGGATCAAAAATGCACCACTGAGCTTCCTTTCCCTTTTCCTTTAGAAGAGTATCGCGTTCAAAGATATCAATTCCCATATAGCTCGTTCGTTTTTCCTTTGATACTTTTTTCTTATAATCAGGAGCCCAGAACGAATCCCCGACATATCTTCTGATTCCGTAATCTCCCAACAGGTTCTTCTCAATGTTGCCAAGAATTTTATCTGCCATATTATCATTCACAACATTTAACGGATAAATAAAAAAAAGCAATGCGGCATCGTAAGCTCTTTTTTTCGTTGCGTCGTCTTGAATGCATTCATTAGGCAAAATATCTTTCAATGCTTTCTGACCTTTTTCAATCAATTCTTCTAATAGCAACCTGACATCAAGACTCTTAAATTTGCATTCCAAATTCTTTTTTGTAAGTACTTTTTTGAATTCTTTAAGCCCTGCCACGACGGCACCGATACTTGAAGAATTAATTTTTCGCGTTTCTTCCCAGTGGCCGCTATCTTCATCCTGCCAATAGCTAATAGCATTAAAATAAAGAACGAATAGCGCCAGCATGTCTATATTTTCCTGCTTTGTTTCCAATATCTCATGATTCAATAACAAACAATAAAACCACAGGAAGTATCCCAAAGCATCGTTCTGCGCATGTGCCCATTTCTCGGAATTTTCTTCGAGGTTATTTCCATTAAATCTAATATGCGGCCGTTTCATCGTATTTTTCGGGGCTTTGCCTGATTTTATTATATTCATAAACCGCTTCTGGTATTTTTTGAAATAAGTCATAAGTGCATTAACGTTTTTGATTGCGACTTCGTTGTCGCCGATAGCATAATGAGCATGTGCAACATGGATATTATCCCGCACCCATACATTCGCATAGCCGGTATATTCTGTCCTTTTATTAACTCTCGCCGCAGGAAACAGGCCGTTTTCTAAAGGGGAAAAACTAAAAGTCCCTTTTTGTTCTAAAAACGCCGAAATATTTTGTATATCTTTTAACGTATAATGGGAGTCGGTTTTAATCTTTTTGCGGAGTTCAGCGTTATGTATAACAAGCATTAAATTTTCCCATCTTAAAGTCGTTGATTTTTATAACAATAACCCCTTAGTTTCACTAAGGGGCTAAATATATTTGTTATGAGAATTGTCGTAGTCAATCCTTTTTTTCAGGCTTTGTCGGTCGAAGCAATAGCGTTTATCAAAACCTTTTGTCCAAATCCTACCTGTGACACCTGCTTTTCGGAGTGCATACTGTGCGCAATTTTTATAGCCCATGACAACTATACCAATCGGCTTCGAAATGTAATCAACTGCAATATGAACGTGATTTGATCGCACGGCAAGTGCATGAATTTTCTGATTGAGATGATTCACCTTTTCATATATGGCTTGTTTGACGGTCGCCCTATGGTTTTTTGATAATTTTATGGGATTTTTTTTCAGCTTTTGCTGATTTAATTTTTCAAGCGATGGATTTTCGGGATAAATAATTCCATCTTTAACGTAGCCCCGTTTATCACCCTGCAGCCATGTCCCATACGTTGTCCATGTAATCATATATCCAATTTTCTTTGCCATTTATTCACCACGTGTTATTTTATTTAGCCCCTACCGTTACATCCAGCACTATCCGTTATATTTAGCCCGCCCCGTATGTGTATTTAGCCCCTCAGTTCTAACTGAGGGGTTTTACTTCTATCCACTCGCAAAATTTATAGGTACCTGTCTTTAGTTATATAGTCACTAGTTTTTTTATTATATTTCTATTCTACCTTTTTAAGTCTTCTTTGAAGTTCAGCCGCCTTTTTGGTATCTTTGGTAAAAAGCCTACAATGCGAGATATATTGTTCCAAAACACCGGTATCATTAGGATTTACTTCCAACAAAGCCTCAAAATGATTAGGGATATATTCGACCTTGGGGTATCGGTAGCGCATGTAAATAGCCAGCCAGCGATAAGGAACATTATCCGGTTCAAGTTCCAGTCCTTTTTCTACTACATCGATAGCAGATGCAATCCAGTAACATTCCCAGTACAAAATGTCTGCTAATTTGAAGTAATTTGAAGCATTGTCAGGTTTGTCCTTTATTAACTTTTCAAGTCTTGAAACCTCCTCTTTTACGCTGAATGAAGTTGGTAGCAAACTTGGAATATTGCATGTGCTTTCTTGATACTTATATTCCGGAAATGCGAACATCCAAGGGTGATCTTTATAAAGAGGATATAATCCCGTTAAATTATAGTTTGCCTGAGAAAATGCCCAGGCTTTCGTGACATCCATTTTCCAGAATCCATTCGGATCTTTTCGCAAGAAAAGAGGCCAAAGCAATCCCTTAAATCTTATCGCAGCCAAATCTCCTTCTCTGTTATAAACAATTCTATAAGGTGATTGCTCTTGATATTTCTGCCAATATGATTTTAAATAACTATCACTTTCAGGGTACTCAAGTCGCATCATCTGGCTTCCCTCTGTGAATATGTCTAAGAAAGGATAGTTAATGCCCTGCTCAAGTGATCTAAAATATCGATTAAGAACAACATCAATATCTTTGTCACTGCTAAATTGCCTGATCTTTTTTTCAGGGATCTGCCTTATTTTAGAAAACTTACTTTTTTTGTCATAAAAGTATTCGTTATCAATAATCCCTCCCCCTCCCGACAAAAAAGAATCAGGAATGTTCAATAATTTGGATGCTGGAATTAAATTTTGAAAAAAAGAATTAATATCTATATCCGTTCCCTCGATCACTTTCCTCTCCATATACATTAAGATTCCTGTGAAAACATCACCAAAGTATTGACCAGCATAATAGTTCTTTATCGTTGGCTGAAATGAACTACAAAAAGCATCAGTGAAAATTCCCTCCAGCTCATAACCTACTTCAATTTTTAATGTGTGAGTATTTTCAACAAAAAGAATTAATACACCCTTGCCGTTAGTTTCCAAACCAATGTCCCACTTATGAAATAATTCCGCTGTATACCCTATCGGCGAAATATCCTGAGGTATCTCTTTTAGAAGAACCATAACAAATTCGATGCCTGTTAATTTTCTTGCTCTTCTTAATTCAACACATATATCCTGGTCTGCATCTGTAATGGAACTATCGTTATAAAAATACGGAACATCTTTGGGCCGTTCGGGGTAAATATTATCTTTTTTGCTGCAGCCAGCATTTATTAGTAGAGCACAAATCAATAATACTTTTTTCATTCGAATATCCTGAATTTATTTATCTACCCAATTGCTTCAAAGATGTCTTTCTGCCTATTAATTAAAAACTCTGTCATATTAAAATTTAATCTCTAAGGACTTTTCTGTAGGTTCTACTGCTTTAAAATAATCTCCTTTTTCCTCAAAACCAAATAGAGAAGCGATAATGTTATTGGGGAAGGTAGCCACCTTTGTATCATAATATCTTATTGTAGAATTATATCTTTGCCTTGCTACGGTTATTCTGTTTTCTGTTCCTTCTAATTGGCCTTGCAATCCCAAATAATTTGTGCTTGCTTTTATATCGGGGTAATTTTCCACTAGAGCAAAAAGACTTTTCAGCGTATCGGCCAACTCAGATTGAGAAGAAGTGAGTTCTGTGATTCGTTTTTGATTTAAACTCTTCTCCGTATTTATTTCTTCCAATATACCAACAGCTTTACTACGTGCCTCCACTACAGCAACTAAAGTTTGCTGTTCATGCTCGGCATAACCTTTTACTATTTCTACCAGATTGGGAATTAAATCCAATTTTCTTTGATATACTGCTTCAATCTGAGCTTTAGCTTCATCAACACTTTTTTCCGCTTTCACCAGTCCATTATATATCAAAATAGAACTTATACCTGCTACGGCGATAATTAATACAATTATCGTTAAAGACAGCAAGGCTTGTTTTTTCATCTGACATCTCCTTTACTTTTCAAAAAATAGGGATACAATCGCATTTAATATTTTCGTTACATCCAATTATTAAAAAACAAACGCAATTAAATTATCACAAGGTCATACTCTAACACCTTACATCCGCTCATAGTTGCTGATTAAATTATAGTTGTACTTAAATAAAAGGCAAATATTTTTTGAGCTTATAGCGGGTAGCGTATAGGAAATGAGAAAACAATGGATAATTGACAATTGAGAATAATAAATATCAAAGAGCAAAATTAAAATTCAAGACTCAAATCTGTGTAAATCCGTGAATCACTTAAGAATAAAATCTTTATAAAAAAACAAGAAGAAATTAAGGAATTACAACAAATGACTAAAATCCGTGATAATCAGTGAAATCTGTGGTTCAACCTGTTAGATAGGCTGGACGACACTACATCACGAAGTAAAAAAATAAAAAAAGCATTGCAAAATCAGCATTTACTCTATAACTTATACGGTTCATAAAAAGACCTATGATAAAATGGGCAATAAATAGTAATATGGATTCCTGACTATGCAGGAATTAAAGAATTGTATGGAGACAGTAAGGATGTCAGAAAAACGATTGGCAGTTGTTACAGGGGCGGCAAGAGGGATTGGAAGAGCGATTGTCCTTGAATTATTGAAGCAGGGGCGAATTGTAGCAGCACTGGATATTATCGAAGATCAGCTTAAAGAACTTGAAAAAGTCGTAAAAGAGGCTGGTTATTCGGTTATAACAAAAAAAGTCGATATTACAGATACTGAAAAATTTACTGCTACTCTCGAATCACTGGCTTCGGAGCATGGCGGAATCGGGATTTTAGTCAATAATGCAGGTATTACGCGGGATAAGCTGATGATGCAGATGAAAGAGGATGATTTCGACAGCGTAATCAACGTTAATCTGCGTGCGGCTTTTATTGCGACAACGTGTGTACTTAAGTCTATGGTGCGAAATAAGTTCGGGCGAATAATCAACTTAAGCTCAGTTGCGGGAGTAATGGGGCAGGCCGGATCAAGCAACTATGCAGCCAGTAAGGCCGGACTCATAGGAATGACTAAATCCGTTGCAAGGGAGGTCGGGAAGAAAAATATCACGGCAAACTGCATCGCACCCGGATTTATTATGACGGAAATGACGGCCGTTCTCCCTGATGCGGTTAAAGAAGGAGCAAAACAGGTTATCCCGGTGAGACGATTTGGGCAGGTCCAGGACGTAGCTAAGGCGGTTTCTTTTCTGGCAAGTGATGATTCAGGATATATCACAGGGCAGGTGCTTTGTGTTGATGGCGGGATGGCGATGTAAAAAAAAATAAAAAACATTTGTAGATGTTCGATTTTATGGGTAAGATACCCGCCAAAATATTAAACTTTGATGTAAGCTGTAATTGTGTGTAGTTCTTTATGAGCTATTTTGATTGAAATTTCCTAATTGATTTTTAGGGAGGAAAACAAGTGAGTACTGAAGGCGTAGATGTTCAGGCGATAGAAAAAAGAGTAATCGAAATTATTAGTGAGCAAATGGGTGCAGATAAATCTGAGATAAAGCACGAAACTTCTTTTATCAATGACTTAAATGCAGATTCGTTGGATACTGTTGAATTAGTAATGGAATTTGAGGACGAATTTGATATGAGCATTCCAGATGAGGAAGCTGAAAAAATTCAGACAGTAGGTGCTGCAATCGATTACATAGTCAATGTTATGCAATCCAAAAGCCAGGAATAGCGATTAAATAAACATGAATAAACGTCGAGTTGTTATTACAGGTATGGGTTGTATTACATCCCTGGCAGAATCTGTTGATAAACTTTTCACAGCGCTCTGCGATGGCAAAAGTGGAATTTCCAACATTGAATTTTTTGATGCCAGCGATTACCCGGTCAGAATCGGTGGCGAGGTCAGCGGTTTTAATGTCACTAAGTATATAGACCAACGTGAAAGCAAACGAATGGATCGCTTTACTCAGTTTGCAGTAGCAGCTGCCGGACAAGCCGTTGCTGACAGTGGATTGGACTTTTCTAAAGAAGATCTCTCACGAGTTGGTTCTATTGTCGGAACCGGCATTGGCGGACTCAAGGAAATCGAAGAGCAACATCTGAGGCTTTTATACAAAAGCCCCTCTAAAGTCTCACCTTTCTGCGTTCCAAGATTAATGGCTAATGCAGCCTGTGGAAACATCGCGATTCAATACGGCTTGCGCGGACCAAATTTCTGTGTTTCCAGCGCATGTGCATCTGGAAATCATGCTATCGGGGAAGCGTACTTTAATATCATTTCCGGACGCAGTGACATCATCGTTACCGGCGGGTCCGAAGCAGCTCTTACACCAATAGGCCTTGCCTCATTTTGCGCCGCAAGGTCGCTGAGTACCAGAAATGACGATCCTACCGCCGCATCAAGACCTTTCGATAAAGATCGTGATGGCTTCGTTCTGGCAGAAGGTGCCGGCATTCTTATCCTTGAAGAAGAAAGTCACGCTAAAAAACGCGGTGCTAAGATTTACGCTGAGTTACTTGGATACGGCGCCACAGATGATGGCTACCATATAACCGCCCCGCTTCCCGATGGCGATGGAGCAGCTAAAACAATGAATCTGGCCCTTGACGAAGCCGGTATTGAAAAAGAAAATATCGAATATATAAACGCTCACGGTACCGGAACCGAACTCAATGATATGGCTGAAAGTGCAGCTATTAGAACGGTCTTCGGCTCCCATGCTTATAATATTCCTGTTAGTTCGACAAAAAGCTGCCTTGGTCATCTCCTCGGTGCGAGCGGTGCAGTCGAGCTTCTTGTCTGTGTTAAGGTCATTAATGAATCAATCATTCCCCCCACAATCAACCTTGAAAATCCTGATGAACGCTGCGACCCCAAGATGGATTTTGTCCCTCTAAAGGCACGAGAAACCAAAGTCAATTACGCTCTCAGTAATTCTCTCGGTTTCGGTGGTCACAATGCATGTCTCATAGTCGGGAAATATTGATTATTTCCTTGATTATCAATTAAATGACCAGTGGAAAATTATTATAAATAAGTTCACCAATCACTTATAATTATAATAAGCAATTTCTAATTGCCTTAAGACAGGCAAAAAATCATCATAATCAGGTAATCTTTCAAGCATTACCGGCAAAAACTGCTCAAAATTCATTTCACTTTCTTCAAACTCAATAAGCAAGTCATAAAAAGGTTTGACAAAAAGCAGCCCATCTATTGTTAAATTATTAATTCTCCTGTTATGAATTTTTATTAAAGCCGGATCCTCTGTCATTAAAACTCCAATCCTATGATCAAGAGCTCTGACAAGACATTCGGCCGCATAACCAATGCGATGCTGATAGCTTTTTGCCAAAGGCATATCCTTGCCTGCTTGATAATATTTATCCAGCTTATTTCGGTTATTACTATATTTTATGTTCATCATAGGATTGACTACCGAATGTAAATACTCATGGACGTTGAGACTAAACGTATTCGCACCGGGACTCTCAACCGCATAACGATAATTTTCGTATTGTGATGCGATTGCATAGTAACGCTTATTAAGAAGATCAGGCACAGAAACAAAAGTATAGCTGTCCTTTCGCTGCATCTTTAAGTATTCCCATACGAACGATAACTGTTTAGCCATAAGGTCGAAATCGTACCTATTTATCGCCTCGATATAATCCGGCTTTACCTGCTCCCAAACCTGTTCTAATTCCATCTTTTCCCAGAACTCATTTAGAACATCCGGCAAATCGCTTAATCTCCATTCTGCAAAAGAATAGCCAATCTCACTATCCGGCCGGATTCGTCTGAAGGGGTAATCATCGTTAAAACTTAAGGCAAAATCAAGGGCGATGAAGCTGGCATTGATATTTTTCTTATAATATTTTTTCCATCGTTCTAATTCTTCAGGATAATTCTTTAACTTTTCATTAATAATCTGCCTTACTTTCAACCTTACAGGATACATTTCCTGCCCTGATGCTTTGTCATCGTAACCACAGGCATTCATAAATGCCATGACAGCGAAAATACGCCTGTCGGCTAATGTGATAAAATCGCCATTTCTGACAATCTCATCTTCATGATTGAACACCAACGACTCAACTTTTACATTAGAGTGACACCCCGCTATAGTTATCAAGGCTAAAACCGTCAGGATTATTATTGATTTATTTTTCATATCTCTTCCTTGTATATCTGCTTAATATATTTGTTATCTCTTCTCTCTTTCTAAAACAAGGCCGGTTACTCCTTTAAGTATCTACAACTATTGTTCCCGCTAAATAATCGTGCAGGCAACGATGTTCTTTACCGAAAATAAAAATAATATCGGCAAAACAAACTATCCTTCCTATAAACGGAATCTGAAAAACAAAACTAAAAAAGAAGTAACGAAGGACAATTAACTTGCCGAGGTTCGGGATATTTCCGTTCAGGTCGATGATTTTAGTTTTCACAATAACCTTCCCGATAGTCTGGCCTCTTTTATATAACAAATATCCCTGTAAAATTAGAAAGATTACTAATCCAACTATGAAATAAATAATCTCCTCACTTGTTGTCATACTTTGTCCGTTAGATATCTTCTGAAATAAACCTGTTGAATACCATATAGGAAAAAGAATTGCTAAAGTAATAGCTGCGTCGATAATCGCTCCGACCAATCGTTTATCGAGACTTGCCAAATTCGGGTATATCTCATTATTTTGCATTGTTATGCTTTTCCTGCTACTTTTGTTTCTTTGCAACGTATATCCTTAACCGCAGAGGCTGATTATTTTCATGGTGGCCATATATGAAAAATTCAAGCTCTTTGATATTTTTAAAATTATAATCTGCCAGTATATTATTAATCTGCTCGGTACTGTAGCGATACATGATAGATGTCGTACCTTCATGTCGAACCTGGAATTGCGGCTTCTCGTTTTCATTTCGGTCACCTACGGCAATTGCGAAATATCCATCGTTCTTCAATATGCGCGAAGCTTCGCTAAATACCGGCTGCAAATCCTCGAAATGATTTAGTACCCCTATAGAAACTACATAATTGAACATCTTATCAGTATAAGGATAAGGTGTCACCGTCAAATCGTGTACCTTTAAGTCCTCTGCGAATCCCTTGTCCTTACAAACATCCAGCATCTCTTTCGATATGTCCATGCCGTATATATGGAGTCCTGCCTTGTGGAATAATATAGAGCTAAGCCCAGTACCTATACCTATATCAAGCAGCAACTGGCCCGGCTTAACAAACTCATACACCAGGCCGAATACAACTTCAGGGCCATACCAGCCCTCTTTTTTACTGTCATATCCTTTCGCCATACGGCTGCATTTTTCCGCGACTGAACTATGAATTTTATTTTTACTACACACTGAATTATACTCCAATCTCGTGGTATTATACCTAAATATACTATTTATTCTTTATAATCCCGTTAAGATTAATCTTGCTTAATTGCTTTGAGAATTCCATAAAAACTATTGTTGTATCGCCAACCTTAACAACGCCATCTACATTCTGCAAACCTTTGGAAGCATCTGGAAAATACTTCTCAAGCTCGTCAACTGAAACTATTGGAACGCCATCATGTGTCTCGATAAGCAGAATATTTCCTTTGGCTCGCGGCAAAAATTCATCATATTGAGTATTAAAAGATTTAGTCACTGCAATGCTCTGTTTTTGCGCCAAAGCCGTTATGAATTGATAATAAGGAGAATTACCAACCACATAGGCTTGAGGCAATAAAGATGTCCCATCCTCTGAATCAAGAGGTAACAATGAATCATCCAGATTCTCGAAATAAGTCCTTGTTTGCTCTTTCCACTGCTCCCATTGAAGCGACATTATCATCTCTTTCGGACTGTTACCTTTATGATATGCAAAACGATTACCCGGCAGAATTCGTGTTTTAGGTGAATAATCCTTATAAATCAATTTCGCTCCCGGATTCAGTAACATCCATTTTCCATCTACATACACTTCGAGAAAAACATGCCCGGACCATGACTTGAATTTCCGTCCTTTCTTGAAATCCCAAATCCAGGAAACATCCATAGTTTTTACCCAGATTACAGGAATTCCAGCACCTTTTAGAAGTACACCACATACTATCCCCTGATCCGCACATCCACCGTATGTTTTCTCTTTAATTACATCATTAAAGTTACGCCATGCATAAGCTTTATCAGGATCATATTTCAAATTGCGTTCCATCCAATTCAATACATTTCGTATCGTAATAAAATCGGATTTTCCCTTTAATTCACGGGCATTCGATACAATCTTATCTCGGTCACCTAATGAATCTGCAATTTCAAGATATTTATCCGGATTTGAGTAGTCAACCGAGTCAACCCTCGGCTCGGAAGAGTAAACAATACCTGTACACAATAAAAGACATATGAAATAAATTCTCATATTTTTCCCTCTCAATTTAAGGTAATTAGTTAATCCTCATCTTCTCATATACTTCAAGAAAACAAGTTTTAAATCCGCCTGATAAAAAAACTCTTCCATTTTTATTCATTGCTGCTGCTCTTTTGTTAAACCATCCGAAAGTCAATATAGCTAAGTTTTAAGAAATGTCAAATGGGAATTTTTATTATATATAAGGAAGATTCTTAGTATTTTGCAGCGGATAAAACAAAAAAAGGCTGCGAGTAACAATTACTCACAGCCTTTAATTTACAATTACTTGTATTTAATTATTCTGCATCTTAATCATTGCACTCATCGAGCCACAGAACCATATATGCTACCAAGTCATAGAAATCAACTACGCCATCGTTAGTCAAATCCTCACACACTGTGCATTCCTGATCCGGTGTGAAGTAATAATCTTCTGTCTCGCCATAGAGATAACCTGCCAGTGGACCTGAACCACCGGCACCGCTTCCGCCTGTCCATGGCTCCTCTGAAAGAGTAATTCTCATCCAGAGTGCCGCGGGCTTTTCGGGTGAATGCCATGACATGAAACCCGGAGTGCTGATTTTATGTAAACCGGCCGAGAGGTTAAAAAGAAATTGATTCTGTACTGCCCATTCAGTTACAGGCGCTCCTGAGCAGCTTGCGCATAATAGATTAGGGTCTGTAACATCATCATCGTTCCAATCGCCGTCACGGTTGAAATCGAACCATACATTAACATACAGGTTCGTGCCCGGAGTGATAACATTGACGAGATATTCGAAAGACGTAAATTTGCAATGCGGCATATTCAATGGCATATTCAACACACCATCATCCTTCAGGTCTCGGTTATTATACGAAGGAGGAGTGATATTATTATGCGGATCCTCGTCATAACCGGAATCGGCCTCATCCTCATTAGTTACATATTCGCCCAAATGAGCTATGGTTAATGGTTGTGCATGAATCGGACCGTAAGGCGCCAGACCGCTGCCATCGTTGAAAACAGTGGGGAAATTAGCCGGGGTTAAGTTGCCGTAAGTGGTCATATTATATCCAAGATTATTTGTCTTATCAGGTGCATCGCCCAGATCGGCCGCTATAACAATCTGTCCGGCAAATAACAGAATCCCAATTATGTATACAATCCGCCCTGCTGACCTGAAGTTTCTGATGTTCTGTTTTAATGATTTCATTTTTCACCCTCGATTCCGAATTTTCATTTTTTGTAATAGCTCATCCAAAAATGGAATAAACTAAAGAACAAATAAAATAACTAATGATATATCAGGACTTTTTCTTCACTGCATTCTCCTGCCTAAGATGCTATGAATTGAGGCAAATAAAAAGCCACCCAAAAATTAACCAAACTATGCTTAATGTATAATATAAAATAACATGAAAAAAATCAAGAGAAATATCATTGTTTCCAAAATAACAAAAAGAGCCAAACCTCATTAATTTACATCCTATCGGCTAATTATCTTGAAATAATGCACTTCTTCGGATAATCTTTCGTAAAATTGAAATCTTTGAAATTAAAGGTTTTATGTAAAGATGAATTTATTCTGGGCGATTTTATTTCTTATCGGCGGCTTAGCTATGCTTTGGAAAAGCGCCGACCTCCTTGTCGCTGGTGCGGTTAGTCTCGCAGAGCGGTTAGGTATCAGCCCCCTTATAGTCGGACTCACCGTCGTAGCAATGGGAACATCTGCCCCGGAAGTAGCGGCCAGCATCGCAGCAGTCCTGAGAGAAACCGGAGGAGGCGATATAGCCATCGGCAATGTATTCGGCTCTAATATCGCCAACCTGGCCCTTGTAGGCGGTCTTATCGCCCTTATTCGCCCGCTCAGGGTCAGAAAATACACACTATTTAATATCTTGCCTGTTATGATAGCAGTGGCGTTATTATTATGGCCTTTACTGAACAACAACATTCTTTCCCGTCTGGAAGCATTGATTTTATTAGTAATCTTTTTAGTGCTTATCGCCTTTACTATTCGCAAAGCGCGTAAAGAAGCTGAGCAAGCAAAGCTGATTTCCGAGAATATCGAAAAAGCTCCCAAATACAGTATAGGAACTATGCAAAAGAGCCTGCTGTTTATTGTGATAGGATTGGTGGGGCTCGCATTAGGTGCGAAGATTACTGTCGCCGGAGCTGTCTTTATAGGCGAGCAACTCGGCATGAGTGACCGGGTTATCGGTTTGACTATTATTGCTTTCGGAACATCTCTGCCTGAACTTATCACCTGTGTAGTCGCTACAATAAAAGCACAGAGCGATATTTCAGTCGGTAATCTTGTAGGCTCGAATATTTTCAATACACTTCTTGTTACCGGCGGCGCTGGTTTAGTTCGGCCGTATGAAGTCTCTTCCTCTTTTGCCGGCGGTGTAGATTACTGGATTATGATTGCTGTAAGTGTCGCATTCGCTTTTGCGATAATAATAGGCAGGCGGGTAATAGGCAGAATCTCCGGTGTCGTTCTGCTCTGCAGCTACTTCACATATATTATTTATCTTTTCTCTTCCGGCTGATTAGCCTCGGCACCCTTTAACCACAACTGTCATTCCCGCGAAAGCGGGAATCCATTGTCTTGCGTTCTGAATCCCTGCTTTCGCAGGAGTGACATTAAACTCTTTTTGCCTGTAAAATTCAACGTCGCGTATTGTCCATGATACTTTTTTGCCGCACTGTCGTATGCACGAGCCGCATCTATTTCTTCATTGAAGTATCCGAGAAATCTCGGTTTGCCATCGACTTGAATATCCGCCACCCATTTATTCTGTCTTTTTCTGAAAGAAACGCCCTTGTATTTCGAGTGGCACTTGGTTTTTCTCTTCGGCCTGTTCTGCATATTCTGGCTATGCGTTACGGGACGCAGATTTGCTTTTCTGTTATCCAGGCCGTTATGATTTATATGGTCGCATATCTGGTCTTCATCTGGATTTAATATTACCCTGTGCATCCAGATATTCTTTCCTTTTCTTTTTTCGGATTTTCGCCCGACTCGAACCGCATAGTACGTCCCCTTTCCTTCAACAACATGCCAATTGAATTTGCTTAAATGCTCATAATCTTCAGGATCGACAATTGTAAACATTCCTCTTGTCAACGTGATGCACCGAAAAGTGTATCCATATCGCAACCGCCTGTATAGAAGCATGACAAACAGTACCGGCCGTTCAAAGCGTTTCGGAATATCTATGATTATCCTGATATCCACCCCCAGGTTGTAAAAGCCTGAATAAATTATCCAACGACTATAGTTTGACCCGACCGAAGTGGGGCCGAGTGGAGGGATATGGTCCCCATAAATATGTGTATCCTCACGTTTGATTGAATTTTGTTACTTTTCAGCAGATTTGATTTTTCGCTAAGTCCATAATATAGTTGAAATAAAAAATTTTTATTTTTTTGCGAATTTGCATGAAACTACCCTCACTTTTGATTGAAAAGTAGCCCAAAAACAAGGGTTGTCTATTGAGATGAATTACAAGTCATCATTATACAACGATGAATCTCTTAAAATCATGATGATAATTATTTTCCACAATTTCATTTACATATCACATATTTACAACATTGAAATCAAGTAAACATTGATTTAGGCCGAATAATCAATAGGAGCAGACTATGTGCAGAAAAATACTTATTTCTATACAGGTAATTCTAATTCTATACGGATTGTCTGCAAGTTATGCAACTTTCGTAGGTGACCGGGAAGAAAATATGGAAGGCTGGAATTCCGGCCGGGAGGGGTCACCTGCATTTTTTCATGCACAGTTTGTTCCTGAGCCTGCAACGTTGATTTTTCTATGCCTCGGCAGCTTAGTATTGATTTTTCGCCGAAAGCAATAGTTGAACTTTTCACATCAATAAGCAGGCGTAGCCATTTCACATTTCAGGATAGACATTATTAAAATCACAAGCAGAAACAGTAACCCTACCCATATTATGTGGATGATCCTAGTATGAATAGCACTTTTCTTGCTCATAACATAACCTCTCGGTTTATTATATATTTTACCCATACTCGGCCGTTGATGTAAAGAGATGTCAGAAAATTCCTTGAAATATTTTAATGTAAAATCAGAAGATTAATGATTCTGCAAAAATATCCTGAAAATCCTGTTGATGTGCAATTTCTATATATTGTATTTTTTTTGCCAACTGTCCGGCTTTCTGGCGTGCCTGGTCGCTGAGAAGTATCATTTGCGACCCGGAAGCTGCGGCATTTCCTATAAAGTGGATGCGTTCGGTATCAACTATCGGTAAAAGTCCTATCCGTAATGCACTTTCTTTGCGAATATAATTACCAAACGCTCCCGCTAAAAAAACCTGCTCAATATCGGTTTCTTTTATATTTAATTTTTTCAGGAGTATTTTTATACCCGCTAATATAGCTGCTTTCGCTAACTGTAGCTGCCGTATATCTTTCTGTGACAAATATACTTTATCATTGAAATAAAATGCCGGCTCATTATTATTTTCACGCAGACGAGCATGAATCGCCTCCGGCAATTTCTCTCTCAATGAATATATATCTTCAAATTTCCCTGTCGAATCAAGAATTCCCAGATTCAGCAGAACCGCTACGGCATCAATCAAGCCAGAGCCGCATATTGATTTGGCCGGAGAATTATCGATTACGTCGAAATCTATGTCACTATCATTTACGACCACTGCTTCTATTGCGCCATTGACCGCCCTGCTGCCACAATCTATCCTTGCTCCTTCCATAGCCGGGCCGGCGGCACAACTTGCAGCATAGACTTTTTCTTTATTGCCCAGTACAATCTCACCGTTCGTTCCAATATCAACTATCAATGTAATTTTTTCCGCTGAATCAATATCCGTCACCATAGCTGCCGCGATGGTATCTGAGCCTACATAGCCTGCAATATTTTCTACTGTATGAATATTTCCCTTTGAATTCATTTTCAGCCCTGATTTCCCGGCAGGCAAATCAACTGCTTCCAGAGAATATGCATGATATGGAGCTGTTCCAAGCTGTGTCACTGGAAGACCGAGAAAAATATGATTCATCGTCGTATTTCCAACAATACATATTTCAAATATATGCTCTGGATTTATGAAAGCTTTTTCACAAAGTATTTTTATCAAATTGTTGATACAATCGTTTATTAATTTTTGTAGAATTTTCAGCTTATCTTCTGATTCTGCATACGCAATCCTGCTTATCACATCGTCACCGAATCGTGTTTGCGGATTCAATGCAGAAACTGTTTCGTGGCATTTGCCGTCAGATAAATTTATTAATTTAGCGACTACAGTTGTTGTTCCGACATCAACAGCTACGCCGAATATATTTTCAATCGAAGAAGTATTAGAATATTTTTCATATATATTTGGAGAAATCTCTTTTTCAACACCAACACCCTGCTCAAGAATTTTTTGTGTTATGTACCTTGATTCGGGAGGAATTGTGATTGTCAGGTCGCTTCTTATACGATATTGGCAGGCGAGAACCTTATGATTATCCGGACCGATATAAACATAGCATTTTTTACACGTACCGAGACCGCCACAAAATGTATTCAATATAATATTGGCCTGTCCCGCAGCATCAAGAAGTGTAGCCCCCTCGTGAATAAAGATTTGCTCACCTTCAGGCTCGATAATAATTTTGAAGTGTTTCATCTAACATATTAGGAATATCGCTACCGACTCACTTCCGGCAAATTCAAACATTTAACTTTTAAACCCGGGATTTACGACTTGATATAACTAGCTTATTTTATGTCGTATTTTCCACTTGGCTCGTCGTTTCTTACTGCCTACTTTACGTCTACGTCTTGATTTAGCCATCTATTTCTCCAAAAGCAACTGAAAAATCTTGTTATATAATACTTTTAAGTTATTTGAATATATGATATTATAACTCATTTGAAAAGCGAAAAACAGATAATAAAAGTAATTAACTTAGTGTTTATTAAATATTAACAACTCATTTTTGGGGTGAAAAGATGATACAATGCAAAGACTGCGAGTTTTGTGAATTCAGCCCGGACGGAAGAAGGAACTTCAAATGTGACCCTTTTGTGAACATTAAAGAGCCGGAATGTATCTCTAAATGGCAGCTTATCAGGCTGGATATGCTGTTAGCCAGCTACCAAAGTATGTTAAAATGGTATGGAAAGCTCGCACCGCTCCAGGACAAGCTTTTTAAGTATATGCAGCGGGAAATCAATGATCTCGATGAAGCCGACAGCTGGAAACTCGATGAACAGGAAGATGTTGAGGACGAAGAAATTTAATTTTTTATTAAAATTATTTTTCTAAATGCTGATTTTGGGGATTTTTGCAATAAATTATAAACGGATGCCGTCTTTTTAATA
>Ga0272443_10002177_pt1 | contig 25812 bp, 30 predicted proteins | sample SSMAcet12_FD_193581 | JGI IMG/M metagenome (GOLD analysis project Ga0272443, IMG submission 193581) | Marine sediment archaeal communities from Little Sippewissett salt marsh, Falmouth, MA, United States - SSM-Acet-12 | ecosystem: Environmental > Aquatic > Marine > Wetlands > Sediment ... | reverse complement strand
AGTGGCTCGGATGGCGAGAAGACGAGATCGTCCCCGTCGACCGACAGCGTGCCCACAACCTCGGTGCCGAACAGGCTGCCGAGTAGACCGCTCGTTCGCAGCCGGAACCGCCCGCGAGCCGACTCGAGGGAGATCGGCATGTTGAACGTGACGCGGATCTCCGTCTCGACCGACACGAACTCCTCGCCGTCGTACGGCGACGTCCAGACGACGCGCGGTCGCTCGGTCGTGAATCGCCAAACGGTACCCGCCGGGACGATTCCCCCGGTCGTGTCGCTCAGGCCGGCGGGGACGGTCGCGGTGTACGTCGTCCCGCCGCGCAGCGGCTCGCTCGGTGTGAACAGGTAGACCGACGTGCTCAGCCACTCACCCGTTCCGACGACCGCCGGCTCCAGCGCGAGCGGGATCGGGAGGTCGGCATAGCTCGGGTCGGAGAGGGCGGTCAGCGGGACGACCGGCCGGTTGAACATCAGGAAGATCGTCGCATCGACCGCGACGCCCTCCGCGCCGTCGGCCGGGACCGTCTGCGTTACCTCCAGGTAGCCGACGGTTCGAACGCGGAATGAGACCGGCTCGACGAGCGGGACACCGTCCACACTCGCCGCTGCGGCCGAGATCGACACCGTGTACTCGGTGTCGCGTTCCCACGGCGCGGATGCGACGAACCGGACCGTGCGCTCGTCGACCCACTCGAATCGACCCGAGACATCGGGCGCAATCGAGAACGCCGCTTCGACGGAGGCGCGATCCATCGCCCGATCGAACACGATGTCGATCGGGGCATCGATGCCGAGCTCCTCGCCCGGTGCCGGGGACCGAGTCCGAACCGTCGGCTCGTTGGCGAGGCCGAGGGCCGGCAACGCAAGAAGGAAGGCCAGGCCGAGGATCAGGCCGGGATGGACCGCCGCGCGCTTCGTCAGTGCACTCATGTTCGCCCCCTACAGAAGTCGTCGATCGTTTGATGCATGGATAGCGAGCTGACCGCTTTGAGGCAAGTCGTCGCCCGAAGTAACACCGTGAACCCGGTTCCGGTTTCACCTCTTGGGCGAGCCCGTGGCGGATGTCTAGACCTTGCAGCAAGGTGGAACAATCCGTTTGTAGGTCCTTGACAAGTGAACCGAGACGAGCCCGGAGGAAGCTCCGGGCGAATGAGCAAGCGGAGGGGCAGCCCTCCGCGCCGAAGAAGATTCGAAGATTGCGGCGGATGGTCCGCTGCAACGCAGTACATGTCCTCACGGGAGCATCTACCAAAGGCAAACCGGTCGAAAGGCCGGGACGCAAAGCTACGGACCTTCTAGGCAGCGATCCCGCCGGCGGGGTAACCCGCCGGCAGGGACACTGCGATAAACGCAAACCGGGGGCGACCCCGGGACGCAAAGCCACGGGTCTGGGGTGGGGCTAGTCCCCTCACCGACAGACAGCCGGGCTGCCGCAGCGCCTGATGGTGGCCGAGTCGCTAGATGCTACTCACGAAACCATTAGGAGGTGCTTTCCATGAGGATGGGTAAGGTTCTTGGTGTTGCGATGTTGGTGGCGGTTGTTGGCGGCGCAGTGGTTCTGGCCGCTTCGGACTCGGCGTCGGTGAACGCGTCGTTCTCGATTCCCTCGTGGATCTCCCTGTCCGTTCAGGGCAACGGAGACGTGAGCTTCGCGAGCATCACCGGTCCGGGTAGCTACGACGGGTCGAATGGGACGGAGCTTCGCGTCCTGTCGACGACGAGCTGGTCGATCAGCAGCGCGATCCTGTTCAAGGATTCGACGATGCCGAAGGGCGCGAGCGAGTCCGTGATCGAAGACGCGTTGTCCATGGGCTTCGACAAGACGAAGGGTTCGTGGGGCATTCACACGGTGAACGTCTCCTACGAGTTCGAGCTTGGCGAGGGCGACATGGGCGACCTGCCGGAAGGCGACTATAACCTGGTGGTCCAGTACACGGCGACGACCGACTAATCATCAACTAGACTCACCAGCAGAGGTTTGACCGCGGGGGCGGTTGAAGGCCGCCCCCAAGGTCCTCCTCGTCATCTGTCTCGGTTCATGACGTCACGGACAGCCGGAGCCCGCCTACGGTGGGCCCTCTCTCCTTCTCCTCTTCGGCCATCGGTTGCGGCGGGCGGTTGCGTGTGCCTAGACTCGGCGCGGACGGCGAGGAGGGCCATCGATGGACGATCCTTGGGCGATCGTGGGATTCCGACCCGGCGAGAGGGTGTTGGACGTGGGGTTCGCGACGTCGAAGAACTCCGGGCGCACGCCGATCGGGGCGGTCCGACGGGTCGGGTCGCCGGGATCGATGTCGATGCGACACGGGTCGAGGACGCGCGCGAAGCGCTTCGCGGAGACGGCACACACCGGATTGCCGTCGCCCGGGGAAGCGCGCTTGACGTGCCGTACGACGATGCGTCGTTCGACCTCGTCTTCTGCAAGGGCGTCCTCCACGAGGTCCGTCGTGTTGACGCTGCGGCCGCGGAGATGGCGCGCGTCTGCCGGTCGGGCGGCGCGGTCTGGCTCATGGACATCTCGCGCATCCCGCGTGTGCGATTCGAGGCGTACCGGTGGCGTTCGTGGCTCCGCGGACGGCGGACCGGGGACATCTGGCCGGGCTTCACCCGGCGGCGGATCGAGCGCGCCGCCCGCGAGGCGGACCTCAGCGTGGAGCGGTACGAGCTTCTTCCGACGACGTGGCGGCTCGGTACCATCCAGGTCCAACCGTTCCTGCTGCGCGCGGTTCGCCGATCCGCCGTTCCGTAGGCTCTTGTGCGGCGGTCGCTGTGCTTGTGGGTAGGACGCTGCCGTACAGGACCGTCACGCCCTCTTCACAATACCGACACAAACCGCCGCTACGGTTGTAGAGCAATCGCGAGTTCCAATCTCGCACCCCCGATACCAGCCCTCCGGGGAGAGGGGCCCGAGCGGCCCCTCTCCCCAGGCCTCCTTATGGGGACGCGTTTCCCTCCGGCAAGTTGCGCCGGAACACCGGACGCCGCGGTCCGATCGGGTACAATCGGCCTACCGGGAGAAGAGAGGGGACCATGGTTCGAGTTCGATTCGCTCCGAGCCCGACAGGCTACTTCCACGTCGGCTCTGCACGCACAGCGTTGTTCAACTGGCTGTTCGCCCGTCACTCGAGTGGCGCCTTCATCCTGCGCATCGAGGACACGGACCAGGAACGCTCAACCGACGAATCCATCGAGCAGATTCTTGAGTCCCTGCGCTGGATCGGGCTCGATTGGGACGAGTTCTATCGTCAGACCGATCGGTTCGACATCCACGTGGCTGCGGCTGAACGACTGCTGGAACAGGGGCTTGCGTACGAGTCGGACGGCGCGTGGTGGTTCCGCGTTCCGACCGAAGGGGAGACGGTCGTTCACGACGACCTGCTCGGCGACGTGACCTACCGAAACGACCATCTGAAGGACTTCGTCATCCGTCGCTCGGACGGGAGCTTCATCTACCACTTCGCGGTCGTCGTCGATGATGCGGAGATGGAGATCTCTCACGTGATTCGCGGTGACGAGCATCTGAACAACGCGCCGAAGCACATTCTGCTGTTCGAGGCACTCGGGCATCCTGTTCCGCGCTTCGCGCACATCCCGCTTCTCCTCGGCGACGATCGTGAGAAGCTGTCCAAGCGTCACGGTGCGGCTTCGCTGCTTGAGTACCGAGATGCCGGATATCTGCCGGAGACGATGGTCAACTTCCTTGCGCGCCTCGGGTGGTCCCATGGGGATGAGGAGATCTTCTCCGTAAATGGCCTGATCGACCGCTTCTCGATTGCCGGGATCAACAAGTCAGGTGCTGTGTTCGACGACGAGAAGCTCCGCTGGCTGAACCAGCAACATCTGAAGCTCGCCGATCTCGATCGGCTCGTCGACCTCGTCGAACCGTTCGTCCTCGGCCGGGGAACCGTGACCGAGGCGATGTGGGCCGACGCCGGCCGCGACCGCTTGCGGACCGCTGCGAATCTCCTGCGCGATCGATCCCACACGCTGGAAGACCTCGGCTGGGCGATGGAGATGCTCTTCCCGGTGCCGCTCGACGCGCAGGACACGACCGAGATCTCGGACGAGCAGGCGACGCTGATTCAATCCGTCGCCGATGCACTGGACGGACTCGATCCGTTCACATCGGACACGATCGAATCGGCCGTCCGCAACGCGCTGGCCGAGCGCAGCGCGAAGCTGAAGGACGTGGCACTGCCGTGCCGGATCGCCGTGACCGGGCGGAGGGCCGGTCCGGGGCTGTTCGACGCGCTTGCGGCGATCGGCGCGGACGTCGTCGTGGGTCGGCTCAGGTCCGTCGCGGGACGGGAGGGATCATGAGCTATGGTAGGACGCTTGCCGGTATGCTGTTGCTCCTCGTTGCGGCGACGATGGCTGCGAGCGGCTACGAGGCGGAGCTCGGGTACGCCGACGGGATCCTCCAGTTGACCGGGAGCTGCCTCGTGCGCGGGATCAAGCTCGGGGCCGATCCGATCGAGGGGATCGAATGGCCGGAGCCGGAGGGTGACGCCTTCTACGGCGCACTCCGCCTTGGCGACGAGCGCCACGGCGTGATGATCGACGCCTCCGCAGGCCAGGTCCTGCTGTACGTAGATGCCGATCGGTCCGGCACCGCGACGCTGTTCGAGTGGGAGCGAATGCGGGCCGACGGCAGCCTGCTCACATCGGTGCCGTTCGAGATCGGGTTCGACGACGGGGCGACGGCGCCGTACCGACTGTTCGTCATCTGGAGCCTGTTCACGCCGACCGTGCTCACCTATTGCCGGGACAGCTACCGGGAGGGAGCGATCGAGCTCGAAGGCCGAACGATGGGGCTCGTCGTCATCGATGAGGATTCCGATGGTCGATACGACGCGCTCGATGCCGGCGTGCTGCTGATCGATGCCGACGGCGACGGGGAGCTGCTGGCGACGAGCGACTCGCACGAGCGGTTCGAGCTCGATGTGGCGTTCAACCTCGATGGAATCGTGTACCACGTGGCGTCGGTGACGCCGAATGGGAGCCGGATCCGGCTCGAGCGGAGCGACGAGGAGGTCGCCCCGAAGCCGCCGCTGCTCGTCAGTTTCCCCGCGCCGGATTTCGAAGCGGAGGACGCGGACGGAGAGCCGGTTTCGCTCGAACGGCTGCGCGGCTCGATCGTCGTGCTCGACTTCTGGGCCGGCTGGTGCGGTCCGTGTGTCACCGAGCTTCCGACGCTCGCCCGCATCGCCGCCGAGTTCGACGAGGACGGCGTCGTCGTCCTCGGGATCAACCTCGATCGTTCGGCCGTCGAGTTCGAGGAGGCCGTCGCCGAGCACGCGATTCTCTATCGGCAGGTGTACGACGGGCCCGAGGGCCCAATCAACACGCTGTACCGGGTCAGCGGGATCCCGATGACCTATCTGATCGACCGGGACGGGATCATCCGCGGGCGCGGCCTACGCTCCGACGGGCTACGCGATGCGGTGGAGGCGCTGATCGCGGAGGGGAGCGAAGGGGACGACGGTGGGCCGCAGGATCCGTAGTGCGCTGCTCTTCGCTGCGTTGCTCGTAATGGGCGCGGGTCTCTCCGCCGCCGGCCAAGAGCCGATCCTCACGTTCTCCCTCCGCGAGGAGAGCATCGCCGTCGCCCAAGGAGAGACGGCGGTCGCGATCCTCGAGATCGAGAACGACTCGGTCTACCCGGCGGACGAGATCGAGCCGACCCTCACGTCTGCAGGCATCACGCTGCGCTCCGAGCCGGCGGAGATCGAGGTTCTCGCTCCGTTCGCATCGGCGGTGTTCGCCCTTGTGATCGCCGCGACCGAGGACGTGGCGATCGGCACGACGAGCAGGATCATCGAGGTCGTCTACACGTACTGCATCGGGGATCTCTGCTATCAGATCGCCGAGGAGATCCCACTCGCCGTCACGGTGGAGCCGCCGCCGGTAGGGCCCGTCGAAGATCCGATCGAGACCCCGGTCGAGGTTCCGATCGTCCTCCCGACGGTGTCGAGGACACCGTTCTGGCTTCGTCTCGGCGGGCTCGGCCTCGGGCTCGTCCTCCTAGGGGCCGCGATCGCGATTCGCCGCGTCACGAACAAGCGTTGGCCGGTCTTCGCCGTCGTCGGCCTGTTCGCCGCCGCGGGGCTCGGTTACGGCGTCGTCCTCGATCAGCACGAGCAGGCGCAGGGAATCGGCGCCGTCCTCTGCACGTCGTGCGTTGGGATCGAGGTTGCGCAGCACGGCGACCCCGATCTGTCGCCAGCGGGGGTCGCGGCGATCGAGGCGATCGAGCAGGAGATCGAGTTGCTCGTCTTCTACGCCGAGTGGTGCCACGCCTGCCCGTTCGCCGAGCGGATGGTCGAGCGGATCGCCGAGCGCAATCCACGGATCTCGTACCGGTTCGTCGACGTCGAAGCGGAGCCGGAGCTGGCCGAGACGAGCGGCGTCATCCGGTCCGGGCGGACCGTGGTCCCGGCGGTCCTGCGGGTCGACACGAAGGGGATCGTCTTCGGGGCCGAGAACCTCGAAGCGCGGCTGATCGAGTTGCTGAGAGGGGCGCCGTGAAGCTCGGGAGCCGAAGACGAATCGCCCAGGCGGCCGGCCTGCTGTTCGGATTGTTCGGGGTCACCGGGATTGGCATGACCCACCTGATCTTCCCGGGTCTGCATTGCTATGCCTGTCCGTTGGCGGTGACGGTCTGCCCGGTCGGGTTGATCCAGAACCTGATCGTCTTCGGCACGATCCCGTTCTTCTGGATCGGCGCGATCGCCGCCTACGGGCTGATCGCGGGCCGCGGGTTCTGCGGATGGTTCTGCCCGTTCGGCACGCTGAACGACCTGCTGTCGTTTCGGAAGGTGAGGATCCGTTCCTCGTTCTCGCTGTCCAAGTACGCGATCCTGCTCGGCACGCTGCTTGCCGCGTGGGCGTTCGCCGACACGATGTTCTGCAAGGTCTGCCCGGCGGCATCGCTCGAGGCGTCGATTCCGTACCTCTTCCTCGGCGTGGCGAAGGTGAACACCCCATTCCTGATCCACATGGGAACGCTTGCCGGAACGATCCTCGGGATGGTCCTGATCTCCCGATTCTGGTGTCGATACCTCTGTCCGATGGGGGCAATCCTGTCGCTGTTCAACCGGGTGAGTTTCCTGCATCTGCGGCTGTCGAAGAGCCGCTGCATCGGGTGCGGCGCGTGCAGTGCGGAGTGTCCGATGGGCCTCGACCCGCACACCGAGCACGACAACCACAACTGCATCAAGTGCGGCGCGTGCGTCGAGGCGTGCCACCTCGATGCGCTCTCGCTGCGGGTCGGCATCCCGCGGAAGGACGACCCATGACGCTCCTCCACTACGCGATCCTCGGGCTGATCCAGGGGCTGACCGAATTCCTCCCGGTGTCGAGCTCGGGCCACCTCGTGCTTGGCGAGCGACTGCTGGGGCTCGACCCGCCGGGGGTCCTCCTCGAGGCGTGTCTGCACATCGGGACGCTCGCCGCGGTGGTGTGGGTGTTCCGAACGGACCTCGCCGAGATCGCGCGCGGGCTGACCCGGCGAGGGACGATCGAGAGGCGGAAAGAGATCGGGCTGATCGCCGCCGGGACGGTGCCGGTCGTCGTGGCCGGCTTGCTGTTCCGGTCGGTCGCGGATGCCGTCTTCTCGTCGCTGGCGATCGTCGGAGGCGGCCTGCTGTTGACCGCAGTGGTGCTCGCGGTGGCGGAACGCCTGCGCGAGCGCGCCGGACGCCGGCAGTTGCGGTTCTCGGACGCGCTCGTCGTCGGCGTGGCGCAGGCACTTGCCCTCTTCCCGGGTGTGTCGAGAAGCGGCGCGACGATAGCGGCCGGGATCGCCGGCGGGATCGAGCCGTCCCGGGCGACCCGGTTCTCCTTCCTTCTGTCGATCCCGGCACTCATCGGCGCGGCGATCCTCAACCTGTGGGAGGTCGTGTCAAGTGGGGGATGGGATGGGGCATGGGGCGGCCTCGCGGCCGGGACGGTCGTGTCGTTCCTCGTGGGAATTGCCGGGATCCACGCGCTGCTGGCGATCGTTCGCAGATCGCGGCTGTGGATCTTCTCGATCTACTGCGGATGCGTCGGCGTCGCCGCGCTGATCTTCGGGGTGACCTAGCGATTGCCTGCGGCGGTGACGAGAACGACGAGTGCCGCGACGGCGGCGAGCACGGCGAAGAACGCCGCAAGCGATGCCCCCGAACCCGGATCGGAGGTGCCTCCCGTCGAGGAGGTCGGCCCCTCGATCGGGTCCGGCGTTGTGTCGCTCCGCTCGACGATCACGAACCGGTCGATGATGTAGGCGCCGTGCACGCCGGCGTCGAGGGTCGTGCGGACGCCGTACGGGCTTGTCTCGTCGGCGTTGTACGGATCGATGATCGCGTAGGTGTCGCCGGACCGTCCGGTCAGGACGACCCAGTGGCAATCGTCGGATTGGGTTGTGCTCCCGTGGCAGAAGGCGCCCCAGTGGACGCCGGCGATGATCGGACTCCCCTGGCGCAGGGCGTGATCGATCACGACCGATGCGACCGGATTGATCCCGACGTCGCTGCGGTTGACGTGGAACGTCAGCTCGATCTCCGCCGGTAGGCCGCCCCATGCGAGGCAGCAGTTGCCGATCGGATCCTGAGCGCAATGGCCGTACGCTCCGTTTGCACGGAGCCAATCGTTGAGGATCCCCGGATCCATCCCGGTTCGCGCCCGGCCGGTGCACGAGGCCTGGGCGTCGACGGTCAGCTCGACGTCGTGGTAGGCGAGCACGGAGGCAAACGCGGTCGTCAGGCAGCCGGTGGTGCAGACCTGGTCCGGACACCCATCGGTTCCGAGCGGGCAGTCCCCCCACGCATCCGGCCCATCGGTGTACGCCTGGTTGAACGGCGGGACCGTCCGGGGTAGCTCGATCTCCTCGGCGACGGCGGGGACGGCGAGCGCGGCCAGGAAGGCGACGACGATGGCGAGGCGTGCACCCGGGATCACAGGAGGACCTCTCGCAGCTCGGCCGTGTCTGCGACTTCGATGTCCGGTACGACCTCCGCGGTCGGTTGCGTCCCGTTCGCACGAACCCATGCCGTCCGCATGCCGGCGGCCCGAGCGCCGACGATGTCGACGTCGTAGTTGTCCCCAGTGTAGATTGCAGCGCCCGGCTCCACGTGCAGCCGATCGAGCATGATCTCGAATACTCGTCTGTCCGGCTTGTAGATCCCGACATCGCCGGCGACGACGATTGCGTCGAATCGCTCGGCGATGCCGAGCGATTCGATCTTCGGCCACTGCATGTCCGACGGCCCGTTGGTCAGCAGCCCCAGCGCGTATCGCGGCCGCAGATCGCGAAGAAGCTCGAGGACCCCGTCGAACGGGCGGACCCCGGACTCCCGGCGGACGACGCCGTACGCATCGGACAGCCGCACGGCCAGATCCGGATCGTGCAAGTCACGCTCGGCGAGGAGCTGCTCCACGATGTGCAGACGGATGGTCTCGGTGGCGGCAAGCCGCTGCTGCGTGCCGTCCCACAGCGCGTTGTACCGCGCCTGGACGGCGGAGAGGTCGCCGAGGATGCTCGGGTCGATCCCGGTGCGATCGAGCGCCGCGGCGAATACCTCCATGACGGAGAGCGGATACGCACAAAGCGTGGCATCGAGATCGAAGACGACGGCCTTCAGACCGTCGGGCGTGCTCGTTTGAATGGCGCTACCCCCTCGTCTATCCTTGGCGGAACGATCGAGCGTCAAATCTCGTTCCGATCTTAGCTTCAGGGATTGGCAGGTGCAAGGATCATGCGGATCATCGGGGGGAACCGGCGCGGGCGGAAGCTCGTCGATTGGGAGGAGAGTGGCATTCGCCCGATGCGCGATCTCGTCCGTGGGGCGCTGTTCAACATCCTCGTCGACTTGATCCCCGACGCTGCCTTCCTCGATCTGTACGCCGGTACCGGCTCCGTCGGGTTGGAAGCGCTGTCCCGCGGGGCCCGGACGTGTACGTTTGTCGACGCATCGGCCGCGGCGTGCGCCATCGTGAGAAGGAACCTCGACGCGCTCGGTCTCCTCGATGTCGGGCAGGTGTTCGAGCGGGACGCGCGGCAAGCAGCCGACGAGCTGATGCGGCGCGGCCGTCGATTCGACATCGTCTTCATCGGGCCACCGTACCATCGGGAACTCGTCCCACCGACGCTTGACGCGCTCGCAGACGGGCGGCTGCTGACCGATGATCCGGTCGTCGTCGCGGAGATCCACAAGGACGAGACGGTGGGGAAGACGTACGGTGTCTTGCGGCACGTCGACGAACGGAGGTACGGCGACAATCGACTCCTCTTCTATCGAACGGATGAGGGGATGTAGCGAGCATTCGAACGAAGGAGGGAGAGCGTGGGAGAACGAGTGATCCTGGTAACGAACGACGATGGGGTGAACGCCCCGGGTCTGCTTGCGCTGCGGCAGGCGCTGGCCGAGGTCGGCCGCGTCGAGGTGTTCGCTCCCGAGCGGAACTGGTCGGCGGCGAGCCGGACACGAACTTTCCACAAACCGCTTCGTGTCGATGAGGTCCGGTTGCTCGACGGGAGCCTGGGGCACATCACAAACGGAACGCCGTCCGATTGCGTCTCGTTGGCCCTGCTCGGCCTCCTCGACGAGATGCCCGACCTGATCGTCTCCGGCATCAACGACGGCCTGAATCTCGGGCGCGACGTCTCCTACTCCGGCACCGTATCGGCTGCGATGGAGGGGGTGCGCGCCGGCGTACCCGCGATTGCCGTCTCCTACGATACGGTGAGCGATCGAACCGAGGCGCCCGACTACTCCACGGCAGCGGCACTCTCCGCCCGGCTCGCGGCGTTCTACCTCGACGGAGGCGAGTTCCCGGAGGGTATCGTCCTCAATGTCAACGTTCCGTACCTTCCGTCCGAGCGCGCCCTGAAGGCGAAGGTCACCCGGCTCGGTGGGGAGGCCTACTCCAACTACCTTGTCACCGGGAAGGACCCCCAGGGGCGCAACTTCTACTGGATCTCGGGCGACCCGCTGACCGACGTGCCGCCGGCGGAGACCGACACCGATCTCGCGGCGATCGCAGGGGGATTCGTCTCGATCACGCCGATCCATCTGGACATGACCGAGCATTCGCTGCTCGACGGGCTCCGTCGGCTCGAGTCGCAGATCGGTGCGGCGGGCGACTAGGCCTTCCAGATCGTCCACGCGCCGACGAGGATGAACAGGCCGCCGGCGGCGTAGTGTACGATCCGCGTCGCGGAGTCCGGAACGAGGCGCGGAAGGTTACAGCCCAAGAGAACCGCGAGCCCCGCCGATGCGAGGAGCGCGCAGCCGGCTCCGAGGAACACGCCCCACGGGGACTTCGTCTGGCTCGCGAGTGCGACGACGGCGAGTTGCGTCTTGTCACCGAGTTCGGCGAGGAAGATGACGGCGAAACTGGTCAGCACGGTTTGCAGCATCCGGTCACACTCCTTGTGATGGGGATGGATTGTAGGGGGATGGTACAACCCGTCGCAACGGTGCTTGCCGGCCCGACGGGCCGGCACTACACTCGAAGGACGCCATGTTCCGACGGATGCGGTACCAGTACTACACGAACGTCAACTACCTCACCTGCGACCGTTGCCTGACCTGGCACGGGGTGACGCGAAACGATCCGGACGACTTCCCGGAGCCGAGCGACGATTGCGAGCGAGCGATCCTCCCGATTCCGCCGAAGGAACGGAAGGCCTACCGTGAGAAGGGAAGGCGAATGCGAGCCGCCGCCCGCGCCGAGCTCGAGCGGCGACGGCGGTTTGAGGAAGGGTTGGATCTCCTTCCCGAGCGCCCCGAAGAGGCACTCGAGGCCTTTCGTGCCGCAGCGGGCATCGACGTCTACGTTCCCGACATCGAGCGACTGACGGAGGAGCATCGCAGTCTGCTGGAGCACGCCCCCAGCCTCCGGCAGGCCCTGTGCGGGCTGTTCGCGAAGGCCTACTCGGACAAGTTCGGATGGCGCCGCTACGAGCGGCTTCCCGAGGAGATGCGGCTTCGCCGCGAGCAAGCAGGGATCGCGCGGATCCAAGAGCTGTTCCGATGAACGGACGACCGCTCCCGGCGCAGGAACGCGGGTTGCTCCTTCTGATCGGGATCGCCGTTCTGGCGAGTGGTGTTGCGTTCTACGTGACGCGCCCGAGTTCTCCGGCCCCCGCCGGTCTGTCGATGCCCGAGGCGATTGTCCTCGAGGACGTGACGATCGTCGTACCGGCATTTCGCGACCCGCGGCCGATCGATCCGAACGATGCGACGGTCTCCGAGCTGGTGCGGCTGCCGGGGATCGGGGAGGTTCTCGCCGGGCGCATCGTTGCCTATCGGGAGACATACGGTCGCTTCGCGTCGATCGACGATCTCCTAGCGGTTCAGGGGATCGGCCCGGTCGTCCTCGGCGGGATCCGCGAGATGATCGCGATCGGTCCGCCACCGGCCGAGGCGCCCGATCAGTAGAAGACGGTCCGCGTTCGGTGCCGCTTCTCGCGCTTGATCTCCGGAGATTGTCCGCGGTGCCAGAGGATCTGATCGAGGTCGCGCGACGTGATGTCATGGCCCGAGCGGACGAGAGCCTCCCGCACGAGTTCGACGGCGTGCACCGCGCAAGCCCGGATCTCGACCTCTGTCTCGCAGCCGGCGGGGATCGGCTCATCTCGCTCGATCGCTTCGGCGAGCGGTTCTGCGTACTCGAGGAGGCCTTCGAGCCGCAGCACGTGGGGGACGAGGTTGTCGGCGAAGATCGTCTGTCGATCGAGGTCGTCGAATCGGCCGAGTCCCTCGCCGCCGAGCGCCAGCGCCAGATCGGACGCGAGGATCTGGGCTCGCTTGTACAACGGCACGATCAGGTCACCGTACGGGGGCGCGTCGCGAAAGAACGGCTGGACGGTGAGTAGGTCGACCAACCGAGCCGCGGAGTGGCCGGCGGCGTCGATGAGCGACTCGAACCGCCCACCGAATCGATCCTCGACGTGCCGGCCGAGGTGATTCCATGCGCGAGCGAACAGCGTCATCAGCTCGCGGATCGGGAAGCGAGCCATCCCCTGATCGAATAGCCGGGCGCAATCCGCGGGCGAGGTCGTCGCAAGCCGCGCCGCGGGGATCGGGCCGTCGACGCGGAATCGATCTGCGAGGTGCGAGGCGATGGTGAAGTAGCCGGAGAGGCCGGGCCGCTTCTCGAGGTACGGGAAGTAACCGGAGCCGAAGTTGATCGCGTCGAGGGTGACGAAGAACGCGACCGTCTCCTCCTCACCGGCGACGATGTGCCGCTCGCCATCGACCGGCGGGACGGCGAGTCCGCCGGCCGCCAGCCCGATGGCGAACGGGTCGATCCGTTCCTTCCGGATACGGACGTGGGATGCGCGATCGGCGACGGTTCGGCAGGCGTCGCGGATTCGGTCGAAGACGTCGGAGTGACTCTCATTCGCGGACACGTTCATCGCAGGTTTCGTTCGGCACGGGATGCGCGTAGGATGATAGCGGAAACCGAACGGCGTCACTCGGTGAAGGAGGGGCTATGAGACGATCGATCCTGGTCTGGATCGCGGTGCTCTGCGTGACTGCGGCCATCGGCATGCCGATGTTCGGAGACGAGGAGCAGGCGCTCCCATCGCTGATCACCGGCGTCGATGAACTGCTTGCCCATCCGGCGGTGCCGGCCGCCGAGAGCGGAATGCTGTTCGTCGTCGTTCTGCCGGACACGGCGCGGGCGGTGTTGCTCCGGCCGATCGGCGAGGCGGAATCCGCATCGTATCAGGTTCAGGCGATTGCGGCGGAGATGATCGAACATCAGATGCTCGCCGCGGCGTTCGTCATGCCGGTTCTGGAATCCAGCGATGCGGCAGCGCTGCCGATCGACCTGGCACGTTTCCTGATGGAGACGATCAACCGGATCTCCGGATTCGTCGTCTTCGACGGCGTCGCGGCGCCGGGACCGTAGCGCATCGGGACCGGGCGGACGAAACGGGGCGGAGGGGCACTGTGAGACAGGGTGGTCGGCGGGCGACGGCGGGGGGAATCGTCTCGATCGCCGTCTGGTCGACCTCCGTGTCGGTGTCCCGCCTGGTGACCGAGGACCTCGGTGTTCTCCCGGCGACATCGCTCGTCCTCCTCCTTGCCGGGCTGATCCTTGGGGCGATCACGGCATTCCGCGAGCGGGGCTTCTCGTGGATCCGGCGGCTCACGCCGAAGCACCTGGCTCTCTGTGGGCCGCTGTTCGTTGGGTACATCCTGTTGCTGTACGTCGCGGTTGGCATCGCTCCGACCCGCATCGAGGCCCTCGTCGCTGGGCTCGCCAACTACCTCTGGCCGACGATGATCCTGCTCTTCTCCGTGGTCGTGCTTCGGCGAAGGACCCGCCCGGCGATCCTCGTGCCCGGGATCCTCATCGGCCTCACCGGGATTCTCCTCGCGGCGTCGATCTCCGCCGGCGGGTGGAGACCGCTTCTTGGGGGCATCGCCGATCTGCCGCCATCGCTTGGCATCGGATTGATCGCCGCAGTGCTCTGGGGGCTGTACTCCGTCCTGGCTCGCGTCTTCCGGCAGACGGTGTCGAGCGGCGCGGTGGCGCTCTTCCTGTTTGCCGCAGGGCTCGCGGCGCTCATCGTCAGCCGCGGCGCATGGAGGGAAGCGGTTTGGTCGGGTCGGGCCGTGGCCGCGGGCTTGTACATGGCGTTCGTCCCGAATTCCCTTGCCTACTGGTTGTGGGACGAGGCGATGCGTGGAGGGGATGTGCCGACCCTCGGGGCGATCTCGAACCTGATCCCGATCCTGTCGATGCTGGTCGGGACGGCGGTGCTCTCGGTCGGCATCCGCTGGGAGCTGATCGGCGGCGGGGCACTGGTTGTCGTCGGCGCCGCCGTCTCGCGTTGGTCCTTCGTGCGGCGGACACGCGATGTGCCCGCCGCACGCTAGCTACTCGTCTTCATCCTCCGGCTCGCGCGTCGTGCGGATGACCGTTCCGTGGTCATCGCCCGAGATCTGGGTCGTCCAGTGATCCTTGCGGCCGCGGGGACGTGGCGGACGGGGAGCCCGCGGTCGAATGACGTGGAGCCGGCGTCCATCGGTAATCTCGTTCAGCCGCGACTGCTGCACGATGGTCAGTCGTGCAGCTTGCTTCTCCGGGATGCCGGAGTCGACAAGCTTCCGGTAGAACGCACCGATGGCCTCGCCCATCTTCTCGAGCGACTCGACGGAGTAGAGGGCCGACTGGACGTCCTTCATGATGCCGGGGATGCGGGCGCCGACGATGTCGAGAACCTCGCGAACCTCCTCGGGGCTCTCCAGCTCCTCCAGGTCCTCGAGTTGGTCTTCCAAGTCCTCGAGCTGGTCCTCGCGTTCGTCAATCGTGTCCTGATGATCCTCGAGCGTTTCCTGACGTCGCTCCAGCTCCTTCTGCAGGTTCTCGAGTCGCTTGCGCTCCGTCTCCAGCCTCTGCCGCTCCGCTTCGAGTTCGGCCCGCGTCCGCTCCAATGCATCCGAGGCCTGCTGTCGCTCCCTCTTCTCACGGCTCTCGTTTCGATCGAACATCATGCTTCCTTTCTCCTTCGCCCGAGGATCGGGACGTCCCGACCGAGCACCCGCAGCGATCCGCGGACCGTCCCCGAACCGCGACCGGCAACGACGCCGAAGTTCAGACCCAGGAGGAACGATCCGATGTCGATACTGGAGATGTCTGGTGCCAGCTGGGCGTCGACTTGCCCCCACACCCGATCGATCGAATCTCCGATCGGGACCTCGGTCTTCGTCGCGGCGCGGACGCGCATGGCTTCGACCAACTCGGCGCGGCATGTCGCGCAACCCTCGAGGTGTCCGTCCACCATCTCGGCATCTACGCCCTCGATCCGGCCGGTGATGTACCACGGAATCAGCTCGCGAACCCGCTCGCAGGAAGTCATCGCAGTTCCTTCGCCAACGCCTTGCGTGCGTGATGCATGCGCGATTTCACGGTTCCTTCGGGGATTCCGAGGATCTCCGCTACCTCTCGGAGCGTCAGCTCCTCGTAGAACACGAGATGCAGGACCTCGCGCAGCCGCGGCGACAGCCGCGAAACGGCGGACTCGATGAGAACCGCTCGCTCGGCCGACGGGCCCGGATCCTCGCCGGCCGCGGGGGGGTCGAGCTCCCGCGTCCCCCGCGCCTCCCGCCGGAGCAGATTGTGCGACAGGTTCCGCGCGATGCCGAGCATCCACGTCGTCGCCTTCGACCGCCCCTCGAACCGGTCGGCCTCGTTCCATACGACCATCATCGTCTCCTGGAGCACCTCCTCTGCGAGGTGGGGAGTACGGACGATCCGCAGCACGAATCGCAAGATCCGTTCGGCATGCCGTTCGTAGAGGATCGCGAACGCGTCTCGGTCGGCACCTGCGATCCGCGCGAGCAGTTGCTCGTCGGTCCTCACACCGTGCGATCTCCCGTCAGGCACGCAGCACACCCTCCCATCGGGCACGAGGTGCCCTACTCGCTGGGTTCGATCATAAGTGGCCAGCCCGGCGGGGAAGGTTCACTAGTAGCCGGCCGCGAGGTCGACCGGGTGGGGGATCGATTCTCCTCGGGCGGCGGCGTTGAGCGATGTGGCGAGGTCGCGCATCCGTCGCTCCTCCAGCTCTTCGGTTCGGAAGGCACCGCCGCGGTGCGGGCTCATGACGACGTTGTCAAGCTCGTGGAACGGGTAGCCAGACGGCGCCGTGTTCGCCCGCTCCTCCGGCGTCGGCGGGTATCGATACCAAACATCGATCCCCGCTGCGGCGAGCCGACCGCCGGCCAGCGCGTGATACAGGGCCGCCTCGTCGACGATCGCACCCCGGGCAACATTGACGAGGATCGCCGAAGGACGCAGCAGCTCGAATTCCCGAGCGCCGATCAGCCCGCGCGTGTCCGGTGTCAGCGGGAGGCAGACGAGCAGCGCATCGGCGCAGGGCAGCAGGTCGGAGAGGGCTCCCGACGGATGGACCTCGACGTGCGGCGGGTGCGGGCGATCGGTTCTGCGGCGGACGGCGTGCACCTCCATCCCGAGCGCGTGGCAGACCGAGGCAACGCGGCTCCCGATCGCTCCCAGTCCGAGGAGGAGGGCCGTCTTCCCGGCGAGGATCAACGTCGGTGCTCCGTCGTAGCGAGTGCGCCAATCGCCGCGGCGAAGAGCGCGGTCGGCGGGGACGATCGTCTTCGCCGCGGCGAGCAGGAGGGCGACGGCTAGCTCGGCTGCCGCGGCGGCGTTGTGATGCAGGTTGTGGACGGCGACGCCCGCTCGCTCGGCCAGCAGCAGCTCGCGTGTCTCGTCCGGGACGCCGGCGTACGGGACGATCAGCGTCCGCAGGTCGGGACAGCCCTCGAGCTGCTCCCGGCTCGGTCTTCCGGTGATGAGCACATCGGTCGTCGACATGGGGTCCGGGCCGAGGGAGAGCTCGACCGCGGGATCGAGGAGGGTTTCGAGGATTCCGAGGGCGCCGCTCGGCGGCGGCTGGACGATGTGGACGTGGAGCTTGCGGGGCGCGCTGCGGTGCATACCGCAAGTGTAGCGGATCGCGCGTTCGACCCGACGCCCCCCGGACTCACGGATGGCTCATCGGATCGAGGGCTTCATCGGGGAGGGCGGGGTCCTGCGCTTCTCGGGCTCGTGAGGCGGGCGGCGTGCACATCCGGCTGCGTGCTAGCCGCAGCCGCAACCCTTCGCGCCCTCCGGCGGATCCTCGAGCTTGAATTCGGCGTCGCCGACCCGAATGCGGAACTCAGGATCGAGGGCACCGCCGTTCGGCAAGCCGAGGCGGACCTGATAGAAGGCCGCTTCCAGTTCGTCGGTCGGTATCGAGAATCGGTACGTCCCGGAGGCATCGCACCGCACCCTCGGGTCCCGATAGATCCGCTCGTAGTACGTCTTCGGATTGGTGAACGTGAGTCGATACAGCTCGACGATGATCGACGAGCTGCGGACGAGCTTGCCGTCTTCGTCGTACATCCGAACGCCGCCGGTGATCGGCTCGCCGATCTCATAACTCGCCCACAGCGGCTGCCGCGCGACGCGCGGAAGGCGATCGACGACCGGAAGCCGCTCGCTTCCTTCGAAGTCCGGGCCGACCTTGTCTAGGTAGATGTCGGGGCCGGCCGCGCCGGCCGGGACGATCGTGTAGCCGTTCTGGCCGATGGCGAAAGCCGAGCTTGCGAAGAGGAGAACCAGGATCACTGCGACGACCGAAGACTTCATCTAGAACCTCCTGTGTACTGTGGACGATGGTCCATCGTATCATGTTTCCGGCGCCCGCTCATGCGGTGCTGTCGTCGTCCGAACGCCCGACTGCCGTACGCAACGCGGAGATGAACGATCGCACGTCGGGCTCCGCCGTCTTCCCCCCGCATCGCCGGACGACCGCGCTGCCGACGATGACGCCATCGGCGATTCGGGCGACTGCAGCGGCATGCTCCGGTGTCGAGATGCCGAATCCGACGGCGACCGGCCGATCGGTCAGCCCGCGCACCCGCTCGACGAATCCGGGCAGGTCGGGAGGCAGTCGGTCTCGCGCCCCGGTCGTTCCGGTGATCGACACCAGGTAGACGTATCCCTCCGAACGGCGGCAGATCACCCGTGCACGCTCGTCGGGCGTGTTCGGCGCGAGCAGGTACACCAGTGCGAGGCCTGCCGTGCGGCAGTGGGTCTCGAGCGCCTGTCCTTCCTCGGGCGGCATGTCGGGTACGATCAGCCCATCGACGCCGGCGTTCAGGCAGGCATCGCAGAACCGCTCGGACCCGTAGGCGAGGATCGGATTGAGGTACCCCATGAACAGCAGCGGCGTCCGCTCGTGGCGGGCGCGCAGTTGTGCGGCGAGGTCAAGGCACGTACCGACGTTCGCACCCTGTTCGAGCGCCGTTTGCGTCGCGTGCTGGATCGCCGGCCCGTCGGCAAGTGGGTCGGAGAACGGGATTCCCAACTCGAGAACATCGGCGCCCGCTTCGATCGCCGCAGTCGCGAGTGCGAGCGAACGCGCGCACGTCGGATAGCCGAGCGTCAGATATGGGATGAGGGCCGCTCGGCCCTCCGATCGCACGGAGCGGAACACGGCTTCCAGTGCCTTCGGTCCACGGGATGCGGTCATCGTTCGCTCCCCTCTTGTCCGTGGAGTGCGGCGAGGTCCTTGTCCCCGCGGCCGGAGAGATTGACGATCAACACCTGCCCGTCATCCATCGTGGCGGCCCTTCGAACCCCCTCCGCGACCGCGTGGGCCGACTCGAGTGCCGGGATGATCCCCTCGCAGCGGGACAGCAGGTGGAACGCCTCAAGCGCCTCCATGTCGGTGACGGCGGTGTACTCGACCCGGCCGAGGTCGCGAAGCCGGCTGTGCTCCGGACCGACCGCCGGGTAATCGAGGCCGGCGGAGACCGAGTGGGTCGGAAGGACTTGTCCGTCCTCGTCCTGAAGGAGGTACGTTCTCGTCCCGTGTAGCACGCCGATCCGTCCCCGCGCAGGATCGGAGAATCGAGCGGCATGCCGACCGCTCGGGATCCCGCATCCGGCGGCTTCGACGCCGACCATCGCGACCGGTTCGTCGAGGAACGGGTGGAACAGGCCGATCGCGTTCGATCCGCCTCCGACGCACGCGACGAGCAGGTCGGGCAGACGACCGATCGCCTCGACGATCTGCGACCGGGCTTCGCGGCCGATGACGGTCTGGAAGTCGCGGACGATCCTCGGATACGGGTGCGGACCAAGGGCCGACCCGAGCAGGTAGTAGGTCCTGTCGACATGGCTGACCCAGTCACGGATTGCCTCGTTGATGGCGTCCTTCAGCGTGCGGCTCCCCGTGTCCACTTGGCGAACCTCCGCGCCGAGCAGACGCATTCGATGGACGTTCGGCGCCTGGCGGCGCATGTCCTCACTGCCCATGTAGACGACGCATTCCAGGCCGAGGAGTGCGGCGGCGGTCGCGCTGGCGACGCCGTGCTGCCCGGCGCCCGTCTCGGCAACGATGCGGTGCTTCCCCATCCGACGCGAGAGCAGTCCCTGGCCGAGCGCGTTGTTGATCTTGTGCGCGCCGGTGTGCGCCAGGTCCTCGCGCTTCAGGAAGATCCGCGCTCCGCCGGCGTGACGGCTCAGGTTCACCGCATGCATCAACGGCGTCGGCCGGCCGACGTAGTCGCGAAGCAGGCTCTTGAGGTCTTGCAGGAACTGACCATCGCGGATCGCGTCGCAGTACGCGCGTTCGAGTTCCTCGAGGGCCGGCATCAGGACTTCCGGGACGTACCGCCCGCCGAACGGGCCGAAGTAGCCGGCGGCGTCCGGCGCAGCACCGTACTCCGTCCACGCCCTCTCAGCGCTTCCCATGGCATCCTCCTTGCGCGGCGGAGAACGTCGCTCGCGCGGCATCGATGAATCGTGCCACCTTCTTCGGATCCTTGTGCCCCGGGCCTGACTCGACACCGCTGGAGACATCGATCCCCCACGGGCGGACCGTTCGGATCGCATTCCTCACGTTCTCCGCATCGAGTCCGCCGGCGAGGAGAACCCGCCGCTCGCGTGCGACACCCGCCGCGAGTCGCCAATCGAACGTTCTTCCCGTCCCACCATGCTGCTTGGGATCGAATGTGTCGAGGAGGTCGGCATCCGCGTCGAACCCTTCCATCGCTCTCAGGTCGCCGCCCCGTGCGATCCGGTGGGCCCGGATGACGAAGAGCCCGGCCTGCCGAAGCGGAGCAATGATCGACGGAGGCTCGTCGCCGTGAAGCTGAACGCCGTACAGTCCGATCGCGTCGGCGATGCGGAGGATCTTGTCCGACGGTGCGTCGACGAAGACGCCGATCCACCGAGCCGACACGGCCTTCGTCAGTCGGGCCCCATCCTCCGGCGAGACGAATCGGGGACTCGATCGGTGGAAGACGAGGCCGAGCAGATCGGCGCCGAGGTCCGCCGCGGCTCGCGCGTCGTCGGCGCGGGTCAGCCCACAGATCTTGATCGTGCTCACGCCGGACCTCCGCCGACAAGCTCCCGAACCTTCTCTTCGGGATCGGGTGCGGTGACGAGCGCTTCGCCGACGAGGACGGCGTCTGCGCCTGCCGCGCCGACGCTCGCGACGTCTTGCGCGCAGCCGATCCCGCTTGCCGCGATGACGACCGTGTCCTCCGGAACCAGACCGCGAAGTCGGCCGAACGTGGTGAGGTCGACGGAGAAGTCGGACAGGTTCCGGCGATTAATCCCGACGACCCGCGGCGCTTGGCGTGCGATGCGCGCGATGTCCTCCTCGTCGTGGACCTCGATCAGCGCGGTCATTCCTCTGCGCCGGGTCTCGTCGAGTAACTCACAGAGCTCGTCGTCGGTCAGGATTCGGACGATCAGGAGGACGGCGTCGGCGCCGAACGCCCGTGCCTCGACGATCTGGTACCGATCGAGGAGGAAGTCCTTGCGAAGGATCGGCAGGGCATCTCCGACGGCCCGGCGCACGGAGGCGAGGTCGTCGAGGCCCCCGAGGAAGAACCGCTCGTCGGTGAGAACCGAAACGGCGGCTGCGCCTCCCTCGGCGTACTGCGTCGCGATCTCCTCGGCGTGCAGGTTCGGGGCGAAGGTGCCCTTCGACGGCGAGGCGCGCTTCACCTCAGCGATCAGTGAGACGCCCGGCCCGCGTAGCGTCGCGGCGAAGTCGATCGGTGCCGGCTGCCGATCGGCGCGTGCTTCGAGTTCCGCTGCAGGGACTTCCGCCTTCCGTCGGGCGATCTCTGCACGCTTGTGGGCGACGATGTCGTCAAGAATCATCCGAGCCTCCGTTGCGCTGCGTTCGTGCGACCAGCGCGTCGAGCCGCCCGCGCGCTGCGCCCGAGTCGATCGCTTCGGCGGCGATCGACAGTCCTTCGGCCAGGTCGGAGGCGCGTTCGGCGGCGACGAGCACGGCGGCGGCGTTCAGGAGAACGACATCACGCTTCGGGCCGGGTCGACCATCGAGTACGTCGCGAAGGATCCGGGCATTCGCGGCCGCGTCACCGCCGGCGAGGTCGGCCAGCCGCGCAGGGGAGAGTCCGAGCGTCGTCGCGTCGAGGGTGGTCGTGTGAATCGCTCCGTCGGAGAGGCGCGAGACGCGGTTCGGCCCGAGCGTCGACAGCTCGTCGAGGCCGCCTCCCCCGTGAACGACGAGGGCGGCACGAGACCCGAGCGATCGCAGCGCCTCGGCCAGCAACTCGGTCAGCGAAGGGTCGAAGACGCCGAGGAGCTGCACGTCCGCCGCAGCCGGGTTCGTCAGCGGGCCGAGGAGGTTGAATACGGTCCGGACGCCCATCTCCCGGCGGGGGCCGATGGCGTGCTTCATCGCCGGGTGAAGCACGGGCGCATAGAGGAAGCCGATGCCCGCCTCGTCGATACAGCGTCCGATCTCACCGGGCGAGAGATCGAGACGGACACCGAGCGCCTCGAGCACGTCGGCCGAGCCGCAGCGGCTCGACACCGAGCGGTTTCCGTGCTTCGCGACGGCGACACCCGCACCCGCGACGACGAACGCAGCCGTCGTCGAGATATTGAACGTGTTCCGTCCGTCGCCACCGGTGCCGCACAGATCCACCAGCGGCCGGGTCGTGATCGGTACGCGGACCGCACTCTGTCGCATGGCGCGAGCGAAGCCGGCGATCTCGTCGACCGCCTCCCCCTTCATCCGCAGCGCGACGAGCAGTCCGCCGATCTGTGCGTCGGTCGCCTCGCCGGCCATGATCGTGCCCATCACCGCTTCGGCCTCCGCCACCGCGAGGTCGTCGCCGACGACCGCGCGCGAGATCGCCTCTCGAACCGTCACGAGGCCACCCGTTGGCGAAAGGCGGCCGCGATCTGCAGGAAGCTCTCGAGGAGGCGCCGGCCGTGCGGCGTGAGGATGGACTCGGGATGGAACTGGACGCCGAAGAGGGGATGCTCCCGATGCTGGATCCCCATGATCTCGCCGTCGGCCGTGAACGCGGTGACGTCGAATCCGTCCGGCAACGGCTCCTCGACGATCAGCGAGTGGTAGCGCGTCGCGGTGAACGGACTCGGGAAGGAGGCGAAGATCCCCTGGCCGGTGTGATGAATCGTTGACGTCTTGCCGTGCATCAGGCGCGGCGCGGCGCCGATCGTCCCGCCGAAGACGTGCGCGATCGTCTGGTGCCCGAGACAGACGCCGAGGATCGGCGTTCGCTCGTGGAAGTGCTCGACGACCTCGAGACAAACGCCGGTGCTCTCCGGTCGACCCGGGCCGGGAGAGAGGACGATCGCATCCGGATCGAGCGCCTCGATCTCCGACACGGAAACGGCATCGTTGCGGAAGACGCGCTGCGCTGCGCCGAGCTCCCCGAGGTACTGGACCAGGTTGTAGGTGAACGAGTCGTAGTTATCGATCACGACGATCATCGGGGGGCTCCTCTCACGGATGCAGCGGTACGTGTTCCCAAGGCGGCGCCCTCTTCGACGCCGGCACTCTCCGTTTCCTCCACGGCCACCGACAGGGCGCGCGCCTTGCTGAGCGTCTCCTCGAACTCCCGTGCGGGATCGGAGTCCGCGACGATGCCCGCGCCCGCTTGCACGTGGATTCGGCCCCGATGCATGACGAGGGTGCGGATCGTGATGCAGGTGTCCATCTCGCCGGAATAGCCGAAGTACCCGACGGCGCCGGCATACGGCCCCCGCCGCTCCCCTTCCAGGTCCGCGATGATCTCCATTGCACGCACCTTCGGCGCACCGGACACCGTCCCCGCCGGGAAGGTCGCGCGGAGGAGATCGAACGCGTCCCGCTCCGGTTCCAGCTCGCCGCGGACGGACGAGACGATATGCATGACGTGCGAGTACCGCTCGATCTGCATCAGCTCCGGCACCTCGACGGTGCCGTACCGACAGACGCGTCCGAGATCGTTTCGTCCCAGGTCGACGAGCATCACGTGTTCGGCCCGCTCCTTCGGGTCGGCGAGGAGCTCGTCGGCCAGTGCCCGGTCCTCCTGCGGATCGGCGCCGCGCCGACGCGTCCCCGCGATCGGCCGAACCTCGGCCGTTCGCCCCTGAAGGCGGACCATCGTCTCAGGAGACGATCCGATGATCTGGAGGTCGTCCGGCAGGTCGAGGAAGTACATGTACGGCGACGGGTTGAGCATCCGGAGTGCCCGATAGACGGCGAACGGGTCGACGTCGGTTCGGCGAGACAAGCGCTGGGAGAGGACGACCTGGAAGATGTCGCCGTCGCGAATGAGTTCCTTCGATGAGCGTACCGACGCTTCGAACGCGGTTCGTTCGACATTGGACTCCCAGCCGGCTTCGTCGCCGGCGCTCGGCTTCGGTCCGGCCGCCGACAGAGGATGGTCCAACGCCTCGACGATCGAGTCGATCCGCTCGACGCCGCGTCGGTACACCTCCTCGATGGCGGTTTCCCCGTCATCGAGCAGAAGGTTGACGATGATCCGTAGTTGTCGCTTGACGTGATCGAATGCCGCGACGGTATCCGCGAGAAGGAAGACGGCGTCGGGGAGATCGAGGCCCCGACGCTCCGGGAGGGGCGCCCTCTCGAAGAACCGGACCGCGTCGTATCCGAGGTAGCCCACCAGGCCGCCGTGGAACTCGGGGACGCCGGGGGCGGCGACCGGACGATACCGACGGAGGACTTCTTTCATCGCGGCGAGTGGATCGCCTTCGGGGAACGTGGATTCCGCCGCGCCGATCTCACGCAGGGTCACTCCCCCGTCGCGTGCGGTCAGGACGGCGATCGGATCGATGCCGAGGAACGAGTACCTCCCGACCTGCTCGCCCCGTTCGACGGACTCGAGGAGGAACGAAGGCCGTTCGTTCCTGAGCTTCAGGTAGACGGACGCCGGCGTCTCCAGGTCGGCCGGAACCTCCGTCCAGATCGGAATCAGATTGCCACACTTCGCCAGCTCTCGTACTTCTTCCAGCGTCGGATGCACCATGGTCGAGCTCCCTCCAAGTCAACGGGACGATCCCTTCGGACGACGGCCTCAGGCGCGGCGCCACCAGAGGACGCAACGCCAGGAGATGAACGCGCGGTGTGCGCGTGCCCCCCTGTTCGCCCCTTGACCGGCTGCGTTTCCCATCACGACTTCTCGACCTCCGACTCGCTTCACTCCGGGCCCAAGACAACAAAAAACGACCGCAGGCGCCGCCTGCAGTCATCGAGCTGGCTTCTCGGGGTGCGACTACGATGCCGTCGCCCTAGAGAGAACCAGCGTTATGCCACCACCAGAAGAGCCCGAAGCGGACGTCTTGATCCAGCTTGGAAACCCTTCCGTCGTTGTGTGACATGACGGCTCATCATAGAAACGCTCGGTTTCGATGTCAAGTGAGACGCCGGAAAGCGGCTTCGGAAGAGATCTCCTGTCGAGTCAGCCGCCGCCGACCGGCGGGAAGAGGCCGACGCGCGTCGCGCCCCGAAGAAGATGATCGATCGAATGGACGATTCGCCCGTCGACGATCGTCAGATGGACTTCCTCGGGCGGGACGCGAAGCATGCTCAGCAGATCGCCGATCGTTGCGTCGTCTGCGAGATCGACGTCGAACGGTACCCCTGACGCCGCGCCGTCCCGATACCGGGCGAGTGTCGCGAACAAGCGGACCGCGACCCTCACTTCTCACCCTCGTTCGCCGAAACCGACATCCCCGAGGTGCCGGAGCGCTTCGGGTCGAAGAGCCACTTGTACAGGAGCTGCATGTCGTCGGGGAAGAGCCCGAGCCGATCACCGTCGTACACCGGTGTGTCGAGGGTCGCATAGCGGCCGTTCCGGAAGATGTTGGTTCCGATCTCCGCGTGCGGGATCCCGATTCGGTCAATGACCGACCCGACCGTATCGCTCGCTTCGCAGCGGAGTGAGAGGATCGAATCGGAGCGCGCATCACGATCCGCTGCGAACAGCCG
>Ga0272443_10002176_pt1 | contig 25830 bp, 19 predicted proteins | sample SSMAcet12_FD_193581 | JGI IMG/M metagenome (GOLD analysis project Ga0272443, IMG submission 193581) | Marine sediment archaeal communities from Little Sippewissett salt marsh, Falmouth, MA, United States - SSM-Acet-12 | ecosystem: Environmental > Aquatic > Marine > Wetlands > Sediment ... | reverse complement strand
GGACAGGATACGGTTGAACGCTATCTTGAGATCCTGAAAAAAGAACTGCAACTGGTCAGCGGAAATCTTGCCTCCCGCAATAAACTCAATCAGATTCACTGGGGTGGCGGTACCCCGACGCATTTGAATCTTTCTCAGATTGAAAACCTGTTTTCAGCCATCAGGGATAATTTTATTATCAGTGAGGATGCTGAAATTGCTATTGAAGTCGATCCGCGTGTAACATCGCCTGAACATATTCAGCTGTTGCGCAGACTGGGATTCAATCGCATCTCATTAGGAGTGCAGGACCTGACGCCCCGGGTGCAGGAGGCTATCGGGCGAAGGCAGTCGCAGGAACAAACCGAAGAATTATTTCGGCTCTGTCGCCGGAAAAAATTCGACAGCATCAATGTTGATTTGATTTATGGCCTGCCGCTTCAAACGGTGTCCGATTTTTCCGCTACGATTGATGAGATTATCAAAATGGGAGTCGACCGCATAGCCGTTTACAGTTTTGCTTTTCTGCCTGAGAGACTGAAGCATCAGAAAAATATAAATCCCATACAATTGCCCGATGTCAAACTGAAATTCGAGCTTTTTGCTACGGCCATAGAGAAATTCACCTCGGCCGGGTATGTTCAAATCGGGATGGATCATTTCGCGCGGCCGGAGGATGATCTGGCCAAAGCGGTGGGAAATGGCCGCCTGTATCGCAATTTTATGGGATATACTTCGAAGCGGGCCGGGGATGCTATCGGGATCGGCATGTCGGCCATCGGGGAAATCGGAGGGGCTTTTGCCCAGAATTATTCCGACCTCAATAAATATATGGAAAAAATCGAAAGTGGCGACAATGCTGTCTATCGCGGCATAAAACTGACCAGAGATGATGCGATCCGGCAATATGTAATTTTATCCCTGATGTGTAACTTGTCCCTTTCATATGAGCGGCTAAAAGATAAATTCGATATTGAATTTGAAGAATATTTCAAGACGGAATTAGTGCCGTTAACGGAACTTGCCGGTGATGGTTTACTGACCATAGGTAAAAAAGGATTACAGGTCGAAGAACCCGGGCGTTTGCTGGTGCGCAATATAGCTATGGTTTTTGATGCCTATCTCAATAAGCCGGGCCGGGATAAAGTGCAGTTTTCGCGGACGGTCTGATGAATTATGGATATTATCGATACCCTGAAAAAAGACCCGCGCTGGTGTGATAATCCCGCTTCCGCATTCGATCTGGCAAAAGACAGATGGGGGATACTGTTTCTTAATATGGGCGGGCCGGAAAATACCACCGGGGTTCATGATTATCTACAAAATATATTCGAAGATCCTGATATAATCAAACTACCCCTGTCGTTTCTTTTACAGAAACCATTGGCCCGGGTGATAGCGTCGCGCCGCACCGAAAAAGTGATAGAGCGATACAATCTTATCGGCGGCGGATCGCCTCTTATCAAGTGGTCGCAGGCGGTAGCCGATGGTGTAAACGAAAATTTGCTCGGGGAGTATCCCCGTATACGCACTGCTATAGGTATGCGCTATACGTCGCCGTTTATTAATTCCGCCCTTGATGAACTGAATCAAAAGGGGTGCCGCTTTATTTTAATAATCCCCCTTTATCCGCATTACAGCCGGGTAACTACCGGAACTGCTTTGAAGCAAGTTATAAAATGGTTAAGTAAAAATAAAAGTGAATGCCGCCTTAAGGTAATATGGGATTGGCATGATAACAGAGAATATGTCAGCCTTTTAAGACAATATATAAATACCTCGATGTCATCGCTGAATAAAAGCGATGAAACACGCCTGATGTTTTCGGCTCACGCGGTGCCGGTCAAGCTGGCTCAGGGCGGTGATCCTTATGTTAAGCAAATTGAAACAACGGCTCGCTTAGCCGGTGAAGGCTTCAATTATATTCTGAGCTATCAATCGCGCACCGGGCCGGTCAAATGGGTGGAACCGGATTCAAAAGATATGGTCAATAAATACGGTCAGGAAGGAATTAAAAATCTGGTAGTTGTTCCCCTCAGTTTCGTGTCTGACCATATCGAGACTTTGTACGAACTCGATATTGAACTGAAAGAGATTGCCCACAGTGCCGGTATTGAGAACTTCATAAGAGTCCCTGCTTTTAACGATGATCCTGAGTTTATCAATATGCTGGCTGATTTTGTACGGGCGCACATCAAATCCGAAGGGAATGCTACGTGAAACGGGTGGCAATAATCGGTGGCGGTATTTCCGGGCTGACAGCCCTGCATTTCCTGCGGCACCGCCATGCCGATCAGGTGGAAGTGACTCTCTTTGAAAAAGACAATCGTCTGGGGGGGACTATCGGTACCGATCGTGAAGGTGGTTTTATTTCAGACTGGGGACCCAATGGTTTTCTGGATAAAGTCGCGTTGACTTTACAGGTGGTAGCGGAGTTGGGCCTCGATGATAAACTCGATTCGGCCAATCCCAGATCCGAAAAGCGGTTTATCTATCGCTATGGTAGTCTGCATGAAATAAATCCCTCACCCGCAAAATTCTTACGTTCAGGTGTATTGAAACTATCGGGCCGCCTGCGTTTAATAACCGAACCGTTGATCAAAGCCCGGCGTGATGATAACGATGAATCGATTTTTGATTTTGCCTGGCGGCGCATCGGCCGCGAGGCCGCCGAAAACCTGGTGGCTCCGATGGTGTCCGGGATATATGGCGGTGATGCGAAGAAACTGTCCCTACGCGCCTGTTTTCCTGTTATGGAACAGATGGAAAGAGAATCTGGGTCGCTTTTCAAAGCCATGATAACGCGCAAAAAAGCCGGCTCCAAAGGCGGGCCGGCGGGGCCCGGCGGAATATTGACGTCGTTTCATGGCGGTCTTTATACGATCATCGAACGTCTAAACGAAAAGTATGCTGATTTCATTCACACCGGAGCTCCGATTACATCACTAACTCGCGATGGCAACTGTTACCGCCTGCAAATCGAAGCCGATGTCAGCGACCTTTTCGATGGTGTAATCTGTGCCGCTCCGGCCTATAAGGCTTCCGAGTTGACGAAAAGTCTTGATGAGAAATTGTCCGCCCTGCTGGCATCAATTCCCTATGCTCCCATAGCGGTGGTTTCACTGGGTTACAAACGGTCCGATATTGATCATGATCTCGATGGCTTCGGATTTTTGGTTCCGCAGGTGGAAGGTCTGCGCATTCTGGGATCGATCTGGACGTCGTCGATATTTTCCGATCGGGCACCTGAAGGTATGGTGCAACTGCGGTCCATGATTGGCGGAGCCACCGATGTCGAGTCTATAAATTGGGATGATAACCGCCTGATTGGTACCGTTCGGGGGGATTTAGGAAAAATACTGGGTGTTACGGCCGAACCGGTATTCACTAAAATATTCCGCTGGAAGCAGGGAATTCCGCAATTTATTCTGGGTCATCCGGAAAAAATGCGTCAGCTGGAACAAATGACTTCGGCTTGGTCCGGTTTATATTTTACCGGTAATGCTTATGATGGTATCGGACTCAATGATTGTGTGGTGCGATCGGAAAAAGCTGTCAGACAAATAATAGATACGCTTACTTAATGGTTTTATCGCCGTCGGTTTTACGGTAGGCTTCCTTCATGACTCTCGTCAGAGTTTCCGGTTCCACTGGTTTTACCAGATAAGCGAAAGCTCCCAGTTCACTGGCTATTTTTTCTTCTCTTGCGTCTGACCGGCCGGCCAGGATCACCACTTCGACATTCGGATTGTGGTGCTTGATCTGGCCCAGGACTTCAATTCCGCTGATGCCCGGCAGGGTCAGATCGAGAACGATAACACTGACATTGTCTTCCTCGGCGCAAGCCATAGCTTCCCTGCCGTCATGGACCATGCGGGATTTCGATGCGCCGGTTTGAAGTCTGTCCGACAGGAATAACTCGAAATCACTTTCGCGATAAGCTATTTTGATACGATCCGGGCTCTCTATATTGGCCAGCGGATTTATGGCCGGCGGTCTGAAATACTGCCCGGGACGGCTCTTAATGCTTGTTACTCCTTCGCTTTCCGATGCGATCTTTTCGATCTTTTTCTGATAATTTGCAAGCCGGGCCACATAATGATTAATAATCAGAGAAACACTGCCTCGGTCAACCGTAACTTCAATATCATAACCGCGTTCGATCAGTTTCAGTTGCACCAAAGCCGCCAGCCGGAAATCAATCAGGGCCTGCCGTGAATCATCCGTAGGCTGTAAAGCCTCGTTTTTGGCATTGTTAAGGATTTGCCCGACTACTTCAGCTTTTGAAAAGCGGTGCAGGGGTATAACCAGATCATAGAGTTTTTTATTATACGGTCGCCGATGGGCAACCAGATTGGTCCAGCTCCACAGTTTTTTATCAATTCTGTCAACTTCGCGGCGGGCCTTTTCGGCGTTCAGATTATCAGCACGAATGAACTGTTCCGTGCGCCATTCCGGGGTAGCCGTCAGGCAGATTTTCAGAACATGGGTCAGGCGCGGTGGAATCAGATGGCCCAGGTATCCGCAAAGGAGCTGTTGGTCATCTTCCAGCTTTTCGGCCAGAGCCAGGCGCAGGCAGGCAATTGATTTTTCCCGCAGGTGGGTGATGCGATTGAAGAATGGAGGCGGGCCGGTCAGGGCATCGTGGATACGATCCTCCCGGCACCGGCACATTTTAGCGGCCAGCGAGTAGATATCATCATCAAGGCAGGAATAGTCCAGGGCCTCGGCCACCATTTTAGATATTTCCCGGCCGGGTCGCAGAGCTCCGCTGAATATGGATATTATGGCCATTATGTTAATCCGCCGCTTTATAGACCTGTCAGATTATACGCGAATGTAAGAAATTCTGGCAACAAGAAAGCCCGGCCATATTCAGCCGGGCTTTTAAAATCTCATGACCCCTTTCAGCTGATCAACCGACTGTTATGGGCATCCCCATAAGCGGCCAGATGACTATAACGAATACGGCCAGGACCACCATCAAAATCAAACTGGCGGGAATACCGGCCTTGAAAAATTCGCCGCTGCTAAATTGCTTGCTTTCATAGGCGATGGCATTGGGAGCCGCTCCCACCAGAAGTAAAAACGGCATACCGGCCGTTACCAGCGATGAGAATAAAACCACTTCGGGAGCTACACCCAGGTAGGGAGCCATAACCAGCGCTACGGGCATTGATATGGCGATGGCGGCCACGTTCATAATCAGATTGGTCATTATTAGCACGAAGAAAGCGATACCAAGAACGAATATATACCAGCTGGCATTTTGCAGGATACCCAGCCATTGAACGGCAATCCAGCTGGCCGCCCCGGTTTGCCACAGGCAGAAACCGATGCTCATAGCGCCGCCAAAAAGCAGGACGATATTCCAGGGAATCTTCTCCAGATCATCAATATTCAAAATCTTGAACATGAAGAACAGTATGGTTGAAACCAGGATTACGGCGCTCTTATTAAGCGGTTCCAGGAAGGGTACGAACGATCTCAGGCTCATGACAATAATGGCCGCCAAAACGACAATCAGGGTCAGGACTTCCTGCCGCGTTATGGGACCAAGATGCTGGTTTAATATGGTAACGCGCTCGCGCAGACCGGGTATGGTTTTCCGTTCCGGCTTATAGTGGAACATGAAAAAGCCCCAGAGCAGAAACATCATTGTTATCCCGACCGGAGCCATATAATAGGTCAATTCGAAGAACGAAATTTCATAGCCGGTAATATCGCGGAAGAACCCGATGGCTACCGCACCGCGAGCGGCTCCCAGAAGCGTTATAATCGAACCGGCTCCGGCCACAAAAGCCATCCCCATAAAAAGACCTTTACCGAATTTGGTTGGTTTGTTTTCATCGTCATACAGGGAATATATGGCCATCAAAAGAGGATAAATGGCGGCCGCCACCGCGGTGTGGGCCATAATTAAAGTCAACAGGACCACCATAGTAAACGAGCCCAGGTAGATCATGCTGGTTTTTTCACCAACCAGAAGTAGCATCCGGTACGCCATACGTTTGGTCAGGCCCGTTTTTGCAAACGCCATGCCTATTACCACCGAGCCGATAATGAACCAGACGGACGGATCCATGAAATCGGTAAATGCCACCCTGGCGGATCGAATCAGAAACAGCGCCTGTATCGTTCCGATCGCAATACTGGTAACACCGATCGGCACGACTTCGAAAACCCACCAGGTAGCCGCCAGAAGGAACAAGGCTATAGCCGCCTTAGCTTGATGTGAAAGCTGGAAGGCCTTGCCTTCCGGGTCGATGGCATCGGGCCAGGCAGGCGAGGTATATACTACCACGAATAAAATCAAGCCGAGCAGAATGAAAGCCAGCCGCTTATAGTCAATCTTTATGGCCTTTTTAGCCAGGTAGATATCATCCGGCCGTGAGGGCAGTCCACCGGGCGGAGCCAGACCAGCTTCTTTGCGTTTTTGCGGTTTCTCGTCAGCCATTGTATCTCCGGTAATAAATCTATGGTTGTTGAGCTTTTTCTTCCAGAATCCGGCCGATCTCTTCCAGGGCATCAACAGAGCGAATAACCCCTACCACTCTGCCGTTGTCAATTACCGGCACCAGGGTAATATCGCGGTTGATCATCTTGTAAATGACCTTGGCCAGATGATCGTCGGGTGCTACCGAGGAATGGATCGGTTGCATAATATCAGCCACCTGTTGATCAGCCAGTTCGCACATGGCATCGGCAATCTTGCCGGTGGAAAGGTCGATCAGATTGATATCGACTTCCATGTCGAACAGCTCCCGCCGATGGGTATGGGGCATGGTTCGCAGGAACTTAGGTTCCAGACCGCGGAAAATATCGCGCCGCCGGACCAGTCCCAGAAGTGAATAATCCTTATGAAAAACAAGAAGCACGCGAGGCAGGGATATAATCCCATTGACTTCAATCTGGCTGGTGCGAAAGATGGCCACCGCTTCCCGTATGGTTGTCCAGTGGGGGATATGAGGATAATTACTCAGGGGAATCATTATTTCCCCGGCTTTTTTAGTCGGCATAAAATTCTCCTGTTTTGGAATTAGAGAGATGCCGGACGCGACGTGAGTATATGAAAAAAGCGTTTGAAACGCTACCGATCAGCAAAATCAAAAACCCTCCAGGCCTGACCCTTGCCACAGGCAATCAGGTCTTGAATTATATTGAGTGGGGGAGCCCTTGTCAATAGAAAGCGGAGCCGGAAACAAACCAGATTTAACTCAAAAAAAAGACCGCTCCATCATGAAGCGGTCCTTATTTTTGGGTAGCCGGCTTTCTATTTCGTGATGCCCATAATATCCAGAATGAAAGCGAACTCGAAAGCGATTTCCTTGAGATAATCATAACGGCCCGAGGCTCCGCCATGCCCGGCGCCCATATTGGTCTTGAGCAGTAAACGGTTCTGATCGGTTTTCATCTGGCGCAGTTTGGCCGTCCATTTGGCCGGCTCCCAGTACTGCACGCGGGGGTCATTCAGTCCGGCCGTTATAAGCATATTGGGATAGTCTTTGGCTTCGACATTGTCATAAGGCGAATAGGTCATCATATAGCGATAGTAATCTTCCTCTTCGGGATTGCCCCATTCGGTATATTCGTTGGTCGTCAGAGGAATAGTAGGATCAAGCATGGTGTTGACCACATCCACGAAAGGAACGTCGGCCACACAGATGCGGAAAAGATCGGGCCGCAAGTTGACGACTGCACCCATCAAAAGCCCTCCGGCGCTACCGCCATTGATGACCAGACTATCTGGTGAGGTATAATTTTCGACAACTAGATGTTCGGCACAGGCGATGAAATCAGTGAAGGTGTTCATCTTGTTTTTCAGCCGTCCCTGTTCATACCACCAGCGGCCCATTTCGGAACCGCCCCGGACATGGGCGATGGCGAAAATAAAACCGCGATCTATAAGGCTTAAGCGCGACGACGCAAAATAGGTGTCACTGCTGGAACCATAAGAACCATAACCGCGCAGGTAGAGCGGTTGCGGTCCATCCTTTTTAAGGCTCTTTTTGTAAACCAGAGAAATGGGGACCTTGATACCATCGGGAGCGGTGGCAAAAATCCGTTCCGATTTGTATTCATCGGGATTGTAACCGCCCAGGACTTCGGTTTGTTTTTTAAGTACCCGTTCTTTGGTCCCCATACAGTAATCGAAAACCGATTTAGGTGTGACCAGGGAATAATAACTGAAACGAATGGAATCGGTAGTATATTCGGCATTACCGGTTAATCGGAAATAGTAAATCGGTTCGGGAAAATCGACATAGTATTTTTCGTTGTTGTTAAAATTACGAATTCGCAGTTGACGCAAACCATTTTCGCGCTCGACCACAGCCATGTAATCCTTAAAAGCGGTTACGTCTTCGATTAAAACCGAATCGCGTTCCGGAATAATTTCCTTCCAGCTGGATCTTTTGGGATTGGATACCGGGGCTGACATCAACCGGAAATTTTCGGCATCCTCATTGGTCAGGATATAAAATCTGTCGCCGTGATGGGTAACCTGGTATTCGACCATTGGCTGGCGGGGCTGAATCATTTTGAACTGGCCGGTCGGATTATCAGCCTTTAAATAGCGGTATTCGGAGGAGGCATTGGCCCACATAATCAGGAACAGATATTCTTCACTGAGCGATTTACCGAAATAGACTCCGAAGACCGGATCGGCTTCATGATAAATGAGAGCATCGTTAGCCTGATCGGTGGCAAGTTTGTGGCGGTAGACTTTGTCGGGGCGATAGGTGGAATCCATCGTGGAATAGAAAAAGGTTTCATTATCGGCGGCCCAGGTTACGCCGCCATCAGTATCGGTTATGATATCTTTCAGAAGTTGGCCGCTGGTCAAATCCTTGATATAAACGGTGTAATGTTCATTTCCGGAAGTATCAACACCGTAAGCCATCAGGCTATGATCAGGACTTACGCTGTATGTGTAAACTGAAAAGAAATCATGACCCTCGGCCAGTTTATTGACATCAAGCAGGATTTCCTCATCGGCCTCCAGAGAGCCTTTTTTACGACAGTAAATTCCGTATTGCAGACCTTCTTCCTGACGGGAATAATAATAGAAGGAATCATCGCGGACCGGAACCGACAAATCGGTTTCCTTTATACGGCCCTTGATTTCCTGGAATAATTTTTCCTGAAAGTCCTTGGTGTGCCCCATTACTTCTTCGGTATAGGCGTTTTCGGCTTCCAGATAAGCGATGACTTCGGGATTTTCCCTCTCGCGCAACCAGTAATAATCATCAACGCGGATATCACCGTGGATAGTATCGGTGTGAGGTATGACATTGGCAATCGGCGGTTCGGGGGGAGCGCTGGAACACCCTGCCAGGACAGTCAAGGCCAGCAAAGCCGTCAGGCTGGCCAAAACAGCCTTGTTATAGAACAATCTGATTTTCATGAAATCTATTCTCCTTAAATTAGATAAAATTCTCTATTCTAATTAATATGCTATACGGGGCTTTATTGTTCAGCGTTTCAGGTTAAAAAATAAAAAAGACAACCCGGTGTGAGGCTGTCTAATATCAAATACGCCCAGGAGGACTTGAACCCCCAACCTTCTGGTCCGTAGCCAGACGCTCTATCCAATTGAGCTATGGGCGCATAAATCTTTTCCCATCGCGGGATACAATATATTCATAGTCTAGGGCTTGTCAACCTAAATAAGAATATCCGCCAGGGCCTTAATTTCTCAGGAAGAAATAATAAATGAGCGCCACCATTATTATCAAAATCACGATAAAAAGTCCGCCCTTTGAGCCTTTTGACGACTTGGGATTGATAATCTCCACTGTTTTCGTATTTGATGATTCTGCCTTGGCCGCCCATTCCTCTTCAGCCGCAAAATATTCGGCCGGTTCACCGTCAATTTTAACCGTTTCCAGTTGCGGCAGGGAAGATTCTTCGCCGCGACCGGTGATTTTAACGGCAACCACACTGACATTGTCCTGACCACCGCGGTCATTGGCCAGTTCTATAAGAAGATCACAAATCTGGCTGACATCTCCCTTGGCATCGGCCACTACCCGCCTGATATCATCATCGCGCACGTAGCCGCATAAACCATCGCTACATAGAATATAGCACTCCCCTTCGACGATTTTACGCGTGGCAACATCGATATCGACCGATTCCCGGACACCCAGGGCGCGCGTTATAACATTACGGTTGACCAGTTTTGCCGCCTCCTCGGCGGAAATGTTTTCGTTTTTTTCCAGTTCCGCGGCCCAACTGTGGTCAATTGTCATAGGTGTCAGGTGCTCTTCATAATAGCGATATATTCTGCTGTCGCCAACATGAAGGATGGTGGCGATATCCTCTTCAAAAGCCACCGCCACAATGGTAGTGCCCATACCGGACAAAGCCGGATCGCTCTCGGCCTTCTTGAAAATATTGTGGTTGGCGATACGGACAGCTTTGGTCAAAACATCAGTCGAAGGCGGGAAAAGACGCGGCAGACGGAGTATCTCGTCCTTTAACAGATCATTATAATAATTGCGATATAAAGACGAGGTTACTTCGGCCGCTGATTTCGAAGCGACTTCTCCGGCGTTATGTCCCCCCATTCCGTCACAAACGATAAACAGTCGGTTGGCTTCATCGATCTTAATGTAGTCCTCATTCAGCTTGCGAACCAGACCGATATCGGTTTTTCCACTGGATTTACAATGCATGGGTCGGTACAACGCTCCTTATCTTTAGTGTGCTCATTTTATATTACATTGAGCATTATTTTGAAACAAGTTTATAATGCCGGCCGTTATTGCCTGCCCAGTATTAACAAAGCCAAACCTTCAAGGTTAACAGAACAGGTTTGGGCAGTGATCTGGTTTCGTAAAGATATCGTATCCCCGGCATTTACCTTAAGGTTTTCTGCCTTGAAAGCGGTTCCCTTCAAAGTTAGACAGATCGACCGGCTTAAGGGGACAATACCCAGACGCCAGCCCTTTTTCCCCTTAACGATCAGCTTTTCGTCGCTTAGAGGATAAATTTCCTGGCGGCTGTTTATGAAATGAATATTCATACCCCCGAAGCGGTCGAGTAACAAACGGCTGAGCATAAGATTGCCCAGCAGATGATCGGTCTCGTGGCGATTATCATACCAACCCCAGATTACAGCCTTTTTAATACCACGGCGGGCACAGAAATCAAGAGTCAGCTCGGCGTCGGTTTTATCCTTATCAGAAGGGTAGAGCAGAATTTCTGTTTTATTAAGAAAATTTTTCTTAATGCGCGGAGCAGAATCAAGATCGGTGAGCCAGAAATCGGGAAGGCTGTTTATTTTCTGCAGGAACGACAGGCCGCCGTCAACGGCAATAAAAAGCGGTCGATGGCGTCTCCTTTTCAGGATTCCGGAAAGCAGGGTTTTGTCATACCTAAGGTAATGGCCATTGAGGAAAATAAAGGCCTCAGTTGATGATTTCCCCATAATCTCCCTGAATGAATGATATGCAGGTGGCCTTAATCTATGATTTGCCCCCACCGGAAACAATATTAAAGTATCCTTCAACCTCCCCGATGGCGTTCAAATCTTTCACAAATGAGTCTGAGATTACCCCCATAAATAATCCTGAATCCACTTCGCTCGAACTGTTCATTAACTGGTGACCGATCACCCCGGATTTGGAATAATAGGGTTAAGTTATATCATAACAACAAAATAGGCGAGGCTCTACTCGTCTCCTTGTTTGGTCAGGATCAGATCACAAAGGGATGTCAGCCCCTGAATTTAAAGACAGAATCAGTTCATTTTCTGCGCAAAAACCAAAACAGGTACAGATGAGAAGATCATATTGGCCTTTTTAAAAGCCTTTATTTCGATCTTACGCCTTGTACCGCAATAGCATATCAAATTTGTCAAGTCCCGGCCCACAATTTGAATAAGGATACATGGAATATAGGGGACGGACGGCTTATGATTTATATAATTGATGCAAATTCGGTTTTAAAGACATGGCGGCGAGACTTTCTGTTTGCCACCATGGTAGGCTTGCTGGTGCTATTATTGATTGCGCCACAGGATATAAACGCCGGGGAAGTCACTGGAACGACCGCGGTTCTTAACTGGACTGCCACCGGTGACGATGGCGATCAGGGCACTGCCTCTGTATATGATATTCGCTATCTGCCGGAACCGATTTCTTCAAGCAACTGGGACGAAGCCATTCAGGTGGCAAATGAAAGCGCCCCCCGGTCGTCCGGGTCCTCGGAATCATTTACCGTAACGGGTCTTTTGCCCAATACGGAATATTATTTCGGGATTCAGGTGATTGACGATGCCGGAAATCGTTCGGGTCTGTCAAATATCCTTTCTCTGGAAACCTCGGCGACTGATCTGGCTAACCTGACTGTTACCGATATAGAAGTAATTACCAATGAAGTGGAAAATCTTGAAATCAGCTGGACCATCCCGGGCGGGAGCGGTAACCTGCCTGATTCTTATGATCTGCGCTATTCCACCGAAGTAATTACTCCCGCTAACTGGGATGACGCCACAGAAGTCACCGGCGAGCCGACACCGGGCACTCCCGGAGCAGTTCAGTCCGTTACTCTGACTGACCTGACGCAGGCCACGGTTTATTATTTTGCTCTTCGGGTAGCCGATGACCAACAGGTCTGGTCGGATTTATCGAATCTTATTTTTGTCGAAACCGCTTTTGAATTCGGGGCCGGAACCGATGATGAATTGCCCGATCAATTCGAGCTATCTCAGAATTATCCTAACCCGTTCAATCCTGTGACCACCATTCAATACACGGTGGCCAACCGCGAACACGTCAGCGTTGCCGTTTACAATATTCTGGGTCAGGTGACCCGCCGCCTGGTGGATGAAGTCCAGGATCCGGGAGATTATTCGGTTATCTGGGACGGCAATGATCAATACGGTCGCCCTGTGGCAACCGGTGTTTATCTCTATCGTTTAATTTCTGATACTTACAATCAATCCCGCAAGATGGTACTAATGAAATAATCCATCGGCGGGAAAAACGCGAGAATACATCTTAAAAGCCCTTATCTCTTCGATGAGGGCAGTCATTTTTACCAACCGGTCGACGGTGAACTGTGTTTTCGGGCGTTCGCAGTTGGCCTAAAACGATAATACGTCGGGAGTCAATATGCAAAAGGGAGCTAATACAATCGGCGTCGCTGTGATCCTGATTATTTTAATGTCTACCGGCTTTGCTTATTCTCAGGATGCGACCTCCAATTCCATCACCCTGACATGGACGGCTCCGGGTGATGACGGGGCCACAGGGACGGCGGCCCTGTATGATTTACGTTATTCATTGGATTCAATTACGGATGCCAACTGGAATCTGGCGACCGCGGCATCCGGAGAGGATACGCCGCAACCGGCCGGGAGTGCGGAATCTTTCACCGTTACCGGGCTGGAATCGGGCACGCAGTATTATTTCGCCCTTAAAACGGCTGACGAGGCCAATAACTGGTCGGAACTGTCCAATGTCGTAGCCCGCTCAACTCTTGATGAAGAAGCCGCTCCGTCAGTCATTGCCGACCTGGAAGTTACCAGTCTCGATGACAGCTCGGTGGTTCTTACCTGGACCGCTCCGGGTGATGACGGGACCACGGGAACAGCGGCCGTGTATGAAGTCCGTTATGCATTGGTGCCGCTGACAGAACAAAACTGGGACGATGGTACATTGGTGAGCGGAGTCTCCGCTCCGCAGCCGGTCGGCAGTGAAGAAAGTCTCACCATTACCGGTCTCACATCCGGTAATATTTATTATTTCGCCATAAAGACGGCGGATGAAGTGCCCAACTGGTCCGCGCTTTCCAATGTTGCCAGCGCGGAGATCGGGGATACTATTCCGCCGGCGTCTATTGATGACCTGACCTTAATTCCATATTTCAGGCCGGATCAATCGGGCCGACCGGGGAGTGATTGCCCCGCGGCACTCGCCGTTGTCTGGCGCAGAACCGAGCCTGTCTAAGAATACCCCTCCCTTTCATTAGCCGTTAAGTTCGCCCTCAGTATCGAACGGGCGGTCCGGTTCCCCACCGGTCCGCCCGTATCTTTTTAAATATATTCTCTGGAATGAAAGATTATTTTTTCATGCGGCAACAAGCGCCGTTATGGGAAGGATTTGTTTTTCCTATGGTCTTTGCAAAGGGCAAAAAGCGTCTGAAATAGCGATTGTACAGGCCTCGGGCCGTATTAATCATGGTATGGGGTAACCAGCGAAATAGAGTTGTCTCCAGTCTTCTTGGATAGAGAAAGAAGTTGTAATAAGGGTATTTTTCCATAAGCCAGTTATAATTCCAGGGAAAACAGGTAATACAGTTGATAAAACGCGTTTCAATTTCGGTAAAGGCCTTTTCAATAACAAAATCCATAAGGATATTTCCGGGTGAATAACCCGCATATTTTTCATCATAAGCGATTTTTACTATATATTGTGTCCCGTGCATTTGAATAGCCAGCTGGGCAGCAATAACTGCGCCGTCCAATTCCAGAAGATGCCAGCGCAACCAGCCCAGGTCCTGCATGGCCGGAACCAGATCCCGGTAAAATGACATGAGTTCGTGCTGACATTCAAGAGCGCTTCCGGCCCGTCCCTTCCATCCGGAACATTCCATACGAATAAAATCATCCAGCACTTCAGGATCAGCTTCGAGGCCGGTTAGTATTTTTAAATTTACTTTACCCGCCCGGCTCAGATTTCTTTTTACCCGGCGCAGGTTACGGCGAAAGCGGGAAGACTGGCGCTTGGTATACTCACTATATTCGCCCGCAGTATTCAAATAGGAACAATAGCCTCCAAGCTCTCTAATAACCCGGCAGAATTTAACCTGGCTTGAAATACTCTTTATCGAGGGTGAGTCGGCAGGTACCATCCGTAGTTTCAAATAATCAAAGCGGGGTGACTTATTATTCAGATAGCGGCTCAGTGCTTTCATTATAGTATCTTCCATACCCGGCCAGGAAAGAATATCGACACTGCTGTGGGGCGTAGTATAACAGCGACTTAGGCGGCCCCATCGCCGCGTTTTCTGGCACAGCAGGGGGAGCACTCCGACCAGATCGTCACTTATGTAGATAAAGATTGAATGAAGGTCTCTGTCATCGGAATGGATATTGTTAATATGGCAAATTTGCCAGGCCGCAGAAGTCATCGGCATGGCGTGAGGCAGATTGTAAGACAGTAGGTCCCATTGCCGGGCATGGTATTGCAAACCTTGCGGATCGGTGACTACTTCAAATATCAGGTCGCTCCCCGGATAAGCGGTTCCGATCACTCTGATTAATTCAGGATTATCTCTGCATGTATTGGTATGCTGAAACATAAACCGGCCTGTGTTTTTTTAATTACCGTCAGGTGCCCGTTCTGTCTATGTTTCGGAATATCCGGGTTTTTGGTTTAATCAATCCATGGAAAATAGTATTAATATTTCAGACTATCTCCACAATATGTAAATAATAAAAATCCTGTTTATCAGGGTATGTTCGCCGATTTATACAAGTCGCAGAAATTTTAAAAGGTTATTATTAGGTAGATCCTTTTCCTGCACTCTAACTGTTTCGACCAGAAAAGATTAGGGCCGGTAGTAAATGATTGTTGACTTAATTCCCTTCCTCCTGTTATCTATACTAGTAGTAATACTCTATCCTCAAAAGGAATGATTTCTATGGCCGGTAAACCTGCGGCCCGAGTGGGAGACCCTACCGCTCATGGGGGGACTATTCTTCCCCCGGGCGAACCCATGGTCTTAATCGGCGGCATGCCTGCGGCATTTATGGGCAGTATGCATGTCTGCCCCGCCGTTAATCCTGGTGTTCCTCCTCCGCCCCATGTCGGAATGAATATTATTGCTACCGGTGTGACCGTTTTGATCGGCGGTAAACCGGCCGCCCGTATGGGCGATACGGCTATTTGTGCCGGCCCTCCGGCGACAATAGTCAGCGGTTGTCCCACGGTCCTGATAGGTGACGGCGGCGGAGGTGGAGGCGGCGGAGCCGGAAGCGGCCAGAAAGGCGATAAAAAAGACGATACCGACTCCAAAGAGGATAAGGAAGATCATTACCTCGATGTAAAATTTACGGACAAGGCCGGAAAACCCGTGGTGGGAGTAGCGTATAAGGCCAAAGACCCGGAAAGCAAGGAAAGTCAGGGAGCTATATACGGAAAAGTCCGTAAAACCGGTCTGCAGGAGGGAAATTGCGAGATTGAGTTAAGGGCGATTACCAAAGCTGTCTGGTCAGAGAAGGAAGCCCGCGTCGGCGATAAAGTGAAACTGCAGGTGGAAGTATCCGGATTCGATTCCGGTGTTAAAGCCGAATTTAACATCTTCGAAAAGGATATTTCATCCGCTGATGATCTGATAGCTAACCTTGAAGGCGAAGTCAGCGGGGGCAAGGCTGAAGTGGAATGGGAATATCAGTATGTTGAAGACGATGATGATGTGTCCAACCCGCAGGAAAAGGCGTCAGGTTATTCTTTGCCGGAATATTATTTTATAGTCCGCGTGGAAAACGCCCAGCTTCGCTCGCCCATGTTACAATATAAAGATTATGTGGAAGTGACCCTGAAGGATGCCGAAGGAAACGCAATCGGAGAAGCACCTTTCCGGCTCTTTTTCGAAAACGGTGAGGTGCGGGATGGACAGCTTGACGGCAACGGTTACCGCAAGGTCGAAAATGTTCCACCGGGCCGCTGGAGTGTTGACTTCCCCGGTGGCGGCCATGTAACGCAGGCGGAAGGTTAGCGAACTTATCGTTTAATTCAGATAAAAGGAAACAAATTTCAGTATGTGTCGCGTAGGAGCCGGAACCAGACGCCGCGCCGATGCGGTGGCCGTTGAAGCCGATGCAACCCTCAATGCTCCGCAGTATTTTGCCCCCGGTCATGAAAATTGTGAAATAACCTATACCTATTGGCGGCGCGGGCGTATGCAGGGCGCTCAGGTTTCTCTGGAAATCAAGGATAAGGATAATAATCGCATTTATTACTCCCGCGCATTAACTCTGCGCGACCGGCCCAACGCTGAGAGGCCGGGGCGCCATGTCTGGAATGGCCGCAATGACGCCAACGAAATTATCGCCAAGCCTCAGAACGGACCCTATAAAGTAATTCTTAAGGTCGGTAACGCCATTACCCGCGAAAAGACCGTTAAAGTCCAGGTCGATGCCCTATATCTCTGGGTCCGCCCTATGAGTGGTGTGCGCAATAGTATTTTGGTGAATGAAGGCGGCGGTAAAGTGGACGTTATCGCCTCGGTAATGGTGCGGTCCAGCAACGGTACCAGACGGCGTATAAAGACACCGATTGATGTAAAATATTCGTTCACGGCCGGTGGTGCCAATATCCGGGCCAATCAAAGTTATGCTTATTCCGGTGCCAATCGGTTGGGCAAGCGGGGTAATGCCGATGCCGTTTTCTGGGAAGCGCATCCCCACAGTACGGCCTCAAGTGATGACCATTGGAAACAAACATGCAAAGCGCGCACGGTGGTAAACAATCGTGCCCGTTACGGAAAATCCTATGTCCGCTTCAAACCGTCCGGATATGGCGGGGATCATTTCCGGGTAAAGGCTGAAATAATCGCCACCGAATCGGGTCGTACCGATCGCCGCGGGAGGGCGCAAAAGATCGAGCGGCAAACGGCCATGCTGACAGTCTGGCGCCGGGTCCGCATGCGTGGCTATGAGATGCCCCGTTATCGGCACATCACCAATCACGGGCGTCCGGGATCGATGAACCCTTACTACACTAACAATAACACCTTTGTTAAATATGAATTGCGGGGCGGAATAACGCGCCTGACTAATGCCCGGTATATCGGATTGTGGGACCATGATACCAGTTCCTATAAAACATGGGGTACCTGGAAGCGGAAACTGAGCACGGCCGATGCCGCTACCAATGAAACGCCGACAGCGGCCGATATTACCGCCGCGGCCGATGGCAGTGCGGCTACCGGTCCCCAGAGAACAGCCGCGCGCAACCGCATCAGGCGCTGTGCCAACAACTGGAAAAACCGGATTTACAATGCCTACAGTGCGGCCATGCGCCATTGGGTGACCGACCAGAGAATCCCGGCAGGCTCACTGATCGGACTGGGCTATGAACATCCTAAAATTTCGCACAATGCTCCCCGCCGTGATGCCATAACCAGCGAATGGAGCGGTATGGACTGGTTGACGGTAGAAGTGGAACACATGAACAGGCACCCCGATCTGATCTGGATTCGCAGTATGGGATTATCCTCCAATCGCCGCGCTTTTATCTTTTATGACAGCGATGCCACCGAACTGGAGAAAACTGTGGTGCATGAGGTCGGGCACGAAACCAAGAACCATTTCCCCCGCGCGCTTTTCCGGCCGGCCTCATCCGGGGGACGGCCCGAAGATAGCGATCATACTACCGGGGTAGGCATGATGGATCCTTCCGGGTCGGGCGACAATTTCACCAATGGCGAAAAAAGGATATTAAGGGGCAGGGATAATCCTTAAATCGTTCTATGTATTGGTTCTTTCTTTTAATAATGATACTGAACGCGGAGCCATTTATGATGGAAGAGGAAAATAATCAGAAACGAATCGAAATCGAAATCAGGGGCAGTGACTTTATCCTTGGCGCTCCCATTCCGATGAAAGTCACCTATGAGAATATTTCGGATGCCACCCTGACCTTTCTCGAGCCGGAAAAACAGCGCTCGGTGAAATTATATGCTACATCGCATCACGGGACAACACACAAGGCCCGTTTCGGAAAAGTTTTTCTGGTTCCGGTTAACGAGGAGATGCAGAGGTATTTACCCGAAGAGGCCGAGAATATCACTCTGGTTCCGCACCAGACCTATGAATTTACCTGCGATCTGACGCGCCGTTTTTATCATGTCCTGTCGCCGGGGCATTATGATTTGCAAGTAACCGATAAAACCGATGAAAATCCGCGCGTTTATTCCAATGAAATCAGTATTACCGTAAATTTCCGGACTGAATCGATTCCCCATCTTATGAATATCAGTGGCGATGAGAAAGCTGACTGCGATTTGCGGGAATGGGCGGCTGAATGGTTGAAACAGATCAAGGAAGATTTCAGGCCTCAGATTGCCCGGCCGGATGATCCCGACAGTATCAAAGAAGGTTGTCGAACGGCTATGGCATCCGAAATTGATAAATTCCGTAGTTGGTGGGCCACGATGCAAACGACGGAAAAAATCCAAACCCGGATCGGGGAAATAAATGCGAGTTATTTTGCGCCATTGCCCGAAGAACCGGAGGAGCCTGAAGAGGAAGAGGAAATTCCATCCGGAATATTTGAGGATGATATAGAAGATGAAGAAGAACCTGAAGATTGATATTGATTTGCCGAAAGGCTGGGTGGACCGGACCATTTATACCATTATGGGTCCTGATGCCGGCGGCCTTCAGCACATGCTGATAATCTCCGTTGACGATGAATACCAGGGCCAGAATTTGACCGATTACGCCCGGGAGAGACTGGATATTGTCGAGAGCCAGCTTCCTTCGGGGGAATTAGTCAAGGAAGAAGAAATAGAAATAGCCGAAGATCGCCCGGCCTATCTCGGTGTCTTTCGCTGGAATCCGGGAGATAAAATGCTGGTGCGGAAAATGGTTTATGTCCTGATAGATAATGTGATGTATACCTTCACCGCCGATTTCACGCGCCAGACGCATAAAACCCTGGGCGTGGAAGTGGATCGCATGATTGCCGGTTTTACACCGGCGGCAGTCAGTGAAGAAGAATAATAATCATGGGTTTGAAATATACTAAAGCCACCGACAGCGAACATGAAATCAAACTAACTCCGCAGTTGATTTATGCCGGGTGGCGAACCGCTGTGGCCCGGGTGGGGCGAGCGGTGCCTCTGGAAGTTTTAACCTCTTTCGTCGGCAATGGCGCCAAAATTAAAATAAAAGGCAAAAGCGAAAGCGGCAAAAAACTCGGCAATGTCTCCGGTCTTATTTTCAACAACAAGTATGTCGGCGAACTGGAGATTCCTGATGGTGTTGAAATCGGCGACCTGGTTTATTTCGAAGTCGATCTTTCGGGAAATAGTCTGAAGGGTGAGTCGAATAAAATCCCGGCCGCGCCGCCGATTGATGTGACCAATATGAAATGGGACCCGACTGAAGCTCACCGTAAGGATATTATCAAACTGAAAGCTGATGTGAGCGGCTGTCAGGACAATGCCGATGCCAAAATTACTATCCTTGAATACGACGCTGACGGTATCCATGATAAAACTGCTGACCTGACCGCAGTTGTAAAAGACAATAAAATAGAAGCGGCGTGGGAATTCGAATATCATGATGATGCCGATGAAATCCCCACCAAAGAGGAAATGGAAAAGTACGGGAAGGATTATAATCCTCCCGAATATTTCTTCATTATCGAAATCGACGGGCAGAAATTCGGCCGAGAGCAGGAATCGGGCCTTTTAACATTCAAGGACAATATTGAAATAGAACTGGTTAATCAATCGGGAGAAGCGATTCCGAAAGAAAAATATACTCTGATTCTGGCCGATGGCAGTAAGCGCGATGGTGAACTCGACGACACAGGCAAGGCGGTTGAAAACGATGTGCCTCCGGGCAGTTGTAAAATAGAATTTCCGGAGCTTTAATTGTATCAGGTGATCTATGGCCGATAACGGCGGAAAAGACAAAGAATATAAAACCAGGAAGCGAAAGCAGAAACGGATAAAGAAAAAGCCCGGCCCGGATAAGGTCTTCGTCTGCAATGACATCCTTAAGGAAATCTTTATTGATGCGGATGAGGCCAGTTTGACCGGGACGGTGACTTTCAAGACTGTCAAGGATAGAGAAATTATCAGGCCGCTGGTTTATACCTGGTTGCCGCAGGGGATCTGGAAATTTAAGATTCTTGAAAAAGCTGATGCCTTTCCAGGGTACCGCAATATTGAATTGCAGGAAAGCATCAATGTCGATAAGAAGCTCGAAAACCGCATTAAATTCCTGGGGAAATCAAAAAGAATTATTTTTTTCACCTTTGCCATTGAAGCCGACAAATCACATGACGAGGTAACCGAATGCCTCTATAAGTCCGCGGTCGGCAAAGTAATCCCGATAACGGTCACTTATGCGGTTCACCGCGGTGGAGGCAAAGGGGAGAAGATCACACCCATACCGTTTTCCGATGATTACCTGCCGCTTTTAAAGATCGAAATGGTGGCCAGGATTTATATCGCCTTGCTGGAACATTTCGCCGGGATCAATGTCGATCCGGCCCTGGCTTTACATGGCATAAGCCGGGCCGAATACAAGAAGATCGTAAATCAAAAATCAAACCATCCTGATTTCGATGCCAAAAAGATCGCACGCGTGGTTACGCGCGGGGCTTATGAATTCGCTCAGGCGGACGGCAAGAACTGGAGTTGTCTGCTTCTGATGCTGGAGACGATTCTGTATCAGATGAAATGCCATCATCCCTGGGCCCTGGCCAACCAGCTTGAAATCGGGCAGGGTGAAAACCGTTCGACCGGCTTCAAAACAGCCAAAGAAGCGGCCGCGGCGACACAGTCAAAGCTGGAAATCGGGATCAAGCGGCGCGGCAGTTTTTTACTTCTTTATGATCAATTCGGCAATCCAATCCCGGCCTTTGTCGGATTTCGAGACCTTCATTACCGGGATATCGATCTGAATACGATTCCGGCGATACAGGTCTCTGTGGAAGATTCGGGTTTAGGAGATTTTCTCAAAGTTCTGGAACAGACTTTTGCCTTTCCCCAACGCGAAACCACGGCATTTCTGGCCGGGGTTTGTAAATTCTATCAATTTATTGCTTATGAAATCCATCGCATTTACGGCGGCGAAATCGAGAAGAAAATAATGCAGATGTTGCCGACCGCAATTGGCTTCTTCGTGGTCCATTCGGTGGTGGGGGTGATGGCCCGCCGAGGCAATCCCTATGCGGCCGCCATCCTGGTGGCTTTCAAAGCGCTGGGCTGGCTGATGAATATCGATCTGGGCATGAAACTTACTGAAGATATGATGGAGGCCGGGATTCATTTTATCAAAATGGAAACGGTGCAGAGGCGCAACCCGAAGGAAAAAGGCAAGGAAAAACTCACTGAGTTGTCGCGCTTTCATCTTCATCAGGGCACCAAGGCTCTGATTCGTGGAATGGCGGAATTAATCGCCATGGGTGTTTTCTGGGCCGGGGCCAAGGCGGGGGGGAAAACCGCGAAAGAAATTGCCAATAGAATAAAATTGAAATCGCGGCGCGAGGCTTCGCTGGAGATTTTCGTCGATAAGAATGGTAACATTGAAAAAATAAAATTGCTCAGGGGAAAAAAGAGACCGCTGGAAGTGGAAGTCCAGAAACCGGGCGGCAAAGGCCAGAAACCGATTGATATGCCGCCGCTGGAAGAATCAGCGACCAATATCGGCCGCCGTCCCCAGACTGCCGTTCCCAAACAATCTCGCGTTATTAAAATAGAAGAATTTGATTTCAGCAAGCTTCAAAGGTATCGGGCCGGAGAGAAAATCCCCAAGGCTTTTGAGCAGGAAACCGGGATGTTGCAGAGACACTTTGAAGCGGCTATCGAAATCGCCAAACAAAACAACTGGATGGTACTGCTCAGACAAACCAATCCGGCAAGTCTCGAATTGATCGCTCGGGGATACCCTCCCAAACCGAAAAATCTGATCGACATTAATACCAGCAAGACGACGGGGAAAGTTACGGCTTCGGACCAGGCTATCAAGATGGGACCCAATAAAGGCAAGACCCAACTTGAAGTGGCCCATGAACACAACTTTTACACCCTCGATAAAAACGGCCTGGCTTACCGCATGACGCCCAAAGGCAGAGAATATTTAAAGGGCACGCCGGGCAGTAAAAATTCGCAAGAGGGATGGAAAGTAAACGATCAGGGGCAGGTTCAGTATGACATGACCCTTAAGAAAGGTGCTAAACCGGCCTTTGAGGAAGGTGAGGTAATAGACCCCGGTTCAAAAAAATCCATTGTCGGCGATTATGATGTTCAGGATGTTATCCGCAAAGATGCGCCCAAAGGATGGGTGGTGGATGCCGCCGGTAAGAGTGGCGCGGCTGACGATTTTCGGTCGGAAACTTTTAAAAAATTCATGGATGCGTTTAATAAAGCCATCGGCGAGAAAAGAGTGGTCCATGGTGCCGATGCCCAGTTTTATGAATACTGGCGCTGGCGTTCCCAGCAAATCAAAGGGGAGATTATTGGCATTACACCTGACGGTAAGGTCGTTAAATTCAAAGATATTCCTCCCGGGCAACAGACTACGAAGCTGTCCAATGGTGAGATAGCCAAACATGAACTGCAAATATTCATGGATAAAATTGGCAGGCGTCGGGCGGATTCGCGGCAGATGAAAAAGGCCCCGGAAGGTAAGACGCCCGAAGAACTTCGGGCCGGATTCAAGGTTATCAAGGGTGGTAAAAAGTAATGAGCCCCGATCAGAATCAACAAGAGCAACAAAATCAGGAAGAACAAAAAGTTACTTTCGATATTAAAACCGGCGAGGTGAGCCGACTGGTCCATTACACGCCGATTCTTCACGTGCGCATACCCATTGATCCGAAACTGGCCGAAAGCAAGGACGATAAATTTAAACTTACCTCGGGTGACGGAAAATATGAAAAAGTCCTGACGGTGAAGGATGATAAAGTCGATGGCGATGATTTTATCGATCTGGTTTATGACGGTCTGAAAGTATCTCAAAAGTACACGCTGGAAGTGGACCCCGGTGCTGAGGGCAGTCCCTATAAGCTTTTTGAGGATGTTCCTTATCAGGAACTGGTCGATTATTATTCAATTCTGGAAGAGGGCGATGAACTCGAGGAATCAGAAGAAGAGGAAGAAGATTCCGGCGATGATCCGGACTGGGAGGACGAGGAAGACGGCTCAAGCGAATATGGCGGCGATCCGTCCGGTGATTTGATTACCTATGAAAACGATGAAGAAGAATATCAGAAATACGATCCCGATGAGCCCGATGAGTGGGACAAGGCTGGTGTCCTGGATGTATTCAGGAAGCGCTGATTAAGCGGGGTAAGAATTTACAGTCCGGTCATCCCCGCGATTAAAACCTTGACTTTGCAGAACAGCAGGAGTAAAATTAAAGGTTAACAAATTGCAGGCATGGTACACAAAAAGCTCTCGAAATTAATAACGCACGCGGAAGAGAAAGGCTGATATGGATATTGCCAGTTATTCCTCCGATTCCCGCGCCGTGATAAAAAACGCCCGGGAAGTTGCGGTCTCTTTTCATCATCCCGAAATCGATATTGAACATTTGCTTATTGCCGTCATACGGCATGAGGGCAGTCAGGTCGAATCGATTTTAAACGAGTTGGGTAAAAGCGCGGCTCTGGTGGAAGGAATTACCGAGGAATTTCTTAAAGAACAGGATTCCCGTAAAAAAGCGCGGGAAAATCCCACTATTTCCCCGGCCACCCAGGCTGTGCTCAATCAGGCTCTTGATGAAAAGGCCAAACTGTATGATGTTCTGGTGGAACCGGAACATATTTTTATAGCCGTCTTTGATCCCAAATCGCAATTATCGCCGCGGGTCCGCGATAAAATCGATATTACCCAGGAAGATATATACAAGGCTCTGGCCGATTCCAAATCGGTCGAGGAAATAGCGGCCGGTAAGCCTGCCCCCGCTGGTGAAGCCGAGGCGGCCGGTGACAAGAAAGTGTCCGGGACGCTCCGCTATTGCTCCGACCTGACTAATCAGGCCGCGGCCGGTCAGTTCGATCCAGTAATCGGGCGCGATGCGGAAATTCAACAGGTGATCCAGATCCTCCTGCGCCGCCGTAAAAATTCCCCTATTCTGGTAGGCGGTCCCGGCGTTGGCAAGACGGCTATCGTCGAAGGTTTCGCCCAGGCTATAGTCGATGGCAAAGTGCCCAAAGTGCTGAGTGACGCCAAAGTAATGGAAGTCGATATGGGTTCGATTGTCGCCGGGGCCAAATACAAGGGCGAATTCGAGGAGAGGTTCAAGAGCCTTATCGGGGATGTGGTCAAAACGGCCGGCAAAGTGATTTTGTTTATCGATGAAGTCCACATGATTGTCGGTCAGGCTTCGGGCAACGATGCCGGTAATATGCTCAAACCGGCACTGGCGCGCGGCCAGATTCGCCTTATCGGAGCTACCACCGAGGAAGAATATGTTAAATATATAGAGAAAGACAAGGCGCTGGAACGGCGCTTCGAGCGTATCAGGATAGAGGAACCCAATTACAATGATGCCGTGCGGATTGTCGGCGGTGTGGTGGACAAGTATGCGGATCATCATAAGATTCAATATACGCGCGAGGCGCAGAGTGCGGCGGTCAAGTTTGCCATGCGCTATTTGAGTGAGCGCAATTTGCCCGATATTGCCCTTGATATTATTGATGAAGCCGGATCGGAATTCGTCGTCAAACAGGAGTTTGCCAAAACCGGAATCCCCAAATTGCGTGAGGAAATGGCCGCTCTTGAAACCCTGATCAAGGATTGCGAAAGTAAAGATCCGAAAAAAGATACCGCCGTGTTTGATAACTTGTATAAGGCTTATGACGATTTCTTGCGCCGCATGGAACTCTTGGAAAACTACTGGGGCCATCGCCTTGAAGCCCAGGAAGCGGGGGTGGAATTATGAGCGAAACCAGACCTAAAATAGACGAGATGAAAAAGGAATTCGAGGCCAAAAAGCCGAAACTGGAGGCTCTGGCACAGGTCGTGGAAGGCCTCAAACAGGAGGTCAATGAAAGCGATATCGCGGCCGTCGTGGCGCGCCGGACAGGGATTCCCGTGGCCAAGATGATGACCGCTGAAAAAGACCGGTTGATCAATATGGAGGCTTTTCTT
>Ga0272443_10002174_pt1 | contig 25843 bp, 22 predicted proteins | sample SSMAcet12_FD_193581 | JGI IMG/M metagenome (GOLD analysis project Ga0272443, IMG submission 193581) | Marine sediment archaeal communities from Little Sippewissett salt marsh, Falmouth, MA, United States - SSM-Acet-12 | ecosystem: Environmental > Aquatic > Marine > Wetlands > Sediment ... | reverse complement strand
GAAGGTCAAGGGCTCGGAATTCCTTTAAGCTATGGTGGTCCTTACTTAGGATTATTTGCAGTTAAGCAAAAGTTCGTTAGAAAGATTCCCGGTAGAATCGCTGGCGTTACTCAGGATGTAAATGGAGAACGCGGATATGTGCTTACTCTTCAGACCCGCGAGCAACAAATAAAACGTGAAAAAGCGACCTCGAATATTTGTACAAATCAAGGACTTTTCATGCTTGCCGCTACTGTATATATGGAAACAATGGGCAAAGAAGGCATTAAGGAAGTTGCCAATCAATCATTCCAGAAAGCTCATTACCTTGCGGCAAAGATCAAAGAAATTCCTGGCTTTTCACTGCTAAACGACAAGCCATTCTTCAAGGAGTTCTTAGTTATTCCACCAGTTCCAGTATCGGATATAATTGAAGAAGGCAATAAACAAGGATTCTTGCCTGGCATTGACACATCAAGATTCAAAGATTGCAAGCAAGGATTGCTAATAGCAGTAACCGAGAAACGTAGCAAAGAAGAAATTGATAAATTCGTTGAATTTTTAAATACTTTTGCGAGATAATATCAGATTAAAGTAATATGATAAAAGAATTTTTCCTCTCCATTAAGGAAGATCAGAAAAGGCGAAAAAGATGGATATTTGGCGTAATTGCTATCCTTGTGCTTTATTTCGTTCTGTTTTCTGATTCAGGTATAATTACAAGATTTTCATTAGAGAGTGAAAAAGCAGAGCTTAAAGAAAAAATAACAAAAGCAAAAATGAAATCTGATTCCTTAAAGCAAAGTATTGAAGAATTGAAGACCAGTGATTTGGAAATAGAAAGAGTAGCTCGCGAGAAATACGGCATGAAGAAAAAGGGCGAAACTATATATATCATCGAAGAAAATAAACAAAAGTAGAGCTTATGTACATTGGTATTGATCTTGGCGGAACAAATCTGAAAGCGGCAGTGGTTGATGATTCGGGGCATATTGTACATAAGAATATGCATCCCACAAATGCAGACAGAGGTTACAACCACGTACTATCATGCCTTACAAACTCTATAAAAACATTACTCAATGCTTACAAAGGTATAGAATCTATTGGGGTTGGGGTTCCAGGTGTGGTCAATCCTGAAGGAACTATCCTAATAGCTCCGAACCTTCATGGATGGAAAAATGTGGAACTTGCCAAAATCCTTAAAAATGAGTTTTTGCTTCCTATTGCCGTTGATAATGACGCAAACGCCGCAGCAATCGCTGAATTTGAGCTTGGCGCTGGCAAAGATGATGATTCATTCATATATGTTACTCTTGGTACTGGTGTTGGCGGTTGCATAATATTTAATCGAAAAATTTTCAGAGGTGAAACAGGAGGAGCAGGCGAGATTGGCCACGCCATTATCAATGCTAATGACAAAATAATACAGGATAAGCCATATAGAACAGGTATCGTAGAAGAATATTCAGGGAGAAATCAGATAACAGAGCTTGGAAAAAAAATTATAAGCCAGTATCCTGATTCTCTGCTTCACAATTATGACAGACCTGATCCATTCTTTATTTCACAGGCAATAGAAGATGGCGACCAGGCAGCTCGGCTTATCTTCAGTCAGGTAGGGTTTTATCTCGGTATTGGGTTATCTTCAGTTGTCAACATCTTGGATATATCTACTTTGATCTTTGGTGGGGGTATTTCTTTATCTCATCATATTTTGCTCGATACTGCACTGACCACAATCAAACAAAGAGCTATGCCTTCCATTGCACCTAGAATTAATTTCAAAGAAGCAAAATTCACGAAGAACGCAGGCATAGTAGGTGCCGCAATGCTCGGTAAAAATTCTATTAATAGATAAAGAAATTGAATAATGAAGGAAAAGATTTAAACAAAAAACGCACCACAACCTATAGGTCCTTATTCCCATGCAGTTAAAAGTGCAGGTAATTTCCTATTTATTTCTATGCAAATACTTCTCGCACCATCAGGAGAAATGCTGCCAGAAGACACTCAAGCCCAGACTAAGCAGGTAATTGAAAACATCTTAGCAATAGTTGTGGAAGCTGGTGGAAATATAGATAGCATAGTAAAAGTAATGGTTTATATGACCCATCTATCGCATTTCACCCTAATGAATACTATTTATGAAGAATACTTTAACGAATCAAAACCAGCACGAGGAGCAGTTCAGGTTTCTGCCCTACCCAAAGGAGCTTTGATAGCAATGGACGCAATAGCAGTGGTCTAAATTTTTTAAAGGGTAAAAAAGTAGCAAGAGATTTGTTGGCATAATCCATTACGAAATCAATATAGATTCTTTCCAAAACCTCCATTTTTTGTTTAGAAAGGCAGTAAACTGGTAGTGTGGCTATCATTACTACTTTTCTCTGTGTATCTGAGAATTTGTTTCAATTATCTGTTATTAAGCTGGCTGCTAAATTATGTAGGCAGCCAATATATATTTCATAGTTTACACTATATCGTAGCTGCTTATATGTTCTTTTATTAAAGTATTAATCTCTTGCCATTGTTCATCATTATTTCTATTTACAAAAAGTTTACGACTTTTGATATTCTATTTCAGCACTCCTTTAATTCTACTGCCAATTATTCAAACATCTTAAGCAAAAATAAAATATTATATATACGAAATTGTCAATATAGTGGTATAAATGAATGAATAATATATGGATTATTATGAAGAGGATACTTTTTTTTGCAGCTTTAATATCATTTCTAACTTTTGCAATAGCTCTTAGCCAGACAAAATCAGAAGAAAAATTCAAACTTGGAAAATCTTACGAAAAAAGCGGAGACTACATGTCTGCTCAGAGAATATATCTCGATCTTTATGAATTGAACAATCAGAACAATGAATTCTTCGATGCATTGAAGCGAACTTACATGGCTTTGAATCAATATTCTGAGTTCTTGAAAATAGTGGAAAAAAGATTTACAAAGTTTAAATCTGTTGATATGTTTGCTCTTTATGGCGAATTACTATGGCGAACTGGTCAGATTGAAGAAGCTAATAAAATATGGGCTGAAGCACTTGAAGATCAAAAGAATCCACAAATTTTCAAAGAGATTGCCGAATCTCAGATCAGTTTGTTCCTGTTTGAAAAATCTATTTCGACTTTGCTTCAGGCGAGAGAAGTAAACAGCAACAATGCACTTTTTGCTGATGAACTAAGCCAGTTATATATAGCTATTGGAGATTATACGCTTGGTACTAAAGAAGTTCTGGTATTATTCGAGAAATCAGCAAACCTTGCTTTAGCTCAAGGACGACTCTCTGCTCTAATGACAAGCGATAAAGCTATGGAGCATATTCAGAAAATGTTAAAGGAAAGATCATCTGGGAATAATATTGCCTATAAACAGCTTTTCGTTTGGTTCTTGAGACAGTCTTCTCAGCTTGAAGAAGCTTTGGCACTCATCATTGAGATTGATCAACTTGGTAATAATTCAGGAAAAGAGATATTTGATTTTGCCAGGAACTCCATGTACGATGGGCATTATGATATTGCTTTGAAATCCTACGAGACATTAATGGATATGGGGAATAATACCAGATATTATAGAAATGCTGAATTTGAATATGTGAGAACTCTCGAGGCAAAGCTAAGAAGCCAGAAAGATATTCCTAAAGATCAAGTACAAATCATAATAGATCGGTATGAAGCTATTGTTTCAAGCCAAAAGAACGATAGGAATGCCAGAGACGGAAAGTATAGAATAGCTTGGCTTTATTATGAGTATTTGGGTGATAGAGATAAGGCATCGAAGTATTTAGATCAATTAGTTTCAGCAAGAATATCCGATAATATTAATGGTGATGCTTTAATTATGCTTGGGGATATTCATTTTGAAGAGGGTAAGGAAGATTTGGCTAAGATGCGATATGAAATATTAATTAAGCATTTTTGCCAAAGCACTCCAGATCAATGTTATAAAGCTAAACTTCGTTTGGCGGATATAATGTATTTTTCAGGAAATATTGATTCAGCAAGGGCTATGTACTCTGAACTAACGAAGAGTTATGATAAAGATTACATGAATGACGCTATGGCTAAAATAGTTCTTATAGATCAGAATAAATCTGAAGAATCAGCTATGTTAATTTATGCAGAAGCTGAGAAATATGAAAGGCAAAAGGATTTTGACTTAGCTACTGAAAAATATAAGCAAATAATCACTGATGCGACTAATACTGACCTTGCTGAGAGAAGCTATATTAAAATCGTTAAGATATATCTGGCACAGAATAAACATGATGAAGCTAAATATCTTTTAGGAGATTTTATCAAACAATACGAAAATTCAATTTTCGGCGATTATGTGTTGCTTATTCTGGGAGATATTTATATTGCAGAAGGCAATAATGAAATAGCTTTAGATCATTACAAAGATATTCTGGTAAAATACCCCAGATCAATATATATACAAGAAGTTAGAAAGAAAATACGCCAGGCAAGGGGCGAGAATTTATAGCTTATTTATCCGATAACTTAATAGAAGCCGTGTTAAAACACAGACTTGATATAAGATATCGGATGAATAAATTATAAATAATTTTTTACTTCATATCCACAAAGAATGGAAAAAGTGATTCCAGTATAAATGGAACATTCTCCAGAATCTGTTCTTGTGGTTTAAACATATCCAGTGCCTGATAATCCGGATAAGCGAGCTTAAAATCTACGTCATAAATATAAGTATTCATTAATATTCTGTTTGCCTGCACATTGAAAGTGCCAAGAATGACGTATTTTGCCCCGAGTTTTTTAACGGCTTTCCACATATCTGATGGATACTGTGGGTTCGAAGGGTCTAAGTTCATTTCAAATAGTACCTCTTCTACGTCAGTTAGTGGTATCAGCTCAAGATATTTGTTGCCAGGATCTTTCAAATTAAAAGCTTTAAAGACACTATCCTGCATTTCATAGCAAATAGTGTTTAGCTCCATGTGTCCATCCATATTCTGGAATGGTAATACAACAACTTTGGGTTGAGAAAGAGCAACTAACGGCAACAAAAACAATCCAATAATTATTTGAGATAGTTTGAATTTAAATTTTTTCATGGCTTTACCCAATTTTTTATGATTTCTGAAGATTTTCATTAATAACAGACTTAGCGGCAACAAATGCTTGCCGGATATCGTTGCCTTTAGTCATAGCATTATCCCAGTCTTGTATTTTTGCGAATCCCATAAGCTCAATGCCTTGTTCGGCGATCTCATCTAACCCGAATTGAAAGCATGAACCTTTGATAGTATGTCCGAATCTGTATAAATCATCACTGTTTTTGCTGTTAATAAGTGGTTGGAACTGATCATCAATATCCTGTATCCATGTCTCCACGAACTCAGGCAACAGTTCAAGTACAAAAGGATCTTCTGGTAGTTTCAATTTTTTTACTCATTATTAATTAATCATTCAATTTTCAAACATCAATATAATTAATACATTTTAATAATCAAAATTATTTGACAAAGAAAGCGATAAGCCGAATTCTGTCTTCCTTGGTTTTACAAAGGGAGGCAATCATTTATCTTGGCATTATGTCGCCACAATGCTCATGCTACCCACCCATATACCCTTGCTTCATAAGCATTTAGACGAGCAGCCATCATTTCGCGATAATGCGAAAGGGTATATATATTTGGTATTGCTCCATGCGGGGTTTACCGAGCCACAGCGGTTACCCTCTATGCTGGTGGGCTCTTACTCCACCGTTTCACCCTTACCTCCGTTGCCTCCGGTTTTAGCCAGAGAGGATTGGCGGTATGCTTTCTGTTGCACTTTCCGTCGGCTCGTCTCGTTAGAAACTTACCGCCTTCCTGTTAGGAAGCGCATTGCTCTATGGAGTTCGGACTTTCCTCACCGCATTTTAGCGATGCGATTGCCTGCTTTCCTCATCAAATAACAATTATTCAAATAATAGACGTAATAGAAAGCTGTTTATTAGCTATCAAATTGAGAGCTATTAGCCCTTTAGCTTTATGCATAAGTCAAGCAAAACCAAATCCTCAACTATAAATAAAAATACAAAAGGAGGCATGGGAAATAATCCTTATACCTCCTAATAATTACAATAAATTAATCTTAAATACACTATTTTAGCAGCATTGGCATTCCCATCGCGGGCCAAATAAGCCACACAAAAACAGCAAGGACAACCAATAATACTAAACTCATAGGGATTCCTGCCGTAAAGAATTCACCTGAACTGAACTGCTTGCTTTCGTAAGCTATGGCATTCGGTGCCGCTCCTACTAACAGCAAAAATGGCATTCCCGCCGTTACCAAACTGCAATATAATATTACGTCAGGAGCTACATTCAGATACCCAGCAACTACCAAAGCTACAGGTAAAATGATTGATATTGCCGCAACGTTCATTATTAAGTTAGTCATTATTAACACTAAGAAAGAAATACCCATAACGAATACGAACCAGTGAGCTTCCTCGAAAAGAACAAGCCAGTTAATAGCCATCCAGTTTGCAGCACCAGTCTGCCAGAGACAATACCCAATGCTCATAGCACCACCAAATAGCAAGATGATATTCCATGGCACATCTTCGAGATCTTTTACAGTCAATATCTTAAAAATAAAAAAGCCAATAGTTGTTACTAACAATACTCCACTTTTATCTAAGAAATGTAACATTGGGAAAAATGATCTTAAGCTAAGAATACCAATTGCACCGAAGACAATAACTAATGTCATTGTCTCATTCATTGACATTGGACCAAGTTTTCGACTTAGGAATTCTACTCTGTTCCTAAGCCCTGGTATACTTTTCTTCTCTGGTTTAAAAAACACCATAAAGAACGCCCAGCAAATAAAAACCATTACAACACCAATTGGAAACATGTAATATGATAATTCAAAGAAACCTACATTAACACCAGTCATCTCCTGAAAAAAGCCAAGAGCGACAGCGCCACGAGCGGCTCCGAGCAATGTAATAATACTACCAGCACCAGCAACAAAAGCCATGCCTATAAACAAACCTTTTCCGAATTTTGTAGGTTTGTTATCAGGATCATATAAGCTATAAATAGTCATAAGAAGTGGGAACATAGCTGCAGCTACTGCGGTGTGAGCCATTATCAAGGTTAACCCGGCAACCATGACAAAACTGCCAAGGTAGATCATACTGGTCTTCTCTCCTACCAAAGCAAGCATTTTGTAAGCCATTCGTTTAGTTAATCCAGTTTTAGAAAATGCCAAACCGATAACAATAGAAGCAAAAATAAACCATACACTCGGTGTCATAAAATCTGTAAAAGCTACCTCAGGTAGCCGTATTAGAAACAGCACCTGAACGACACCAACCATAATACTCGTAATACCAATTGGGATAACTTCTGTTACCCACCAGGTAGCAGTTAATAAGAATAATCCAATCGCAGCTTTGCCCTCTTTCGTCAGTGCAAAATGCTTGCCTGCAGGATCATCTACGCCTGGCCAGTCCGGCGAATAGTAAACTGCAAGAAACAACCCAAGACCGAGACAAATAAAGAAAATTCTCTTCCAATCTATTGGCTGCTTTTTTTCTTTACTAATCCTCACCTGCGAAGGTTTAGTTGGTAAACTTTCATTTGAATGTTGCAAATCTTTACTCATAAACATCCCCTTATATAATTCTATTCTATTTCCAATAAATGTGCTATCTCGTTCATAACCTCAACTGTACGTACAACTCCTACTACGACATCTTCTTTCATCACAGGAAGCATACTCGCCTTATGCTCATTCATTTCGTATATTATCTTCATGATATGATCTCCAAAATTTAATGTCATATTAACTGGGGTCATAATATCGCTTACAGGTTTATCAGCCATCTCAGGTAATTTTTTTACAAGAGAGTTGAAAGAAATCTCAAGCAATTCCGGATCGGCATGAATTTCTACGTAACTTCGGGAATGCTTTGATGGCTTTTCAATATCTTTCTCAGGGTTAAGACCTTTGATAATGTCCCTACGCCTAACCATTCCCAGTAGTTTGTATTCTTCATCGAAGACAAGCACAGCTCTTGCCAGAGATTTCCTTCCATTTATCTCCAGTGATGAATGTTGAATTTCGGCAGCAGCTTGTCTGATAGTGAACCAATATGGAATATGAGGATACATATCTAATGGTATCATCATTTCACCAGCAGTTTTCGTTTCCATCTTTCCTCCTTTTCATTCAATAATTTATAAGAGTTTTTTCGATTATTTCTTTGTCAATACCTGATTTTTTAGAAACTTTATTAATATCTTGATTATATTTTTTGTTCATGCAATTGATATATTCTTTCATAAAAATAGATTTTGCGTGTTCAAAAGGTTGCTCCGAAAAAAGGGAACGATATTTTGAACTTTCTCGACGAAATCTCTGGTATTTCATAGCTCTTTCGATAGAAATCATTATGTGCTCTTTTCTAAATGGTTTATTTAGATACTCGAAGGCACCTTTCGCAAGTAAATCCATCGCTGTTTCCTGGTTACCGAAAGCAGTGCATACTATTACCAACTCATCTCTTTTGTTGCCCTGTATATGATCAAGAATATCATACCCACTCATGCCTGGCATTTTTAGATCCGTTATTATTAGATCAAACTTGCTATTATCTATAATATTAATGAATTCTAATGAGTTATTTGTATGCTGAATATTATATGGAGTGCTTGTTTTTACTATTCGCTCCATTAATCTCAGAATATCTGGCTCATCATCAAGAACTAATAAACTTTGCTTCATATTCATTATCCAATTATCTTAATTTTGCAAGATAAGTAAAAACTTACAAATCCACTAAGAGAATAATTGAAAAAATGAACCATTTATTGATATTCTCATTCATTTCTAAGAACACAAAAGAAAATTACAAATAATTCAGAATTTTTTTTATATTGTTGATATTGAATTTGGTTCATTGACAGATATTGTGATATGAGAATAAAATATATAATAATTCATTCTTTGTAAACTATTAAGAAAGTATCAATATGAAGAAGTTCTCAATTCTTTTCATTGTATTTTTTGTTATTATTGCTTCTGCACAAATCAGAGCTGAACTACCTAAAATGATGGCAACCGTTCATCTTGGCTATAACCATCCAAGCTCAGACCTTGCTGATTATGCTGATCGCGGCCTTGGCGTTACTGGCTCATTTGATTTTTTTATTTTAGAGAATCTATCTGTATATGGCACTGCCGGTTTTACATCATGGACAACCACAGCTTTAGAAGACCTGATTAGCGATGAATTCTCTGATCTGTTTGATTATTCGCTTCGAGAGATAAATGTTAAGGCGGGAGCCAAATTCTTTCTAGCAGATGAAGGATTTATGCCTTATGTCGGTGCTGAACTCGGACTTCACATGCTTTCATTCAAATATGATTATACTGGACCTTTTGGGTTTAATTACTCGGATAAAACAGAATCAGAGAACCAAATAGGTGTTGCACCTCTCGCAGGATTTATGATTGAACTGTCAGATAATATATATCTTAATGCCTGCGCCAAATATACAATTATTTCATCAGAAATATTCCAAACTGGTGTTGATGATATAGATGAATACCTAAATCCCGATATCAGCTTTCATTACATTAGCATTAATGCAGGTATCTCTATTGCTTTATAGCAATCAATAGCATATAAAAGACCATTGCAAAATAGAAGAAAATCCCCCTTTGTCCCCCTTTTAAAAAAGGGGGAGATTTTCATGATAATTATATATCAATGGCTTACTCCCTCCCGTACTTGTAAGGGAGGGTCGGGGAGGGATCAATTCTGGGGTTTTGCAATGGTCTTATAATGGTGATTTGGAATAACTTGCTATACCCCCCTAATTTACAATTAGGGGGTGTTTATCATTTTGCAATAGTCTTAATATGCATATCCTCTATCCCACACTCGGGAGTTCTTTCCAATTAGTAGTATAGCGGGGAGATTTTCTTTCTGCCTTGGTTTTCCATTCTCGTTTTACTCCTGTGGCTGCATAATGAATCGAGCCGGCACCGAGTTCCATATTAATACGATCTACGGTTTTGGTTACGGCATCCTGTCTCGCCCTGTCAATATTGTCGAACATGGACATCTGAGTATGGTTCTTTGGTACAAAGCCGGTAAGCATTACGCCGACCTTGTGGTATTGGTAACCCTCGCGGAATATCTGCTCCACACCCTTCATGGCATAACTAATCATCTCGGAAGTGGAATCCGTTGGCACGGGCAATCGTACCTGCACACCATTGTGATACTGAGGAGTGGTCTTGAACGGATTAGTCCTCAGGAAGACCATTAGCACCGTTGCTTTGGAATTCTGGCGCCGCATTTTCTCGGATGCCACTGTGGTAAAAAATGCCACAGATTCTTGTATATCCTTCCTCGAAGCGGTAGTCCTGCCAAATGAACGCGAGGAGACAATGGATTTCTTCGCTGGTCGCATATATTCAAGCTCTACGCAGGGGATTCCACGCAATTCATATACAGTACGCAACCCCATCACTGTCATATTTTTCTTGATCCACTTGTCATTTTGCTGAGTAAGCTGGTAAGCATCATATATCTGCCTGGCATTTAGCAGTTTCGTATATTGCCTACCGACACCCCAGACATCGCCGACCTCTGTTTCTCTCAAGTATTCATTTACATCTGCCACACCAGCAATATTGAGGACTCCTTTGTGTCGAACATCCTTTTTGGCTCGATGGTTTGCTATCTTAGCAAGCGTTTTAGTATCGGCTATTCCTATTGAAACGGGCATACCAGTCCATTTCTTCACGGTTGCAAGTATCTCTCGTGAGTAAGCGTCCAGATCTTTATACTTGAATCCCGAAAGGTCTATAAATGCCTCGTCTATCGAGTATATTTCAACGTTGGGCGAGAATTGTTCGAGCGTCATCATTACCCGATGAGAAAGGTCTCCATAAAGAGTATAATTCGAAGAGAACACCTTAACGCTATGCTTCCGAACTATATCTGCCACTTTGAAGAGCGGTTCGCCCATTTTGATTCCCAACGCCTTGGCTTCGTTGGATCGGGCTACTATCATACCGTCATTGTTGGAAAGCACAATAATGGGAACACCTTCCATGTTCGGATTAAAAACCCTTTCGCAGGAAGCGTAAAAATTATTGCAATCCACCAATGCCACTGGTCCTTTCATCGCTCAGGGCTTTCCTTTCGATTTTGAATAGAATACCAATATTACAGAGTATAAATCTAAATAAATATTTTGAGAAATCAAACTCCGATTAAAGCCAGAAATTATTTGCTTACTACTCGATTCAACTTCAATTTATTTTTAAATACTCACTTATAGCTTTATAAAGAACCTCTTTAGCCAATGGCTTAGTAAGGTAATCATCAAAAACAACACCGTATTGCTCTATCTCTTGCTCAAGAGCATACGCAGATTGTGCAATAATTGGAATTTTAGGATTGAAACCCTTTATCAATTTTGCGGCTTCGTGTCCATCCATAACGGGCATCTTGATATCCATTAGAACTAAATCTATATTTTTATTAGATTTACATACATCTACAGTTTCTTTGCCATTTCTTGTATGTATTAGATTTAAGTCAAACTCTCTGAGGGATATTTCTATAAACAGATAATTATATTCCTCATCTTCGGCAATTACTATATTTTTACGCTTTTTCTTTGGCTTATTAGCTTGGTCGTAAGGTATATCTTTTTTATTCACAGGATTATATGGTACAGTGAAATAAAATGTAGAACCTTTGCCAAACTCGGATTCCACCCAGATATTACCATCAAGCAATTCTACAAAACCTTTGCATATTGACAGTCCCAGTCCTGTACCTCCATGCTCTCTTTGTACAGTGTCATCTGCCTGGCGGAACCTCTCAAATATCTCCTGATGATGATCTAATTTAATCCCAACGCCAGTATCTTTTACGTAGAATTGAAGGTATGAGCTTCTGTCTTTTATCTTGAGATTATATCCAAATTCAACAAATCCTTCATAAGTAAACTTGAGTGCATTGCTTATTAGATTGCTTAGAATCTGGGTTATTTTTGTCTTGTCGGTTAATACTTCTGATTGGTTCTCTTTCAATAATTGTTTGGCAAAGAGCGAGATATTTTTATTAGTCGCCTGCTTTTTGAATATTGAGAGCAATTCAACAATAATTGAGTTTATGCTTGTCTTTTGGATGCTCACTTTTTCTTGTTTGGTGTCAATAGCCGAGATAGTAAGGATATCGGTAACTATTCCAAGCAACTGGTGGCAGCTATTTTGAATAATTTTCACGTAACTGCTTCTGTCTTCATCCGTTAGATCGTCATCACTAAGAAATTCGCTAAATCCAATAATAGCATTCATCGGTGTACGTATTTCATGAGACATATTCTGCAGGAATGCCGATTTCAAACGATTGCTTTCTTCAGCTTTCTCTTTGGCAATTAGTAACTCTTGATCTGATTTTAGTCTCTTAACAATATTCCATACTCCATCCATCAATAGTATTAGCTCTTGCATATCAGTTTCATTATAGTTACCGTTCTTATTGCCCACGGCAATTACAGCCACTATTTTATCTTTATCGAAAATAGGTATACTTAAATAATTACTAATATCTATGTGGCCCTCTGGAGTGCCACGTTTCAGAGGATTATCCTGTTTGTAATCATTTATTATCATTGGTTTTCTCTGCCTTACCACTTCTCCCCAGATACCTGTTTCCTCTACAACAAAGTCAATATACTCATTCTTGATAGAACAATTCTCCATAACAGAAGATGACCAAGATTTAATAGATACTATTGTTTCATCTTCATTCAAAAACCCCAAAAAACCTATCTTACTTTTGCATAATTCTATGGCTTTCTCAAGAGCATAATCATAGATTTGGTTTCCTTGAAAATCCTGCATTTGGTTCAGATTATATAGTATCTTCAATCTGTCAGCATTTAGTTTAAGGATTTTCTCTGTGTTCTTCCTTTCAGTAACATCGGTAATCACAACGGCGAAAAAGTCTTTTTTGGGTGAATAAGCCACTACATCATAATACTTATCAAATTCCTGAGAATAATCTTCAAAATGCAGAGGTCTGCCAGTTTTTGCAACTTTCCCATAATTATCAATCCACACTTGTTCAGTTTTTGGAAGCACTTCGAGAACTGTTTTTCCTATCAAATCATCTGTCTTAGTTCCAATGAGCTTGCCAAATGCTTTGTTAAGGAGTATAAAACGATAATCTACGGGTTTCCCATCATTATCATATATCATCTCGTGCAAGGCAAAGCTTTGCTCCATATTTTCAAAGAGCTGTCGGAATTGCTTCTCACTTTCTTCTGCCTGATCTAATGCCTTTTTCAGATCAGATTCTACTTTTTTGAATTCAGAAATATCTCTGAACTCAACAACTCTGACATTTTTGCCATCATAAGGTATCTCGCGGGCTTCCAGACGTATTGGGTACTCAGTTCCATCTTTTTTGCATCCGATAGCTTCATAAGGTTTTTCGTATTTATTCATAATATTACTCATAACCAACTCTCTCTTGCTTTCGGCTATAAGCAATAAACCATCCATTCCCAGTAATTCATCTAAGGTATATCCCGTCAAATCGCTAAGCCCTTGGTTACAGTCTAAAATCAATCCCTTATCATGGATAGCAATTCCACCGAAAGAGGCGTTATGCAGTGCTTTAAATCGCTTCTCACTTTCTTCTAAAACCTCCTTAGTCTTTAATATTTCAGCTTCCTGCTTGCTTTGTTTTGTAATATCAAGTACCACACCTGTTACTTTTTGGGGCTTGCCATTACTATCTTTGATTAATTCACCAATAGAATGAAGTGTCTTTTTCTTCATTGAATTCTTTGGGTGTATCTCAAATTTAATATCATAAGGTTTATCATTTGTGATTAGATCAACCATTGCCCGATCAACCCTCTTTCTGTCTATTACACAAGACATGACTTCTTCAGCAGTAAAACTATCTGTGTCAACATTAAAACCATAAATTATTTTACCTTGATCTGATCCCCAGAAAGTATTATTTTCTATGTCATACTCCCAGCTACCTATCTTTCCGGCTTCCTGAGCTTTTCTATATCTTTCTTTATTGATTACTAATTGATGCTGAATATTTTTCAGATCGGTAATATCTTCGAAAGTAACAATTACCTGGTGTATTTTATTCTTATTTTTGAGGTCATATTTTGGTACTGAGTTAATGTTTATCCAGGAGTATTCATTCGTTTTGGGATTAAAAACTCCCATAATAGAATCTTTAACTGGCTCACCAGTTTTAAGAGTTATCATTGCAGGGTGTTGGTCGCCTAAGAAAGCAGACCAGTCTTCACGAATTGATTTCCATAACGGGTCTAAAGATGTTTTTCCAAAAAGCTGTTCTTTTGTTATTCCCAAAATCCGCGAAGCTGAATCATTGGCATAAACGACCTCTCCTTTAATATTATGATATACCACTCCCTGTGTCATATTCTCGAAGAGGAAGCGGTGCTGTTCTTCGCTTTCGGCTATTTGATCCTTAGCTAATCTTAGCTTTTCATTAGTTCTTATCAATTCTTCGTTAGTAGATAAGTATTCTTCATTTAGCGAGGCATATTCTTCATTCTGCTCTGTTAGTATTAATTCACTTCTTTCGGCTTTTTGCTTAGCTTCTACTAATGCTAACAAGTTCTCTCTATCATCAGTAATATCGTTCATTATTATGAGGTTACTTTTGCCGAGGGGTGTCATATAAAACTCACATAATCTTTTAGAGCCGTCTTTAGCCCTAATTTCCCATTCCTGGCGTTCGATATCAGTATTCTCAGCTAATGCTCTATTTATAGCCATCATCCATGATCTACTTACCTTCTCCCTATACTCAAGGTTTGGATAAGCGGCAGCCCACCATTGCTCTGCTGTGGAGACATCATTTAATGTGTATCCAAATTTTTCGGTAAACTTATTATTAAAAAATTCAATATCTTGATTCTGATCAGAAATAACCATTGGAAAAGGGGCATTTTCAATCAAAGTTCTCAAATACTTTTCATTCTTCTCGGCTATTTGTGTAGTTTCAGTGAGTTGCCTGTTAATTTGCCTAAGCTCTTCGTTTGAGGAAATATATTCTTCGTTAAGAGCTGCGAAATTTTCAACTTGTTTTGATAATTGTTGCTCAGTTTCTTTTAGCACAGTCATGTCCTTTACAAAAGCAATGAATTCATCATCAGATAATTTAACTGCATCCAAAACAACGTCAATTAATTCACCACCTTTTCTACGTAATTTCATTTCTACATTTTTTGTATTTCCCTGCTCTTTCAACATATTAAACGATGCAATTTTATTAGGTCCTTCAACCCCTGAAATATCTAATACCCCGAGTCCGAGCAATTCTTCCTCTGTATAATTCAGCAATTCACAAGCAGCAGGATTGATTAATGTATATCTCCCCTCATTATCAGCAATGAAAATTGCAGTTGGAGAGTTCATTACATATTTCTTAAACTTCTCTTCGCTTACTTTGATCTTGTCGCTTACTTTCTGAAGCTCTATGAAATTCTTTTGCTCTGAAATATCGCGAATACTGGCCCTTGCTCCCATAAATTCGTTGTTTTTATAAATGGGTACAGAATTGAGATTCACAAAGATAATTTTCTTATCATTCCTAACCATCCTGAATTCAAAATCAACTATGGGTGAACGATCAATTACTTTCTGAATCTTAGCTTTAACCAGATCCCAGTCATCGGGATGCACAAAATCAATTTCAGTTATCTTCCCCTCAATAAAATCCTCTGCTTTATAACCAATAAAACGTTCGAAAGCTTTATTTACAAATTTTACCTTCCCATCAGAAGAGCGAAAAATCTCTAAATCGGGTGAATCTTGCGTAACTAATTCATAAAATTCAACTTGCTGCTCCAGTTCGGCTATTCGTTTCTCGAAATTTTGGATTTTTATTTGAGATTGTTCCATGAAGTTCAATAATTAATTAAAAAATAAATCAATTTACAATATACGAAATTCTTAATTATTTTTCATTTTTAATTGAAATGATTTTCATATCTTTACGTCCTAAGCTACATAAATCCACTACTGTCCGATAAAAAAAAGTAAAATTAGCTCATAATTCTTATATTGAGATAATAAAACTGACAATTTTTTTAACTCAAAGGCAAGAACTATGAGCTTAATAAGTCGAACCAAAAATACGAAGTTTCCATTATTAAAACAAATTATTGATTTAATTCCTCAGAAGTTATTAACTGAGTCAATATTTCGTTTTGGCTCAGATAAACATTACCGTACATATAAAACTTATGATCAGTTAGTTGCAATGTTATACGGACAGCTGAATTATTGTCAGACATTGCGAGATATAACGCTTGGTTTGGGATTGAATACAAAGTTTTTGGATGATTTGAATTTGAAGCAAAGCCCCGCCAGATCAACTATGTCCGATGGAAATGAGAGCAGGGACAGTCGTGTATTTGAACATTTATATTACTCTTTGGTCAATTATTATTCCGGATTATTCCGAAAGACAAAAAATTATCAAGTAATCGAAGAGATCAAGGGAATGCCGATTAAACTCAACGATAGCACAACGATAAGTGTATGTTTGGGTTTATTTGATTGGGCAAAGTTTCGGACAGCTAAAGGTGGCATCAAGATACACACTAGCCTGGATGAGGCAAAAATGTTACCAGAAATAATAAATATTACAGAGGCAAAAGTCCATGACCGAAAAGGTATAAAGGATTTTATCTATGAAAAAGGTACCATCATCGTTGAGGATAGAGGGTATTTTGATTTTAAACTCTTTAAAGCAAGGATAGAAAACGAGAACTTCTTTGTAACAAGGATCAAGATAAACACTCAATATAAATCAATCGAGGAATTGGATCTGCCCGATGGTAAGGACGAGCATATCCTAAAGGACGAAATCATTGTACTATCAGGCGGTAAAGCTATAGAAGCAGGTATGGACAAGGTTAAGCTAAGACGGATCGCTGTATATAAAGAAGACGAGAACAAAACAATTGAGGTTATTTGCAATAATCTGACATGGTCAGCGGCAACAATAGCAGAGCTTTATAAGAGAAGGTGGGCTATCGAAATATTCTTTAAACTTATGAAGCAGAATTTACAGATAAAGACATTTCTCGGAACGAGTGAAAATGCCTGTAAATCACAGATATACATAGCATTGATAGCATACCTGATTCTTGAATTGATAAGGAGAATAATAAGCAAAGTTAACCATAGTTTCAGCAATTTTGTTAATATGATGAGGATTTGCTTGACTCACTATTTGAGTATGGAATATGTTGTCAATGAGATATTGCCTAAGACCCAAAAAGTGAAGAAGCCACCAAATAAAGTGGAGCAGGGGGAATTATTTTCCCTGTATAAGCTAAATTTCTAGACATAGAAATCAGAAAATTGGAATTTTTAGATTTTCCTTTTGTTATTTTTCAATAACTTATGGAATTACTATGCCCTTTTTCGTATTTTAGTCGGACAGGAGTGATAAAAAATGAAAATTTCAAACCTAAATACCATTGTTTCCAATTTGTGTCTTCGAGTATACTGTTCAATTGATATGAAAAATATAGATCAACCCCAAATGTCATTCTCTCTGATCTATGCCAGCTTAATACTGCATCGAAGTATGATCTGAAAGCGTTAAGTGTTTCCAATTCCTTGCCATCTATTATAGTTAGCTTGTCTGTACCATTTCCATATCGCAATACCTCGCTTTCCTTAATCTGCAAATACTGAGTAGTCTTGCTTATTAGTGGAGTAGCGAATGAAACACCTACGAATAAGGATAAATTCTGCTTAACTATTCTATCAATTCTTCTGTAATTTCCCTGAACAATTCCAAGTAGAGGTAAACTAATACCTACTCCAGACTTCAAAAGAGTTTCTTCATTCAATATTATAGTTCTTTCTGTAAACTCTTCTAATAATTTCTTGTTATTCAAGTATAGCTTCTTATCCTCATTATAAATAAATTCATTAATAAAATTACAAGATAGATTGAAGCCGAAATCAATGTAATAATTTGTCTGATAGTTAGCATTAATAGCAATTTTTAAATTGTTGTTGAATGGATAATTGCTCTTATATGCCTCTGAGAACGGGAAGCGAGATTTAGAGTCTTTCATCCCCAAAACTGGAATTTTGTTGAAGCCCCTGTCGTTAATGAAGCTGCTTGACTTTAGATTATCTGTTGAGCTGCTATTAAACCCAGCACCGATGAAAAATCCAATAGATAAAGCATTACCGCGCATAGTTGGGAATAATTCAATCTCGGAAAACTGCGTGGTATCACTTGCATTCAGACCAGAGAATAAGCCGGAGATAATGAATAGAATTAGTAATATATGTTTTGATAGCAACTTCATTTTATTAGTAAAACCCTTTCCATTGCTGTTCCATGATTTGTGTGCATTAAGATATTATAAATGCCAGATGAGAGTTCATTTGTTGTAAGTACAAACTGATTTTCTCCTGTTTTTATACTACTGAAATTATCAAGTTGCTTTATATTGCCTATAATGTCATAGACTTCAAAGCTCAAATCAGAATCTTGCCAGAGAACAGCATCAAATATCAGCTCGCCTGCAATAACAGGATTGATCCTTGCATTAAGCTCTGGCATTCTAATATAAGGAATACTATGATTTTCAGTTATTATGTTTATTTTCCCTGTAAAACTTTCAATGCCTTGTTTGTTTATTCTTATATCGGTAAAATCAATATCGCAGATACTATCGTTCCCTGCCAGTGCATAGCCGCAAAGGTAAAAGAGTATATCTGAAAAAGGATCATCCTCAACAAATGATAAAACCAGATTGAATGTATAAATTGAATCATTAATTTTTGATAATGAATAGTCAGTCATTTTAAAATTGTTAGGTGAGTCAAATTGTTCAGGATAGAACAAATAGGGGTTGCTTATCTTAAAATATCCATCTATTATAATATCTTGTAAATCTTTGATATTACTATCGTTTGTTGAAATCCAGAGACAATCATACTTGCCAAGTTCAAACTGCTTGTCTTCTATATATAGCTGAGAATAGCAGTTAATAGTATTAAACAATAGAATTAAAACAAATATATACTTCATTCCACTTTTCAAAAAATTTTTCAGATCACATATATCTTTTGCATAATACCATTTTGCCCTTTAAAAAACAACTTTGACGATAGAAAAAAGCTGCAATAAAAAACCCTTCCAAAGGATTGTTGGTCTTCGGAAGGGCTAAGCGAGCTCGCTTTGAGAAAATATTATTTATTCAGATAATGCGTTCTATTGAACAAAATATCTTTCCAGTAATGACTCATTCCCATCAATATCTGCGCTAAACGTTGCAACTCCAATTGAAGTTGGATCAACAGTATAATCTATCAAGCCAATACCTTCGGCATACCATAAATGTCCGACTATCTCGAATACCAGATCAAAATCAAGTATTAAATTGGCAGTACCATCAAACTTATAAGATAGAATATACTCTTTTGCAGTAACTGGAGTGCCGTCATTGTCAAATGTAATAGAAGCACCCTTCTTAACTGAAATTGTAAAATCACCATTGACAACCATAGAAAAGCCACCATATTCAAAATCCTGATCTACAAAATTCTGTTCGAATACTTTCCAAGAATCACTTGCGTCAGGATCTGCAAGCAATACCCAACCGGGAGTGATATCTAATGGTAATGGCAGGTCATCTGATGGTGCAATATAATCGAATAAACCATAGAGCTTCTTTCCTTCGCTATAAAAATATGTTTCTGATTCAAATTCCCATGGATCATTTATTTCTGTTTTGGTATAAGAGACATGCTTGAAGGAAGATTTCCCATACATCTCTTCAACAGAAGTTACAACAATAGAATCCATAGTGTAAGTTCCATCTACGTATTCTTCATCAATATCAAGATCGTTGCTTTCATATATCCAGTAGTTGCCAACTTTCATTGGGTAATATGTTTCATCGTCTCCATTATTGTTAGATGGATTATCGTCATCGTCAGAACAGTTAGTAAGCATAAGTAAACTGGCTGCTAAAAAAGCCAGTAGTAAGAATTTCATTGTTTTCATAATGAATACTCCAAAAAGTGATAAATTTTATTAATTTATTATATTAAAACGCTTTACTTTTTCTTCTTTGCCCATAAAATCATAAGAGCCAATTCCAAAATCAAAAACAGATGATTCGTAAGTTGTCATAATCAAACCGACACCTTCGCCGAACCAATGATGAATATTGAATGTAAAGACTTTTTCTGTATCTGGATCAATTGAGACAAAGCCATTGAATTGAAATGTAAGTATAAACTCTTGTGATTTATAGCTTTGGCTACCAACGCTTATGTTCATTTGGTCACCCTTTTTGCCCTTAGCTGAGAAATTTCCTGACACTAATATTCCGTTATATAAATCAAAATCCTGGAATGTAGTGTCGAAGACTGCCCAATTATTCTCTTTGAAATCAGCTATTTTTATCCAGCGGTTACCCAAATTGAAAGGAAGTGAGAACATGGCGCCACCTATTTCGCTTAAAAAAAGATTGAGGAAGTCAGAGTGAATAAATACATCATCGTCGTCATTATAGAAGTATTTCTGTGATTTTAGTTCATTATCTTCGTCATAAATAAGGAAAGTATCAGCATCTTTGTCGAGTAAATTTACACTACCAGCAACAATCATTGAATCTGTCCTATATGTATCAGTTACTGGGTTATTGTTCATATCGAGATCATAAGCATCAAGTATCCAATAATTACCGACTTCTTCTGGGAAATAGTCGCGGGCATTCGAGTTGTTATCGTCATCAGGATTTGAGCCATTGTCATCAGAGCAAGAGGCAAGGGCAAAAGTTAGACCAAGAATCAGTAATCCAAAATACTTATAGTATTGCATATTTTTTCTCCTATTTTGTGTTATATCTAATTATTACTCTATCGTTTCCATCTATGGTCATATCGCCAATAAAAGGCAATGAGATAACGGAAGGATGTTCGTATGTACGCACCATTCCAACATTCTCAGAGAACCATATATCAACTAAATTCTCTGGATTAAAGGCAATTGGAAGACCATTAAAGATTATCGTGCCTGTGAAAACAATCTCGAGGCGGAATTGCTGAGCAATATGATTATTCCCGTTTATACTTATAGTTTCGCTTCCTTCTTTTGATCCCATGACTGTAATATTGCCAACTAATTTAGCACCTATGAATGGAATTTCTAAAGTGTCAATGTCCATTTCATATACTCGCCATAAGTCATCATTGAAATCTGCAATTTTAATCCACTTTTCTTCAACGTCGAATGGCATATCTATTGGTAGATTATTAAAAGAATTAGTAACGAATCCAGAATGAGTATATATTTTTTCATTTTCTTCCCTTAGGTACATTTCTGTAGTTGAAGATAACTTGTCATCTTCATAATTGTCAGTAGTGTAAACACTGCAATCCTCGTCAAGCACTTTTACTTTAGAAGAAATGTAAGTAGAATCAACGAATGATGAATCGGTATTGATACCAGTTTGCATATCAACTGAGAAATTTTCATATATCCAATAGCTACCAATGTCGCCTTTTATGTATTTGGTCTTGCTGCTACTATTTACTGAATCATCAGAGCAAGAGATAAGCAATCCCAATGACAGTATAATAATTAATACAGTTATATTTTTCATAAGTTGAATAATAAGTGTAACATAATTTATTTTAATTTACGTTATTATTCTTTTTATATTTTATTCTTTTATTTATTACTTATTCATTTCTTCTAATATTTTTTCGAGTAGCTCTTCTGTGGGCTCTATTTTTTTGTTGTTTTCCTTACCTGTCTTGATAGCTTTCTCTGCTATTTCTTTAGCTTTTTGGTAATCGCCATTTTTAAATAAAAGAGATGCATAAGTATCCATGTAAGCCCATTGGGGATCCTTTTTAGTTACTTTTTCCATCCAGATTATAGCTGATTGGATTGCTTCTTTATCATCAACATTCTCATATATAGTCCAGCAATATTCGTTAATTCCATTGATATCATCAAAACCATTTTTATCAATATTGCTTTTTACGCTTTGGAAGTAAGAAGACCAATTCTCAGTCATTTTATAATATGTAATTGTATAGAAATTTGCATTTTCCTCTTTTCTCTCTGGGAGATATTTATAAGCCATTGAGACTAAGTCATCTAACAGTTGCTCACTTTTCTGCTCAACAGCTTCATATAGCTTATGATGAAAAATTATATAAAGCTGATGTGTAACATCTTCATCATAGAACAGTTCATTATATATTTCAAAGTTTTTTAAAAAGTAATCATATACTTCGTTAGGAGCTTTAAACCTTTGTATAACAAGCCAGCTAATTTCTGAAAGCCAATCTTTATTCTGAGAAAAATATTCTGGCACAGTAGCACTATCTGGCCATGTTGCTCTACCGTCCTCATTTTTAATAAACGCAGCTTTATAAAAATCAGGATAATTCATATCAATACTTTCGCTTACCCCCGGTGCATCATCCCAATACTGAGGGTCAATTGCTTTCTTCAATTCCTCAATAAAATCTACTGGTGGTTGGTATCCTGCTGTTGTGAATACTAATCTTCCATTGCTATTGAATACGAGAAAAGACGGGAAGCCAGTAACGCAATACTTAATTGCCAATTTTACCCCATCACCTTTTTCCATGTCAAATTTAACAGGTACGAAGTGCTTGTGTAAAAACTCTGCAATAGTGCTATCGGAAAACGTTTTTTCGTCCATTACTCCGCACCAACCGCACCAGTCTGTATATGCATCTACGAAGATCAATTTGTTTTCAGCTTTTGCTTTTTTTATTACCTCATCCCACGAAGATTTTATAAAAACAGTTCCCTTGTCGTCAGCATTTGATAAAGAAACACATAGTAAAATGAGTAGGATCATATAAATTGTAGTTTTCATAAGTTACCCCTGAAATTAAAAAATCTATTCAATTTAACATCAACTAATAATAAATATCTTCTTCTTTAACACTATTTGCCGAATTCAATATTCTCTTATGACTTATATACTCTGGAATTACGCTGATTACTTCAATTCTTTCGGGAAGTGTTATGTGTGGTTTTATATATCCTGATTTGTTATTAATAATATCACTAAAATTAATACTCGCTTCAATATTCTCAGGAATAAGTTTTTCGAGTTCATCTATTCCACTTCTTACAACTATTTTCAATAACGATGGTGATAATTTATGGTTTTCTGGTAAAGCCCCACCAATTATATTAATTGGAATATCGTAAAATGTAAGCTCAGCGGCTTGCTGGATGTCCCCTGAAATATTAACTGTATTCCTTAATAGCTGCACTATATTCTGCAAAGTGTCGAGTAAAGTTACATTAACTTTGAAGTCTTGGAATACTTTTGATATTTCAGTATATGATGTCTGCCATTCATCTATATCATCTAAAGCTTTCTCATTTCCAGAAATAGTAATATTGGATGGGTTTATTTGCTGTTCACCAATTAGTATGAATCCATCTTTAGTTCTAATATTAAGATTCGATTTTATAGGAACCTCTTTGCTAATTCGGCTACCGGTATATAGCATTATTTGACCTGGTACAACATCTATTGCCTGTAAATTAGTCAGGTGAAATACATTCTTAATAATATCATTTCGACTAATCCTGTAAATACTATCTTTAATGTCTTCTTTTGCCAGGTCTATTTCTACCTTTGCTGCAGTATTAAAGAATACTAAATTAAATATCTCCCAGCCAGATCCGCGAACTTCAATAGATATTTTCTCAGGTGGATTAACTTCAATAGCTCTATTCTCAGGTAGATTTATAATAAGAGGAAGTTTGACCAAAGAAATATATGTGTCGCTTAAACTAGTATAGCTCCACAATGCCATAGCCAATAGTACAGAACCTATCAATGCCTTAGAAGCAAAGATTTTCTTTGTTGATTTCAAATCCTTTAAGCTGAACTTTTTTAATTTCATAATGATTCCAAAGAGTGATTCATCTAATGACTAATAAGTCATCGGATGATTGAAAAACTAATTTATAGTTCAATTTCTATCTTGACCACAATTATCATAGTTGATAAAATTCTCTCATAATAAATATCTCCATAAGGATCAAATATAGAAATTGATGTGAATGCCGGATTGATCATTAATGCTTCAGACATTTCTTCAGCAGTGGCATCATCTACCTGATCAATTTGAGGAATTCTATACATATCCTGAACAGATATCTCCTCGAATCTGGCAATATTATATCTTTTATCATTAATTTCTACGAAGAATTCCATGCTTTTAAATCTCTGGCTAATAGCATCTTCGGGATAAACTTCATTAGCGTGATAAGCCACTTGATATATTTGAATTGATTTTATTCTATCTACATTATTTCTATAATCAGCATAGTTATTAAGATTGTCTGGCGTAATAGTTTCCCTTGAGTTACCAAAATTGACAATATCCTGGTTCAATGGTACCTGGATAATTATAGTTTTAAAGCTGTCTATGGTATCAGAATAGCAACCGTTTATTAGCACAATCAATACAAACGATATAAAAATATTTATTTTTTTCATAATACTCACCTGATGTTAATAAAAAACTATTTCCAATCGGCAATCCAAAAAGTTAGTCCGCCGCTTATAAATGGCTGGGAGGCATATCCAAGATTCATGTTTAGCTCAAGAAAACTGAAGCGTTTGGATATTCCACCATAAATTCTGAAGCTCGTAAAGGATTCTAAATCAAAAATGATATCGCTTCCGTTTCGCACTTCTTGATAAGGACTTTCAATAAAATCTGACTCTACAAAATCTTTCCGTTCTGCTTGGAACTCACCTCCCATATTTTCGTATTGTAAAGCAGCATAAACAGATAATATATCCTCGAAATACTTGCTCCAATGCAGCCCTGCAGCAAAAGAATACATATCTATTCCAGGATTCCTATTGCCTGTGTGGAATGTAATGTTTGCAGCAAGTCCCATAGTTGTATCCTCACCAAAAATATCAAAAAAATGATCGAATCTTTGGTTTAAAATAAAGCCAAAATAGTTTAAACTCTCTCCCTGTACTGGGAACGTAAGGAATCGGAAACGTAACTCAGTGCGGGTCGGAAAACCAAAGACGAGCTGAAGCACAGGTACTCCAGGCATAAAACTGATATCCATGCCTTCGGCATATGCGTTTGATTTCAAATGTTTCGATGGGTGCGTATCATACTGCGGAGCAGAAAATATTGGAGTTGATTTTCCTCCATATACTGTTGGTTGCTTTGAATATCCACTAACATTACGATAAAGGACACCATTTCGTAATTCAGCATTCTCGCACTCTGCTGTATTGCCATATAGCTCTGGTAGTTGCGCATCGTAGGTTTTCTGTGATCCTGGTATTATCATTCCTTGCGTTGAAATATCAATTCCAATAGACCATTTATCTTCATATATGGCAATAGTATGTAAATTGGAATTCAAACTTTGTTCAATAGTTGTAAACAATGGCTTAAAGAATCCCTGTGCCTGCTGCGAAGTAAAGAGATTAAACTCTTTTGTAAATGATATTGGCTCCCCGGCATTTGACAAACTGACGGAAAGTAAACATATCAATAAAACAGAATAAAGGGTACTAATTCGTCGTAGCATATTTTTTCCTTATATGTCAATCTAACATATTATATCCGTAAAATAAGTAAAAATCAGAAATAAATCTACTTTTTTTACAATGAACTCTTATTTTACTGTTTCTTTAAACCAAAAAAACAAGATATGTAATCATTTTTCGTCTCCTCAATATTATAATAAGTAAATCAAA
>Ga0272443_10002173_pt1 | contig 25875 bp, 27 predicted proteins | sample SSMAcet12_FD_193581 | JGI IMG/M metagenome (GOLD analysis project Ga0272443, IMG submission 193581) | Marine sediment archaeal communities from Little Sippewissett salt marsh, Falmouth, MA, United States - SSM-Acet-12 | ecosystem: Environmental > Aquatic > Marine > Wetlands > Sediment ... | reverse complement strand
AAGATTATTTTATTAATTCGTGGAAACATAAAATTCCTCTTAACATTTTTATAAATAGAAGTTTATATTCAAAAATAAGACACCATTGATTATTAATGAAAAATAATTGCCATATTATATTTATATTTTTATATATTATCATAGCGTGAATACATTAAACAGAAATATTGTATATTAAAATCATCAGCAAAAAAAACAGAAATGTTTATTTAAGAAAAAATAATCAACAAAAATTAGAAATTACTGTTTGGTGTTTATATTTTTGATTTTTTTAAAATTATTTAATATAATGATATTATTCTTTAAGTTAGTTATACTTAAAGAATAATAAATAAAATTTAAGGTAATAAAAAAATATTAGGTTAAAAATGGATAAAATAAAATTGGAAAATAAATACAAACAGTTTCAAAAAGAATTAAGCCAAATCGGGTATATTTGCAATGGCAGCATTATGTCATTATATCGAAAATGTGGAAAACCAAACTGTGGTTGTAATGAAAATCAGGAGACAAAACACGGACCCTATTATATTTGGACGAGAAAAGAAAAAGGTAAAACAATTACCCGTTCGCTTTCTGAAGAGAGATTTCATCAATGCCAACAGTGCATAGAAAATTATAAAAAGATGGAGCAAATTATTGAAGAAATGAAAAAAATTTCCATCCAGATCTTCGAACAAAGCCGGCAATAACCTTATAACTTTGTCAGAAAATGATTTTTAATCATGCTGGGAAATACATTATAATATAAATATATTAGTAACCTGATTTGAATAGCAGTAGAAAATTTATTTAACCGCAGAGGTATTTTTTTGAATATTTTTTAAAATATTAAGAAAAATTTTAGATACCAGGTAAATTAAATATTTGATAAATGAAAGGTAAATTATTAAGTATGGTAGTAAAAATGAGTGAAAAAGCTATAAAGATGAGAAAATTGATTAAATCGATTTGGGTGTTTAATTGGTTTAATTCTTGTGGTTTTGCTGAATTAGTGCCGGTTGTTGGCTCAAGATGGGATATGGAAAGGTTTGGAATGATTGTTACGGGTACACCTCGCCATGCCGATGCGCTGTTTATTGCTGGATACCAGACTTTTAAATCAATCAAAAAAGCGCAATTTATCTATGAACAAATGGCTGAACCGAAGGCGGTTATTGCCCTGGGTGCCTGTACCATGACTGGAGGTATTTATTGGGATTCTTACAATACAATAAAGAGATTGGATGATTATATACCTGTGAATATTTATATTCCAGGTTGTCCACCGCGTCCTGAAGCTGTTTTTGAGGCAGTAGAAAAAATATTCAAGCACGTAGGGGAGATGAAATAAATGGACAATGCCTTATCTCAGGAAAAAGAAATATTAGAAAAAATAAAAGATAAATTTAAATATGAAGGAAATATCCAAAGAGCAAAAAGAGTCTGGGTAGCTATTGATAAGGAGGACCTATTAGCTTGTTCGAAATGGTTAAAAAAAGAAGGATTTATTCATTTATCAGCTATATCGGTCAGTGATTGGCTGGAAGAAAAGAAGTTCAAGCTTGATTACTTGTTGTGGTCTTTTCAAGAGAAGAACCTTCTTGTTTTGACTGTTAAGATAGACCGCGAAGAACCGATTATTGATTCGGTAACTTCCGTATGGGGAGATAATGCCCAAGCTCATGAAAGAGAAGCATGGGAATTTTTTAAAATTGGTTTTAAAGGAAATAAGAATTTAACACCCCTTTTTACTGATAATTGGGAGGGGCCTCCTCCTTTCAGGAAGGACTTTGATTGGCACAGGTACGTAAGAGAAAACCATTATAATAAGAATAATGAAAGAGAAAGAGGATATTATGAAGATTAACCAAGAAATTTCCCGGTTGCCCAAAACTGATCAGTATGATATGTATTTTGGACCATGTCATCCTGGATCTGCAAATTTCGGGGTTAAGTTAAAACTCAAAGGGGAAAAAATTATTTCTGCTCTTTCAGATCCTGGTTATCTCCATCGTGGTTTTGAAAAATTAATGGAATACAGGTTACCACTTCAGAATGCCATGCTTTCTGATCGTATTTGTGTCTTAGAGTCTTTGGCCTGGGAGTTAATTCATGCTGAGGCGATAGAAGAATTAATGGATTTGGAAATTCCGGAAAGGGCTAAATTTATCAGGGTAATTATGGTTGAGCTTTCCCGAATTCAATCACATATGATTTGGTGGGGCGTTTTTTCCGCCGGAACGGGTTTTGATACCGGGTTCAAAATTGCTTTTGGTTATAGAGATTATATTTTGGATTTATTTGCAGAAATAACCGGAGGCAGGGTATATCCTGCCGGATATATCTCTCCTGGAGGCGTAAGAAGAGATTTTCCTGAAGGAATAGAAGAAAGAATTGATAAAGTTTTAGATAAATCAGAGGAATTAGCAAAATACATGGAGGTAGAAAACCCGACATTTAAAGCACGAACTCAAGGAATTGGTGTCTTAAAATTGGATGATGCTATCAGTTTAGGGGCAACCGGGCCTGTATTGAGAGCATGCGGGTTAAAAGCTGATCTAAGAAAAGATGATCCATATGAAGTATATCAAAAATTTGATTTTGAGATTCCCGTTAGGAAAGAAGGGGATATTTATGCTCGTTTTTTGATTGGCTTAGCTGAAGTGAAGGAATCAATTAAGATTGTAAGGCAGGCAATAGAAACTTTACCCGAAGGGGAATTTGTCCTTCCTAAATTCAAAAAACCTAAAATCAATATGAAAATCAATGAGGGAGAAGTATATGTCCATAATGAAATCGCTAGAGGAGAAGGAGGCATGCATGTAATAAGTGATGGCGGTATAAACCCTTATAGGGTTAAAGTTAGAGGTCCCAGCTTTTCTCATATGATCCCGGTATTGGAATACATTCTAAGGGGGGCGGAACTAGCAGATATTCCTGCTATATACTGGAGTTTGAATGTTTGTCCGGCAGATTTAGATCGATAAAAAAAATGGAAGTATTTATTTATTGAAGAAAGCAGGCTATTAAATTGGAAATTATTTTTTCTTTATTTAAGAATCTATTTAGTAAACCGATGACAGTGTGTTTTCCTTATGAATCAATAGAGATACCTCAGGGGTATAGAGGAGAACATCTATATGATAAGGATAAGTGTATATCTTGTGGGTTGTGTGCTAAAATATGTCCTGATAGAGCAATAGAAATGGTCGAAGCACCTGATGCATGCATTGAGGACTATCCCAAAAAATATCCCAAAATAGATTTAGGAAAATGTTGTTTTTGTGGTTTTTGTGAAGATATTTGTCCTAAAGGGTGTTTGAAATTAACCGATAGTTTTTATCTTTCAACTTTTGATAAAAATACAGTTATCAAAAACCCTTTTCCGCTTGATAAAAAAAGAGAAGTATAATAAAAATAACTAGAATGATTTGATTAAAAAATTATTGTTTAGGAAAAGTGCTCATTTATTCTTTGAAATATATATTTTTGTGTTCAAGAAATTATAGACTATCATGACATATTAATAGTTCTGAAAAGATTATCATTATACATTGCCATTTAAAACATTTTAAATAGGTTGATTTTGTAGAATATCTTAAATATTCATTGAGGAAGTAGATATGAAATTGTTAATGATTTATGCGGAAAAATTTGCCTATCAAACGAGGAGTAGAACCTTAGAAACAGTTGAAGAATACCAGGAAGATAAGCAAATAGAAAATGTTCTGGCTGGATTTATACAGGTAGAAAAAGAAGATGAAGAAAAAATGGATAAAGTTGAGACTAAACTTATTAAAAATTTAAAATGGGCTGCTAAAAAAAATAACACCCATTGTATTTTGTTGCACTCTTTTGCTCATCTTTCTTTGAGTAAAGCCAATCCGGATAGTACCAAGAAAATATTTGATAATGCTGAAAAAAGGCTAAAAGATACCGGCTATGAAGTATATCAGACACCTTTTGGTTATTTTTTAGACCTCGATTTAAAGGCACCAGGGAAGTCACTGGCCAGAGTTTTTAAGGAGTTTTAAATTACAATTTTCTATAAAAAGTAAATATTGCACCTTCGTAGTGGGTGGCTTTAAGAACCGCTAAAAGAGGTTTAACTTGTTACCACTTTTAAGCTTTTTTTCTTTCGATTTTATATTTATCCTTTAGTGATAATATTTCTAAGTAATGTCACTTCCAATTTTGGACTCCAGGTAAAAAATTGTCATTTAGCTACTCTTAATCTTTTTATGATAAAACAGAAAAGTAGACTAATAGAAAGGTTTAACTCGCAAATAATATCGTTTTCTCAGGTAAGATAAAGCAGGATGCCTAAAAAGTGAGATATACTTCCGCCCAGGACAAAGAGATGCCAGATAGTATGATGGTACCGTATCTTAGGTGCCAGAAAAAAGAATACTCCGAGCAAATAAAATAATCCCCCCACGATAATCCATAAAAGCATTTTTATGGAGACAGCCTCGAGCAATGGTTTGGTTGCAGATATTATAATTAATCCCATAATAATATAAAGAATTACAGAAATAACCTGGGTCTTTTGAAATAGAAAAACTTTCATTAGTATACCCATTAGAGCAATTCCCCAAACCAATCCAAAAAGTGTCCATCCCCAGGAACCATGCAAAGAGATAAGTGTAATGGGAGTATAGGAGCCGGCTATTAAAAGGTATATAGCTGAGTGGTCAAATACCTGGAAAATTTTTTTTATTCTGGTATCAGGTAATCCATGGTAAATAGTGGACATCAGGTATAAAATTACCAGAGTTGAACCGTAAATACTGAAGCTGATTATATGCCAGATATTTCCTTTTGTAACTGCCATAAAAAGCAGAATGACAAAACCAATCATGCTTAATATGGTTCCTATACCATGGGTAACGGTATTCGCTTTTTCCTGGTAAGCCATGTTCGTTGATGCGATTGAGGCATTCTCTAAAGCAGTTTCTATCATATTGTCTATAAAATATTTTATTTGCACAACAAGCAATCCTATCAAGATTTATGTTTTTATAAGAGGCAAAAGAAGGAGTAATTTGTCTATTATAATTGAAACAATAAACAGTATATCACAATACCATATCCACAGTAAAGAATTAACGGTATACAATCAAAAATATTTAGTTAAAATTTTACATGTTTAACAGTTTGATAAAGTAACACAAAGAATAGGATAGCATAGATAAGATACAGTATCTTATGATATTGCCGGTTATCAGGCCAAATTTTTACGGTTTTGATAACGTAAGTGATGATCCAGGATTTTCTTTCTTAATCGAATACTCTCAGGGGTTATTTCTACCAATTCATCATCTTGAATAAACTCCAGGGCCTGTTCCAGGGAAAAATCCTGAGGTTTTTCTAAACGCAAGGCTTCATCAGAACCGCTTGCCCGCATATTAGTAACATGTTTTTTCTTATTGACATTAACTTCCAGATCATTATCCCTTTTGTTTTCTCCCACAATCATTCCCTGATATACTTTGGTAGCCGGTCCAATGAATAAATTTCCTCTACCCTGAGCATTGTAAAGACCATAAGTGCTGGTCATTCCATCTTCAAAGGCAATTAATACTCCCCTGGAGCGTGAAGGAATATATCCCTTGTAAGGTTGATAGTCAAGGAAAAGATGATGCATGATTCCTCTGCCTTTGGTTAAAGTAAGTAATTCACTGCGGAAGCCAATTAACCCTCTGGCGGGTATTTGAAATTCGAGCCGAAGCTGATCAGAAGAAAAATCCTGCATATTGATTAAATCTGCTTTTCTAATACCACACATACGCATTACAGTACTCAAGTATTCTTTTGGTATATCACAAGTCATGAGTTCTATGGGTTCATATTTTTTATCATCAATATAACGGAAGATAACTTTTGGTTTGGACACCTGGAATTCATATCCTTCTCTGCGCATCTTTTCAATAAGGATAGAGAGATGCAATTCTCCTCTTCCGGAAACTCGGAAAGTATCCATTGATTCTGTTTCTTCTACCCGTAAGCTGACATTGGTGTCAATTTCTTTAAAAAGTCGTTCTCTCAGGTGTCGTGAGGTAACAAATTTACCTTGTTGACCGGCAAAAGGACTATCATTGACCTTAAAATCAATGGTAAGAGTAGGTTCATCAATACTAATTTTTGATAGAGCTTCTGGATTTTCCTGGTCGGCAATTGTTTCACCGATATTTGCTTTATCAATACCAGCCAATGCTATAATTTCCCCCGAATAAGCCTGCTTAGTCTCAATTCTTTCTAAACCTTCAAAAACATAAAGCTTGACTACTTTTCCCTTGACATGACTTTTATCCCGTTTGATCAGCGTTACGCTTTCTCCCAACTCTATTTTTCCACGAATAATTAAACCCACAGCTATCTTTCCTACATAATCATCATAATCCAGATTGGTTATTAGCATCTGTAAGTCACTTTTATTGTCAACAATAGGAGAGGGAACATATTTTACAATAGTCGAAAAGAGCACCTCAAGGTTTTTATCTAGAGAATGCGGTGAAACCCCGGCTAAACCTATTTGGGCTGAGGTGTAGATTACCGGGAAATCAATTTGTTCATCATTGGCACCCAATTCAATGAACAAATCATAAATTTCATTTAGAACTTCTTTGGGACGTGCATTTGTGCGGTCTACTTTGTTAATCACCACAATAGGAATCAGGTTTAATTCCATGGATTTACGTAAAACAAATCGGGTTTGTGGCATTGGCCCCTCAAAGGCATCAACAATTAAAAGAACTCCGTTAACCATTCTAAGAATCCTTTCCACTTCCCCTCCAAAATCTGCATGACCCGGAGTATCAACAATATTAATTTTAGTCTTATTCCAATAAACAGAGGCGTTTTTTGACAAAATGGTAATGCCTCTTTCCTGTTCCATGTCATTGGAATCCATAATTCTCTCTTTTATTTTTTGGTTTTCCCGGAACGTTCCACTTTGTCTTAACATAGCATCAACCAGAGTTGTTTTGCCATGATCAACGTGTGCAATCAAGGCAATATTTCGTAAATCATTATATTTCATTATCAATAACCTTTATTAAACAAAAATTCTGTCATCTGAAAAACAGGATAAAATATTATCACAATAAGTCTAATAAGTAAAGAAAATATTGCTTTAGACATAGGTTAATTAGAATTAATAGAGAATACAATAATATTTTGATAAAAATATGTCTTATTTTTATTGACAGAAAGAAATTTTTATGCTAATTTAACTTTTAAATAATAAATTGAAGGGGTTAAACCAGATGCTAAGGAAACAAAGCCAAGAAATATTTTATTTTAACTATTATTATTTCTATTTTACTGGCGATGTTTATGCCTTAGTATCGTAACATAAACAGAAATTAACAAATCAGATACCATAGGCATGAACATCGAAGATGCCTATGGTATTTTTATATGTAGCGACATATAAAGGACTATAGGTTTTTTATTACCTATAGTCCTTTTTTATATTTAGATTTAAATAAAGCAAGATAAAATATCAGGGAGATCATTTTATGACAGTAAGAGGTATAAGAGGTGCAACTACAGTTGATGAAAATAGCAAAGAATCTATTTTAAGCAGAAGCAAAGAATTGTTGTTATCATTACAAAAAGCTAATCATTTTAATACAGAGGATATTGTTAGCATATTTTTTAGCATGACATCTGATTTAAACACTGCCTTTCCGGCAGAAGCAGCAAGGCAATTGGGCTGGAATAAAGTTCCTCTTTTTGGCATGCAAGAATCGGATGTAGCAGGTGGATTAGGAAAATGCATAAGAATTCTTATCCAAATGAACAGTAATAAAATACAGGATGAAATACGACATTGCTATTTACATAAAGCGAAGAGGTTAAGGAGAGATTTGGCTGATACAGAAGGGAAGGAAGGGGGAAAATGATTTTAGTAATGGACAGTCGTTCCAGCGATACAGACTTAAATACCATATCTGAAAAATTAAAAAATTTAGGGTTTGAATTGGAAGTCAGTAAAGGGAAAGAAAAAATAATAGTAGGAATAATTGGAGATACCAGAAAATTATTAAATTTTCCTTTTCATTCTTATCCAGGCGTAATTGATGTCTTGAAAGTTTTAAAACCCTACAAGTTAGCCAGCAGAGAATTTAAAGAATTATCAACCGTTATTAAAATTGGTGATGTCTCTATTGGTGGACAAGAAATAGTTCTTATGGCAGGTCCTTGCTCTGTGGAAGATGAAGAACAAATTTATGAGGCTTCCCAGGGTTTAAGCAGGCTTGGAATAAAGATTCTGCGTGGAGGAGCATTTAAGCCCAGGAGTTCACCTTACAGCTTTCAGGGATTAGGCGAAAGGGGATTAAAAATGATGAGTGAAGCAGCAAAAAAATTTGGTTTACTGGTTATTACTGAAGTGATGTCTATTGAACAAATAGATATCATTGCACCTTTTGCAGATATCCTTCAAGTAGGTGCCAGAAATATGCAGAACTTCATGCTTTTAAAAGAATTAGGAAAAATCAAAAAACCAGTCATGTTAAAAAGGGGGCTGTCGTCGACTGTTGAAGAATTATTGCTATCAGCTGAGTATATTATGTCCGGTGGAAACAAAAAGGTTGTCCTCTGTGAAAGAGGGATCAGGACCTTTGAATCCTATACCCGCAATACCCTGGATCTAAGCGTAGTCCCGGCTATCAAGACATTAAGCCATTTGCCAATTATCGTCGATCCCAGCCATTCAACCGGTAGAAAGGAGATGGTATGTCCTATGTCTAAAGCAGCCATAGCCGCAGGAGCTGATGGTCTGATTATCGAAGTTCATCCGAATCCAAAAATGGCTTTGTGTGATGGAGCACAATCGTTGGATTTAAATGACTTTGGAAGTCTGATAAAAGAAACAGAATCGGTAGCAAAAGCCATTGGAAGATCTTTAAATAATATCCATGTTACTGTTTAGCAAAAAGATGCCAGAATATACATTTTATAAATTTTAAAATAACGAAAAAATGACTTACTAAAGATAAAAGGAGAAAAAAAATGGTTATAGTAATGGATGGTAAGGTAAAAGAAAGTCATATTGATAATCTTAGTGAAAAATTGAAAAGCATGGGTTTTAAGCTGCAGACGATTAAAGGTGAAGATAAAACCGTAATAGGTATTATTGGAGATACCCGAAAATTATTATCTTTCCCTTTTTATTCATATTATGGTGTAGTGGATGTATTAAAAGTTTCCAAGCCTTACAAACTTACCAGTAGAGAATTCAGAGAACTTTCAACCATTATCCGGATTAAAGAAGTAACCATTGGCGGTCAAGAGGCTGTCCTTATGGCTGGACCTTGTGCTGTTGAAAACGAAGAACAAATTGATATCATTGCCCGAAAAGTAAGTGCTATTGGCGCAAGGGTCTTACGGGGAGGAGCATTCAAGCCCAGAACTTCTCCTTACAGCTTTCAGGGATTAGGCGAAAGAGGACTCAAAATGATGAGTGAAGCAGCAAAAAAATACGGTCTTTTAGTCATCACTGAAGTGATGGCTATTGAGCATATTGATATGATTGCCAATTATGCCGATATTATTCAAGTAGGTGCCAGAAATATGCAGAACTTCATGCTCCTAAAAGAAATAGGGAAGATAAAGAAACCAGTCATGTTAAAAAGAGGAATGTCGGCTACTATAGAGGAATTTTTATTATCAGCAGAATATATCTTGTCAGAGGGAAATAAAGAAGTCATGCTTTGCGAGAGAGGAATTCGTACTTTTGAAAATTATACACGCAACACGTTAGATTTAAGCGCTATTCCGGCGATAAAAGAGTTGAGCCATCTACCGATCATTGTTGATCCAAGCCATGCCACCGGGAGAAAAGAGTTAGTTGGGCCTATGTCTAAAGCAGCTATTGCCGCAGGAGCTGACGGGTTAATTATTGAAGTGCATCCCAATCCGGAAGAGGCATTGAGTGATGGCGCGCAATCCCTGGAATTAAATGATTTTGAATGTTTGATATCAGAATTGGAACAAGTAGCCCAGGCAGTTGGTAGAAGCATGAATCGTATTTATACCTCTGTGTAGAAAGGAACCCTTAAATTGGAGATCACTGTTGAAGGTAATAAAAAAAAGTTGATTCAAGGAAGCATAACAGTGCCCGGTGATAAATCAATTACCCATCGAGCGATTATTTTGAATTCTATTGCCAGGGGAGAATCAAAAATCCATCATTTCCTGGATGGTTTGGATTGCAGGAACACTTTATTATGTATGCAGGCTTTGGGTGCCAACATTGAAAAAGCAAGTCCTTTTTTATTAAAAATAAAAGGAAAGGGTCTTGACGGTTTGAAAATGCCAGAAAATGTTCTTGATGTAGGCAATTCCGGAACAACCATGAGGTTATTAGCCGGTTTATTAGCTGGACAGAATTTTGCTAGTGTTTTAGATGGAGATGATTCTATCAGAAAAAGACCGATGAAAAGGATTGTTCAACCATTATCGCTAATGAATGGCCAAATAAAAGGATTATTTCATGCCAATTTTGCTCCTTTAAATATACTCGGTAAATCTCTGCAAGGAATTGATTATACTTTACCGGTAGCCAGTGCTCAGGTTAAATCTGCTATTCTGCTAGCAGGCTTATATGCCAAAGGAGAAACAGTAGTAAGAGAAAAACAACCCACAAGAGACCATACGGAACGAATGCTGTCCTTGATGCAGGCAAATATTCAATCTTTCCCTGATCAAAAAATCCGGTTAATTCCGGGAAAAGAGTTAAGGAGTGTAGATATTGATATTCCGGGAGATATATCCTCAGCTGCTTATTTCATCGCAGCGGGATGTGTTAGGCAAGGGTCAGAAATAATCATAAGAAATGTTGGAATCAATCCTACCCGCACCGGTTTTTTGGAAATATTAAAAGAGATGGGGGCTAATATTCAAATGCATAATCAAAAAAATATTTCTAATGAACCCAGGGCTGACATTCTTATCAAAGGCGCTTTATTGAAAGGCATTCAGATTGATAAAAAAATGATTGCTAATATTATTGATGAATTGCCCCTAGTTGCAGTTATTGCTACATTAGCGCAGGGTAAGACTATTGTAAAGGACGCACAGGAACTCAGGGTGAAAGAAAGTGACCGAATAAAAGCCATTGTAGAAGGATTGTCCAGATTGGGGGCAGATATTATTGAAAATAATGATGGCTTTGAAATACTTGGACCGACTGGCTTGATTGGAAATACGGTAAACAGTTTTGGTGACCATCGAATTGCTATGTCTCTGGCTGTAGCGGCTTCCTATGCGGAGGGCAAAACAGTCATCCGGGGAACAGAATGTATCAATATTTCCTATCCGGATTTTATGCCTACTTACCAAAAAATCATGGAATAAGTTAATTAGGAGAAAAAATGAATCTTATGACTTTGACAATTGGTTTACTGGGTGAGCATCTTGAAAATAGTCTTTCTCCCTTGATACACCAGAATTTTATTTGTCATTATTCTTTAAATTATTGTTATTTGCCTTTTCAGATAAAGACTGAAAATTTGGAAAAGGCAATATTTGGGGCAAAGGCATTGGGGATTCATGGGCTGAATGTCACAATACCTTTTAAGGAAAAGGCTATGGGGTTTATGGATCATATTGACCTGGCAGCAGAAACAATCGGAGCAATGAATACCATTGTCAGAAAAAATGAAAAGCTATATGGATATAATACAGATTGGAACGGTTTCAGGGAACCACTGAAAAAAAAGATGAAGATTAAATTAATCAACAAGAGAGCGGTAGTTTTAGGAGCCGGTGGAGCCGCAAGGTCGGTTATCTTTGCCCTGGCAGAAGAAGGATGTCCGGTCATCTCAATCTTTAATAGAAGCAAAGATCGTGCCTTAGAGGTAAAAAGAAATTTCAAGAATAGTTTTCCTAAATGTGAAATAAGGCCATTCCCTTTTCAAAGAAAAAATTTACAGGGAGAAATTGATCATGCAGATTTGCTCATCAATACCACCCCCCTGGGCAGCTGGTATTATCCAGGACAAAATCCCCTACCGGAAGGAATTAAACTTTCATCTAAAGCAATTGTCTATGATCTAATCTATTGTCCGAATAGAACGCCATTACTAAGCTGGGCAGAAATGAATGGTAATAGAATATTAAATGGTAAAGAAATGCTGGTATATCAGGCAGCGGAAAGTTTTCATTTATGGACTGGCCTTTATCCTGATCGGGAAATAATAACCAAAGTATTGAGCAAGATAAATAAAAAATATAATTAGTCATTTTATAAAGAGGTATATCTATGGTGTTACATTTTTTAGATGCCGGAGAATCGCACGGAAAATGTCTGCTAGGTATTATTGAAGGGTTTCCTCAAGGATTCCCGCTAAGTGAAGAAAAGATTAACCGGGAATTAAAGAGAAGACAGGGTGGATATGGAAGAGGAGACCGGATGAAGATTGAACAGGACCACATTGATATTTTATCCGGGATAATTTCAGGTAAATCAATAGGCAGTCCCATAGGCTTAATGATAAAGAATAAAGATTGGGAAAATAAGAATCCCAAAAATCAGGAAGAACTGACTATTCCTCGTCCCGGTCATGCTGATCTGGCCGGAGTAATCAAATATGGTTTGGATAATTATCGGCCAATACTGGAAAGAGCCAGTGCCAGGAAAACAGCGATGCGGGTAGCAATAGGTTCTGTCGGACAGCAGTTGCTGGATTATTTTTCAATTAATTCTTATAGCCATGTTATTAGAATTGGCGGTATTTCAATTCATAATCAACTAGTAAAAGAAATTGAAAAAGAGAGAAAAATCGTAACAATCAAAGAAAAAGTTAATCGATCGCCGGTTTACAGCTTAGACCCGGAAATTTCCGAAGAGATGTGCCGGGAAATTGATCAGGCAAAAAAAGAAGGAGATTCACTGGGAGGACAGTTTGAAATTGTAGTGAGAAATGTACCGGCAGGACTTGGCAGTCATGTGTTTTGGGATAGAAAAATCGATACACGCATTGCCGGAGCTTTAATGAGTATTCCCAGTGTAAAGGCGGTAGAAATAGGCGAAGGGATAAAAAGCTCAGAAAACAGGGGCTCTCAAGTTCAAGATCCTATCTATTATCAAGAGAAAGATAATGATTCTGGTTATTATCACGAGAAGAATTGGGCTGGTGGCATAGAGGGAGGAATAACCAACGGAGAGAATATGATTGTACGTGTATATATAAAACCTATTCCTACTTTACTCAAACCTCTTCCATCAGTTGATATCAGAACCAAAAAAGAGACAAAGGCAAATTATCAGAGGTCAGATATCTGTGTTGTTCCGGCAGCCAGTGTCGTTGGGGAGGCCGTTGTGAATTGGGAACTCGCAGTTGCCTTTACAGAAAAATTTAGCGGAGATTCTATGGATGAAATAGAGTCTAATTATAAATTTTATCAGGAAAGGTTGAAAAAGTGCTGAGAAAGAATATTTTTATAACTGGCTTTATGGGTACCGGCAAGAGCACGGTAGCCATAGCACTTGCCGATAAAGTAAATAAAAAATTTATAGATATGGATATTTTGATTGAGAAGAAGGAAGGGAAGTCAATTACTGATATCTTTAACGATGAAGGAGAATCCTATTTTCGAAAAGTTGAAAGAACAATCCTGAAAGAAATGATAAAAAAAAATGATTTAGTTATTGCAACCGGAGGAGGGAGTCTTCTTAATGATGAAAATTATCATTTAGCGCGGGAAAATAGTGTCATTATACTTCTTAAGGCAAATCCGGAAGTTATATTTGACCGATTAAGGGAAGATAGTGAACGTCCTCTATTATCAGAAGAAAATAAATTGGATAGAATTAAAATCCTGATGGAACAAAGAAAAGATAAATACAGCCGTTTTGAATATTCTATTGATACATCTAACCTACCTGTTGCACAGGTGGTTGATGAAATAATAAAAATATGCCGGAGAGAATATAATGAAGACAATATCCCTGAAATTTGAAAAAAAATATCATTGCAATATGTTTATTGGGAAAGGTATTTTATCAGATATTGACACTCACCTTATTCCTCTATTGCCGGGGAAAAAGATAGTACTAGTTACTAATTCGCTTATAAAGCAACTCTATGGTAATAAAATTGTTAAAATTCTTTCCCAAAAGGGCATTCTTGTTCATATTGTTGAAGTTCCTGATGGAGAAAAAAGTAAATCTTTCTCTGGGGCTGAAAATATTTATGATCAATTGTTGCAATTTAAATCAGATCGTTCTACTGCATTAGTTGCTCTGGGTGGTGGTGTGATTGGTGATTTGGCTGGCTTCGCTGCTGCCACCTTTATGAGAGGCATTCCTTTGGTGCATATTCCAACTACGCTTTTAGCTCAAATTGACAGTAGTATAGGAGGAAAAGTAGCCATTGATCACTCAAGGGCAAAAAATATTGTAGGCAGTTTTTATCAGCCTATTGCTAACTTGATTGATTCTGTAGTTTTAGAAAGTCTACCACTATCTCATTTGAAAAACGGAATAGCAGAAGCCATCAAAATAGCCATTATTAGCTCACCTTCATTTTTTAACTGGATCGATCAGCATATGGACCGTTTATTGCAGAAGGAGCAGGATGTATTAGACTTTCTGGTAATACGGGCAGCAAAATTAAAGATTAATATTATTTTACGGGACCCTTGGGAAAGACATCAGCGACATTTATTGAATTTAGGACACAGTATAGGGCATGCACTGGAGACAGTGGGTGGTTATAGCTCTATTACCCATGGTGAGGCAGTTGCCATTGGGACTGTACTGGAAACCCGCATAGCTTATCATAAGAAATTATGTAGCTGGAAAGATAAAGAAAAAATTGAAAATATTATCAGTAAATTAGATATTTTATCGGGTTTAAATCTATTTCAGATTAATCCGGAGGAATGCTGGGATACTATTCTTTTGGATAAAAAAAATAAAGATGGGAATATCCGCTTTGTTTTACCTGAGACAATAGGAAAGGTTGAATTGTTTCAGCCTATTCTTAAAGAAGATGTGGTTTATGCTTTCAATTCCCTCAAGGAGAGTGAAAGAGAGGTGGAGGACTTTGAAAATTAGTGTTATTCATGGCCCGAATTTAAATCGTTTGGGACAGAGAAAAAAAGAACATTATGGGGTGCTTACTCTGGCAAAAATAAACAACAGTTTAGAAAAAAAGGCTTCTAAAATGAATATCCAGTTGGAAATTATGCAATCAAACCACGAAGGAGAAATCATTGATTTTATTCAGATGGTTTCAGAAAAGACAGATGGCATCATTATTAATCCGGGGGCTTTTACTCATTACAGTTATGCCATAAGGGATGCTTTGGAGGATTGCTTGATTCCGATTATTGAAGTGCATTTATCTAATATTTTTGCCCGGGAAGAATTTCGTTCCAGGTCAGTCACAGCCCAGGCTTGTGCTGGCCAGATTACCGGATTGGGATACCAGGGCTATTTATTGGCAATTGAAGGACTTCAGTCTTTAATTAAAGAGCAAAAATCTAAAAAAACTTAATAAGGAGACTTAGAATGAGTGAAGAAAGTGACTTTACTGGGTTTAAAAAGGTTACCATAATTGGTTGCGGATTAATTGGCGGCTCCATCGGTTTGGCATTAAAGAAAAACTCTTATTCCGGTGAGATTGCAGGGATTGACCGGAAAGAAGTAATTGAAAAAGCAATTTATTCGGGTGCTATTGATTGGGGGACTGAAGAAATAGAAAAAGGGGTAAAAAATGCAAATATGGTTATTCTAGCTACCCCGGTACAGGAAATTATAAGGTTATTGTCCAAAATAAAATCCTTTTTACCAGAACATTGTCTGATTACTGATACCGGGAGCACAAAAAAAGAAATTATGAAAGAGGCACGGAAAGTATATTCAGATAAATATGATTTTATAGGCGGCCATCCTATGGCTGGTCTGGAAAAGGGTGGGATAGAATATGCTGATCCTGATTTATTTTCCGGGAAACCCTACATTACAGTTGCCGGAAGAGAAAATACTCATTTAGCTGGTTTAAAAATGTCTGCTTTCTTAAATTTAATTCATGCCATGGAGATAAGATTGAATGCTTCAGAGCATGATCGTATTATTGGCCTGGTCAGTCATGTTCCACAGTTGATTGCTGTTATTTTAACTAACCTGTTCGGATCTCTGGTGCAGGAAGGTTATGATGAAGAATGCCTCAAAATTGGCGGGAATGCATTTAACGAAATGACCAGAGTTGCCAGCAGCCCTTTTTCCATGTGGAAAGATATCTATCAAACGAACAGTAAATGGACAATCAATTATATTAATGATTTAGAAGATATGTTAGGTCAAGTTAAAGAAAAAATTGCAAAAAATCCTGATATATTGGAAGAAGATTTTAAAAAAGCCAGTTATTATAAAGAAAAAATGGCACAGAAGACTGGATGATTTTATGATAGTAAGCTATTTAAAAAATAATTAATAATTAAAAGAGGGTTGATTTTATGGATGAAAAGGATGATTATCACTATAAAAAAAATAATAAAGTAGCGCTACAGGGAGAAATTGGTTCATTCAGTGAAATGGCAGCCATGCAATATTTTGGTTCTTTTACAGAGATGTTATCCTGCAGCAGCTTTAACCAGGTTAGTGAGACAGTTAAAGAGGGTAAGGCTGATTATGCTATTTTACCAATTGAAAATTCCCAGACAGGAGGAATTAATAATGTGCATGATTTATTATTGAGCGAAAATCTATTTGCAGTCGGTGAAGTGATATTAAAAATTGAACATTGTTTAATTGCTCATCAGGATACTAAACCGGAGCAAATTGAAAAAATTTATTCTCATCCCCAGGCGCTAGCTCAATGTGAAAGATACTTGATAAAAAATTTCTCTCACTGTCAGATTATTCCAGTATATGATACGGCAGGGAGTGTCAAACAGATTAAGGAATCCAGGGAGTTAAAAGCAGCAGGAATTGCCAGTCGAAGAGCTGCTGATTATTATGAGATGAATATCTTAGAAAATAGTATTGAAGACAATCCTTCCAATTATACACGTTTTTTAGTTTTTTATCCTGAAATACTGACCAATAAATTAAATAACAAAACATCTATTATTTTTGCGGTAGTCAGTGTTCCCGGAGCTATCCATAAATGCTTAAGAGAATTTGCCATTCGTAGCATTAACTTAAGTAGATTAGAATCAAGACCTAGCAGGATGAAACCATGGGAATATATTTTTTATATGGATTTTGAGAATGGGCTGCAGGAAAGCGTTACCCAGGAAGCCTTGGAGGCATTAAGTGATTGTACTACTTTTATTAAAATTATTGGTACATATCAATCACATTCAAGTACGCTTGATTCTGCCCAAAGGCACCTTCGGGAATTGAGTAAAAACAAATAGGACATTTTGTTGCCCTCAGCAATGATCTTTCAATAGAAAAACAGTAGGGAGTTAAAGAAGGCATGGATTTTTTGTTATAAATGTTGTAATATAAAAAAGATTAACATATTACCATTGCAAGGGGGCTATAGATTCAATGCATTCTCAGGAAAACAATCATTCTAAAGAATCAGTTAATTTTATTCAGAGTATGATAGACCGTGACAGGGCAAAAAATAAATATGGAGGGCGAGTTCATCTTCGTTTCCCGCCGGAGCCAAATGGGTACCTGCATATTGGACATGCCAAATCGATTTGTTTGAATTTTGGCTTGGCAGAGAAGAATAATGGCTTGTGCAATCTTCGTTTTGATGATACCAATCCCTCAAAAGAGGAGTTAGAATATATCAATTCGATTATTCGGGATGTCCGGTGGTTGGGTTTTAATTGGGAAGACCGTCTTTACTATGCCTCTGACTATTTTGATAAAATGTACAAAGATGCTGTTTCCCTGATTAAACAAGGCAAAGCCTATGTGTGTGACTTAAATCCGGAAGAAATCAGGGAATATCGGGGTACTTTCACTAAGCCTGGTAAGGAAAGTCCTTATCGAAACCGTTCAATTGAAGAAAATCTAACTTTGTTTAAACAAATGAAAGATGGTATTTTCGAAGATGGCTCTCGGGTTTTAAGAGCAAAAATTGACATGAGTTCTGCTAACCTGAATATGCGTGACCCGGTGCTTTACCGAATTGTAAAAAAATCACATCATCGAACCGGGGATAAGTGGTGCATCTATCCTATGTATGATTATGCCCATCCATTGGAAGATTATTATGAGCGAATTACCCATTCTGTCTGCACTTTGGAATTCGAAGACCATCGTCCACTTTATGATTGGTTACTTTCGAATCTATATTCTTCTGAATTGCCACAGCAGATTGAATTTGCCAGATTAGATCTGACTAACACTATAATGAGTAAAAGAAAATTACGTATCCTGGTGGAAGAAGGATATGTAAACGGATGGGATGATCCACGTTTGCCCACTATTTCAGGTTTGCGACGTAGAGGTTATACATCTCAGGCAATCAGAAATTTTTGTGATCGCATTGGAGTAGCAAAGACCAATAGTGTAGTGGATATTCGTTTCCTGGAACACTGTATAAGGGAAGATTTAAATAAAAATGCACAAAGAGTTATGGCTGTATTAAAACCTCTAAAGCTAATTATTGACAATTATCCGGAAAATTTAACAGAAGAACTTGAAGCGGAAAACAATCCTGAGGATCCCTCAGCCGGTAGCCGTAAAGTCCCTTTTTCTAAAACATTGTATATTGAAAAAGAGGATTTTCATGATGATCCTCCTAAGAAATATTTTAGGTTGGCCCCAGGACGTGAAGTGAGATTAAAAAATGCTTATATTATAAAGTGTCAGGGATTTGTAAGAGATGAAAAAACAGGGGAGATTTCCGAAGTTCATTGCACCTATGATCCGGAGAGCAAGAGTGGTGGAGCAGGAGCTAAACGAAAAGTGAAAGGTACTTTACATTGGGTTTCTGCCGGAAATGCTCTGAAGGCGGAGGTTCATTTGTATGATTATCTTTTGTTAAGTGAAGATAAAACACAAGAGGAAGATGAGAAAGCTAATTTTATCGACCGGATAAATCCACACTCTTTGGAAGTTTTAACAGAATGTTTAGTGGAACCCAGCTTGTCTCCTGCTGTTAAAGGGAATAGGTATCAGTTTATGCGTAAGGGGTATTTTTCTGTCGACGCCGAATCAAAACCGGGGAATTTGGTTTTTAATCGCATTGTTTCATTACGCGACAGCTGGGAGAAAATAATGAAAATAAATCAGGGTAAGAGCAAATAGGTGTATAATATTTATAGGATCCAGTGTTAATAAATGAAAATAGCTTTTTTTACCAATTGCTATAAACCTTTAATAAATGGTGTGGTCAGTAGTATTGTATCGTTAAAAAATGCCTATGAAAAAAAAGGGCATAGTACTTATATTTTTGCACCCAGGGTAGAAGATTATGCTGACCAGGAAAATAATGTATTCAGGTATCATTCTGTTAATTTAACAGGTAAAGTAAAATATCCCATTGCTATTCCATTGTCTTTAAGAGCCAGAAAAATTATTAATGAATTTAAACCTGATATCGTACATGTTCATCATCCTTTTGTTCTCAGCATGCCGGCAATTATGTATGGTGAAAGATTAGGAATACCAAAAGTATTGACAATCCATACACAATATGAACGTTATGCTTACTATGCATCTCCAATTCCCCAAGTTATTGTTAATGAAGCAATTAAAAGAATTATTTTTAATCTTGCAATTAAGGTTGATGTCATTACAACGCCTTCTAAATCTATGAAAGATCTGATAAGTCGTTATAAAATTAAAAAGGAAGTTGTGGTTGTTCCCAATGCAATTAATCTAACTGTATTTCAGGAAAAAAATGAACGGCAATATAGAGCAATTAGGGAACAATTTGGATTGGATGAGGAAGATATTGCTGTTTTATATGTAGGTAGGATTTCCTTTGAGAAAAATATAGACAAAATAGTCAAAGCCTTGGCAATTGTTCGAGATAAAAAGATAGATAATGTCAAACTTCTATTAGTGGGAGAAGGGACAGCGATGAAACAGCTGAAAGAATTAGTTGAATCTTTGGGTTTAGAAAGTTTGGTTAAATTTGTAGGTCCGGTTAACAGCGAGTTGATTAAGTATTATTACCAGGCATCAGATGTATTTGCTTTTACCTCCACATCCGAAACTTTTGGTATGGTTATCATTGAAGCTTTTGCCTCAGGCATTCCTGTTTTAGCTGTCAAAGCACCGGGGGCTATTGATATCATAACAGATGGTTTTGACGGAATTTTAGTAGAAGACGATATATCTCAATTTGCAGAACGACTGGAGAGCTTGATTGTTAATCAGGGGTTAAGAAAAAGATTATCGAAAAACGCATTGAAGACAGCACAACTCTATAGTGCAGATTCTGTTTCCGAACAAATGCTTAACCTTTACCAGCGGCTCAGAAATAAATAATCAAAAATATTCTTTCAAATTAATATTTTCTTTAAGCATCCCTTCAGCAGTTAAACAATATTTTTGTTTTTGCTGATCTTAATTTTGATTACTTCATCAATGGCCTTGAAGAGAGATTCCTGATTATAAAATCCACCTATTTAACACTACATGGTATAATAAAGAAAAAATAGGAAGGAAGTGAAAAATATGAGAAAATTAACTAATAATAAATATTATAATAATGTAATCAATAAAAAGTGGGCTGCCAATATAAAAATTTTCTTTATGTCGCTGACCTTTTTATTGCTTATTACTTTTTTTACAAGCATACCGGTTTTTAGCCAATCAGACACAGAAAAGGCAATTTTTGCCGGTGGTTGCTTTTGGTGTATGGAGGCAGCATTTGAAGAGGTAGAAGGAGTTGTTGATGTCATATCGGGTTATACCGGAGGAGATATACCTAACCCAACTTATGAGGAAGTATCAACCGGGAAAACCGGTCATTATGAGGCCATAGAAGTTAAGTACGACCCTGCTGAAATCACTTATCAAGAATTACTGGATATTTTTTGGCAGCAAATTGATCCCACTAATCCTATTGGGCAATTTGCTGACAGAGGCAGTCAGTATAAAACAGCAATTTTCTATCATGACGACGAACAGAAGGTTCTAGCAGAAAAGTCCAAAGATGAACTACAAAAATCAGGAATGTTCCAGGGGGAGATTGTGACTGAAATATTGCCTGTGTCGGAATTCTTCCAGGCTGAGGAATATCATCAGGATTATTATAAAAAAAATCCTACTAGTTATGAGGGATATCATATAGGGTCCGGTAGAGCTGCTTATATTGAATCAAAATGGGGAGGAAAAATGATGGAAAAGAGCTGGGATGATAATTATCAAAAACCATCAAAGGAAGAATTGAGGGAAAAATTGATACCATTGCAATACCAGGTTACCCAGGAAAATGGGACAGAAAGGCCTTTTCAAAATGAATACTGGGATAATAAAAGAGAAGGGATTTATGTAGATATCGTTTCAGGAGAACCACTTTTTAGTTCAACTGATAAGTTTGATTCCGGAACAGGCTGGCCAAGTTTTAGCAGACCGATTGATAATGATTATATTGTTGAAAAAGAAGATAGAAGCCTAATGATGGTAAGGACAGAGGTCAGAAGCAAATATGCAGATTCACATCTAGGGCATCTATTTAAAGATGGGCCAGAGCCTACAGGATTGCGATATTGCATTAATTCAGCTGCTTTACGCTTTATTCCTAAAGAAGATTTAGAAAAAGAAGGATACAGACAATACCTGGAACTTTTTAAATAACATATAAATAATATAAATGATTTTATATAAGAAACACAGAATGGCTGATATTTGAGCCTATAATAATTCATAATATCAGCCATTATTTTATATTGCCTCTTTTTAAAATTTATAAAAACAGAAAGGATATGCTGATAGTTGACATGTTTTTTAATTAGTGATATAATTTCTTAAAACATTAAACCATTAATTATTTAACATATTAAAGATATTTTGTAATTGATGGTTTTAATAATTGTAATTGAATTAAATATCTCCAAAAATATTGGTGATTGGAGGCGAAGTCATGAATCATTATCCTCGCTGGAAAAATGAAATGACTGATCAATTATTTAAAGCGATACTGAGTTTAGATAATATTGATGAATGCTATCAGTTTTTTGAAGACGTAGCAACTATAAATGAAATTAAAGAGCTTAGCCAACGTCTGGAAGTTGCCCGGATGCTTGATGAAGGCTTCATCTATGAGGATATTGTTCAGAAAACCGGTGCCAGCTCTGCAACAATCAGTCGGGTAAAAAAGTGTTTGAATTACGGTGCTGATGGTTATCAGCTAATCCTGAAAAAAATTAAACAAAAGAATAAACTATAAATAAAATAATGGAGGAACTTTGATGAATAGAAATAAACGAATCATTTCAGCTTTACTTTGTTCGGTATTTTTCTTTATGTTGTTAGGGCTACCTGGTATATCTGCAGAAAAAGAACTATATATTAACGGAATTGACGCAGATTATCCCCCGCATGCTTATGTAGATGAAAAAGGTAATCCGGCAGGATTTGATGTGGAAGCATTAGATTGGATTGCTGAGGAAATGGGATTTGAGGTTGTTCATCAGCCCACCGCCTGGGATGGTATTGTTTCCAGTCTGTTAGCCAAAAAAATCGATATGGTTTTTTCCGGTATGACAATCAATGAAGAAAGAAAACAAAAAGTTAATTTTTCTATTCCTTATTGGGTAATAAATCAGGCAATTTGTGTTCCAGTAGATTCTGACTTGAATGCCATTGCTACTTTTATGGGAGATAACTTAGTAGGAACACAGCGTGGCTGTACTGCAGCTATGTGGATCGAAGATAATTTAATCAATAAAGATCTGTTTCCTAAAGATAGTCTTAAGCTTTATGAAGGGTTTTCTTTGGCAGTGCAGGATCTTCTAAATGGAAGAGTTGATGCAGCAATGATGGATGATGTAATGGTAGAAGATGCAATCCGCAAAGGTATGGCAATTAAAATTGTTGGTACTATTAATACTGAAGAAGAATATGGAGTAGCAGTTAGAAAAGAAGATTCAGAGTTATTAGAATTAATAAATGAGGGAATTAGACGTTTTATGCGTTCAGAAAGATGGGATGAGTTAGAGGCTAAATACTTCCAGTCTCAGTAAGCATAAAATATAAATTTATAAAAATAATCTTTTGAATAAAATAGTGACGGGGATATAGACTAAAAAGTTTATATCCCCGGTTTCATGTAAATATGTATCTACTAAAAAATTGTTAAACAGCTAAACAACAGGGATAAGGGATAAGTTATGGAAAACTTTATGGTTATCTACCAGGCATTACCTTTTTTGTTACAGGGAATAATAACCACATTAGGCCTGGTATTAAGTGCATTAGCATTAGGATTTGCAATTGGTGTACCTTTATCAGTGGGACAGGTTTTTGGCACTCCCTGGACAAAAAAATTTATAGGCATATATGTCTGGTTTTTCAGGGGTTTACCAATATTGGTTTTATTGTTTCTTTTTTATTACGGTTTATTCAATATAATAGGTTTGAATTTATCAGCATTTGTAGCGGCGGTACTGGTCTTGGGCTTACGTAGTTCTGCCTATCAAGCACAGATTTTTAGGGGAAGCATTCAATCATTGGGACAGGGGCAATTGTTGGCAGCTCAATCTCTCGGGATGAGTAAGGGGAAGGCCATCTGGAATATTATATTGCCCCAGGCCTTGAGAATGGCAATTCCCGGTTGGTCTAATGAATATCCAGCCATGTTGACTGAATCTGCTGTTACTTATGCCATAGGTGTAATGGAGGTATTGACCCGGGGTAACTTTATTGCCTCCAGGACCTATAAGCCTATGCCTATTTATTTGACCTGTGCCATAATTTTCCTGATTTTATCCTATTCTGGTATGAAGCTTTTGCATATCTTAGAAGAAAAAGTCAGGATTCCCGGGTTTGAGGAATGAAAGGACTGGAGAAATGAAACGTGAAAAAGATTTAATTTTACAGGTAAAGGATATTCACAAATCATTCGGAGGGAAAGAAGTTTTAAGGGGAATATCTTTTGATGTTTACAAAGGCGAAACAAAGGTAATCATCGGGCCCTCGGGGATGGGGAAAAGTACACTCTTAAGATGTATTAACCAGCTTACTTTTCCTGACCAGGGCACGATATGGTTAAGAGACCAGGAAGTAACTCACCATAATTTAAGAGAGATTAATCTTTTCCGTCAAAAAATAGGTATGGTTTTTCAGGATTTTAATCTTTTTGATCACCTTGATGCTGTAAGAAATGTTGAGATTGCTCTGATTAAAGTAAAGGGGATGAAAAAAGAGGAAGCCAGAGAAAAAGCTATGCACGAGTTAAAGAAAGTTGGCTTAGGAAAACAGGCATCACTTTATCCAGCCCAACTATCCGGTGGCCAAAAACAGCGGGTTTCAATTGCCCGGGCATTGGCTATGGATCCGGAAGTCATGCTATTTGACGAACCTACCTCTGCACTTGATCCGGAGCTTATTGGTGAGGTACTAGGTGTCATGCAGAAATTAGCCAGAGAAGGCATGACTATGGTTGTGATTACCCATGAAATGGGTTTTGCGCGTTCAGTGGCTGATGAAATAATTTTTTTGGAAAAGGGCAGGCTATTGGAAAGCGGACCACCGGAAATATTATTTTACCAGCCTAAATATGAGCGAACCCGAAGATTTTTGTTCAAATTAACTGAATTATATGGTGATTTAAATGGGAAAAAATAATGATTAACATAGATTTTTTTCTGGAAATATTATTTCCTTCTCTATTAGAAGGATTAATAATGACTATTGAATTGATTTTCTGGTCAATTCCAATTGGATTAATAGTTGGTATTATCGTAGCTGTTGGCCGGGTCTACGGAAATGTTTTGGTATCTTTTTTCAGCAAGGCATATATCATATTTTTCCGGGGAACACCATTGTTGATTTTGCTTTTCATATTATATTATGGCTTTCCTTCTATTGGTATTTATCTATCTCCTTTTGCCGCAGCGGTTATAGGATTTGTACTTTGCAGCAGTGCCTACCATGCAGAATATATTCGCGGGTCTATCCAATCGGTAAAAAGTGGTCAGGTGCTGGCAGCCCAGGCACTGGGAATGAGTAAATTAAGTGCCGTTTTCAATATTGTCTTGCCACAGGCCTTGCGGCGGGCTATTCCTGGATGTTCTAATGAAATTATTTATTTGATTAAATATTCTTCATTAGCTTTCATGGTAACCTGTATCGAATTAACGGGGGCAGGCAAGATTGTAGCATCTCGATATTTTACTTATACCGAAGTTTTTTTAGTAATCGGAGCTATCTATCTTATCATTGTTTCCCTGGCTACTAAACTTTTAAATATTTTAGAAGAAAGGGCGTCTTTCCCCGGATGGGAGAATAGAAAGTAATGGATGAAAAAATAAGAATTAACAAGCCAATTTGCCTGGAACATTCCAGTTTGAAATATCCTTTACCTGAAAAATTATTATTCGAGTTATCAGAAGAGCTGCATAATATGAATCAATACCCCAGTGGAGGCGATTACCTGGAATTATCTACTAAGTTAGCTGATTATGCAGGTGTTGCTCCAGGCAATATACTGCCTACTAATGGCTCTGATGAGGTGATTGAATCCACTACCAGGGCATTTGGCAGTAAATTGATTTTGATTCCTACCCCGACTTTTTCTCAATATGAAGCAAGTGCGGATCGTAACGGGTTTAGTAAAAAACTCGTTAACTGTTTACAGGGCTATGATTATAAGTTGAATTATAATGATGATGATTTAAAAGAAGCCAGCCTGGTTTGGATATGTAATCCTAATAACCCTACTGGAGAATCCATTTCCAGGGAGATTATTAAAAATATCCTGGATAGGTCTGCCGGTATTGTGATAGTCG
>Ga0272443_10002171_pt1 | contig 25879 bp, 26 predicted proteins | sample SSMAcet12_FD_193581 | JGI IMG/M metagenome (GOLD analysis project Ga0272443, IMG submission 193581) | Marine sediment archaeal communities from Little Sippewissett salt marsh, Falmouth, MA, United States - SSM-Acet-12 | ecosystem: Environmental > Aquatic > Marine > Wetlands > Sediment ... | reverse complement strand
TGCGGCATGAACACCTTCTTCTGGTGGGTATCGAAACTTTTTATAGGGGTGGTTTCCCTTTTCTTCTTCGTACGGGGGATTGATGTCCTCACCTTTTCCTACACCCTGAACAATCCCCTCGAGTTTATCATGTATTTCTTTTCGGCAAGCATGCTTATCCTGGTAAGCGCGGTGGGTGTCATCTACTGCGGCTTCAGGGTCTTGAGGAGAATAAAGGGGGAGATGATCCGATGACTCCCGCGAAGATTCCCCCGCACCCATTCCTTAAAAGCCTTGCTGTTACAGTTGCTGCATTCCTTTTTTTATGTGGAATCGTACAGCCCTGCAATGCGTACGACCTGACAGACAAGGTCAAGGAGTATGCCCTCGAAAACGGCCTCACGGTCCTGATCGTCGAGCGGCATGCAGGACCGACTGTTTCTCTGTACATCAGTCATCCGACGGGGGCGATAGACGATAAAACCGGCTGCACGGGGACTGCGCACTTCCTCGAACATCTGCGCTTCAAGGGAACAGAGACCATCGGGACACGTAACATTGATGTGGAGAAAGTAATTCTCGGGAAGATCTACCAGGCGGGGGACGCCCTCGATCAGGAAGAGAAAAAGGGGAATAAGGCCAACCGTCAACGGGTACAGGCCCTTCGTACCCACCTGGAGACCCTCCAGGCTGAGGCGGAGAAGTGGACCATCCCCGGGGAAATAGACCGCCTCTACACGGAAAGTGGCGGGGGGACTCTCAATGCCTTTACAGGTCAGGACATCACCACCTATCACGTGAACCTTCCTTCAAATAAAATAGAACTGTGGGCACGGATAGAAGCGGACAGGCTGTCCAATCCCGTGTTCCGTGAATTTTACTCGGAACGCGACGTGATTATGGAGGAACGCAAACAGCGGGTGGCTTCTGATCCCGATGGAAAGCTCCGGGAACAGTTTATGGCGGCCGCCTTTGTGGCGCATCCCTATCGAAGGCCCGTGCTGGGTTGGAAATCGGACATGCGCTTCCTGGATATACATTGCATATCCACCTTCTTCAGAAATTATTATACCCCCAATAATACTATTATAACTGTCGTCGGCGATGTATCCCCGGATGAGATCATGAAAATCGTACGGCGCTATTTCGGTCCGCTCAAAGGCCACATGGTACCGCCGCGGTATGTGACACAAGAACCCCCACAGGAGGGAGAAAGACGTGTAGAGGTTGCCTTCGACGCCGCCCCCCGGATCATCATCGGCTATCATAAACCCACCCTCCCCTCCTTCGATGACTGCGTCTTCGATGTCATCGATACGATCCTCTCAGAGGGGAGGACATCAAGGCTCTATGAGGTCTTGGTGAAAGAAAAGGGTATCGCCGCCTCCGTAAAGACGGCGAACGGATATCCGGGGGCCGGTTATCCGAATCTCTTTGTCATATTTGCCGAACCGATGACCCCGCATACCTCCCACGAACTAGAAGAGGCGATCTATCAAGAACTGGAGCGCTTAAAGCGGGAGCCCGTGGACTCGAAGGAACTGGAAAAGGCAAAGAATATCCTGAAGGCCGACCTCGTGAGGGGTATGGCCACAAACGCCGGTCTCGCCGGGATGCTCTCCTACTATGAAACCGTGGCGGGGAACTGGCGGTATATCAACACATTCCTCGACCTCTTGGAAAAGGTCTCCCCGGAAGATGTCATGGCAACCGCACAAAAATACCTGACCCGTCACAACAGGACGGTCGCCACGCTGGTGAAGGACGAATGAAAAAGTATGTTATAGGCTCGATATTGCTAGTTTTTTTCATCTCATCATGCGCGTGGCAGGGCGCGACGATGAGCGATCCGAATGATATCGTATACGCCCCTCTCCGCTTCGAGCCTCCGAAGGCCCAGAGGGCTGAACTCGAAAACGGGATTACCCTCTACCTGCTGGAGGATCACGAACTCCCCCTTGTAAATCTCTCCGCCGTTGTGAGGATGGGTTCCTTCTACGACCCTCCCGGGAAAGAGGGTCTGGCAGAGCTGACGGGGAGGGCGATGCGAACCGGGGGAACGCGTTCCGTGACGGGCGACCGGATAGACGAGGAACTGGATTTCATCGCGGGGGTTATCACCGTCTCCGTGGGGACTCAGTCGTGCACCTTCTCTTTGTCCGTCCTCCAAGAGGACCTCGACAGGGGGCTGAAGATATTTTCCGACATATTGATGAATCCGGCCTTCGAAGAGGAGAAGATCGCCCTGGCAAAGGCCCTCGAGACGGAGGCGCTCAGGAGGATTCGTGACAATCCCCAGGAGACCACCTTCAGGGAGTTTCGCCGTCTGATTTACCCCGGTGATCCGCGGGGGAGGCTCTCTTCCATCGAATCGGTCGAGCGGGTGAAACGAGACGACTTGGCGGCGTTTCACCGGCGTTTCTTCTATCCATCCAACGTGATGATCGCCGTATCGGGCGACATACAGGGGGATATTGTGGAGAGGATTCGAGTCCGTCTGGGGGGGTGGGACGCAGACGGAGGGCCCCAAGCCCCCCCTCCTCCTCCAGCACATGCAGAGGCATCCCGGGACTATCTCTTCAAAGATACCCCTCAGTCCATCATACTGGTGGGTCACCCCGCCCCCGGCAAAGGGAGTCCCGGCTATTACGCCTTTGAGGTGCTCGACTTCATCATCGGGAGCGGCGGCTTCCGCTCGCGCGTGTTCGGTGAGGTGCGCAACCGGCTGGGGCTCGCTTACAGCGCCGGGAGTTTTTACTCGTTCCAGGCAAGCTACGGTATCTTCGGGGCCTACGCAATAGCCAAGGCGGCCTCCACGCTGGAGGCCCTCTCCGCCATGACAACGATTCTCAATGAAGTGAAGGACAACGGGGTCAAGCCTGGGGAACTGGCCTGGGCGAAGGAATCCATTATCAATAATTTCGTCTTTTCCTTTGCCACGCCAAACGGGATCGTCATGCGCCAAATGATGCTCGAGTATGACGGACTCCCCGATAATTTCTTGACAAGTTACAAAAATAATATAGAAAAAGTGACGTTAGATGATGTCAGGAATGTCGCATCGCGCTTTCTCGCAGAGGAAAGCCGGATTGTGCTCGTCCTCGGCAACAAGAAACTGTTTGACGAGCCCCTCTCCTCGTTCGGTGATTTTCGCATGACAGGGGACAGCGCGGGGACGGGCAGTGATGCAAACGATTGATGCAAGGGGCAGCTCGTGATCGATGAACAGCTCTTTGAGCGGATCAGCAGACGGATAGACTCATACGAGAGCGAGATGGCAGCGCTCCAGATCGGTCTGACCGCCATACCGGCACTGGCGCCCGAGAACGGCGGAAACGGTGAATACAAGAAGGCCCGCTACCTCATGGAACGTCTCGCCGATATGGGGTTTCATACCATCAGGACATTCGACGCGCCCGATGATCGGGTCGTCTCCGCCTCCCGTCCCAACCTCATCGTCCGCATTCCCGGGAAAGACCGCGGAAGGACCGTCTGGATCATCACGCACATGGACGTCGTTCCCCCGGGAGAGCAAACGCTGTGGGACCACGATCCGTACGAGGGGTACGTCAAAGAGGGAAAGATATACGGCAGGGGAACGGAGGACAATCAGCAGGATCTCGTTGCGTCCATCTTCGCCGCCAGGGCCTTTCTTGACGAAGGCGTAAAACCACAGCTCTCGGTGGGGCTTGCATTTGTAGCCGATGAGGAAACATCGAGCAACAAGGGGCTGGTCTACCTCCTCGGGATGAAGAAGAAGCTCTTTAAAAAGGACGACATCATCGTCGTCCCCGACTTCGGAAATGAGGAAGGATCAGTAATCGAGGTGGCGGAAAAGAGCCTGCTCTGGCTGCGTTTCAGAACGACCGGGGTACAGTGTCACGCAAGCGAACCGGCGCTGGGGAGAAATGCCTTCACCGCCGCGTCGCACCTTGTCGCGAGGCTGGGCGACCTGTACCATATCTTTGACGGAACCGACCCGCTCTACTCCCCCGCGACAAGCACCTTCGAACCCACGAGAAAGGACGCCAACGTCCCCAATATCAACACGATACCGGGGGACGATATCTTCTACCTCGACTGCCGCATCCTGCCCGACTACGATCTCGTGGAAGTTATGACAAAGGTGCGCGCCATGGCCGACGACGTGGAGGAGACCTTCGATGTCTCGATCGACATCGTGCCGGTCCAAGCCGTTGAGGCGCCCCCGCCCACGGACAGGAATGCACCGGTCGTGAAGGCCCTTGCGGGTGCGATACGGAAGGTCTACGGGGTGGCCGCAACCCCCGGCGGGATAGGGGGCGGCACCGTGGCGGCGCACCTCAGGGAGCATGGCTACCCGGCCGCCGTGTGGAGCAGGCTGGGAGGGCTGGCACACCAACCGAATGAAAACTGTATTATATCCAATATGATAGGAAATGCCAAGGTGTTCGCCCGTCTCTTCCTGGGCGGATGAGAGACGACACTTGATGAATAAGGAGGCACGGATGAAACAACCGAACGTTTCAGAAGACGCAAAAGGCGTGATCATCCTTGAAAAGGACAGCCAGTTCCTGTCGGATATCAAGGAGATCCTCCAGGACGATCCCGGAGTGAGGATCATCGGCGAGCGGGGAGATCTTCCCGGGGCAACGGCCCTCCTTACGGAGGAGATTGAAGCGGCGCCCGACGTCATCATCGCCGGTCTTGACCTCCTCAAGGAGGCTGTGGCGAGCGACGCATCGGCTCTCATGAACCTGAAGGAAAAGATGCCGGACACCAAACTGATCATCACGAGCGAGCGGTATGCGGACGAAGAGATATTCCGGATGATCCAGGAGGGCATACGGGGGTTCTTCCTCAGGGGAACACCCCTCACTCTCATCACAAAGTGCATACGGGTGGTGCACTCCGGCGGGATGTGGATGGACAATGCCTTTATCGCCCGGGTTTTTGAAGAGGTGTCGAGCCGGGACCAAAAGGCGGGAGCTCTCTAGCGGAGCCCTTCCGGTCTTCCTACATACAAGAGTGGCACTCAGGATTTATTGTGCAATTGAGGAGGTTCTTATGGAAAATGAGCAAAGGGCTGCAGAGAGCATGACAAGGATCGTCATCTTTGATGGTGACACCGCCTTTGTTGATGGCCTGAGGAATACCGTTTCGGCCGCCCCTGATATCGAAATTGTCGACGTACGCGGGGATATCGAGAGTGCCAAAGAGTTTATACTCGGTTTCCAGGAACGGATTGACCTGATCCTCGTCAACTTCGACATACTCAAAGAAGTGGTCGCCTCGGACATGGCGACACTGGTGAAGCTGAAGGCCAACTTCCCCGGAACGAGAGTCGTCGTTATGGGAGAGCGGTATGTCGAGGAGGAGATATTCCGGATGGTGGAGGAGGGGATCAAAGGCTTCTTTGTCAAGGGGGACATCTCATCCGATTTTATCATCAAGTGCATACGGGTCGTCGCGGCCGGGCAGATATGGATGGACGCAAACCTCGTGAGCCGGGTATTTGAGGAGTTCTCCCGCTATTACAGCGAGGCCGAGGGGAAACTCAGGTCACCGTCTCCGGAAGAGACAGACCGGCTGGCCCTTCTCACAAAGAGGGAGATGGAACTGCTGGATCTCGTCTCCATGAGTCTCAAGAACGATGAGATAGCGGAGCGCCTCTTCATCAGCACCAAGACGGTAAAGACCCATATACGGAATATCTTCGAAAAGCTTGGCTCCAGGAACAGGGTGGATGCCACCCTCCTCTACATCGGGGCATCGAAGAGACAGAGACAGGTCGCACGCATGGAACACTGAGACGGTGCAGTAACGGCACGGCGATCCAGAAGTATCAGAGAGGCTCGGGTACCCGGGAGATGGTATCCGATAGTCTTCCGAGTTCTTCCACCGTCAGCGTCTCTCCCCTCCTTTGGCCGTCTATTCCCGCTGTGGCGAGGAGGGAGAATATGTCGATTTCCCTCGAGCGAACGCTCGCCATTCCTTTCAGGTTGTTGGCAAGGGTCTTTCTCCTCTTGGCAAAGGCAGCCTTCACCGTTTCAATAAAGATCGCATGATCTCCGAGCGGATAGAGGGGCCCCTCGCGCATCTCCATCTGCAGGACAGCTGAGTCAACCTGTGGCACGGGATAAAAACAGGTGGCGGGCACCATCATCAGCCGTGACACCCCCGCATACATGGAGATAATTACGGACAGTATCCCGTACTGTTTCGTTCCGGGGGGGGCCATAATCCTCTCCGCGACCTCCCTCTGAAGCATCAGTGCCGCAGAGGATACGTGTTTCCTGAATTCGATCAGACGGAACAGAATCTGAGACGACACGTTGTAGGGGATGTTCCCGATGACCCGTATCCGTCCCCGGCCCTTGAGGGGGGAAGAAAAATCGTACCGCAGGACATCGGTGTGGACGATCTCTACGTTGGAAATCCCGTCGAGTTCGCTTTCCAGAACCCCCACCAGCTTGGGGTCGATTTCAAGGGCTATGACCCTCTTTGCCCTCGGTGAGATCATCGCCGTCATGACACCCAGCCCCGCCCCGATCTCGACCACGGTATCCCCCTCGCCGATCCCCGAAGCCTCGACTATCCGGGCGGTTATGTTGTTGTCCACAAGAAATGACTGCCCCAGGCGTTTTACCGGGTGAATCCGGTATCTCTTGAGGACTTTGAGAGGGGATTCCATACTGTATCTCACAGGAATTGATTGGCTGTTATAGTTAAAGTCTTTTATAAAATAAAACTTATAACCGATTAAAGATATGAAGTTATATTTAAGCAGTTCTTATGCGGAAATTCAATCGAGCGGCCATCGGGACACGGCGTTGAGATCGAGGGCATCCTCCCTGCCGCCCTTCAGGAGGTTGTTGCCGACGACGGCTATCATCGCCGCATTATCGGTACAGAGAACCGGCGGTGGGACAAATATCTCGACTCCCGCCCCCTTCCCCCCCTCCAAAAATCGTTCGCGCAATCGGCCATTCGATGCCACCCCGCCGCACACCACGACCCTCGGAACGGAGGCATCTTTCGCCGCCGCCAGCGTCTTTTCGACAAGGACGTCCACGATGGCCTCCTGATAGCTTGCCACAAGGTCGGGCATCTCGTCCGTCGGAATGGCCCCTCCCCTCCCCTTTATGTAGTTCAAAAGGGCCGTCTTCAGGCCGCTGAAACTGAAATCGACACTCCCCCTCATCGCGCGCGGGAAGGATATTGCCGACGGGTTACCCCCCCTTGCCAGCCGGTCTATCACTACCCCCCCGGGATACCCGAGATCCAGCATCCGGGCGGCCTTGTCAAAGGCCTCCCCTGCCGCATCATCCCTGGTCTGTCCCAGTATCTGAAAGTCATTGAATCCCCTGACACGATAGATATGGGTATGCCCGCCCGAAACCACCAGGGCGATAAAGGGGAATTCCGGCCTGCTCTCTGTGAGAAATATGGCGGCGATGTGCCCTTCGATGTGATTCACCCCCGCAAAGGGGATGCCGGAGGCGAAGGCCATCGCCTTTGCGGCTGAAAGGCCAACGAGGAGAGAACCCACTAGGCCGGGGCCTCTTGTCGCAGCGATTCCTTCGATATCGGCCACCGATACACCGGCGTCGTCCAGCGCCTGCTGCGTCACCGGAATAATCGCTTCCATGTGTTTTCGGGAGGCGATCTCGGGGACCACCCCCCCATATCTGCCATGGATGTCTATCTGTGACGCTATGACGTTGGAGAGGATCTCCGACCCCTCGGAAACGACCGCCGCTGCCGTTTCGTCACAGGAGGATTCTATCCCTAATACGAGCATCACCCCTCCGGGAACCCAGTTCCCTGATGTACTTGCAAACTTTGAACTTGAAACTTGGCATGGATGGGGTATATAGGAAAGCCGTTTGTTTGTAAATACAAAACAAGGACCCACCGGATGGAGAAAGAATACGATTTCCTGGTTCTGGGCAGCGGCATAGCGGGTCTGTCTTTCGCCATAAAGGCGGCGGACAGGGGCAGTGTCGCGGTCGTCACGAAGAAGGGCAAGGTGGAATCGAACACCAATTACGCCCAGGGGGGAATCGCAGCGGTAACCGACAACGATGATACCTTTGAATCCCACATACAGGACACGCTGAAGAGCGGGGCGGGACTGTGCAAGGAAGAGGTGGTACGATTCGTCGTAACGGAGGGTCCCGAGAGGATCAGGGAACTGATCGAATGGGGTGTGCACTTTACGAAGATAGAGAACAACGGAGAGGACACCTACGACCTCGGGCGGGAGGGGGGGCACAGCCGCAGAAGGGTCCTTCACGCAGAGGATCTCACCGGCCGAGAAATAGAGCGGGCGCTGATCGAAAAGGCGGCATCGAAGAAGAACATAACGATCTATGAAAACTTCTTTGCCATAGATCTCATCTGCACGTCGAAAATCACCGGCACAAGGAGAGGAGCAGACCGGTGTCTCGGGGCCTATGTCTTCGATGCGGATAGAGACATCGTTCATACCTTCAGGGCAAAATTTATCATGCTCGCCACGGGGGGCTCGGGAAAGGTCTATCTGATCACTACAAACCCCGATATAGCCACGGGTGACGGCGTGGCCATGGCCTACCGCGCCGGTGCCGAGATCGCCAATATGGGATTTATCCAGTTTCACCCCACCTGTCTTTATCATCCCGACGCGAAATCTTTCCTGATAAGCGAAGCGGTACGGGGTGAAGGGGCCAACCTGAGGCTCAAGGACGGTTCCACCTTCATGGAAAGATATCACCCGATGGAGGCGCTGGCCCCGCGTGATGTCGTCGCCCAGGCGATCGACACGGAACTGAAAAAATCAGGGGACGAATATGTCCTCCTGGATATCACACACAGAGACAAGGCGTTCCTCGTGAAGAGATTCCCGTATATCTACAACCGGTGCCTCGACTTCGGCATCGACATGGCCGTCGATCCCATACCGGTGGTTCCCGCGGCCCACTACCAGTGCGGCGGGGTCCTGGTCAATCCCTTCGGCCAGACCACGATCGAGGGACTCTTCGCGGCCGGAGAAGTGGCATGCACCGGCCTCCACGGCGCCAACCGCCTCGCGAGCAACTCTCTCCTGGAGGCCCTCGTCTTCGCCGACCGGGCCTTCAAGAAGGCACAAGAACTCCTGCCGACCGTGGAGGGGAATACCGGCTCCCTTCCGACGATCCCCCCCTGGGATTCGAAGGGCGCGACCGAGAGCGATGAGTCCATCGTCGTCTCGAACAACTGGGAAGAGATCCGTATGTGCATGTGGAACTACGTGGGGATCGTACGCTCAAACAAGAGGCTGGAACGGGCAAAGAGGCGGATCGACATGATAGCGGGGGAGATAGAGGAATATTACCGAAATTTTACCATAACGACCAATCTGCTCGAACTGCGTAACATCGCCACGGTGGCCGGGACTATCATCGAGTGCTCACGCCTCAGGAAGGAGAGCCGCGGCCTTCACTACAATCTGGACTACCCCGACAGGGATGATATCACCTGGCTCAGAGACACAGTGGTAAAGAAGGATTCAACGAGCTAGACTGCAATAAACCGATCGACATACAAGGGAGGGATGCGCCATCAACGAACACAACGTGAGAAGGACCCCCCTGCATGACTGGCACGTGGAACAGGGTGCCCACATGGCCCTGTTCGGCGGGTACGAGATGCCGCTGTGGTATCCTTCCGGTGCGAAGCGGGAGCACCTCGCGGTCCTCACCGGCGCCGGCATGTTCGACACGAGCCACATGGCAGTCATCATGATTGAGGGGGCCGGTGCGCCGGACTTTCTCCAGCGCTGCTTCACCAAAGATCTGGATGCCTGCATAGGGAGGGATAAGGGGCCGCTCGTGCCGGGACGGTGCGTCTACGGCCTCTTCCTCAACGAACGGGGCCACGCCATCGACGACGCCATCGTTTCACAGGTGTCGCCGATGATGTACATGATTGTTGTGAACGCCGGGATGGGAGGCCCCATCGCCCGGCACCTGGAAGACCAAGCGGGAGGAATGGATGTCGACATTCGCGACCTGACTGGCGGAATCGGAAAGATGGACATACAGGGACCCGCTTCCGCCAAAATCCTCTCCAGGATGCTCACGGACCCGGAAGGGGTATTCGACCGCATGGTCTACTTCAGTTTTAAGGGATTTTTTGATGACGCCTCTCCCCTCGCGGACGCCGTGCGCCTCACAGATGGCACCCCCATCATGCTGTCACGGACCGGCTACACGGGCGAGTTTGGTTTTGAGCTTTTTCTCAGCGATGAACATATCGGACGCGCGTGGAATATGGCCCTGCAGGCGGGGACGGATTTCGGTCTCACGGCCTGCGGCCTCGCCGCGCGGGATTCCCTCCGGACGGGGGCACTCCTCCCCCTCTCCCACCAGGATATGGGTCCCTGGCCCTTTATCAACAATCCGTGGGCCTTTGCCCTTTCTCTCACCGACGATAAAACAGGCTTCACCAAGAGGTTTATCGGCGATGAGGCACTTGAAAAAAAAGGCCGTTTTGAGTATACCTACCCCTTCGCCGGCTTCGACCTCCGGAAGGTTGCTCCCGGTGAATCGACGGTTGTAACGGACTCCGCCGGCACCCCCATCGGAACGGTTCTGACCTGTGTCACCGATATGGCAATAGATCGGTCCGGCGACAGGATATACAGCATCGCCAGTCCGGACCGACCTGAAGGATTCAGGCCGAGGGGCCTTTCCTGCGGGTTCGTGAAGGTGACGAAGAAACTCGACTGCGGAGACACCGTAGAGCTGAACGATGGGAGGAGAACCGTACCGGTTCTCATCACGGATAGCATTCGCCCCGACCGCAGTGCGCGCAGGGCGATCAAAGATATGTTGTAACACCGTGGAGTCTAACAAAACAGCCTTTATTTCTGGGGCTTTCTGTCGTCATTTTCGCCCGGCCGGGAAAAGCAGGGGGACGGTTTCACGCGAAACGGCGGAGGGAGTTTCTTGCAGGATGACCAAATATGAGGAGGGGGAAAAGGTATGAAGGAGATCGAGGAATTATTTCTGCCGGATGATGTACATTACGCGGAGAGCCACGAATGGGCGAGGGATGAGGAAGAGACCGTCGTTGTGGGGGTCAATGACTACGCACAGGATCAGCTGGGAGATATCGTCTTTGTGGAGCTTCCCGAAATAGGCGATACCTTCGAAAAGGGGGAGGAATTCGGCACCCTGGAGTCGGTCAAGGCCGTCTCGGAGATATACATGCCGGTCGCGGGGAAGATCGTGGCAACAAACGAGGCCCTTTCAGAGGAGCCGGAACTGGTGAACCAGGAGCCTTACAACAGCGGGTGGATGATTGAGATAGAACCGGACGATCCGGACGAGATCAACACCCTCATGACCAGCAGCGAATATATGGAGATGCTGAAAGGAGCTGAATAGATGCGCTATCTCCCCCACACCGAAGAAGAGATCGCCTCCATGCTGCGGGTGGTGGGCACAGAGGACCTGGACGGCCTTTTTTCGCCGGTCCCCCCGGATTGCAAGATGGGGACGGCCCTGGATCTGCCGGATGCCCTGACGGAGTGGGAGCTGGGCGCCTTCATGAACGGCCTCGCGGCAACGATGGCAACCTCCCCGGCGTACAAAATCTTCATGGGCGGAGGGTCCTACGAGCACTATATCCCCGAATCGGTGTCATATCTCCTCGGCAGATCAGAATTTTCGACGGCCTACACCCCCTACCAGCCGGAGATCAGCCAGGGAACCCTCCAGGCGATATACGAATACCAGACCCTGACCGCCCGGCTGCTCGGCATGGAGGTAGCCAATGCCTCGATGTATGACGGGGCATCCGCCCTGGCAGAGGCCCTCCTCATGGCCATCCGGATTACGAAACGAAAGCGCGTTGCCCTGTCGCCCCTCATCCATCCCCACTACCGTGCGGTTGTACGGACGTACCTGGGGCCGGGAGGGCATGAACTCGTGGAGCTTCCCTCCCTGGAGAACGGCCGGACCGATATCTCGGGCCTTGCCGGCATGGATGACCTTGCGGCCGTCGCTATCCAGTCTCCCAACTTTTTCGGGTGTATTGAGAACCTCAAGGCCGCCGGAGAGGCGATTCACGAGGCGGGGGCCCTCTTCATCGCCTCCTTTACGGAGCCCCTGGCCTACGGCCTCTTCAAAAACCCCGGCTGCCAGGGGGCGGACATCGTCTGCGGAGAGGGGCAGAGTCTCGGTATTCCCCGCTCTTTCGGAGGCCCCGGCCTGGGAATGTTCACCTGTCGCATGAAGCACGTCCGGAATATGCCGGGGCGCCTCGTGGGAAAGACCGCCGACAGGGACGGCCGAGCCGGTTTTGTCCTGACGCTCGCCACCCGTGAACAGCATATACGCCGGGAGAAGGCAAACTCGAATATCTGTACGAATAACAGCCTGTGCGCCCTGGCATCCGCCATGTACCTAGCATCGGTCGGGGGAACGGGTATCCGCGATCTGGCCTCCCTCAATTACGATAAGACCGAATATCTCAAACGGGGGTTGAGGGGGGTGGGATGTACGGTCCCCTTTGACAGTTCCACCTTCAACGAGTTCGTCGTCGAATTCCCGAAGGGCTTCAAGGATACCTATTCACGATTGCTGGAAAAGCGCATCGTGGCGGGAATTATCCTCGGCAATTGGTATCCCGAACTGCCAAACCACTCTCTGCTGTGCGTGACCGAGACGACGACCAAGGAAGATATGGACGAACTGATACGGGAGGTAGGATCATGAAAGAACCGCAGGGGACCTCCGGCCTGATATTCAACGAACCCCTCCTGTGGGAAAAGGGGAAAGAGGGGAGGATCGGATTTTCGATGCCCCGCAGGGACGTTGTCCCCTCCCCTGTGGATGAAGGCCTCGCGGGCGACGGGCCCGATTTTCCCGATCTCTCCGAGGTGGATGTCGTCCGGCACTACACACGCCTCTCCCAATGGAACTTCGGGGTCGACACGGGGATGTACCCCCTCGGTTCATGCACGATGAAGTACAACCCCAAGATCAACGAAAGGCAGGCCGCCCTCCCCGGATTCGCCGATGCCCACCCCCTCCTTCCCGCCGAACTCTCGCAGGGCGCCCTTGAACTGATGTGGCACCTCGAACGGTATCTTGCCGAGATAACGGGGATGGATGCCGTAACGCTGCAGCCCGCCGCGGGGGCGCACGGAGAGCTGACGGGGATGCTGATCGTACACGCCTATCACACGGGCAGGGGATCCCGTCGTTCGAAGATTCTGGTGCCCGATACCGCGCACGGTACTAATCCCGCGAGCGCCGCCCTCTGCGGTTTCTCTTCTGTCGCGGTCCGATCGGACGAAAGGGGGATCATACCACCCGAAGCCGTCGCCGCCGTCATGGACGAGGACACGGCTGGAATCATGATCACCAACCCGAACACACTGGGGCTCTTCGAGGAAAACATCCGGGAGATAGCCGATATTGTCCACGCGAAAGGTGGGCTGGTCTACGGTGACGGGGCGAACATGAATGCCGTTATGGGTATTGTGCAGATGGGAAAGATCGGGTTCGACGTGATGCACCTCAACCTTCACAAGACCTTCTCGACCCCCCACGGGGGAGGCGGGCCCGGCTCGGGACCGGTCTGCGTCAAGGACTTTCTGGCGCCCCTTCTCCCTGTCCCGCGGGTCGTACATAGCGAGGAGGGCTACCGGCTGTCGGAGGCCTTTCCCGAATCGATCGGGAGGCTGCACGCCTTCCACGGCAACTTCGGGGTGTTGCTCAAGGCCTTCTGCTACATCATGAGCATGGGGGGCGGGGGACTGAAGCGGGCCAGCCAGCTTGCCGTCCTCAACGCAAATTACATAAAGGAGAACCTTGAGGAAACACTGTATCTTCCCTACAAAAGACCATGTATGCATGAATGCGTCTTCTCCGATAAACTGCAGGAAACCGAGAAGATCACGACACTGGATATGGCGAAACGTTTGATGGATTACGGGTTTCATCCACCGACCATCTACTTCCCCCTCGTGGTACACGGCGCCATGATGATCGAACCGACGGAGACGGAATCGAAGGAGGATATCGACCGATTCATCGAGGCGATCCGGGCCATCGCAACCGAAGCCCGGGACAATCCCGACCTCCTGCGAGAGGCCCCCGCCCGCCCCAAGGTACGCAGGCTGGACGAGACCGCGGCGGCCAGGAAACCCTGCCTTACGGGGTAGCCTCCCATGGATCATCGAACGCGAATCCAGGTACGGAAACCCCCTTGGCTGAGGAAAAGCCTCCCGCGGGCAGGTGAGTGCCAGACGGTCAGGAAGCTGATCAAGGCCAACAGACTGCACACCGTCTGTGAAGAGGCTCTCTGTCCCAATATCGGCGAGTGTTTCTCCCGGGGAACGGCGACCTTTCTGATCATGGGAACCGTATGCACGCGCGGCTGCCGTTTCTGCGCCATCCCCCGGGGACGGCCCGCCCCTCCCGACCTGGAGGAACCCTCCCGTGTTGCCGATGCGGCACGGGACATGGGGCTCGACTATCTCGTGATCACCTCCGTCACGAGGGATGATCTCACCGACGGTGGTGCCTCCCTCTTTGCCGAGACGATCACAAAGATTCGCGAAGAGGTTCCGAAGGCCCGTGTGGAGGTGTTGGTCCCCGATTTCCGGGGTGACTTGGAGGCACTCGCCTCTGTCATCGAGGTCCGCCCCGACGTCCTGAACCACAATATCGAGACGGTGCCGCGGCTCTACCCGACCGCACGTCCCGACGCATCGTACCCGCGTTCGCTCGAGCTCCTGGAGCGCGCGAAGAAAGGGGACCCGAAGATGCCGGTGAAATCGGGGATCATGCTGGGTCTCGGCGAGGGATCGAGAGAAATCGAGCAGACGATGCATGACCTGGCGGATGTCGGGTGCGATATACTGACGCTGGGACAATACCTCCAGCCCTCTGAAGAGAACCTGCCGGTGAATCGCTTCGTCCATCCGGACGAGTTTGATCAATGGCATACGGCGGCCCTCACAATGGGCTTTTCCGGCGTTGTCAGCGGCCCCCTCGTGAGGAGTTCATACCACGCCGACGCCCTCTACCGGACGGTGGTAAAAAAATAGAAAACAGGAAAACCGTATACGATGGAATGCAAGAAGGAAAAGAATCTTGATCGGTGCAGCTGTACCTATGACCCATGTGGCCGCAAGGGGGTCTGCCGCGACTGCCTGCAATATCATCTCCAAATGCGTGAGCTTCCCGCCTGCTGCTTCGACAGTGATGCGGAGCGTACCTACGATCGCTCCTTCGAACATTTCGCACGCCTGGTGGCCGAAAAGCGGCTGTAAGGCCTTTTTACGAGTCTTCCTCCACGGCGGCGCGCATTAGTTCCATGATTCCCTCCGACAGGGTCGGGTGGGCGTGGATCATCCCGGCGATCTCCCGGGGTGACAGGCCGGCCGTCCTGGCCAGGAGGATCTCATGGATCAGCTCCGTGGCATCGTGTCCCACGATATGGGCGCCGAGGATCCGATCCGTTTTCGGGTCGTGGAGGACCTTTATCATCCCCTCGGTCCTGCCGGTCGCCACCGCCTTGCCGATACCCCGGTAGGGGAACATGACCTTGCTGTAGGGGGTCTTTCTCTCCTTTGCCGCCTCTTCCCCGAGGCCGAAGCTCGCCACCTGCGGCTCACAGTAGACGACCGACGGTATCGTATCCGGATCGATCCGGGGCTGCCCTCCGCCCCCGGCGATATGCCGGACGGCGATTTCCCCCTCCCGTGAAGCGACGTGAGCCAACAGCGGCGTCTTCACCACATCGCCGACGGCATACACCCCGTGAACCCCGGTTTGGTAGTAATCCCCCACAGGGATGAAGCCCTCTTCGGTCTTCAGACCGATCTCCTCCAGGCCGATCCCGTCCGTGTTCGGTGTCCGCCCGAAGACGCACAACACCATCCGGGCCTCTATCCGTCTCGATGTTCCCTTCTTTTCCGTCACGAAGACCGTTATCCCTCCGGGTACCCTTTCCAGGGATTCCGCCCGCGCTCCGGCAATCACCTCGATGCCGCTCTCCCTGAAGGAGCGTTCGAGAACGGCGGCGATCCGTGCTTCCTCATGGGGGAGGAGGTGCCGTTCCATCTCCACCAGGTGTACCCGCACGCCGAACCGGTTCATGACATAGGCGAACTCGCAGCCGATCGGGCCGCCCCCCAGGATGATAAGGCTTTCGGGCAACCTGGTGAGGGAGAGGATGCCCGTCGAGGAGAGGACCCGTTCCTCATCGAAGTCGAACCCTTCGGCACGGAGAGGACGTGACCCCGTGGCAATGATGATGTTTTTCCCCGTAATCTCGGTCGCATCGTCGAGCACCACCCGCCCCTTTGAAACAATTTTCGCAGTTCCTCGGATGTGCTCGACCCCATTTTTCTTCAGGATCTGTTCGACACCGGCAACAAGGGCTCGAACCGCCTCCCTCGATTGGCCATGCACCCGTTCGTAATCAAACCCTGTGGCGTCAACCGCGCACCCCATCTCCTCCATAGCGAAACGGGAATGGAAGAGACCTGCCTGATGGATGAGGTTCTTCGTCGGGATACACCCCCAGTTCAGGCACACCCCTCCGAGGGCGTCCTGCTCGATGACGCAGGCCGTCAGCCCCAGCTGGCCGGCCCGGATACCGGCGGCATATCCGCCGGGACCAGCCCCCAGTATTATCACATCGTATCCGTCTGTATTCGCCATTAATGCGGCTCCGGACTGGTGGGGTTCTATACCCTGAGTGTTCCGATCAGGCCGTTGATGTCGTCAAGGTTAGTATCCGACAAATACCGTTCGATTCCGTCAACGATATCCGCGGCTGCGGACGGGTTGATAAAGTTTGCCGTCCCGACCTGGACGGCTCGCGCGCCCGCGATGAGAAATTCGAGGGCGTCGGAGGCATTCATGATCCCCCCCACGCCTATGACGGGGATAGAGACGGCACCCACCGTCTCCCACACCATACGGAGCGCGACCGGTTTTATCGCCGGTCCGGACAGACCGCCGGTAATATTCCTAAGGTGCGGCACCCTTTTTTCGATATCGATCGACATCCCGGTGAGCGTATTGATGAGGGAAAGGGCATCGGCTCCGGCGTCCTCGACGCTCGCGGCAATTTTGGTTATGTCCGTCACGTTCGGGGTCAGTTTGACGATGACGGGAAGCCGTGAGACCCCCTTCACCGCCCGCGTCACCTCCCCGGCGAGGATCGGGTCGGAGCCGAAGGTGATCCCCCCTTTTTTGACATTGGGACAGGATATGTTCACCTCAAGGGCATCCAGCCCCTCGGCACCCTCGAGAATCTCGGCAACCTTCACGTACTCATCGACGCTCTCTCCGAATATGTTTGCGACCACCGCGGTCTCGATCGTACGGAGATACGGGAGTTTCTTATCGATGAACTCTTCAACTCCCACGTTCTGAAGGCCGACCGCATTGAGCATCCCGGAGGCCGTCTCCACGACCCTCGGTGGCGGGTTTCCCTCCCGGGGGCTTAGTGACAAGCCCTTGACAACGATGGCACCGAGGCGATTCAGATCGAGGTACCCGGCATACTCCTCTCCATAGCCGAATGTGCCGGATGCGGACATGACCGGGTTTTTCAGCGTCAGCCCCCCTATATCGACACCCATCTTCACCTTCATGTACCCACCTTATGCACCCCGCGGGGATGATTATTCCTCGAAGTCGATATCGCCGATATCAAAGACCGGTCCTTCCTTACAGACCCTGACCAGTTCTCCTCCATCGGATCGCGTCCTTACAACACACCCGAGACAGGCGCCGATTCCGCAGGCCATTCGCTCCTCGAGAGAGATCTGGCAGACCCCGGGACGGTCCTTCAGAAACCCCTGCAGTGCCTTGAGCATGGGGCGTGGACCGCAGGCATAGATCCGAACGTCATCACCGGCGTAGCGACCCATGTCCCGTTGGAAGAGTTTGGTTACGGGGCCGTGGTACCCCCTGCTCCCGTCATCCGTGCTGATCTCAACCGCGGAGCAGATCCCCTTAAGCCTGTCCAGCCCCGCAAGCATCTCTGCGTTTGCCGCCCCCAGGTAGCAGACAATCTCCGCGCCGTGATTTTCTTCACTGCAACGCTGCGCGAGAAACGAAAGGGGGGGTATGCCGATCCCCCCGGCTATCAGGACGATCTTCCCGAACGACGGGGGAAGATCAAAGCCCCTCCCCAGCGGCCCCAGGATGTTCAGAAAATTCCCCTCCCGCAGCCGCGAGAGGGCCTCCGTCCCCTTCCCCACCGCCTTATAGAATATCTCCAGAAAGATTTCATCGCCGTGGGGATAGACGGAATAGATGCTGAAGGGCCGGGAGAGGAAGGGGGTCGTGTTCCCTTCCTGCCTCACCATAACAAACTGGCCGGGAATGGCTTTTTCGAAAGAGGGAGGGACCTTGACGGTCATCAGAAAGTGCCCCCTGACCGTTTCCCTTTGTGAAAAGACGATTGCACAGGTTCCAGGTTTCATGATTCAAAATCCACCCACATGATTAGGGCGTCCTCGTTCGTGTCCGAGTAGTAAGAAGGCCGTACCCCTTCTACCACAAAGCCGAATCTTTTGTACAACTCTAATGCGGCCCCGTTTGATTCCCGTACCTCCAGGGTACCGTACCGGGCCCCCTCAGCGGAGGAGATGGTGATCATCCGCGAGAGGAGCCGTGAGGCCACCCCGCACCTCTTCCAGTCCCGGTGGACGGCAAGATTCCTGAGGTGGATCTCGTCGCAGACGATCGCAAAGCATATATATCCGACGATCCGTCTCTCTACAAGGGCCACAAGATCGTGACAAAAGGGGTGCTCCATCTCCCCCAGGAAGATGCCCCTGGACCAGGGAGTCGGGAAGGAGGCACGTTCGATCACGAGAACATCCTCCAGGTCATCCGCTCCCATGTCCCGTGTTTCGATATCCAGAGCACCCTCTGCCATGCGACATCCCCTGCCTAAAAAGCCCCCATAACAAGGGTGGCGAGAAGAAAGATCCCCGCGAAGAACGGGATGGTACCACGCAGTTTGATCGTGTTCAGGGCGACGGCGATGCCGAGAAGGGGAATAAAGCAGTAGGTATAGGAAAGGGCCTTCAGGACTCTCTCCGGAAGAAGGGGAAATATCCACTCGAGGACCGCCACGCCCGGCACCAGACAGACCATAATAACGAGAAACGCACCCACAAACACCTTGATCAGCCCGTATTGATGCTCTTTGGCAAGGCCCCTGATATCGCCCAGACGGGCATAGTCGGCTGCCCTCTGGGAAAGCTTGTCATTCGTCTTTATGATCCACACATCAACCTCCCTTGCGAGGAGAGCGCAAGGGAGAAAGAAGAGAATGCCCAAGGCGATCAGTTCGCGGGGGAAAGCCCCCAGTTCTCTTCCTGCCAGTATGGTCCCCGCTGTTGCCAGGATGGCGGCGACCGAATCGTTGGGGGGGATATAGAGCCCCATCGGCAGCCTGTCGATCCACAGCAGTTCCATAAAGGCTCCGATTGTCAACCCGGTGAGCGGTTCCGAAAGGAACAGCCCTATAAGGGGCCCGGCGACAATGGGCCGCGAGATCATGGCCTGCAGAAAGACCCTGTCCAGGCAGATAACTCCGCCCAGAAGGGCTATCTCAAGGGAGTTTAACCACATGATTCGCCTTTAGTACGTTATAACTTATTTTCTGTTTTTTCTGGCAGAAAATAAGTTTGTCATCGTACTTACCACGCGTGTCGGGGTCAGAAACTCTTATTGAAAATCCCGGTTAAAGGGGGCCAGCTTCTTCATCGCTCTCATAAAATTAACGGGCCGATCCCGTGGGACACACCGCAACTCTATCTTGACCCCCGAATCGGCAAGCGCCATGAGCCCCTTCACGTTATCCTCGCTCAGAGATATGGATGGCGTCGGGTGGTAGACACCATCATTCGTGTGTACATTTCCTATATTCAGGGCCTCGAATCTGAAACCCAGGCGATAGGCCCTCAACAGATCATCAATACCGCCAAACAGGATGATGCTGTGCTCTTTCAGGTATTTCTTATAGGCGCGCCCCCGTGAAAATTCTTCGATACCGTAAATGTACATCTCTATCTGCTGGGGTACCGCCATCCGGATGACCGCCTCCCGGAACCCGTCTCCCGCGACCTCATCGCTGACAACCACCATATGCGAGGCGCCGATAAAAGGGACCCATGCCTCCAGTATCTGGCCGTGGACGAGTCTGTTGTCGATTCTTATCAGGGAAGAGTTCATGGGTGGAAGGTGTCGCAGATCAGTCACCCGCTTTTCTGTTCAGAATCTCACTGGCAAGGTAGATGTTTTTCCTGCCGTACACCTTCACAAGATTGGCAAATTCGGCAAGCTTCTTCTTCTCTTCCCGTATATCCGATATCTTAAGTAGCATGGGAAGATTCACACCGGTAACCACCTCCACCTTTTTCTCTTTCAGGAAGGACAGAGAGATATTCGAGGGTGTGCCTCCAAAGAGATCGGTCATGATGAGGACACCTTCACCCGAATCGGCCTTTTTGATAGCGGATGTAATCTCCTTCTTGATATCCTCCACGCCCGTTTTCGCGTCAAGTGAAACGGGAATAAGCCCTCGCGTATCACCCTTTATCATTTCGGCGGCCTGTATCAGCTCATGCCCGAGGTTGCCGTGAGTTATAATCAGTACGCCAATCATCTCCCCTCCCACGATGCCTTATTTTCGCATGGAAATAGCCCTGTTTCTGGTGGACAGTAAATAAATAACCCCGACATGTCAAGAAAATCCGTCCTTGACACGTCGGGGGAGTTCAATTTATATTTTTGAAATTACAGGCGAACGGGGAGCACAATGAGCGGAAAAACAAAGAAAATCTGCCCTAACTGCGGGGCAGAACTGGAAATTTATCATAATCCCGTGCCCACGGTCGACATCATTATCACCGTCGAGGGGGGGGGGATCGTCCTGATATTCAGGAGGAATGACCCCGTCGGCTGGGCGATCCCCGGCGGCTTCGTCGATTACGGAGAATCGCTGGAGGATGCCGCCGTGAGGGAGGCGCGGGAAGAAACCTCCCTCGATGTGGTACTCGAAGGCCAGCTCGGGACATACTCGCGCCCCGACAGAGACCCACGCCAGCACACCATATCCACGGTCTTTATGGCAAGGGCGGCGGGGGGGACCCCCGCTGCCGCAGACGATGCCGCACAGCTAGGGATCTTTACGGAGGATACCCTTCCCGAGCCCCTCATGTTCGACCACCGCGAAATACTCGCGGATTACTTCGGGACAAACAGGGGGGAAAGGTGAGCGATTTTTCCGATCACCCCTCCCCTTCCCATATCTCCTTCCAGACACCCAGGGCAAGTTCGTAGGTCAGATCTCCCTTATCGGCGGCACCGATCGCCACCGGCGTTTCAAGAAAGCAGAGGCAGGGGTCCATCTGCGCGTACGAGAGAACGAAGTGATCGTAGTCATCATAATCGTCCCTGTAGTAACTCTCCTCATACTGGGCGGGGCATTCGGGATCGATCGAAAAGATATGATAGCGAACTCCGTCATCCAGGCACCCGTATATCGTCTCTCCCAGTTTATCGATACTCACCACCTGCATCCGGTCCTTCTCCCGCGCATTCTTTACGCTATGGGGTAATAGCCCTGGGCGACCTCTATACGGCCCAGCTGGCCGCCACCCTCCCACAGCTGGATGATCTTGCTGTCTCTCAGATACTTTTCGACATGATACTCCTTGATATATCCATAGGCCCCCATCAACTCGATGGCCTTGTTACATACCGTCTCCGTCACGTCACAGGCGTACACCTTGGCACCGGTTGCCTTTCCCATCAGATAGGCATCTCCGGGATCGCCGTATTCTTTTCGGTTATCGAACATCGAGGCAACACTCAGATAATAGGCTCTGGCACTTTCTATCCCCATGACCATGTCGGCTATCATCGCCGCCTGCAGCGTATGCTCTCTGACAGATTTTCCCTTGTAAAAGCGGTTGGCTGTGTAATCTATGACGATCTCGAGGGCGGCCTGGGCGTTACCGATCGAAAAAGCGGCAGAACTCAGGCGTCCCCACGACAAGGCTGCCTTAAAAAGGTTCCAGTCCTCTCCCGGACCCGCAGCCCGGTATTCCTTCGGGACACGCACATTGTCGAAGAAGATATCTGCATTGATATCGCTGTACCGCATCCCCAGCTTATTTTCCGGTATACCGAATGAGAGACCGGGGAGACCGTCGGGAACATAGATCAGAGCGACGCCATCATCCCCCAGCGCAGGATCCGTTGTGCAGAGAACACCGTAGATTTCGGCAACACTCGCGCCTCCGGGCCACCGCTTTGCCCCATTGATAACCCATTCATCACCGTCGAGTTTGGCGGTGGTCCGCAGCGTCATTCCATGCTGAGTCGAATCCTCACCGTTGCATCCCCCGGCGGGTTCGGTCAGCGCGAAACAGGCAGTGTGCCGTTCGTCGGAGCAGAACGGCGCCATAAACTTTTCGACCACGGTCTTGTTGCGGGCGCGCATCGCCGGCCCGAAAAGCCATTCAGGACAGGTCATCTCGGTTGCAATGCCGCTGTCTCCTCGCGCAAGTTCCTCGCACACGGCACAGTATTCGGCCGCCGAACCGATCGCCACTCCTCCGTATTTGGGAGAGAGACCATACCGCTGCATCCCGATCTTGACCAGCTTTTCGATCACTTTTTCGCAGGCCTCGCGGCTCTCATCAAGCTCGAGCCTGACCGGCATGATCTCCTTGTCCACAAAATCCCGCACGCTCTGCAGGAGAGTCTTGCTTTCATCACCGATAAAATTCCCATACCTTTTCATACTGTTACCCCCTTACTGATCACATTAAGATATTACCAAACCCCGCCGTCCGGCGCTTCCTGTCTGGCAAGGGCTTACACAAATCTTCTTTCACTATACGGAGAAGAGTATCTGCGTGTCAAGAATATTACACCGCATACCAAGATCTCTGCGGACCCAATATCCCGCCGCCCCTGAAGCTCCTCCTCTCTCTCGAGGGGCAAGGTCTTTCAAAAATAATCGGACACTGTGGGCGCCCGCTGCCCCTCTGTAAAGAAGGGCATCTCTAACAGCCGCACCCCGCCTGATCGATCGCGGGCCCTGATTCGGATGACCCATTCGCCCTTCTTGTCTATCACCCCTCCCCCGATCCGACAGATGTGCCCGTCGACAACGGTCTCCGGAGATGGCCCGTATACCCGCTTCCATTTGCCGGGCTTTTTCCCCTTTCCCACCTCGACGGTATACCTCTCAAGATCTCCCTGGACGGTCCCGTACAGGTCGGCGGAGACAAATTTCTCCCCTTCTCTGTTTATCAGAATTTCCGTGATTCTCGCACTGACCCCTCCTCCGGTGCTCCCCTTAAGGGCGCCCGCGGCATTGAGTAGCCCCGCGCCGGTATACCTGTCCCACCCTTTTGCATCCATATCCCTGGCTGTCGCCATTATAATGTTTTCGACCTCGGTATTTGTCAGTTCGGGATTTCTGGCACGCATCAGTGAGGCGACCCCGGCGACAAAGGGGGCGGCGAAGGAGGTCCCGCTGAGCTGGTGATACTGTGTAGGCGCAATCGGGGTAATCCTCCCGTCATGCCGGCCATCCTTGGATGTCAGAGAGTATATCCCCTCCCCGGGGGCTGTCAGTGCCACCCGCGCACCGAAATTGGAGTTGCCCTTTTTCGTTCCGTCCATCTTCGTCGCAGCCACGGAGAAGACCTTCCGCAGGCCGGGGGGACCGTATTGTGTGATGTCGCCCGCCTGATTCCCGGCCGCCACAACGACAACCGCACCGCAATAATGGGCATAATTCACGCCGAGCTGTTCCAGCCGAGATTTGCCCTCCGCGCCAAGGCTGATGTTGATTACACTGGCGCCGTGATTCGCGGCATATCGAAGGGCCCTGAAGATATTCAGGCTCTGACACCTGCCATCCCGATCGGCGACCTTCAGAACCATGATCTGTGCACCGGGGTTGATGCCGGCGATCCCCATGCCGTTGTTCGTCTTGGCCGCTATGATGCCGGCCACAAAGGTCCCGTGGCCGTTGTCATCGGTGAGGTCGTTGTTTTCATAGGCAAAATTCCAACCGTTGATGTCGTCTACGAACCCGTTTGCGTCATCATCGATCCCGTTGCCGGGGATTTCCCCCGGGTTTGCCCAGACGTACCGGGGCCCGTCGGGATGCGCCATGTCGAGCCCCGAGTCTATGACGGCGACGATCACGTTCTTCTCCGTGCCGTCCTCCAGCCTCCAGGCCGATGCGGGATCGTCAAGGGGAGTGAATCCTACCGCTCGCAGCCCCCACTGATCAACGACGTTATCCCCCCCCGTCCCCGTGCCGACCCCGATCGCGAATCCACCGATCTTGAGGAGCCCGCCGATACCCACGGCAAGCTTTGACAGGCCCTTCCTCACTGCGCTGCCCCCTTTCATATAGTAAGGGTCGTTCGGCGTTACGGCCCCTTTCTCCTGGATCGTGCGCGGGAGATTGTTTTCTCCAAAGGAGAGCCCGCCGAATCGTGTTATCCCGTTTTTTGTGACGACCCTGATCGTCCCGTTGACGCGGGGAAAGAGTTCGAACCCCGGTTTCTGTACACCATTCCTGGTAATCTCAAGGTCCTGCAGCGACGTCAGGTCGGGAACTGTCTGCTGACGGTATGCATAGATTTTGGTGGGCGGGTTTTCACGATAGGCGTTCCACACCCGCTGATCGCCAGTTCCTCTCTTTCCGATTTCATGTGCTCCCCATGAACCGAAAAACCAGAGCTTGTCCTTGATAATGGGACCGCCAAGATTGATCCCCGATTGAGGGATACTCTTTCCCAGTTTCCAGGCAGAGGGATACCGTACCACGGGATAGCCAAGGCCGCCCGGCTTGGGGCTGGCAAGATTGTAGGTCGGGACCGACTGCTTATTGGCAACTTCGTGGGATATTTTGCCACGCTGGGGGGAATCGACCGCTTCCTGTGTTTGCCCCACCGGCGGGGAGGGAGAAAACATGTTTTTCTGCAGGTCCGCGACCCGGATCTGTGGCGACATTACCCGCTGTGGAGTTGCGGAGAGGCTTTGACGACACAATTCCTTGGAGAGATCAAAAGCGACACTACCCGGCCCCGTCGGTCCGGCCTGAACCGCCCGTGGTGTCAGGATAAGGAGAGCCATCAGAACGGCCATCACGATCCGTCCCACCACCTTCTTGCCTCCACTGTTGCAGCACATCATTTCTCTCCCCTCCCTTCCGTTTGCTCACCGCCCTTCACCATCGTTATCTGACTCCGGTCGTGCGCCGCCATGAGAAGGGTAAGGAGATACTCCGGAAGTTCCTTCGCTTCCCGCTTCATGATACCCCCTACAAGGGCGCCTGTCGCGTCATAGACGACAAAATAGGCATTCGATCCCAGTCCCCCCTCGGCAATAATGGGGCCGACCAGCCCCATCCGTTCACCCGGCCACTCGCGGTCCCTGTCGCCCGGTTTGGGGACCTCGAAAGGAAGATTGAGATTCTCCCAGACCACGCTGTCCGCTTCCGGTATTTGAACGGATGCGCCTTTCTGACCAGTCGCCTGTTTCGTCAAAGCCTCGGGTCCCGTCGTCCCACAGGACGAAAGCATTACCACCAGACCCAATAAAAAAACCGATATATGCAAGATCTTCGTGCCCATAGCTTCCCCCTTCTCTCTTTTGTCTCTGCCGATATTTTCAGAATAGCGTGAGTCTATTAGTACTAATATTTCGGTTTCATGGCAACCATTTCTCCAAACTTTCCGCACTCAAGCTTGCGATGGCCCTTCCGGCCTGAGGGTGAAAGGGAATCTTTTCGGATCAGCTCCTTCTTGTTTCTTTCGAGCAAACGTGCTAGCCTCGCCGCAACGTTCAGAATAGAGGAGACCCATTGA
>Ga0272443_10002170_pt1 | contig 25881 bp, 9 predicted proteins | sample SSMAcet12_FD_193581 | JGI IMG/M metagenome (GOLD analysis project Ga0272443, IMG submission 193581) | Marine sediment archaeal communities from Little Sippewissett salt marsh, Falmouth, MA, United States - SSM-Acet-12 | ecosystem: Environmental > Aquatic > Marine > Wetlands > Sediment ... | reverse complement strand
CGTGGTCTTGCAAAGCGCACCCTCATAGTATCTCCTGCTAACCTGTGTTTCCAATGGCAACGTGAAATGAAAGACAAATTTCACGAGACTTTTGATGTTATGAAGGGAGATATTCTACGGGCTGCCTACGGAACCAATCCATGGCAGGATAAAAACCAAGTTATTACTTCTGTCTCTTGGGTATCGAGAGTTGAAGACGCGAACGAAAGTCTCTTAAGAAGCCAGTGGGATTTGATTGTTGTCGATGAAGCGCACAAAATGAGTGCCTATAGTGCCGAAAAGAAAACCTTAGCCTATCGCTTAGGTGAAAACCTCTCGACAATGACTGATCATTATTTGATGATGACAGCAACACCTCATAAAGGCGATCCAAAGAATTTCTGTCTTTTCTTAGAGCTTTTAGATAAGGACGTATACGGCGATGTAAAGAGTCTTGAAGATGCAATGGCCCGTAACAGTGCACCTTTCTATCTAAGGCGAACCAAGGAGGCCTTAGTTACCTTCCCTTCTCCGGATACCGGTGAAGTAAAAAAGCTTTTCACTAAACGTGAAGTCAAAACAGCCGATTTTCAAATCTCTGACCGAGAATATGATTTCTATGATACCTTGACTAGATATGTCGAGGATCAATCAATTAAAGCATCTTCTGATGACTCAGCCAGAGGTCGCGCCTTAGGTTTCACAATGGCTATGCTACAGCGTCGTTTTGCTTCCAGCACCTATGCTGCGAGACGAAGCCTTGAACGCATGAGAGATAAGCGTCAGAGAATTCTAGATGATCCCGAAGGATATCGTCAGGAACAGATTGAGCGTCGCATCCCAGAAGATTTTGATGATTTAACTGAACAAGAACAGCAGGATATCATCAATCAATTGGAAGAAGTCGTCGCTTCTGTTAATCCAGCTGACTTGAGAGAAGAGATTCTTCAGCTAAATGAACTGATTGAACAAGCCAAAGTACTTGAAGAAGCAGAAGTTCAGGCCAAACTCACAAAACTCAAAGACGTTATCACAAGCGAGGGTTTGTTCAAAGACCCCAAAATGAAATTGCTTATCTTCACCGAACATAAAGACACACTAGACTATTTGGTCAAAAAACTGGAAGAGTGGAATCTTTCGGTTACTCAAATTCATGGCGGAATGAAAATCGGTGACCGCAATACTTCCGGAACACGAATATACGCAGAAAAAGCATTCCGAGATGATGTCCAAATAATGGTAGCTACCGAAGCGGCTGGGGAGGGTATTAACCTTCAGTTCTGCTGGTTTATGATCAATTTTGATATCCCCTGGAATCCGATTCGACTTGAACAGCGCATGGGACGAGTTCACCGATACGGTCAGGAACATGACTGCTTGATTTACAATTTCGTCGCATTGAACACAAGAGAAGGTCGAGTACTCAACAAGCTACTTTCAAGGCTCAGTGAAATTCGTGATGAGTTGGGAACCGATCAAGTATTTGACGTAGTTGGCGAGGTCTTTCCTTCGAATATCCTTGAAAGAATGTTCAGGGAGATGTATGCCAAACGCCTAACTGAAAAGAGTATCAATGACAGGATTGTCAAAGACATTGACGCCAATCGGTTTCGATCAATCACAGAATCCACATTAGAAGGTTTGGCCAAGAAGGAGTTAAATCTTTCTGCAATAATAGGCAAATCCGTAGAGGCGAAAGAACGTCGGTTAGTTCCCGAAGTTATTGAGGAATTCTTTGTTGATGCATCCGATGTTACCGGTATTAAGCCCAAAGAAACTAGACAAGGATCGCATATCTATAAGATTGGACGTATCCCGCGTAATTTGTGGCCGATCGGTGAACGATTAGAACCTCGATTCGGAAAGCTTGGCCGTGAGTATAAGCAAATCGTTTTCAATAAATCGATTCTTAAAAAAGACCCAACATGTGAATGGGTAACGCCAGGACATCCCTTATTTGAAACAGTTCGCGAAGATGTAACAAATCGTGTCAGAACTGATTTACAACGTGGTGCTGTATTCTACGATGTCAATTCATCAGAGTCTTATCGTTTAGATGCCTTTTCTGCGTCGATTATTGATGGTCGAGGGCACCCACTGAATCGCAAACTCTTTGTTGTCCAAATTAATGCAGGTGGTTCAATGGCTGTTAAGCAGCCAACAATTTTTATAGACTTAACCACCGCTGATAAGACTACTCAATCTCCAGCAATTGATGGATTGCCAAATCAGGATATGGCCGAGCAATTTCTTATTGAGAACTCATTGAATCCGTTTCTGGCCGATGTCTCCAAAGAAAGAGCAAAAGATACAGAGACGATTAAGCGACATATAGAAATCAGTCTGAATGAACTCATAGATCGCCAAAACCTGAAAATGGCGGAACTTTTGGAACTTCAGCAAGAAGGCGATACATCGCAACCATTAGCTGCAAACATCAAGCAGGTTGAAGACAGAATTGATGTACTCAATGGGCGGCTTGAAGGACGTCGCGATGAACTTAAAATGGAAAGCCAATGCCTAATTGGTGATATTAAATTCATAGGCAGGGCCTGGGTACTACCGCATCCCGAACGCAGCTCGCCTGATGTATCACCAATGGTTAGGAACGACGAGATTGAAAAGATTGCGGTCGATACGGTGATAGCCTATGAAAAAGAAAAAGGTCGTATTTGTGAAAGTGTTGAGAAAGAAAATCGCGGATTTGATTTGATATCACGTAGGCCGCATCCTGAAGACGCGAAAACAGCTATCGAAGTAAGATTTATCGAAGTAAAAGGCCGTTCCGAGGTTGGTGAAATTGCGCTTTCACCCAATGAGTATAAAACAGCGGAAAGACTAAGACAGGATTATTGGCTGTATGTAGTATACAACTGTTCTACTAATCCAGAAGTAAATGTGGTTAACGATCCCGTCCGATTAGGATGGAAACCACTTGTTAAGGTCGAACATTATCATGCTAGTGCGGCTAAGATTAAGAAGGCAAGCGAATGAATAAATATCCAAAGCGCTTAATAGAAGTTGATTTACCTATAAAACGTATTTCTGCACATTCAAGGCGTGAAAAGAATATACGTCAAGGGCATCCTGCAACTCTTCATGTATGGTGGGCCAGAAGACCACTCGCAGCATGTAGGGCGGTGGCTTGTGCCTCTCTGTGGCCTGATCCAGCAGATAAGTTTTGTCCTTCAGACTTTCAGACTATTGCCAAAGCAGAGATGAGGCGCTGGGCCTTGGAAAACTTATCATTACTCTCCGAATCAGCCTTGAAACGATTTATTCGCATATCCAAGAAGACCACTATACTTGAAGAACCAGTCGAACTTCGAAAGGCACTACTAGATTTTATTGCTGACTTTGCAAATTGGGATAATGCCTCAAATGAGCAATTCCTTGGAACGTCACAATTATTAACAAGAACAGCTCACCTATCAATGGGTGGACAAGAGAATACGGTCCCTCTAATTGTCGATCCATTTGCTGGGGGCGGCGCGATTCCTTTAGAGGCATTGAGAGTTGGTGCAAATGCATTTGCCTCCGATCTTAATCCTATTGCTGTGCTATTAAATAGAGTAGTAATCGAATATCTCCCTACGTTCGGGACAGCCCTGTCAAATAGTATTCGTGAATGTGGTAAATGGGTACTGGACAACGCTGAGCGAGAGCTTAGTGACCTATATCCTAAAGATCAAGATGGAGCACAACCAATTGCCTATCTATGGGCACGACAAATACGATGCGAAGGACCACAATGCGGAATACAAATACCATTGATGCGCTCTCTATGGCTGGCAAAGAAAGGAAAAAGCTCCATTGCCCTTCGTATGATAGTAAATCAGAAAACAAATGCCGTTGATTTTGAAATTATCCGCAATGCAAATCGGGGCTCAATCTCTTCCGGAACTATCGCCAAAGGCTCTGCTTTATGTCCACGATGTGGATACACAACTCCCTCAAAATCCATCCGGAAACAAATGATTGCTGCTAATGGTGGCTCCGCTTCAGCAAAATTGGTAGCAGTAAGGTACAATGATCAACAAACGGCCAAGAGAGATTATCGATTACCCACTAAAGTTGATATTAACGCTGCTAATTTAGCAGTTGAACAATTAGAGATTATGAGGAATAAACATAAGGGCCCTCTTTCATTAGTTCCAGATGAATTGGTTAACACTAAACCGCACTCAGTGAATCGACTGCCAATGTATGGCATGAAGACTTGGGGTAGTGTATTTACTCCACGACAATCGCTGGCTATTGCGACGTTTTCCTCATATGTATCAAGACTGGATGAGTGCCCTACATATCAAGGGCCACTGGAACTTCTTAAAGCGGTAAAAGTTTGTCTTTCCTTAGCGGTAGACAGACTTATAGATTTCAATTCTTCGCTGTGTGTCCTTAATTCTGTTGGCGGTCGCGGAGTTGTGCATACCTTTGGACGTCAAGCATTACCTATGGTTTGGGATTTCATGGAAACAAATCCATTTAATGAAATCGGCGCAAATTGGATGGCCGGAATCAATGCATTTTGTAATACTATTGAGTCAACCAGGCTCCCTAATTCCGATTCAATATCGCGAACAGCATCAGCTACATCACATCCTCTCCCTGACAACTCGGCTCAACTCGTATTTACCGATCCTCCTTATTATGACATGATTAGCTATGCAGATTTGAGTGATTTCTTCTATGTGTGGTTAAGAAGAACTCTTTACAAGGAAGATTTACCAGACATAGAAATGGACTTGTCCGAGACACCAAAAAACGAAGAAATCATAGTTGAGCCAACATTTGTTGGTAACGTTGGTGTTAAAGACAATGCATTTTACTTGTCCCAGATGAAAACTGCGATGAATGAAGCTCGGAGAATAACGACGCCAGATGGGCTATGCATTGTAGTCTTTGCACATAAATCAACGAGTGGGTGGGAAGCTCAATTGGAATCCCTTTTGGCTTCAGGATGGGTCGTTACCGGATCATGGCCTATCGACACTGAGAGAGCCGCTCGGGTATCAGCGATTGGTCAAGCAAGGTTGGGATCCTCCATTCACTTGGTGTGCCGTCCTAGAATGTCACATAACGGGCATTTGCAATCAGAGGTTGGTGATTGGAGAGACGTTCTCGCAGAACTTCCAGTTAGGATCCACAACTGGATGCCTCGTCTTGAATCAGAAGGTATAGTTGGCGCAGACGCAATATTTGCCTGTATAGGTCCTGCGCTCGAGATTTATTCACGGTTCTCATCCGTCGAAAGAGCAGATGGTAGTGTCGTTAATCTTACCGAATATCTGGAAGAAGTATGGGCAGCCGTTTCCAAAGAAGCATTAAATAGGGTATTTGAGGGTGCTGACGCCGCAGGTTTTGAAGAAGACTCCAGATTAACAGCGATTTGGCTGTGGACAATATCAACAGGCACAAATGGCAATAAAGATGACGATAGTGCAATAGTGAAGAGCGCAGGCTACATTATTGAATATGACGCAGCTCGGAAAATTGCACAAGGACTAGGTGCTCATCTTGAACAATTAACAAGCCTTGTAGAAATCAAATCAGACAACGCCAGATTATTGCCCGTTTCCGAAAGAACCAAATATCTTTTTGGAAAAGAAGGAGTTGAATCCTCCAACCGCAAACGCAAAAAGAAAGACGCTCAAATCGGTTTGGGATTTCTTGAGGAAATGGAAAAGGAAGAAGAACAATTAAGCATTGATGGTTCGCTTTCGGCCAACTTAGGCAAAACAGTTCTAGATCAATTGCATCAGTGTATGATCTTGTTTGCTACTGGTAGAAGCGAAGCAATGAAGCGCCTAATAGTTGAAGAAGGTGTAGGAAGAGACCAAAGGTTCTGGAGGTTGGCTCAAGCCTTATCTGCCCTATACCCTAAAAATGTTGATGAGAAGAGATGGGTAGATGGAATATTAGCAAGAAAGAAAAGTTTCGGATTTTGAAATAGACAAACTGGAGAATATACATGGCGTTGAAACCTTGGTATAAAGTAGTCACACCGAGAGAGGATTTGCGAGAAGGAAGGCCTTTAGATGCCTCTGAATTCGCTGTTCACTTGGATCAAGTTAGAGACGGCAGAGCAAACAAAGATTATCAAGACCCGGAGAGGTTTCTTGAGAGAACATTCTTAACAGAAAATCTCAGAAATCTATCTGCTGAAGTCATTCGTAGACTCTCCGGAGAAAAAACCGAAACTTCTGCTGTGTTCAATATGGCTACTCAGTTCGGCGGCGGTAAAACCCATGCCTTGACCCTACTTTATCATTTAGCCCAAAACGGTAAGAAGGCAGCTAATTGGCGAGGTGTGCGCCTCATTGTTCAACAATCTGGAGTTAAAGAAATCCCAAAAGCCAATACAGCGACCTTTGTAGGAACAGAGTTCGATTCAATTACTGGTCGCGGAGGTGACGATGGAACACCGCTAAGAAAGACCCCCTGGGGTGAAATAGCATTTCAACTTGGCGGTAATGTTTCATTTGATGTAGTCAAAAGACACGATGAAGAAATGACTGCACCATCGGGCGAAGTCATTCGAAAATTCTTACCTAAAGACAAACCAAGCATCATTCTGGTAGACGAGCTTATGAACTACATAAGCCGATCTCGCAAAATGGGTATCGCTGCCCAAATGTACAACTTCCTTCAGAATCTATCCGAGGAAGCACGCGCCCAGGATAATGTTGTTTTAGTGGTTTCTGTTCCAGCCTCAGAAATGGAGATGAACGCCGAAGAGCAGTCGGAGTACGACCGTCTAAAGAAGCTATTAGATCGCCTCGGCAAGGCTGTGATAATGTCTGCAGAGCAAGAAACTTCGGAAATTATTCGCAGACGATTATTCGAATGGGGTGGTTTACCTGATGATGCCAAGAAGACTGTAAACGAATATAACGAATGGTTGTCAGAATATAGGCAGTCTTTGCCTAATTGGTTTCCATTTGATAGCTCCATAGAATACTTGCAGGCAACTTATCCTTTTCACCCGACAGCGATATCAGTTTTTGAACGTAAATGGGCTGCATTGCCAAGATTCCAAAGGACACGAGGAATCTTGAGACTTCTCGCTCTATGGGTTTCTCGAGCATGGGAAGAAGGCTACAAAGGCAATCATAAGGATACACTGATCGGTTTAGGAACGGCACCATTAGATGATCCACTCTTCAGAGCCGCTGCATTTGAACAACTAGGCGAAACACGATTGGAAGGCGCGGTCACTACAGATATCTGTGGGAAAAAAGATTCCAACGCTGTTCGGTTGGATAAAGAAGCAATTGACTCAATAAAAAAATCCAGACTGCACCGGAAAGTAGCCACGACGATATTTTTTGAGTCCAATGGAGGTCAGTCGCAAGGCTACACGACATTGCCGGAAATCAGATTAGCAGTGTCCGAACCTGATTTGGATATCGCAAATGTTGAGACTGTGATTGACGGCCTAGTCCCTCCAGATGGAGCGTGTTACTACATGGACGCGGCCAAGAATCGGTATTGGTTCAGCATTAAACCCAATTTGAATAAGTTGTTATCGGATAGAAGAGCTAGTGTACAGAGTAAACAGATTGAAGATTTAGTGAAGGAAGAAATTCAATCTATCTTTAACTCCAACAAGGATATCAAAAGAGTATTCTTCCCAGAAAAGAGCAACCAAATATCCGATAGTCCGGCATTGACAGTTGTAGTGTTGGCACCTGAGTATTCGATGCAGGATTCCGTAGCAACCATGAAATTGGTTGAATCGATGACCAAAGAACATGGTACATCATCCAGGACATTTAAGAACGCATTGATATGGTGTGTACCGGAAAGTGCAGACGCTCTCTACGACGCCGCCAGAAAGATGCTTGCTTGGGAAGCTATTGAGGAAGAGAAGGAAGATTTAAAATTAGATGATGGTCAGAGACGGCAGTTAAATGAGAATCTCAAGAAAGCAAAACGTGACATAAAGGAAGCGGTTTGGCGGACATACAAAAACCTGATGCTTCTTAGTAAAGACAACTCAATACGTCATCTTGATCTTGGATTAGTCCACTCAAGCGCTGCGGATTCCATGCTGGAATTCATCATTGATTCATTGAGAAAAGAAGATGAGGTAACTGAGTATATTCAACCCCGCAAATTGGTTACGAATTGGCCGCCTGCTTTTAAAGAATGGAGCACGAAGCAGGTCAGGGATGCCGTTTATGCCTCTCCCCAATTTTCACGATTACTTAATCCGGAGAAGATTAAAGACTCCATCGCCAGAGGTGTAAGCGGAAGTATGCTGGCATACGTGGCTAAAGCACCAGATGGTAGATATGATCCATTTGTATTTGGCGATGCTATTTCTGAAAACGAAATTGAAATCTCAGACGAAGTTTTCATTATAAGTGCGGAAGAAGCCAAAAAGCATATCGAACCACCAAAACTATCAACAATATTGATTTCACCTCAGAATGCTACGGTTCAGCCCGGTCATAAACAGACATTTACCTATAAGGCACTAGATCAACATGGGCTGGATATCGCAATCGACCAAGTGAAGTGGTCAACATCCGGTGGTGATATTGATGATAATGGGGTTTTTGCATGTGATGAAGAAGGCAGTTTTGTTGTAAAGGCAAAATGTGAAGGAGTTGAGGATTCCTGTTCTGTGATTGTCGCCAAACCGGGCGCAGAGCCTCCACCTTCACCAGAACCTCCTCCTGATAAGGTGACATCTTTAAGCTGGCGAGGCGAAGTTCCTTCACAGAAATGGATGAATTTTTACACAAAGGTTCTTTCCAAGCATGCCGGAAAGAACAAACTGTCTATTGAAATTGCGATAAGAGTGCTTTCGGAGAGTGGTTTCTCTGAACAGGAAATAAATGAGATCAAGACAGCGCTCAGGGAGTTGGGTTTGGATGAATATATTTCTTGCGACTAATTTCAATACCAATATTTATTCAGATTTGTTCCCACACAAATATCATTTTAGATTTAAATCTAAGTCTAAACCCTTAAATTTAAGGGCAATTTGGTTCCGGTCCACCTTTATACAAATAGTTGATTAAATAAGTAATATCCAAAATGTTTATAAATCCGGTATTATCGACGTCTCCTGATTCCAATGGAAAGGGGGGAGGTTGACCTTTGTAAAGGAAGTTAATTGTATATGAAATATCCAAAAGATTTATGTTGCCATCACCATTTGCGTCACCGCATGTAAATGAGGTATTTAGAAAAATTGAGATATTATTTGAAAATCTATTTGCTGTAATCAAATCAATATAACTATCGCCATCAATGTCCGCAGAGAAAATTGAAATTGAACCGCTATCTGCAGCAATATTATAAACATGTTCAAAATCGCCATTGCCAAGATTCAATAAAACTGAAATATCATTTGAAGAATGATTGGCCGTAGCAAGGTCCATAAAACCATCTCCATTAAAATCATTTGATGTAACGGAAAAAGGCTGATCATATATGTAATAATTCGTATCCGTCTCAAAAATCCCTGAGCCATTATTAAGTAAGATCGATAGGCTATCAGGTAATTCGGCGGCGACAGCTATATCTTGAAAGCCGTCATTATTTATATCCGATGAAAAAACAGATCTTGGTGCGGGAGGAGTAGGATAATTTCCAAAATTACTAAACGTCCCATCACTATTGTTTCTTAATACCGTGATACTATAGGTATTATCGTTAGCAGTAACTATATCTGGAAACGAGTCATTGTCACAGTCTATTGAGCAAATAGATATGGCTTTTCCTTCAATTGGATAGGATATGGCGGGCTGGAAAACGCCATCACCATTATTCAAGAGTATTGAAACATCTTGGGATTCATAATTGCCTACGGCAATATCAATATAATCATCTGTATTAAAATTGGCGCAGATAACCGAAGTAGGACCTGTTCCAGAAATATAGTTTATGGTATCCAAAAATGTCCCATCACCGAGGTTCATTAAAATTGAGATATTGTTTGAATCGTTATTCGCAACAACAATATCATTATGGCCATCATCATTAAAATCTGCAGCTGTCGCGGAATAAGGATGTATTCCGACAGGATAGCTAACCGAGGGTTGGAATTGTCCTCCACCAATATTAATTAGAACTGAAATATCTGCGGACTCGAAATTAGTTGTAATAATATCAGGAAGTCCATCAGAATTCAAATCTGAACAAAATACCGAATATGGCGCGATTCCTACTTCACTATCATTAGTATGACTGAAAATTGTATCCTGGGAAAATAGGGAATTAGGAAGCAAAAATACACTCAGCGTTATGAGTACTAGAAGAATTGTCTTCATAATACTACCCCCCTCCAAATGGTTATTTAGCTTAATAGATAAATGGATAAAATTATTAATGGTCTAATCAAGATAAACCAATGGAAACACGATTGTCAATCAAATTTCGAAATAATTAAAATATTGATCTCCAACAGTCAAATAATTCATTTCCTGCTGCAATATTTCATGCAGAAATATGGGTAACACTAATGACATAAATTCCTAAAATTTCGTTTCCGATGAGCGTAATTATGTAGTATAGATGGTTTCATTTGCTATGCTAGATCCAAAAGTATAATTGTCGTCATTTAAGCAAATTAAAATGAATAAAATATTTAAATTTGAGTCTGAAAAACTGGCGAACTGGTATTTTCGGCTTAATGGATTTTTTACTATTCCAAATTTCGTGGTCCACCCAGAAATAGGTAGAGGGCAACGCACTGATATAGATGTTTTGGGAGTTCGTTTCCCCAACAGAAAAGAGATATTTAAAATGGAAGATCATAATACTCCTATCTGCTCCAGTGAATTAATATCTATAGTTCTTGCTGAAGTTAAGCTGGATGTATGCAGAATTAACCAAGCATGGCGATCCAGAGATAAGGGTAATTATGAGCGAGTTCTTCGTGCTATTGGATTGTTTAAAGAAGCAGGAGTTAATGCCGTGGCCAATCAGTTATATGAGAATGGTCATTATTCCGACAAATCGTGTCAGGTTTCATTGGTCTGTATTGGAAAACGTACGAATCATAATATTAGAAGAAAATACAATAAGATATTACAGCTGACTTGGGAAGAAATATTGAGATTTATATATGGAAGATCAAGTGAATTCAGGAATCAAAAATCGTCTCATGGTCAGTGGGAAGAAATTGCAAAGGAGTTGTGGGATTGTTCTATATATAGTAAAAATGAGAATGAATTTATTGAAAATGTTGCAAAAAGGATCGTAGAATAAATGCTGCATGTCAGCGTAGGTGTAGTACATAATGCTGTAACCAATTATGAACAAGTGTAAGATAGAGAGTCCATAATTCATCTAATAGATATTCATAATTCGCATCCAATATTTGGATCTGGACCGGATTTATATAGATAATTTATCAGATATGTTACATCCAGAATGTTTATTGAACAGGATCCATTGATGTCTCCAGTGTAAATAGGAAACGGGGAGGAGCCAGCTTTATATAGATAGCTAATTAAAAATGTTATATCGAGTATATTTATTTGCCAATCGCTATTGGCATCTCCCAATTTCCATGTACGAAAACTCAATAAATTGGATGAATACGAATTCAAATTCGTAACATCAGTCGCCTCAACTTTTACCCATAACTGAGTTCCAAATTGAAGGCTGTCCTGATCATTAAGGGTGTGTGTGGTATCCCAGATGCCATCAATTACATTTACATAGGTGAAATTGCTGTCAATTGAAATATATATAGAGTAGAATACTGAATCGTATGGATCGGGATCTATGGATTCTTGCCAATCCAGAGTGGGTAGCATATCAAAGACGATTTCATCTTCAGATTCAATAAAGCTAATAATATCAAACTCTGTGGGTGGTTCTTCTGTGGCATTAACCCAGAAAAGGCCGGAGTCTGACCAATCTGAATACTCATGTCCGTCATAGGCTCTGGCTTTCCACCAGTATCTTGTGTTCTCCGAAATAGCGTCAGCTACCTGCCACTCGGTGGAATCGAAATCCTGGGAAGTTAAGGGTGACCGCAAAGTATCAGTTAAGACGTAATTGCTGTCTTCGGCCACAATAAATTCATAGGCTAATGAATCATTTTCGGAATCAGTGGAATTATAAACATATAAATAAGGCTGATTCGAATTAACAATTTTGTCCTGTGTCGGATTAGCCAATATTGGTTTAGCCGGCTTATCATTCATGTGAAATGATACTGGAGACCATTCAGACCAATACTCTTCGCATTTTACTCTTAATCTCAGAAAGTAACCCTCACCGTCAAGAAGACTTGCTCCATCATAATAAATTGAAGTATCAGAAAACTGTATTGGTCCTGAATCCCACATCTCAGCATATTCCCAATCACTGTCGACGCCGACTTGAATTAATATACTATCTTGATCTTGGGAATTATAATTATACATGTCCCAGGATATTATGGGATTGTGATTAATGACGTGATCAAAAATAGTGTCGGAATGGATATATATATTATTTAGTAATGGAACCTTATCAGCTATACAGGCAATGTAGATATCATCAGAAGATGTATTGGGCGGCGTCATAATGCCCGCTATTATATATTTATCAGGCGATATTTGTGCCAGAGAGCGACCCTGCGCATCATAGCTATGGTCAAGCCATGTTGACCACGCAATTTCGCCATCTCGATAGAATCTTATTAAATAAGGATCGTGATCTCCCAAGATCTGAATGTTAATGCCAGTCAGAATGGCGCCACCGTCATATGTTGGACATATTGAATAACCAGAGTAATCAAAATCCCCTCCGAATTGATTCTCCCAAATTAGATTGCCCTGATTATCGATTTTGGCAGTATAGCCTATATCATTGTCATAGCTCAAGTTAACTCCCCCGGTAACATAATAATTTCCGTCATGTGGGGATTGACAAATTGAATAACCTCCACCATATCCATTTGGCCCCAAAGTCCTTGTCCATATCGTATCACCCAATGAATCGGTTTTAAGAACCCAGATATGATCTCCTATCGAGTGAGTATAACCGCCAATAATAAATTCATTATTTTGGGTGGGCCAAATGGAAAAACCGGCTTCGCCATCACCCGTAACTCCGCCATAGATTTTCAGCCATATGAGATTTCCATAACTATCAGTCAATGCTATAAATAAATCGTAGTCTATAAGGTAACTACCTGTAAAGGCAATATTACCATTTTCCAATTCCTCAACCGAAGAGCCGAAGTTATAAGGAAACGATTTGGACCATAGATAATTTCCGAGAGAGTCCGTTTTAAGCAAAAAGGTCTTCCCATAGAGGTCACTACTACCAGTAACTATGAATCCGCCATCGGCTGAAACTGCCAATCCTTTCGGGTCATCATATCCTTCCCCACCAAATATTTTTGACCATAGTGTGTCTCCATTTTGGTCAAGTCTTAATAGAAGTATATCATAATTTGAGTATATCGGGCAATGGGCGTAAGCGGCTATTATTAAACTACCGTCATTTGTTACCCGAATACATCTATCAGGATTTACACCTTCGGTTTCACTGCCGCCATAAATATTCTCCCATATTAATTCTTGCCCATAAATGCCGGGGCCAAGGATCAGATATAAAGAAACAACCAAAATAAAATGAGTTTTGAGTGTCAAGTTATCCTCCTGGAAAGAAAGGGGTTGGTCAATCATGTAGTATTTTAAATAGGCATACAAACAAATATATTGTTTTTGTCATAACTGTCAATAGGAGATGTAATAAGACAATATTTGTATTATATTGGAATGTATTATCTTAGGAGTAGACTATGTGTTGAGTAAGCATAAAAAAGCGTTGGCAAATAAACAAATTAAATCTATAAAATGACCCCAATAAGGCACGTAGTTTTGCCAAGCCTTCTTATCTTGTTGTATGATAATAGGTAAATACAATACCGCTGGGAACCCCTCGATCGCAGGCATAATCCGATTTGGGGGTTATGTCTGCAAAGCCTCATTGATATCCTGGATCAGGCGCCGAACCTCTTCAATAAATTCTACAAATCGTCGTCTGGGATGCAAAATATGCCATTCATAAGCCTTTTCACTATTAGATTTTAAATCGTTAAAAAAGTCCTCCTTGTCAAGAGCATTAGCATAATCCCCTAGTGCAAAAGCACTTAATTCCATCCGTGTATGCGCATAGCTGTTCCGTATTTTTTCCATTTTTTTGAATATCAAACGGATTTGCTTATAAGTATATTTCTGAAGTAGTTTTCTTTTTGCAATTATTGTGCCTTTGTCTATGAAAGAGGTACATGACAATATGCGATAAGGAAAAGATTCAGTAGGTTCTCTTGATTCATCTTTATCTTTTAAATATACCTTACCTTTCTTAATTATAAAATAATTCCGATATACGTTCGTCATTGTTTCAATAGATTTTTTTAATCTATTTCTGCTTAAAACCTCAACGGATTTAAGTGGTTTTCTATTAATAAGATTCAGAGATAGTTCCTCGACTTCCAGCAATAATGCCAATATGCAAATCCTAAATATTGGCTTGGTGAAGGACCTCTCATTTATAAATCCTTTGATTGCTCCACCATCCAATATGAATATATTTTCTTCTCTTGATTTGGCAAAGATATTCAAAGCTTCCAATAATGGCGTTGTTGATGATATAATGTTACCAGGAGCAATAACTGCAGCACTAATTGGTGATTCAAGTGGATCCTCAGAGGAAAGTTCTATAACGTCCGTGTAGCCTAACAGATTATTATTATCATATACAATAGATATAGCATCTAATGGGTCTATTTTATTTTGCTCAGCGAATTTTTGAATAATCTCGCTTGCATCAATTCTGTCGCAATTAGTATAAAGATCTGGACCAATAGGCTCCATGATATCTCGAATTGTAATTAATTCATTTAACCTATTTAAAGCGGATTGAGTCATATTATTGAGATACTAAAACGTTAATATATTAATAAAGCTATATCCTTACTCAATTGTCAACAATTTAATATTGCGGCCGAAGCAATTGCAAGTTAAAGATATATAATCATCTTGTAGGAGGCTTTCTATTTCTGTAGAAATATTTATAAAACGGTAAAGCTAGGCTATTCACACCCAATATTTGGCGCTGGACCAGATTTGCATAAATAGTTTATCAGATATGTAACATCCAGGATGTTTGTTGAACAGGATCCATCGATGTCTCCAGTGTAAATAGGAAGCGGGGAGACGCCGGCTTTATAAAGATAGCTGATCAAAAATGTGATATCGAGTATATTAATTTGCCAGTCGCTGTTAGCATCGCCCAATTTCCAAGTATGTAAACTTATTACATTCGATGAATAAGTATCCAAATTCGTAATATCGGTCCCCTTCGCTTTAACCCGAAAATAAGTTCCAAATTGAAGGCTATCCGGATCATTAAGAGTGTATGTAGTATCAGGAGGGGCTGAACCGGGCTGCGCGAATTAATATTCCGGCAACCCTCTCAAATCTGAGTTTAACAGGATAAAAGGCTTGCAGAAACCCGGCGGTGTCGTGCTCTAACCGCCGGGTTTTTATATATGGGAATTTGCTAATAGACTTCTTATGGATTTCAAATTCTTTTTTGCCGGCTGGCCAAGCAAGAATTTTAATTGGTTTGATAATTTATTATTCGAGTTTAAAAAAGAAAATGGAATATAAATGGCATGAGATAGAGTCTTCAATATTTCCTCAACGCCTTGGGAATTTTCGGAGTGAACAATAACCAACGACTTGATATTACTGGCATAAACATATTGGGCGACCTCAAGCCCTGTGGACCCCGCATCCAGATCATAATCAAGATGTATCAGGTCGTAATTATTGTCTGCAATTAGTCTGATCGCACTGGTTGCATTTTTTGCAATATCTGAATTTTGAAAACGATACAAATGTCTGAAGAAGTCAAGCCTGTCCGGGCTGTCTTCGATAATAAGGATTTTCAGCACATTTAACCTCGGCCAAGTTATCAAGAAATTCTTCCTCAATATAATAAATTACTGGTGCCATTAACAGCTAGTAATAACAATTATGGCCCGAATACAGCACATAATCACCCAATAGTCGCATTAAGCTATTATCTATTAATGGATTAGGATAAATATGCTGGGAGCAATGGGTTCGCCGGAAATAAGGCATATAAAATTGGGAAAAGCCTATTTAAATGATCCAAAAATAAGCTTCAAGCCTTACCAGTGAATTTGACAAGTATACATAACGTATTCCCGAATCGACAAATTTATGCAATCTAGAAATAAAATGCGGAAACATGGGATAATATGAAAATAAATCATGTGAGGAAAAACGTGGGAAGCTTATATTAGGTAATATTAAATTAATAATCAGTAGTAGTTATGATTCCTTATTGACAATAAACCTTAATAGCATATATTTGATCATTATAAGAGTTTTACTCATCTGGTTTCTAAACATTCCAAAAGAGCACATCACGGGAGCCAGGGGACTGTGGATTAAGTACTATATTTCCTAAAGGGGAATTAGTATCATTTTGTAGTTATTTTAGAAAATATTTTGAGCCTCAAGTCTACATCCGCGCTAAACATTAATGAATTAACGTTTCTATTATATTGTACCATATTAACTGATTAGTACATTTATGAATATTAATTTAACAGATTAAAAAAAGACATATAATTCTTTCTGCCAAATCTGGAGGGTATAATGAGATTTAAAGCAATTACTATTTACCTAATATCGATTTTACTGGTTTCAAGTGCTTCATATTCGTCATCTATGTATGCAGAATTAGCAACTGTTTCAAATCCGGGTGTGCCAATTGATTCTGTTGAAACCGGTATTCCGTTCACAATCGACATTTTAATGGAAAATGATTATGGCATGATGCCCGACATTTCATTCTCTTTTGTCTTTTATGGCACAGGAGGCATAACATATTTAAATCACTATGATATAGGTGGGTCCTATATGAATGGATCTCTATTGACGCTTAATGATTGGGATTCACTCTGGGATGTTGGCAATTCTTGGACCGCGGATGGTTGGGATATTGTAGAGCCTGACTCAATTTATTGGACAGGATCTTCCGCTACTGGATGGCCAACTACTGAAGGTCCTGTAAAATACGTGCAATTCGGTTTTAGAGTAGTTGATCTTTCTACTGGTCAAATTTGTGTTGATTCTATTAGTATTTCGGGATCCCAGGAATGGCTATTTGAAGATCCTGATTTTGCTTTCAATGGACCATACTGCTGGACAATATATAATTGTAGTCAATCAGTATGTGGCGATGCAGATAATGGTGGATCATGGAATATCTTGGATGCTACTTTCCTTATAAATTATTTATATAGAAATGGTCCATTACCTCCTTGTTACTGCGTGGGTAATGCAGATGGCAATACTCTGATAAATATTTTAGACATTGGATTTATAATTAACTTTTTGTTCATGGGTGGTCCAATCCCCAGCGGATGCTGTCCATAATAATAAATAGGAGTCAAGAAGATGAGAATCACTAACATTGGAATTGTTATTCTGTATTTGTGTTTCGGGATATTTTATCATACAAGCGCTTCTCAAATATATGCAGAAATGTCATCTATGAGTAACCAGGGCGTTGCTATTGACTCCATATATGCCGGCTCACCATTTTATGTTGATATATATATGGAAAATAATTATTCGGAAATGTGTGTTATCAGCATGCCGCTATCATTCTATAGCCCCGATGGAAGTATTGAAGACATCGACCATCTAAATATTTCGGGGCAAGTTATTTATGATTGGTGGGTTAAGGATACTATTCGGGATAGTTCAATTAATCAATCTCAGACCTGGTCTGATTATTGGATTATTACCAATGACTGGTATGGGTTCAGTTGGGATGGGGCACTTCCAGACACCATTAATTATTCAGGCACTACAATATTTGGATGGCCGATCGATCCTGCTCCGGTTAATTACATGAGTTTTGCCTGTCAAATCAACGATGTAGGAACATTCTGTATTGATTCAGTAAGCATTCCCAATCAGGATCCACCGACAAAATTCGATTGGTTATTTCAAGATCCTAATGTTACATTCAATGGTCCATACTGTTTTGCCGTTTATCATCCGGACTCATCGTATAATCAGCCTCCGGTACTGGATCCTATCGATTACAGGGAGGGTAATGAAGGTGAGTTTCTTCAGTTCACCGTCACAGCCTCGGATGCCGAAGGTGATCTAGTTCAACTGTGGACTTCGACATTACCGCCGGGGGCCAATTTCACAGATAACGGGGATTACACCGGCACATTTACATGGACACCGGGATATGATCAGGAGGGCACCTACTCGATTACCTATTATGCCACTGATGGTATAAATGTCGTCAATGAGACGGGTATTATTCATATCAATGACATTAATCGACCGCCGGTCCTGACCGTTCCGGGTGCACAGAGCACTGATGAAAATATCTTTTTAACATTCTATATTTCGGCAGTCGATCCTGATGGTACGATTCCATTTCTATCTGCAGGAACATTGCCGCCTGGAGCTGGATTCTTCGATAACGGTGACGGAACAGGAACCTTCAATTGGACACCGTCTTTCGATCAATCCGGTATATACTTAGCTGAGTTTTATGCCTCGGATGGAATGTATACAGATACTGGGATAGTTGAAATCACGGTTAACAATATCAACCGAACACCCGTTCTCGATCAGGTCGCTGTCGGGCTGCAGTCTGTCGATGAGGGTTCTACGCTGATTCTTGATGTTAGCGCCAGCGATCCCGACGGGACTTTCCCGACGCTGATTCTTGAAAATGGCATGCCCAACACGGTCCTCAACGATAATGGCGACGGAACCGGGCAGTTTGTATTCAATCCAGATATTACACAGGCCGGAGATTATGCAGTTGTATTTATCGCTACCGATGGTGCTTTGTCTGATTCGGAAATAGTGAACATAACAGTCAATGAAATCGGTAATCAATTGCCAATACTGAGTTCGATCGGGGCACAGTCAACCACAGAAAATGTAAATCTTATTATTGATGTATCTGCAACCGATATCGAATCGATACCAGTGTTGTCTACTTCATCACTTCCGCCGGGCGCCGGATTCACTGATCACTACGATGGGATGGGAACATTTGATTGGACACCCACCTGCCTGCAATCAGGAGTCTATGATGTTACTTTTTACGCAACCGATGACAGTGCTGCAGTCGATTCGGAGGTCGTTACCATAACGGTTATAGAAGCGGGCAATCAACCGCCAGTTCTGGCTTCCATTGGATCACAATCTACGTATGAGAATGAAAATCTTAGCTTTGGCGTCTCGGCCACCGATATTGAATCGATACCGGCATTGTCCACCTCGATACTTCCAACCGGAGCTCTTTTCACCGATAACGGCGACGGTACGGGAACATTTGATTGGACACCCGACTCCACTAATGTCGGGATTCATTCAATCACATTTTATGCTACCGATGATTCCCTAGACGTTGATTCTGAAAATGTAGACATTACAGTAATAAATATAAATATGCATGTGGAAGTCTCAACTTTGGCAGAACCAGATATAGCATTGGATTCAATAGAATCCTGCGTTCCTGTTAACATTAAAATCTACTTCGAAAATGATTGCGGTGATATTTCTGGTTTTTCTGTTCCATTTTCTATTTATAGTCCTGACGGGAGCGTTGCAAAAATAACCCATTTCGACGTAGATGGATACAGTGCGTATGATCTATTTGGCGGAAGTTGGAATGATAAATCAATTACGATGTACAATGGCTGGAATAGTAGTTATTTCTCTCCGGTAATGAATCATTATGGTTCAGACTGGGATGGCTATTTACCGGACACAATTAATTTCACAGGCATTATCGATTTTATGCAAAGATGGGCGATTGATACTATGACGCATAGGATGTCTTATGCTGTTCAGGTAAATGGATCCGGAACATTGTGTATTGATTCAATTGATCACAATGGCTATCAATATGATTGGCTTTTTGAATATCCGGATTTCTCATTTGGCGGTCCATATTGCTGGACAGTATATGCCGGAGATGACGGAGACAATGATGGTGTTGGTGATATGTGTGATAACTGTCCAATGGTCGCCAATCCAAACCAGGAAAATTCTGACTCCGACAGTTTTGGGGATGCCTGTGATAACTGCGAAAATATCACAAATGAGGATCAGGCGGATAATGAATATGATGGAATAGGAGATGCCTGTGATAACTGCATCTCTATTGCCAATCCGTCGCAGCAAAACTACGACAATGATACTCTCGGCAATGCCTGTGATAATTGTGATTTCGTTGACAATAATGATCAAACCGATTTTGACGGGGATAATGTTGGTGATGCCTGTGATAACTGCTACCAGATTAATAATCCCGGTCAGGAGGACGGCGACGGCGACGGCATAGGGGACGCTTGTGATGATTTTACAGTCGCATTTTCTGCGGCTCCAACACAGGGACCGGTACCACTGACCGTTACTTTTACCGATAACAGCATAGGTGAGATAAATTCATGGCTATGGCGTTTCGGAACGGGTGATTCAAGTACTGAACAAGATCCAGTCTATGAATACGCAAACCCGGGATTGTACACCTGTACTCTCATAGTCTCCGGTTCTGAAGGTTCTGATACACTGATCAAGACAAATTATATCACTGCAGAGGAGCTATTGCCGAACGCAGCATTTTCTGCAAGCCCTCAATATGGCCCGGGACCCTTGTTTGTCAATTTCATTGATAATTCCACTGGGCCTGTCACATCATGGCAATGGGATTTTGGTGACGGTATGGGCTCATCAGAACTACAAAATCCATCATATATTTACTCGTCAGTTGGAAGCTACGATGTCAGGCTGGTAGTTGGTGATGGTGTCCACTCTGACACAGCCTATAAATATGACTACATTACTGTCACACCGCCAGTACCATACTTTTATGCTACGCCGACCAGCGGCTATCCGCCGTGCTCGGTAACCTTTGTTGATCAATCTCAGGGCGATATTGACGGGTGGTTTTGGGATTTCAATAATGGTTTTACCAGCACAAGCCAGGAGCCTCCCATTCAAATATATGAAGCCCCCGGCTATTATTCGCCGAGTCTGACAATTTTGGATGGCGGTGAGGAATATATATTGCAGCGTCAGAATTATATTCATGTTCTTGATCCAACTGCCGTACCCAGTCTTAGTTGGACGGGTGAAACCGGGTTCGGCAGCGATGGCGTATCTCCGGACACGACAGTCGAGGGTAATTTGATTCGTTTCCGCGTTGACTATGCTGATGAAGGCAATCTGCCCCCAGCTAATGGATATCCAAGACTAATCATTGATTTTAATGGCGATGGTGATACGCTGGATGCTGGGGATCAAATACTAATAATGGGCCCTGCAAGTTCCGATAATTACTATGTAGACGGTAAACGATATTATGTCAATGTAACGTTGGAACCAACCTCGAACTGCAAATACTGGTTCGAAGCCCAAAATAATGCGGGTCGTGTTGCTGTTGGCGAGCCAACTGTTGCCAAAAGCGGACCTCTTGTGCTTAGCCTGGCCGAGGCCACTGATCTTTATATCGATGCCAGTGATATAGAGTTTGAGCCTGAAAATCCATTACAGGGATCGCAATTTAATGTGGCGGCAACCGTTCACAATAATTCATATTCTGCGGTGCAGAATGTCACTTGTCGAGTTACATCAGGCGAGAAGATCCTCTCCCAGACCACAATAGCAGAGATTGGTGCCAACTCGCAGGCTGTGGTCAGTCTGCCTTATTCCATTATGACACCCGGTTATCATCCCATGCTTGTTGAAGTTGACTATGGACATACCATTGATGAAATCGATGAGCTTAATAACAGCGCCTTTCGTCCGATTATAATTGGTGATTATCAACCGGATGAGGAAATCATACTCTATGACAGCACCGTGACATCAGTTTACCCGCATTCCTGGGTAGAAGTCTGGGGTAATGCGCATTATTATCCACAGACTGAAGTCGTGACCGCTGGTGCCCGGGTTACGGTTACTATTCTCGAATTAGGTCAGTCGTTTGAGACTTATACGAATTCCAATGGAATATTTTCACTTGGTTTTTATGGCCCCGATATTCCCGGAATATACACTTTGAGTACCGAAATCACCGATTTTACCTTGACAACGACCGGAGAACAAAGTATTGAGGTTATTCAGCGTGACTTTCCGGATCTGACAACTTCATTTACAGTATATCCAAACCGACTTATTGCGGAAAACGAAGTTATAATCGATGTCCGCGCTATGAACCTTGGGGACAGTGCGGCTGGATCTTTCTGGGAATATCTTTATATCGATACTATGGTGGTTGACAGCGTATTCATTCCGCTTTTGAATCCGGGTAATTCTCAGGTTGTTATGAGTCATACGCACATTTTCTCTGAGGCCGGGAATCATACAATAAAGGCAATAATAGACACTTACGATGATGTCTGGGAACCTGATGAAGCCAATAATATAGTCAGCAGTACTAAGAAGGTCTGGTGTAATGACCCGGATCTTATGCCGGTACTGGCCCAATTTGCGCAGTACCCACCCCTGGTAAATCAGGAGAACAATGTTGCTCTTATGATTCGCAACATTGGTGGACTAATTGCGAGTTCTCCCTATGATGTATGTATAGAGATTGATAACCTCCCCGCTGGAAAGTACTCGTGTCCCAATATCAATCCATTCGACGGCTATGGATGGGTCGATTTTCCGGTTGTTTTTGAATCTTCAGGACAACATGTGCTTAGACTAATTATCGATTGCGATAGCAGCCTTTCCGAATGTGACAAGTTAAATAATACACTTGAGTTAGCGGTAAATGTCAGCGAACGATTGCCTGATCTTTGGGTGACGCCAGCGGGACTCAGCACCTATCCGCAATGTGCCCAGGTAGGAGAAAGCGTTTTCTTACAGACATATTTAATAAATGCCGGGGATACGTCTGCGACAAATATACAGGTAGGTTTTTACATAGATGAACTTTTATATGGGGCGTATGAAACGGTCTCAAATATAGAGGCAGGCGACTCGATACTTGTGGCAAATTCTGTTCCCTGGTCTGTAGATTTAAATGTATGCGAACTAAAGGTCATCGCCGACCCTGATTTACTGATTCCCGAGATATCTGAATATAACAATTCGGCAGTCATTTCGCTTCCTTATGAATTGTGTCTGACTAAAAAATCCTGCCCATCACAAGCGTCTGCAGGTTTGCCCGTAGTCTTTGAATTTAATGTTTTAAATTATGGCGTGATGAAGCTCTGCGATACAGCGGAAATAGTAATCACATCGGATCTGGATGGCTACCTGGGCTCTGTTTTGGTCTCGGATGTATCAAGTCATGGAAGTGCCAATGCTCCTCTGCAATTTACGGGAACACTCAGCACAGTTGGCCAGCATACTGTCACATTTACTATGGATCCGACAAATTTATATGGAGATTGTAATATCGGTAATAATACATTTTCTTGTGTCGTATCTACTGACCCTCCGGCACCTCCGGCACCTGATTTACGAATTACAGATGAAAACATTTCGGTTACAATACCGGATCCAATTCCGGGTGATTCTGTCCTGTTGATTGCCACCATTTATAACATAGGTGCAAGCGATATTGGTAATGTTCCGGTCAAATTTGAAGTAGATAACCAGCAAATTGGAGATATTGTAATCACGGGGGATATTCCCCATAACGGCAATAACTATCATACTATCCAGAGTTCCAATCATTGGATAGCAAGTCTTCAGCCGACAAACTCTCATATTGTTAAGGTAACTGTTGATCCCCAGGAAATCATAGATGAATCGGATGAAGATAATAACATTGGAACACGCTCAATAATTGTAATGGAATGTGTGGATTCGGATGGTGATGGTTTCGGCGACCCCGGATATCCCGAAAATATCTGTCCAACCGACAATTGCCCCTATATGGTAAATTACGATCAGGCTGATAGTGACAATGATGGAATTGGTGATGTCTGCGATAACTGTCCTTCGACAGCGAATCCTGACCAGCTCGATTCCGATGATGACGGTTATGGGGATATCTGCGATAATTGTCCGACTATACCTAATCCCGAACAGACTGACGGTGACATGGATGGTGTTGGTGATATCTGTGACAATTGTGTTTCAGTTGCCAACCCCGACCAGGATAATCCGGATGAGGATAGCTTAGGTACGGCTTGCGACAATTGTCCATTGGTTGCCAATAACGATCAGGCTGATATGGATAGTGATAACGTTGGGGACGTCTGCGATAACTGCTTATCAATTTCTAATCCCGATCAGGCCGATGAAGATGAGGATAATATTGGCGATTTGTGCGATAATTGTCCGACCATATCCAATCCCGAACAGACCGATGGTGACATGGACGGCGTTGGTGATGTCTGCGACAATTGTGTTTCAGTCGCCAATCCTGACCAGGACAATCCGGATCAGGATAGCTTAGGTACAGCATGCGATAATTGCCCATTGGATGCCAACAATGATCAGTTAGATATCGACGATGACGATGTTGGCGATGTTTGCGACAACTGCCCGTCAATTGCAAATCCCGAACAGGAAGATCTGGACTTAGATAATGTTGGTGATAGCTGTGATAATTGTATATCAGCCGTCAATACAAATCAGGATAATTCTGATTCCGACAGTTATGGCGATGCCTGTGATAATTGCCCATATGTTGACAACGAAGATCAGCTTGACTCGAATGGTAATGGAGTTGGCGATGTATGTGATTACGTTTGTGGCGATGCCGATGGAGATGGATCGGTGAACATTTTGGATGTCACTTTCTTGATTAACTACCTTTACAAAGAGGGGCCGGCCCCTGATCCGCTTGAATCGGCCGATGTAGATTATAGTGGAAGTATAAATATCCTCGATGTTACTTATCTTATAAACTACCTATATAAGGATGGCCCCGAGCCAATATGCGGTCCCGAGATGGGTACGGTTACAGATATAGATGGCAACGTATATCAGACAATAAAAATTGGTGACCAATGGTGGATGATGGAAAACCTGAAGGTGACACATTATCGTAATGGCGACCCCATTGAGAATGCCGCTGATAGTAGTGATTGGTATGGTCTAACCATAGGTGCTTATTGCAACTATAATAACGATATTGAATTTGTTACTGACTATGGAAGATTATATAACTGGTACGCAGTAGATGACAGTCGCCTTATTGCCCCTGAAGGTTGGCATGTGGCAAGCGATTCCGAATGGAAACAATTGGTAATATACCTTGGTTTGAGTCAGACTGCGGCAGATTCAGTTGGTTGGATTGTCACCGATGTAGGTGGCAAATTGAAAGAAGCTGGAACTGAACATTGGAATCCCCCTAATGATGATGCAACAAACGAAAGCGGTTTTACTGGTCTACCTGGAGGTTATCGCGACTATTATTGTTACTTCCTTTATATTAGAGTTCATGCATATTTTTGGACTTCAACAGAATGGAACATTAATTCAGGATGGGGTAGAGGTTTAGATGGCTATGGTCCAGGTTTTCTTCGTTTTCACCCCAATAAAGCATTTGGAAACTCTGTCCGCTGCATTAAAGATTAAATCTCAATAAATTACAAGATGAGAGAAAGCAATCATCAAGACATTTTGTCCGGCGGTGTCGTGCTTTCACCGCCGGGTTTTTTGCCATTTTAGGCCCGAATATGGCACATGATTTCATAGTAGTCGTATTAAGCTATTATCTATTAATGGATTAGAATAAATATGCTGGGAGCCAAGTGATCGCCGGATTATATCTAAGCAATGATCACTATAAAAATAATTTCTTTAACCTATTATTATCTTCAATCAATGTTTGAGGATTGCCGGAATATGCTATCCTGCCAAATTTAAGTGAATAGACTTTATT
>Ga0272443_10002169_pt1 | contig 25886 bp, 20 predicted proteins | sample SSMAcet12_FD_193581 | JGI IMG/M metagenome (GOLD analysis project Ga0272443, IMG submission 193581) | Marine sediment archaeal communities from Little Sippewissett salt marsh, Falmouth, MA, United States - SSM-Acet-12 | ecosystem: Environmental > Aquatic > Marine > Wetlands > Sediment ... | reverse complement strand
CCTCCACCCGCAATCTTTAAGCTTCTGCGGTCAAAGGGAATCACCGACCGAATGAAATGAGAGAGGTAATCCCTTTTGACCAGGAGTGAGTCCTCCACCGGCAATCTTTAAGCTTCTGCGGTCAAAGGGAATCACCGACCGAATGAAATGAGGGAGGTAATCCCTTTTGACCAGGAGTGAGTCCTCCACCGGCAATCTTTAAGCTTCTGCGGTCAAAGGGAATCACCGACCGAATGAAATGAGGGAGGTAATCCCATTGAGGGATCATGACTCCGAACAGAGTGAGGAGGAATAGTCCTCCCCTTTAGGGATCATGACTCCGAGCAAAGCGAGGAGGAATAGTCCTCCCCTTTAGGGATCATGACTCCGAGCAAAGCGAGTAGGCATAATCCAACTTAAGGGATCATGACTCCGAACGCAGCGAGGAGGCATAATCCATTGATTGGTTGATGGAATGATGGAATATTGGAATGATGGAACCGAGGATCCCGAGTATGCCAAAGGCATGCGAGGGAGACGAGCTCGATGAGCCACGCGGCACGGTTCTTCCGCCTTCGTCCCGTATCCGGTACTTCGGCGGACGGAGAGAGAACCGCGCCAGCGGGGTAAGTCAATGGTGGAATAATGGAATGGTGGAATAATGGAAGTGAGCAATATGGAAAAGGGATAATGACTCCGAGTACAGCGAGGAGGAATAGTCCCTTTCAATTTAGTGTTGAAAGCTTGCTTTCATAAGTCCTGTAGGAGGTGAAAAATGGCCCGAGTTCCTTCCAGAAAGTCCTTCTTGCGGGACCTGCCTATCATGGTTATTGACTTTATTTCCCAGTACATTCAGGGATTTCGGCACCTACTTTAGTATGACAAGTATTATTTATCCAGGTGTTTCCAACCGCCAACTCGTGGTGTTCAAGATCAATAGTATTTCCTGTTAAAATGTTGTTCGAAATAATATTTCCAGTTGAATAAAAACAGGGTTCAGTAAAATTACCTTCTCCACATTCAAAGCATTGATCCATCATAATTCCACGCCAGACATTTTCGATAATATTATTATCAATAGTTGATTCTGTAGTACCCTCAAAAACAATCCCATGAATTCCATCATGGATGTAATTCTCTTCTATGGTGATATTAGTCATGCATCCAAATTTTGGTCCATATGCCATAATGCCTTGATGACTTTCAGCAAATTCATTACTGCTAATTAATGCATTATTAGAACATTCAATCAGTATCCCAAACATTATGATATCATTAAACAGACAATTAGAAACTACACCTCCATTGGAATGATTGTCACTGCCGGGAGTACAATCATCAACAAAGCTAAAGTTTACTCCCACACTACCACCATTAAATACAACATTATCAACATTAATATTACTCTGGTATAATACAATTGCCTCTTTATGAATTTCCCGTGGAAATTCAAAACTGCAGCCTGAAATATTAACATCATTGCATTGATAAATTTTGATACCCATAACAAATATATCACTATAGGGATATGCGTTAGTAATATTCACATTTTCTATAGTAATATTGTTAGAATTAATGACATCCATGCCAATTGAGAATCCTTCAATACTGCCATTTTTAATTGTGACATTTTCAACGTTTTGTACATCAATACCAACTTTTTGGCGATTCTGAGAATTGTTGCTGATAGTAAAGCCACCTAAATCAATAGTAATATTTGAAGATCTTATGTGCAAAGCTTCTGTATCAAATGCTGTACAATCAAAATCTTTTGTAAGTATTATATCGTCAGTAATTATAGCCCCACATCCTACTGAGACATCAAGTGTTAGTGACAAGGTATCAGTCAATCCTTCCGTATCCCTTACTTCCATCAGGATAATATGATTTTTAACTGAAGTGAATTGGTGAGTAATTACTTTATCTGTCATAAAACCATCATCCCAATCACCATTATTGTGCCAATCCCATCTTACTTCAAGATCAGAAGTATCATCCTCCTTATCCGTGCATCCACTTGCATCGAATGTAAATGTTGTTGATGTTTCACCTTCAGTCGGAGTAATTGTAAACAATGCAGTAGGAGGAGTATTTGACATACTAATTGAGTTACTAGTTATATCAGTTAATCCTTCACTATCTTTGACTTCAAGTCTGATCTCATAATCACCAAAAGCAACGTATTGATGTGTTGCTGTTTTTTCTATACTCCAATCAGTATCCCAATCACCATCATTTTGCCAATCCCACCGAACCAGTAATCCTGAATTTTCATCCTCTTTATCTCTACAGCCATTGGCATCAAAGGTAAAAATGGTTTCAATTGTCCCTGTGCTTGGTGTGATCGTAAAAGAAGCTGTTGGTGATGAATTTTCAGGTTCACATGACCATACAGATAAAATAATGATTGATAATAAATACAAATATTTTTTCATGATCACCCTTATAATTAGACTGTTATTTAGTAAAGTTAAATAAAAACAGTCAATTAATTAATGTTTTTCTATATAATTATAGAATATAAATTAAATCTTGAAATTCTATTCATCCATCTATGATAAATTAACCCACTAGATTACCTAAGAATCCATCAACAATTCCGTCAACACACTAATAAAAACCCCGCAAGTCATCGGTTCTGCGGGCTCTTCTTTGATCTTCAGTGGTGCCACCAGGGATCATGACTCCGAGCAAAGCGAGGAGGCATAATCCCTATTCTGCCTTGTGTTTTCTGACACCTTTGAAAGTGATTTTCACAGGATTAATATATCCTTCTTCGTCAAAGCTCAGCATGTCAATACATACAACCCTGTGATGCGGGTTGTCGGTTCCCAGTGGTCGACGGTGGTATATAATACAATACTCATCAGTACCCGGTAATTTAATAACGCTGTGATGCCCTGCTCCCGTTGCCACAGCAGAATCCTGTTGCAATATCTTACCAATCCGGTTAAAAGGCCCTGACGGAGATTCACCAATGGCATAGGCCACACTATAATCAGGTCCTCCCCAGCCACCTTCAGACCACATCAGGTAATACTTATTGTTCCGCTTTAGCATGAAAGGGCCTTCCACATAGTCCTCCGGTGTAATTTCCTTATAAAACTCACCGTCGCCAAACGGCTGCAACGCCAATAAGTCGTCTTTTAATCTCACCACGTTACAATGCCTCCAGCCACCATAGTACATGTAATACTGGCCATCATCATCACGAAAGACAAACTGATCTATCGGCTGTGCCCCGTTATAAAATTTATCTATCAGGGGTTTTTCCAATGCATCAATAAAAGGTCCTGCAGGATTGTCTGCCACTGCAACTCCAATACCCCCTGTTTGATCATCACTTTGAATATCATTTGCTGAAAAAAACAGGTAATATTTACCGTTAGCCTCAGCTATTGAAGGTGCCCAGAGCGAATAAGCAGCCCACTTGATATTTTCAATATCGAGAACACGGTGGTGTTTTTCCCATTCAACAAGATTTTCAGAGGAAAATGCATCGAGGAAGGTCTGTTTTAAATATTGCCCGTTAATTGCATTATTTCGAATCCCAACCTGATATTCCGTAAATTCTATATCTACAGATGAATCACCATAGTGGTCTGACCAGGTTGGATAAATCCAGTATTCTTTACCGAAAATAATTCCTTCCGGGTCGGCATACCAGCCCGGTATTACAGGATTACCCGTGAGGGCAACGCCTGTTTTCGTCATTTTTGTTTTGCATGATCCGGTTAATACAGTTAGCAATATTACAACGATTATAAAAGACTGTCTTATCATGATCTGACATGTAAGTGTACAAATTTACAATGCATGGTGCTTACCATCATTAACAGGGGGCTTACTGCTAAAATAAGATCAGGATGCCAGAGCTTTCACCAATTTTTTATACCTGTTGTAGGAATAAAATGAGAGCGCCAGTAATACTGCTATTGAGATATAAACAAATGCAGGTATCGGAACCGGATCTCCGCCGGCATATGAATGCAATCCTGACAGGTAATAATTAACCCCGAAATATGTCATAAGCACTGATGAAAAAGCATAAACCGACATTAAACTAAAGACAAAAATGCTGTTTAGAGCTTTAATATTCTTTGCATGGATAACAAAAGCATATACAATCATTGTTATTAATGACCACGTTTCTTTTGGATCCCAGCCCCAGTACCTTCCCCAGGATTCATTTGCCCATACGGCACCCAGGAATGTCCCTATTGTCAGGAAATATAATCCCAGTGTAAGTGTCCGGTAATTAATTATTGTAAGATCATCAACTGTTTTAAGTATATTTTGCCGGTTCTTTCTTGTATTCAATGAATAAAGTATCATAATCACAAGACCAAGTATTGCCCCCAGGCCAAGAAAGCCATAGCTTGCAGTTATGACTGATACATGTAATGTAAGCCAGTATGATTGTAATACAGGCACCAGATTGGTTATTTCCGGATCCATAAAACTTAGATGCGCTACCATAAGTGTAAGTGATGCAAGCACTGCTGTTGCGGCAAGGGTAAGAGAAGAGCGGCGGCTGAAAAGCAATCCTGCCAGAACCGTCACCCATGAAATAAACAACATCGACTCATAACCATTACTCATCGGAGAATGCCCTGATATATACCATCTTATAGCAAGTCCGGAAGTATGGAAGATAAAACCGAGAAGGATAAGGCCGGAGAAAACTTTCACCAATGGCGTTCTGCCCGTCTTGCCCCTGATTATCATTGAAATGAGTATAACCAGCATTATAATACCCACAGTTGCATAATAAGGGAAAAGACGTTCGAATATCATGGATTTATAATAGAATATTTCAGCTTTGACCTTTGTTTCCGATGGCAATTCATAGCCAGCATATTTACGCTGGTAGTTTATCAGTGATTCAAGGTACTCATCAGCTTTTTCGTAAGAACCTGTATTGGTCCCTTCGTATAATGCACTGGTGTATAAGGATAGTATACTGCTGATATAAAGGCTGTCATCTGCATGCAGGGCATTCTTTAGCGCCTCTGAAGGTGTACCCCAGCTATGTGTACCGTCTCTGAGGGGGAAAAATCTGAAAAATTCTCCTCTTGCGAGCATCATTAATATATTTACGCGCTCATCAACTTTTATTATTTCCTTATCCATCTTATCCCTTTCTGCTACAGGTTTATTTACTATCTCCTGTATCATTCCGGCCAGCAGGTACTCACCTTTTTCAAAATCAATAAGCTGGTTCACTGAAGCGTATTCGTCTGTTATCCCTATTGTTTTTCTGAGGTCCTTATTCGAAATTTTTATCAGGGGTTCATCCTGCCAGTTCTGAAAATCGGTGCTTAAACCCATAAAGACCTGTATAGGAGAATAGCCATTATAATTATTATTACGGTTTATCTTCCTCAGGATATCATGGCTTAGCGTATATAGAGGTTTTGTTCTTCCTTTCTGGTCCTGAACCAGCACCCTGCCAAATTCTTCAACTTTCTTTTTATCGAATACTATCTTTGACGGATTGGCACCGGCGAATATGCTTAGTGACAGAAAAAAGATAATCATACCCAACAGTCTGGACCCGGAATTTCTCCAGAGAGAGGGTTTTACTTTACGGAAAACTGAATTCCTGTTGATAAGCGAAAACAGGATAAAAACAAATAGCATAGCATATCCTGTATATGTAACAAGCATTCCTGCCATGTCATGGTTTACAGATAATATGGTTCCCCTTTCATCAGGATCATAGGATGACTGGTAAAACCTGTAGCCCTTATATTTAAGAATATTATTCATATATATGGAGTATGGCATATTGACATCGTTTTCCTTGTCAATCAGTACAACTTCACTCCGGTAACCTGAAGGGCTTGATGAACCCGGGTAGCGCTCAAGTTTAAAGTCCTCCAGCATCACAAAAAAAGGAAATTCTATTATATCAGGACCAAATGTTAATACGAAATCTTTATTGTCAATACTTACCACAGTTGTATCCGGTTCTCCATTGTAGACATCATATAAATATGTTTTCCTCAGTTCGGTGCCATATCTCAGTTCAATCTCGAAAGCATCCTTGCCTGTAACTGAATTTTCCGTGCTTACGCTCACCGGCATAATCATACCGCTAAGCGACAATTTTTGAGGAACGATCCTGTAATGTGGGGTACTGTAAATAATCATTTCCCCTAAAATAGTTTCCTCACCTGCAGGTATGGTGGTAGTTTCGCGGGTCATCATACTCATGCTTGACAGTTCGGTATTTGAACTGATTGTGAAAGTATCACTCCTCAGGCTTATTTTCAGGTCACAGCTCTCGTTATCTCCGAAGGACAGCTTTAAATTATCCACTTCCTTAGCCTCACCTTCTGCCAGGTATACCACTTCCCGGAATCCCCTGGCCCTGGTTATAAGCAAGGCAGCTATAGGTTTGCCCCCTTCGGAATCAACCACTGTCTCACTGGCATTTGGTAAATATCTTGAGTACCTTACTGAAAAGGGGGTATTGCCAACTTCACTTTCTTTGTAGAAACTTCCGAGTGAGGTCTTTGTGACCATTACTTTTTCCTTATGGGAAATAAGTAATTTATTGTTGTTGTCGTAAACCTTAAGAGACATAAATTTATCTCCGCTAAGTCCATTTGACACGGACTGTCCCTCACGGATATGCACTCTTCCCTCGTAACCTGTATACCTCGTAATAGCAGCTCCTGCTATAATCATAATAAATGACAGGTGAAAAAGAAGTACTGTTATCTTTTTCTTCCTGTAGAGCTTATAGTCAAGTACCTGTCCTACCAGATTAACAGCCAATAACAGGAATATTAGTTCGAACCATTTACTGTTATATATCATCTGGCGTGCTGATGCAGCTCCGAAATCATTCTCTATAAAGGTGGCCACAGCCATTGCTACAATGAAGGCCACAAATAAAACACCCGTAAAAACGGGTGAAAAAAGCATTCTTAATTTAAATTTCATATTTAATATTATCCGTTTTCTGATATCATTTCAAGTGTGTCTTTCTTCATTATTTTTATATTGGGGCACTCCGAGCATATTATACCTTCATTAGAAAAATCTTTCAGTATTCTTACAATGCTTTCCTTTGCCATCCCTGCCATATCAGCCAGTTCCTGTCGAGTAAGCAATGGTTTGAATTCATCCGATTCAAATACTTCGTTGGCAAGGTATAAAAGAACTTCAGCAACCCGTCCAGGCATTTTTTTCTGTGTCATGCTCAACAATTTCTCAAGGTAAAACTGCGACATCATGCTAACTTCTCTTATCACTCCCTCGGCAAAATCCTTATTCTGCTTAAAAAGTTCTTTTATTATATCCACACTGATGAAACATGCTTTCACCTCATCAATACTTGAAACCGAGTAAGAATGTCTCAGGTCGGTATAAATTCCCGGCCCCACTAACATCCTCCCGGGTCTGGCAATATTGATTATCAGGTTTTTCTCGCCCTGACCCTCCATGTATACTTTTGCAAGTCCCGATCTCAGGAAAACTGCATTTGATGCAGGTGATGATTGTTTAATGATCATTTCCCCCGGTCGGAAATTTGCTTCATACCTGTTTCTTTCAAGCAAATCAAGCTCATTATCTTTCAATTCCCTGAAATTTAGCCAGCCCTCCTTGCATTCAATACAATTACAAATATTCCTCTTTGTCATAGATTTCCTCTCTCTTGGAATGAGCAATAATACTATAAAAGCAAAATATCATATCAATATAAATAATGCTGGACAGCATAATGCATATTGATATTTATCAACAAAGATACGAGAAACTATCACTACATGCAAAGGACAACATCAATACTGTTAATTAAGTAACAAAAAGAAAAAATATTTACATTGCGATACGATAATTAATGAAATTAATACAAACTGAAATTAAAACTTATAAACATGAAGAAACTATCAAATTTGTTGTTAATTATTGCCGCGGTAATCTTTTCTTTCACAGCCTGTGAAGGACCGGAGGGACCACAGGGGCCGGAAGGACCGACAGGACCGACAGGACCGACAGGACCTGCAGGACCAACGGGACCATCCGGTACAGCAGGTTGTATTGAGTGCCACGACAATAACCAGATCATCACTGCCGCTTCTGCACAGTGGGAAGCATCAGTACATGCTACAGGTGGTACTGCTGAAAGGGGTTATGATACTGAATGTGCCCCCTGCCATGCAAGCCAGGGATTCCTGGAAGTAAATGCAGCAGGCGACTTCTCATCAACCGTGGGAAATAAGGAAACGACAGCAGCAATAACCAATCCAAACCAGATTAATTGCTATACCTGCCACAACATCCACAACAGCTATACCACAGATGACTGGGACCTGATGAAAACGACTGCTACTGTTGGATGGCACAGTGTAGATGGTACCACTACCACATCAGTTGATCTTAGTAAAGGCAATATGTGTACCGGTTGTCACCAGGGGAGAGCACTTGAAGTAACTCTTGCCAACTGGGATGATGGCGGAATAGCTGAAGTTTCAGATATCGAATCATACCGCTGGGGACTCCACCATGGGCCACAGTATAATATTTACGTGGGTGAAGGCCTTTATGAATTTGACGGATCAGCAGAATATCCCGTTGATGACAATCATTTTCTTACTGCTGCTCCTGATGCATGTGTAACATGCCATATGTACGATGCCTATGGAACACAGGCCGGAGGACATACTTTTAATTTCGGATATGAATACCACGGATCGGTAAGACCTAACTGGAATTCCCTTTGTATAACCTGTCATACCCCGGATGGAGTGCTCGATCTTGATGATTTGCTGGCTGGTATCCAGGAAGATATTGAAGGTCTCCTCGAGGAACTGATGACAGAACTCCAGACTGCAGGTGTGATGGATGCCGACGGGTATCTTGTTCACACAAGTAGTTCATCTCCATATGGAATACTTCCTCAAACAGAGGAACACCTTGCTGCCTTTACCAACTGGCAGGCTATTGAAGAAGACAGGAGCTTGGGCTTCCATAACCCGGAATATACCGAAGCCGTCCTTCTTAACACTCTTGAGGTGGTATTCGGGGTTGTAAAATAAAGATAGTCTTCATTTAAATATTAAGAGGCTCCCTGGCAGGAGCCTCTTTTTTTATGTATTAATGGAACCGAGGAACCTGAGATTGCCAAGCAAACGAGGGCGACGAGCTCTCGAGTGGCTGGTGGGAACGAGCAATGATGGAACCGAGGAACGAACCTGAGTTTCCCGAGTACTAGGGAAGCAAGGGTGAAGAGCTTGACGAAGCACTGGAAACGCACACCATCGTGATAAACAAAAAAAGGCGTGGATCCTGAGATCCACGCCAGAGCAATTAAAAATATTTTGTGTTAATCAGTTCAAATTCCTGATAATTAGCGTACTATTCGGCTTTGAAGGTACGCATATAGTTAACCATATGCCATATATCAGTATCCGGAATTTTGTTTTCGTAGGCTGGCATTTCACCCCTGCCAAACTTTGTTTTATAAAAATGTTCGCCGTCTGTCTGGTTCTGATAAACATCACCTGAGAAATCACCTGCGAATGTTTTCAGAGCTCTTGCCTTTACGCCATCACCCAAACCAGCCTTACCATGGCATGAGGCACAGTATCTCTTATAGGCAGCTTCACCTTTTTGTATACTGGCAGCATCGGCAGCAACAGGATTTTCCATGTTCTTGTACTTTGCAGGTACTTCCCATGGTTCCGGCATTTTCTTTTGCTGAGGAGTCATTGAAATAAATGCAAAGCCAAGTCCGGTAAGTAATAGACCAATAGCAAAAATTCTAAGTGTTTTCATAACAATTTAATTTTAATTCAATATTAGTAATACAATTATCGTGCAAAAAATTATTCCGTCTTTTTTCCCTTCCTTTTGATCAATATCATGCTTACTATAGCAAACAGGTAATGACCCCATACTCCTATGAGCATAATAGTAAGTGTAACGATCATCCACCTTGGAGCTATCTGTGTCCATAGGGCTCTGTGTGATTCAGCAACATCATGTGAAGCAGGTACTCCCCATTCTGTTTCAACCCTCTGCTCTACATTCCCAAACTGCCAGTGGTCATTAAAGCGCGCAATTACAGTCAGATTCCCATTCTCATCGCCAGGCACATCTTCAGGGAACTTAACCTCGGCCAGGCCATCAATAAAATATCCTTCGGCGACTGGCAGGAGGCTGAACATTCTTGGTACAAAAATATAAATATCCTCATCACTTACAGGTATCTTTTCGCCTTCAATCATTGTGTAAGCTTCCAGAATAATATTCTTAGCTCCCTCCTCCTCATTAACTGACATGCTCAGGTTAACATCCATGACCGTCAGTTCTTCCATAGTCATTTCATACCTGTCATTACCCTCAAATTCGGCGTAAAACCACCAGTTATTATCCTCATCCATTGGTAATACGCTTTCTTCCGGTATAATATACCTTGCTATTCCTTTGGAATCTGTATTCACTTCGCCCATCAACTCAGGTTCCTCATAGTTGGTATAGAATTTTACCGGCAGACCCTCCAGAGGGACCAGGCCCAGGTCCGTCGCAAGGAAGATTTTAGCATCAAGGATACGTTGCCCCTCTGTATTCTTAAGGTACTTGAATTCAATATAAGGGCTTAATATCTCATCCTCTTCTTCAACCTGTGCTGCAAGCGGTTGGAAACTCCACTGTCCGACAATCAGGCTGAGCAGGAATATATAAAGTAGTTCTTTTTTCATACGGTTCGTTTTTTAAGTTCCCTGTACGTCTTCAGAAGCTTCCATCTCCGAGATTGAAACAAGGGGTGCAACTTTTGAGACTAGCATCATAAAAATCCCGAATATGGCAATCCCTGCTGCTGTTAATGACCATTCTACCCAGGTGGGTGAATATTTTATGAAATCCATCCTGAAGTCCTGGATAGGCAAGAAAGGTGTTTCAAGTGTTGGAACTACGATTATATATCTGTTAAACCACAAACCCAGCAAAGCAATAACGGCAGCAATAACTATATTCCTTATTGTCCTGAATCTTGGTATACCAACAATTATAAGTGGTATCAGAATGCCGATGTAATTGGCAAAAATAAACATCAGGTAGTAGTCTTCGAACAATTTATCGATAAGTATTTTATCCATTTTAACCGAGCCATACCATTTGGTAAGGTAATCACTGAATGTAAAATACCCATAGAACGCTGCTATTATGAGCAATAAAACTCCAACATTAATAAAGTGTTTTTTAGTAATATATTTTTCCAGTTTATAGATCTTCCTGAATATCTGCATAAGTATGATCAATAACCCCGTTCCCGAAAATACGGCGGCTATTACAAAATACGGCCCAAAAATTGTACTGTGCCAGCCGGGTTGCAGTGTAACCCCGAAGATCCACGCCAGAACAGAGTAAACAATAATAGCAATGGCTATTATCATGGCAGCCATTACATTCTTGGCCTGTGATAATATCCTGTACTGTTTTTCAGAGCCCTGATAACCTATAGCAAGAATACGGTATAGCTTCTTTTTCCAGGGTTTTACTTTAATATCAGTAGTATCACGCAATATTGCAAAATCTTCTATTAACGATAGATAAAGAAAGATAAAACATCCGAAAAGGTCAGTAATAATGGCAATAACATCCCATGTTATTGGCGATTGTATTCTTGGGAATGCAAAAAGGAAAGGTAACCTGTCGAGTCTGCCAATACAAAAGAAGATAAAGAAAGGACCTATGCACAGTGAAATTACTGTTATAAGCTCGGCAAAACGAATAACAGGAGCCCTCCATTTTGATTTAAAAAGGTGTAATACCCCTGAAATGAGTGCCCCTGCATAACTCAGCCCCATAAAGAATATGAAATTTACAATATATACTCCCCATACGACATTATCTCTCATTCCGGTTACTATATGCCCCTTGTCTATCTGCTGAATAAGGGCATAGATACCTATTGCCCATATCACTACAAACAGAGCAAAAAGGAAGTACCACCTCCTTGAGGTTGACACTATTTCAGGAGTCAGATCCTGAAGCAGGCTTTTCTTATTTATATCCATTCTTATGAGTCCAGTTTATTTTTTTGCATCTCTGGGGCCGGTATTCTTGTACCTTTCCCTGTTCTGTTCATCTAACCCTTCCAAACCACTATCATAATCAAATAACCTGTTTACAGGCGGCAGGTAGTATACACTTGGGTGTGTCCCCAGTTCTTCCAGATAACGATAACCGTGCTTCTCTTCCATAGTTTCAGTGAACCGAAGAGTTTCAACACCATTGGTAATGGCATCCTCCACCAGGTCACCAAAGTAGAGTGCTCCCATAGGACAGGCCTGTACACATCTGGGCAGTTCATTATTCCTGAGTTTATCGGCACAGAAGACACATTTACCCACTGTTCCTTCAACGGGAGGTATGTTCAGTTCGGGATCATAAACGTTATCCTCAGGCACTTCTACCTCCGGGTCTTTCCAGTGAAATGATCTTGCTGAATAGGGACAGCCTGTCATACAAAACTTACATCCGATGCATCTTTTACTGTCGACCAGGACTATTCCGTCATCTCTTTTATAGGTAGCTCCCACCGGGCATACACTAACACACAGAGGATTATCACAATGGAAGCACGGACGGGGAAGCCAGTAAGGTGATGTATGTTCAGCATCCTGAATAGAATAAAGCTTTATCCACTCGTGGTCCTTTGGTAACATATGCCCTTCCTGGCAAGCCTCGACGCATTTACGTGCATTCGCACACTTTGCCAGATCGATAACCATGACAAACTTCCTGTTGGGAAGTCCTTTACGGGCAACCTCCCGTTTTTCGTTGCTTTCTATTTTCACTTCCTTAAGGGCCTCTTTATCGACCTCCACAACTTTCCCATCGGCAGTAAGCACCTTTACTTTTTCTCCGGAAGTTTCTACCCTTTTGCCGGCAATAGCACCTGCTCCTCCAATAGACAGAACACCAAGACCTGTCCCAAAGTACTTCAGGAACCTGCGTCTTGAGTTTTCTGACTTCTTATCATTTACCATATATATATGATTGTTATATACTACTCGTGCTCTTCATGATAACCGTTTACCATACTTTTGAATAATGTGATAGGCTTTTCGCCAAGTGTACAGGTATAAATATGAATGATCATGAAAACTGAAAGGATGAATCCTATTGTTATATGCAGTATGTCAGTAATCAATAAGCCGCTGACACCAAAGAACTGATGCAATAATATCTCCGGGAACAGCAATCCAATACCGGTAATTATCAGTACCGGCATACCAATGTACATGGCAAGAACATATGAAATCTTTTGCAGGGGGTTGAATTTCTGTTCATATGTTACCGGGAAAGGGTGTTTTTCTTTTTTGAACATCCCAAAAGAATAGAACTTCAGTTGTGATAGCAGGTCTGACCAGAAATTCTCTTTCCTTATTTTATAATGCCTGCTGTTTGTAGTGAACACATTACCGAGTATAAAAACCACATAATTGAATGTAAGGATTATCGCTGAAACATTATGCCACGTAACTGCCTGCTCAAAACGAATAAGGGAAAATGACCTCTCTGAACCTGCAAATTGCATGCTGATTCCTGTGAATATCAAAATTAGAAAAAGTATGGCATTTACTACATGCCATAGTCTTATCCATACCGGGTATAAATATAATCGTTTTGTCATTTATTAAGCCCTCCTTATTAATCTGAAAAATATATGTACGAAAACTACTAATAGTACTCCTCCGAAAATAATGTAGCTAAGATAATTAAGTATAATATTACGGTTAGCGCCTATGACATATGACTGATTAAAGATTACACCATTTAAAAACCCCACGTCAGACCTGAATTCCTTGCTCTGGAATTTATAGAGTGTGGCAAGTAACCGGGAATCACTGGTGTGGCATTCCGTACATCTTTTTACAGCCTTGTCTTTGGGCAACACTTTATGAGCCACAAGTATGCTGTCATTTATTTCAGTGTGACATTCAATACATCTTACACTTGTAAAATGTGCCGACTGGTTTGGCAGCCAGTTGTGACTTTCTACAACCACTATTTCATCCCTGTCAGTAAGAAGCTGAAAATTATTAAAATTGGCATGACATTCAAGGCAAATATTGTTATCATACAATATAGTTTCCTCGAGATTAGTTGTATTCCTTATTGAGACCTTATAGCTGTGCGGATCATGGCACTTCCAGCAAGAGAAATTTTCGATCTCTGCATGAGTGCTTTCATTGTATTCTATCTGTATTTCCTCGAATTGGTATTGTGCATACTGTTCATCATAACCATGGCAGTCATTGCACTGATATGGTTCTTCAAGCCTTGTAGATGTAGGATGAGGAAATATCTCGAAGTCATATGAATGGCAATCCGTACAGGCAAAGCTCCAGTGATTCGACTGGTAAAAATCATCCCTTTCAATAAAGTAATCATTACACATTAGCCTGTTCTGGGTTACTCCCATCACAGTATCAACGAGTTGAAAATATGGTTCCCCGTGACAGACAAGACATTTCTCGTTATCTTCCGCAAATATGTTATTTTCAATGCCCTTTAGGATCTGGCTTTCCTCTTCAGGATCCTGTGGCAACAGGCTGTTATTTCCTGCTAAAGAAAAAACAGATACAAGAGTTACAATTAAAGTAATTATTATTTTCATATAACTTTGGTTTTTAGAACCTTACTGTTATATTCATCCCAAGAAGGAATTCTCCTTCCCAGAAATCATTTTTATTATATACAAAATTTCTCTGTCCCAAAATACCCTTATAATTGGCAAAGAACAGCTGGAATGCATGTGTTGGGGTGCCTTTTTCCCAGCCTATGACAAACTGTGGTTTGGTCCTTTCGAAATTATCCGTCCCGTCACCGTCAGGGTCAGTATCAGGTGGTGTAAAAAGATAATCATATTCAACTATTATTGAATGTGATGGTACAAAAGTGAATTTACCACCGGCATGAAGCCCGAAGTTAACATTATTATAACCTGTCTCAACTGCATTGAGATAGATGAATGTAGGTGCCAGCTGCAGGGAAATTGCTTCTGAAAATTTCCTTGCTACAATTAATTGGTGAAAATAAGAAAGCTTATGTATAAACTTGAAAGTCTCGGGCGGGCCGAAGTTATCATCACTCCTTGCCTCAACAGCTATATTACCATAATAGGTCAGTGAAACAGGCATACGGCCTGATTCCGTTTGCCGCAGAATTGCATATTTGCCCTGTAAATCCCACAGGCTTAAATCCTTGGTTGCACCCATGCCAATCATAATCCTGTCGGTGATACCATAATTAAGACCAAGCCTGATATTGGAAGGTGAATATATCCCGAAAAGTGATTCATGCCCGTCAGTCACAAGGCCAAAACGGTGGTGAATCTCAAATTCAATCATACCCTTGTATGGAGTCATAACTGTCTGGTTATCAGCAAGAATACTGGTCTCAAAGGTGAAACTAACAGGGTAATCTTCCTCTTCATCCTGGGCAATAAGCGGAAATGCTAAAAAGGCAATTAATAATAATGAGAGTATTTTTTTCATCGTTTTCATTTTATGTTTTTATATTTTTTTAGTTATCCTTTGCTCCCTGGTATATCCAGTCGAGTAATGTATATGTGTCTTTTGATTTCCAAGTTCCACCATGCCCCGGATCCTCAATCTTTTCAACCACAATGCTTTCGAGAGGATTACCAGTATCTATATAATCCCCCTCAGTTAATGATTCATAGGACTCTGACTCCCTCAGATCAGGTGAGATTGCTCCACCATGACATCCTGTACAATTATTAGCAGGAAACAAAGGTGCCACATCTGTACTGTAGTAAACTGTATCATAAGGTTGAGTGATATCAGGTGGCTCATAAACCGGAGGATCATAACTGTATTTCTCACATGCCGTTAATCCGATTATTGCCGTAATGATTACTGCGAAAGCAATATTAATTACAACTTTTGTTCTTATTTTCATATCAATATTAATTAGATGCTATAAAGTATTATTATCAGGTTAAATATATAATAAATTTAAAGCTATAAATATATTGTATCTAATTATGAGTACATAGGCAGATAAACAAATACATTTACATGGTTGGAACTGATGTTTATGGTGTTAAAAGTTGATATAAATCAATTATTTTTATATTCTTTAACGTATTATATTGCTCATAGACGGTGGTAAATAATGACGCCTGTCATCTACAGCTGGTTCATTTCCAAGTTCTATGCCCAGTTCGCCTCCTTCAATAATCCGGTCTCGCTCTATCCAGAACCTGTCAATACTCTCATTATTAAATGTTATGTTCTGAATGTAAACATTACCAGGATGGTTATTTATTGTCTTAATTACCAGTTCCTTACCTTTATAGTATTGCTGATCGAGTTTAATAGATACCTTATCAAACAAAGGACTGCCTATCTGATAAACGGGATTACTGAAAGCATGGCCTGAAACATCAAAAAGTCCGATACCGGCCATCACGAACCATGCTCCAAGCTGACCCTGATCCTCATCCTGCCCGTAACCATAGCCATGTAGTGGTTCTGTCCCATAAAATTCATCACAAATATGCCTGACCCATTCCTGTGTCAGCCATGGTTTACCCGAATAATTAAAAAGCCAGGAATTATGCAGACATGGTTGGTTGCCGTGATTATACAGTTTCTCGAGCCCTGAAAAGCTGTCTATTTCTTCTCCTCCGCCGAATACACTTTTCCGTGCATCGGTAAACATAGTTTCGAGCCGTTCATTAAAGAGGTCAAGACCGACCAGTTCAATTATTCCTGCAGGGTCATGGGGAACATACCATGTATACTGGAATGCATTACCTTCCTGAAAACCTCTCCATGGTTCCATGGGATTAAAGTTATCTATAAATGAACCATCTGCATTCCTGGGCCTGATGAAAAGCGTCTCCGGGTCAAATATCAGTTTATAGGCATTAGCCTGCTTAATTAATTTTTTGTAATCATCCTTTAATCCGAGTGCTTTCGCAAACTCTGCAACAGCAAAGGAGCTGAAACAGAATTCTAGTGTGTGGGATGCTCCAAAATTGAATACCCAGCCATTTGACAGGGTGGTATCATAAGAAGGTATATATCCGTTATTAACAAAATAATGCAGATCATACTTACCTGAACCAAAATCTCTTCCTGAGTAGCCTGTCTCATTTTTATAAGCAGCTTTATAAGCTCTTTCAACATCAAAGTCCATTATCCCGCAATTATAGGTAGCCGCAAGCATTAAACCGTTATAATTGGTCTGTACGCCATTTGAATACGCCCCGGCCGCTACCCCGTCATGAAGCCATCCCGTCTCATCGCTGAAATCAAGATTAGATTGCATGTATTCACTCAGGTAATCGGGATAAGCCAGGGCCCATAGCTGTCCCAGATTCCAGAAACCACCCCAGATACCGTCGGTATTATAATGATTATATTCAGGCTTACCGCTCTCGTCAAGTGCTATCTGCCCTATGCCTCCATCATGTCTGGGATACTGTCCGTTTACGTCACTTGCCAGACCCCTGCCAAGCAAGGCATGATAAAGGCCGGTATAAAACTTAACCCTGTCCTCAATCCTGCCACCTTCAACGGTTATCACTGAAAGCATATTCCTCCAGGCTTCCAGCGACTCATTCCTGACACTGTCAAAATCAAGGCCTGATGCTTCAGTTTCCATGTTCAGGCGTGCATTTTCAATGGAGGTATAAGATAATCCTGTTTTTATACCTATTTCATTGTCCTCAGAGGTATCAAAATTAAGATACATACCATTCGAAACTCCTTTTGTCATATCTTCTCCCGGAGATATTGAATCATCGGTAAATGTCCCCCATGATAAGGGTTCCCGGTCCAGTTTAATATAAAAATACATTTTTACCCTGTTACCCGGATCACAGAATTTTACATATTCCGGGTATGTAATTATATAACCCTGAAGTTCATCACCAGATATTTTCTCTATACATGCTTCCGTAACATCACTGCTTTCTCCCTGTTTGTGACCAATATCAATAATAATTCCTGATTCTTCAGTCTGGAGGCAGGTATATCTTTGATAACCAACTCTTTCTGTTGATGTAATTTCAGCCTTAATATCGTAGTCATCCAGTACAACCGAATAATAACCAGGCATTGAGATTTCTGATTCTTTAGAAAATCGAGACCGGTACCCTGAATCAGGTTCTTCCAGTGTACCCGGAACAGTCTTCAATTCGCCGGTAAAGGGCATAAAAACCAGTCCTCCAACCTGGAACTCATGGAAATGTCCAAACCCTTCAATCGACTTATGCCTGTCGTCATACCCGCATGGCAGCCAGCTTCCCATACTTCCATATGCATTGGTATGAGGTGCAAGTTTAGCCATGCCAAAAGGCCTGGCAGCTGGTGTATAGAAGAACCACCGGCCATGTACTGATCCTATCTGGGGGTCTACATAGTCCAGAGGATCGAATATTGAAGTTTCCCTGCAGGAATTCAATGCAGATACTAAAATGAGTAAAATAATCCTTACCTTCATATTAAATATTTTATGTGTTAAAAATACTCAGCCGGCATATAATCTGCAATGAGCGCCAATAATATGTTTAGATTCTAAATAAGTAATGTGGTGATAAAGAAACTACACATCTCCCTTATCATAATAATGTTACTGGTATGGTCATGTTCTAAGAAAGAGCCAGAACATATTAAAAATGATATTATTGTAGCTGCTTACCTGCCATACTGGGGGATGGACAATGTTGATCTGGATGCTCTTCAGTATCTTGATATTCTATACTATTTCTCCCTTGCTCCCGACCAGGATGGTCTGTTTGAAGTACCTGAAGGGAGGGTACCCGATATTAATATTATCAGGAGCCATCTTCGCAGTGATGCCCTCCTGTTTATTGTCGTAGGCGGATGGTACGAGTCAGAGACTATTTTCCCTATGTTTGAGGATCCTGAGAAAAGGGCGGATTATATTAGCCAGCTGATCCGGTTCTGTCTTGAGCATGATATTGACGGAGTAGATCTCGACTGGGAGGATTATCCCTATTCAATCCCTCCACAGGATCGCAGTATATTAACCAGTATGCTTTCAGATTCATTAAGATCCAATGGATTATTTTTTTCAGTAGCCCTGGTCCCTTCACAGGTATCATTTTCCTCGGGTATTCATCCGCTGGTAGATTTCATAAACGTGATGAGCTATGGTATTATGGATGAACAGGGTAACCAGGTGCCCCTTACCATGTTTGAGGACTATACCTATGATCATGTATATGCGGGCATACCAAGGGAAAAAATAATTATGGGTGTCCCTTTCTATGGAAAAAGGCCGTATGAAGAGGGAGATACTTCACCTCGCACCTATACATATCGGTATATTGTTGAAATGTCGCATCCCCTTCCTGATAATAACAATTTTGGTTTATACAGCTTCAATGGCAGGACGCTCATTAAAAACAAAACATCATTTCTCATTGATAATGACATAGGAGGAATAATGGTCTGGGAACTTTCCCAGGACGTCCCACTTGGCTCACCTTATAGTCTGTTCGATGCTATCCTTGATATATCGGGAAGATAGCATAATTCATGTCAGAACCTGTAAATATTCTCCTCTATTAATTTATCTGCTATCCGCCTGCGTGCTGCTTTAACATTTACCCCGGCAGATTCGGAAAGATCACTTACAGCTTTTAAAAGGTCTGCATGGTCATCACTATCGAAAGAGAATATTGCATCCATAGCCCACTTACGGATATTATGCACAACATCATATACATATACATCAAGGATATCCCTGTAAATGCCGATGTCACCTTTTACTTTCTCAATTTTCTTGACTCTCAGCGCAAGTGATTCAGCTATATATATTTCCATTATTATATCCGAGATATTATTCAGGATCTCCTGCTCGTGAACCAGTTTGCGTTCATAGGTTTTTGAAGCAGCATTTAATATCAGGAGGGCGATCTTTTTCATATTTTTCATGTACCCGATCTTTTCGTAAAAGAAATCATCAGACTCTTTTGCTTTAAATATCTCGATGCCATTAATATCGCTGGCCAGTTTTTCTGCCTCTTCAAACAATCCATACTGACCTTTCATAGCTCTTTTCATTGCAGTATCAACCACGAGAATCCTGTTGATTTCGTTCGTACCCTCGAAAATCCTGTTGATCCTGGAGTCGCGATATCCCCTTTCAACCTCCATTTCTGATGAATATCCCATACCCCCGTGTATTTGTACTGCCTCATCCGCTACAAAATCAAGCATCTCGGAACCATAAACCTTAAGTATGGCAGCTTCAACCGCATAATGGGCGATAGCATCAATAGAAGCACGGCCTTTCTCACATCCTTCTGATTTATATTGTTCAATAAGGTCATCAATATCCTTGCTTACTCTGTATGTTGCTGATTCTGCTGCGAAAGTCCTGATAACCATTTCGGCGAGCTTGTGTTTTATAGCGCCGAAATTAGCTATCTGTGTCCCAAACTGTTTTCTTTCATTAGCATACTGTACTGAATTGTTGATGGCCCGTTTGGCTGCTCCGATAACATTTGCCCCCAGTTTTATTCTTCCCATATGCAGTATGCTCAGGGCTATTCTGAAACCCTCGCCCCTTTTACCCAGCAGGTTGGCTGAGGGGACTTTTACATCATTATAATATATCTGTGCGGTGGAGGATCCTTTTATTCCCATTTTATGTTCATCCGGACCTATCTTTACACCCTCGCTCGCTGTATCAATGATAAAGGCACTTAATACCCTGTCGTTTTCTATCTTGGCAAACACTGTCTGCGTATCTGCAAAGCCTGCATTGGTTATCCACATTTTCTGACCATTGAGGATATAGTGACTGCCATCCTCAGATGGAACAGCATTGGATTTTCCCGAGTTGGCATCACTTCCTGCCCCGGGTTCGGTAAGGCAATAAGCACCCAGTAATTCACCGGTAGCCAGTTTGGTGACATATCTTTCCCTCTGGTCTTCATTTCCAAAATACATAATTGGTAGTGTCCCTATTCCACAATGAGCCATAAAAGCCACTGAGAAAGAATAGGCTGCTCCGATTGTCTCGGCAGCAAGCATCTGGGTCACAAATGACTGACCGAATCCACCGTATTCTTCACTTACTGCTATTCCCATCAGACCCAGTTCACCTGATTTCTTTAGCAATGATTTCATCAATTCGCGGTCGCCTTTTTCGAGTTGTTCCATATGAGGATAAACTTCCGCTTCAAGGAAGTCCCTGCATGTTTGTGCTATCATCAACTGTTCCTCATCGTATTCTTCCGGTATAAAAATATCCTCCGGGTCAATTTCGCGAACCAGAAATTCACCGCTTTTCAGAATTCCAGTATTTTCCATTTTTCCAGGTTTATTTTGATTTATATTCTATATTTTCAATGCCCTGACTATCAATTCACAGATATCAAGATTCTCTATTTCTTCTTCCTTATTTTTATACTTTAACCCGTCAGTTATCATGGTCATACAGAAAGGACATGCTGTAGCAATAATATCCGCACCTGTTTCAAGTGCCTCTTCAGTCCTTTCAATAAAGATTTCCTTACTACCTTTCTCTGCCTCTTTAAACATCTGCGCCCCACCAGCACCGCAGCAAAGAGCATAACTTCTGTTGCGCTTCATTTCATTCAGTCGGGGGCTTAATGCATTTAGTAAATATCTGGGCTCATCATATATTTTATTTGCCCGGCCGAGGTAACAGGGATCGTGGTATGTAATTATCTTATTATGCAAAACATGGTCGTCCAGCTTCAGCCTGTCCTTTTTTATCATATCCGAAAGGAAACTTACATAACTGATTACTTCAAAATCAGCCCCCAGATCAGGGTATTCATTCCTGAAGATATTATAACAGTGAGGGCAGATTGTGATTATTTTCTTTATATCATATGTCTTGAAAGTCTCGATATTCTGAAGAGCTTGCATCTGGTATACCATTTCATTACCTGCCCTTCTTGCAGGATCACCCGTGCATGTCTCCTCCTTTCCCAATACGGCATAGCTGACATCCAGGTATGCCAGTATCCTGGCAAAGGCAGCAGCCACCTTTTTATACCTGTCATCAAAAGCCCCTGCACAACCAACCCAGAAGAGATATTCTGCCTTCTCTCCCCTGCTGTATAGTTCAGACATAACAGGTACATTTACCTTTTTTGTTTTCATAGGAGGGTTTATTCGTTGATTGCTATTTCAATATTTTCTGCCCATAGCATGCGGTCTTCAGATGAATATTGCCAGGGAGCGCCATTATTCTCAATATTATTAAATACCGCCTTAATTTCACCCGGAGCCTGTCCTTCTTCCATTACCAGGTACCTCCTCATATCAATTATCATTTCCGGATGGTTAATATTTACAGGACACTCTTCGGCACATGCGTTGCATGTTGTGCACGCCCACAGCTCTTCTTCCGTAATGTAATCCCTCAACAGACTCCTTGCATCTTCATATTCTTTACCTTTTTTCACAAGTAAAGGTCCCTTTTCATTCATCCTGGCACGAACATCCATAATTATTTTACGGGGTGATAATTTTTTCCCGGTAATGTTGGCAGGACATGCTGCAGTACATCTCCCACACTGGGTGCAAGAAAGTGAATCAAGGTAATTCTTCCAGGTCACGTCCTCAATATCCCTGACGCCGAATCTTTCGACCTGTACATCCTCTGGAGCTGCACTGAAGGCAGTCCCCGGATCAAGCATCAACTTCACTTCCCTTGTTACACTATCCATATTAACCAGCTTGCCAAGAGGCCAAAGCCTTGAGAGATATACATTGGGTATTGACATGAACACATGAAAGTGTTTACTGTATGGTAAAATATTGGCAAAAATGAAAATCAGGATAATGTGTGACCACCAGAATATCTCGTGCCAGCTAAATACATTCATCAGGTCTGTTCCGGTATATATGCGGGAGAGAACCGAGCTCACAGGGAAGATCCCTGCCATCTCATGTCCAGCTTTGACAGAGCCCGCATAATATGCACTGTTCATCCCCAACAGGCTGATCATAAGTAAAAGAATTAGTGTTAGTGCGATATTAGCATCAACATGAGATGATTTTTTCATTTCATCACCTTCAAACCTGCTGATATGAAAAAATAACCTGCGCGCGAGGAATATGATTATTGAGATTGCCACCAGGAGGGCAAAAATATCGCCTGAAGCAATTATTACGTCATATACTACACCAAGGAATTTAAGCACCCTTTCTGTCCCGGCAAGGCCGTCGATAATCATTTCAATGCTTCCGATAAGTATGATACAGAAGCCCCAGAAGACCAGGGCATGGAAAAATCCAATAACAGGCATCCTGAAAATTTTTGACTGGCCGAAAGCTACTTTCATTGTCATTGCCAGTCTTTTGCCTGTATTCCTTAAAGGGAATGCCGGTTTGGTGAGCTTAAAAAAACGCACTAACCTCAATGTTGTATAAGAAAAAACACCCAGGGTAATAAGTAGTACGAAAGCGAAAATAATCTGCTTTTGCATGTTATATTCTTTGTGTCAGGAGTTAGTCTTTTTTTGCATTTTTTACAGCCTCAATAAGACCCGGCAATACCTTCATTGCATCTCCTACAATACCATATTTAGCCACATCGAAAACAGGAGCATCCTTATCATTATTTATGGCCACTATGCACTTGGATGCACTCACACCTGCAATATGTTGTGTTGCTCCGGATATCCCAACGGCAATATACAGGTCAGGAGCAATAATCTTACCCGTCTGTCCGGTATGCTCCTCATGTGGTCTCCAGCCCTCATCCGAGACAGGTCTTGAACAGGCAGTTGCCCCTCCGAGCAGGTCGGCCAGCTCAACCAGGGGAGCCCAGTTATCTGCCGACTTCATACCCCTTCCCCCTGATACAACAATCTCAGCATCTGTAAGGAGCAGTTTGCCCGTTTGTTTCTGTACATCCCTTACCAGGGTCTTCACCAGATCCTGATTAAGGTCATATGGAAAATCCTCTACTTCTGCTTTATTACCTGTTTCAACAATCTCGAATGAGTTCTGAGCAAGAGTGAGAATTTTTATCCCGGTATTAATCACAACATTGGCATATGCATTGCCTGAGTAAACCCTTTTATACACTGTGAAAGGATCTAATGATGATGGCAACCCGCTGACACCTGCACCCACTCCGGCTTTCAATTTAACAGACAATCTGGGAGCTACTGCTTTGCCTGTATTATTATTTGACAGGATAATAACACTGGCATCAGTCTTAATCGCAATATCGCCTATGACAGCAGCATAAGCCTGACTATCAAGACTCTTCAGGTTTTCGTTCTTCACACTCAATATCCTTGAGGCGCCATATCTGCCAAGACTCTCCAGCTCAGCAGCATCAACATCTCCAATTGATAAAACACTGACTGTCGTATTCAACATTCCTGCTATAGCCGATGCATATGATACCAGTTCGTAAGATAATTTTTTAAATTTTCCGTCCCAGTTTTCGGTATATACTAATACTGACATTATTTTATTTTTAAAAGTTCTACTGTATTTTTCAGATTACTTTTTCAACATTCTGCAGAATGTCTACCAGCTCTCCAGGTTTGTCTGAATCAATAAACCTGCAGGCTTCTTTTTTTGCTGGCATTTCATAAGAGGCAATCTCCGTTAGCGCTTCTTCTTCAACCGGTTCAACAAGTTTAATCGGTTTTGACCTGGCCATCATAATACCACGCATAGCTGCTATCCTGGGCTCCCTGGCTATACCTTTCTGTACAATAGCAACGAGTGGCAGGGGTACTGATAGTAACTCCTTCCCACCATCTATCTCACGGGTAATGCTGAGGTCGCCGTTCTCAATATTTATTCCCGAAACAGCAGAGACGGAAGGATATTGAAGGAATTCAGCCATCATACCACCAACTGTCGATCCGTTAAAATCACTGGATTCTATTCCGCACATAATAAGATCAAAGTTATCTGCCTTTACAACTTCAGCCAGTTGTGCTGCTACGAAATAGGCATCATGCATTTCAGCATTGACTCTTATAGCAGTATCGGCTCCAATGGCCAGTGCTTTACGTATAGTAGGCTCTGAAGAAACAGGTCCTACATGGGCAACAGTAACTGATTCAATAACCCCGGGGTTAGCATCTTTTAACTCAAGGGCACGAGTAAGTGACAACTCATCCCATGGATTTATTACCCATTGTATGCCCGTGGTATCAAGCTTATTATCGTCGGTGAACTTCACCCTGGTAGTTGTATCAGGAACGTTACTGATGCATACAAGTATTTTCATCTATAGTATGTTTTATGATTTAAAGTCATGTTTTTTAGCTAATTACCTGATTATGCAAAGAAATTAACCCTCTCATATTTAACCTCTTGAGCGAGCAAATATATAAAAAAAAATTTCTAATTTCGCCCGTCGCTAAAATCTAAGAAAATTGGGCCTCAGAACAAAAGCATATTTTTCCATTCTTTTTTCAATGGCATTCTTTGCATTTTCCTATGTATGGTTCAAGGTAGCTAATGAGGCATACAGGCCCCTGACCATTGTATTTTTCAGATTGGTTATTTCGGTTATAGTATTAAGCCTGTTCCTTTTTTTTACAGGGAGATTTGAAAAAATAAAGAAGGAAGACAGGGTTTACTTCTTCCTGATTGCACTTTTCGAACCCTTCCTATATTTTATCTTTGAGAGTCACGGCTTAACATATGTATCTTCGACTGTGGCATCGGTACTAATAGCAACCATACCCTTATTTACAGCTATCGGAGCTCTGATATTTTTCAGGGAAAAACTTAATATGCTTAATTATCTCGGGGCTCTTATTTCTTTTACAGGCATATTGATCTTCGTTATCGCAGGTAAAAGCAACCTGTCATTTGATATCAGAGGGATGGTACTGATGCTTCTTGCTGTATTTT